>ERZ1034878.586-NODE-586-length-16077-cov-12.875296_pt1 | contig 16077 bp, 14 predicted proteins | sample MGYA00520593_ERZ1034878 | MGnify/ENA primary metagenome ERZ1034878 (study PRJEB33766, sample SAMN09781724) | gut metagenome | biome: gut microbiome | host: Homo sapiens | place: Madagascar | study: EMG produced TPA metagenomics assembly of the PRJNA485056 data...
GTAATACTTATCGGTTTTGCTGATGGAGCGACATAAGGTTTCCTTGTTGCAGCCATTGTTTCATCTATGGTTATAATATTCATCGGTTTTGCTGATGGAGCGACATAAGGTTTCCTTGTTGCAGCCACTGTTTCATCTATGGTTGTAATACTTATCGGTTTTGCTGATGGTGCAACATAAGGTTTCTTTGTTGCAGCAACTGTTTCATTTGATACTGGCGCAGTTATTGGTGCTGGTGCTGACAGTGGTGTTGATTGTGTAAACACAGATCCTTGTCCTAATGAGGTTGGATATTGACTATGTGTGTATATCCCACTTGTTGGTTGCCCCCACATGTTTCCGATAGGTGTGGTTTGATATCCTGTTTGTGGTATCGTTGGCTTTTGCGTATTAAAAGCAGAGTTGGTTGTAGTTGTTTTCTTTGGATCTAGTTCCCATAAATAGCCATTGTAATTGTAACCTGAAATTCCGTCTAAACTCATAGTTTTTCCCCTTTTCCTCGTTTTTTGTGTTTTGCTAAATTTTACCAATAAGAGATTAGCCTTTTACAAAAGCACATTTAATTAACAGGTACAACCGTTTGCACCTATTCAAATTGAATTTGCAAAATGTCTAATTTTTCATGTTAAAGTGATTAAATTCCCCTTGTACTAATATAAAAACATTCGATTTTATGAAATTGTCATTTTCGGTGGAAGGGCATTAACAAAACTTAACAATAGGTTGAAAATGTACTAGCGGCATAGGTATCACGCTCTATTTTTTGTTAAGCCAGAAGGACAATAAGACGCTAAGATGATAAGGCGATAAGTTCGTTACAGCAAAATATTATTGTTATTCATACAAAAAGAACAGGTTCATCACCTGCTCTTTTTGTAAGTTTATAACTTGGACTTTAACAAAACATTCCACCAATGTTTGATGTATGAATGAATGTTGTCGCTGAGGGCTAAAAAACTAGTCGTCTGCGTGTCCAGCTGTACCAAGAACGTCACGCATTTTGTGCATAACCATTTCTTTAACAGCAGTTCTACCAGGTCCCATGTATTCACGTGGGTCGAATTTTTCAGGGTGTTCAACAAAGAATTCTCTGATTGTTGAAGTCATAGCCAATCTCAAGTCAGTATCAATGTTGATTTTAGCTACACCGTGTTTAGAAGCATAGTTAAGCATATCTTCTGGAACACCTTGAGCGTTAGGCAATTGACCACCGTATTTGTTACATTTAGCAACGAATTCAGCAGGAACTGATGAAGATCCGTGCAATACCAACGGATAATCAGGGAAACCAGCTTCAGCCAAAGCGTTTTTGATTTCAGCAAGTCTTTCGAAGTCTAATTTAGCTTCGCCAGAGAATTTGTAAGCACCGTGAGAAGTTCCGATAGCAACAGCCAAAGAGTCACAACCTGTTTCTTTAACAAATCTAACAGCTTCAGCAGGATCTGTATAAGTTGAATCTTTAGCGTGAACTTTAACGTCATCTTCAACACCAGCAAGTTTACCAAGTTCAGCTTCAACAGAAACGCCATGTTTGTGAGCGTATTCAACAACTTCTTTTGTAACTCTGATGTTTTCTTCTAATGGGAATCTTGAACCATCAATCATAACTGATGAGAAACCACCGTCGATACAAGCTTTACAAATTTCGAAATCAGCACCGTGATCCAAGTGTAAAGCGATAGGAACTGTTGTTGTTGCAAGAGCTGCTTCAACCAATTTGATTAGATAAGTTTGGTTAGCATATTTTCTAGCCCCAGCTGATACTTGCAAGATAATAGGTGATCTTGTTTCTTCAGCAGCTTCTGCAATACCTTGCAAAATTTCCATGTTGTTAACGTTGTAAGCACCGATAGCATATTTGCCTTCAAGAGCTTTTTTGAACATTTCGCTTGTTCCAACTAATTTTCTTTCACTCATTTGAGTTCTCCTTCTTTTTGTATGTATCTCTACAACACTTGTAGTTACTTACGTTTAATTTACCATGTAAAATACTACAAACAAAAAAACGGTGCAAGTGTAAAGAAATATTAATATTGTATATACTATTTTACAAAATCCGAAATGAGTTGCTATAATACAGTTTGAAGGGTGTTAATGAAAAAGTGGCATGGCAAAAAAAATTTTGCCTGTTACTTAAAACAAAATCAAGTTAAAAAAATAAATAGGGGTAAAAATTATGGCAATAAGTCCGGTATCAGCAGTAACATTTGGAAACAAACACAACAATGTTAATTTTGAAGGAAGAAAGCACCGTAATGGGGAAGAATATCATTCTACACCAATTAGAGAGAAATTAGCAGTTCCTTTGGCAGCAACAGTCCTTGCAATGTCACCAATGGCATCTTCAGCAAAACCATTAAATGATGTAGAATTTGCAGATGCTCATAGAATTGAAATGGTAAATGACGTTGCAAGTATTGATGAAATGCATGACGGTAGAGTAGTTGGCTCAAAAATATTTGCAGGTGTTAGAGAAGGGAACCTCTCTTATGATGTAAAAGTTGATTTGGTAAACACTAAGGGTGGTTCCGGATATGACGAAATTTATATTACGCATAAATCTCCCGTAGATACAAATCCTTTAAAAAACAAAGTGAAAGGTCTAAATAAAATAAAATTAGCTCTTATGAGTGACGACGGAAGAAAAGGCCCGGAATTTGAGTCAAATGCATACTCTTATGTTGGATCTTCTATCCCATTCCCGTTAAGAAATGATGTAGCAAATTATCTTGAAGATGCTCTAAATTCACCTAATTACCATGGAGAGGCCAAAGTAAAAACTATATCTAAGGGATTAAGACAAACTTTTAACAGTTTGCAAAATGTTCCAAACGGAAACAAGTGGGCACAAGTAAAACAACCTTATGACTATGGCAAAGCATGCGGTTCTACAACTATTACAGGAGATAGAGGAGACAAATATACTGTTACGGTTTATTCTCCTGATGGAACTGATGCAAATGTAAATACTATAACTTTAAAAAAAGCAGGTTATCCTGAACTAGAAATTCTGGGTGTCGTAAAAGAAACCGCAATTTTTAACAAAGGACTTGCTAATGAGAAAAGTTTGGTATACGGAGACGTAATGTTAGTTGGCCAAGGACAGTCTGGAAGAGAATATCCAATTATTCTTGATAACAAATTGACTGCTTCATTAATTTCAATTTTAAATGATGCTCAATTAGAAAGAGTTAGAAAGCTTCTTAGCTATTATACTGACAGAACAAATACATATTCTATTTTAGAAAGCGGTTCAGTGTTGCATTATTCTAACGACAAATAATGTGTAACGAAATGTAACGATATAAAAACATGCTGAAATAGTTGATTTTAGCATGTTTTTATATGTGTAAGGTATAATTGAGAGCTTATTATGAATTTAAATATCGGTAACGAAAAAGTAAATAACATAAATACAGTAAGTTCAACAGTACAAAGTTCTACTGTTCAAACGAGCTCTACTTCATCTGCACCTATTAAAATGGTAGATGAAGAAAAAAATAAAATATGTAAAAAATTAGGCATTACAATTGATGAATATGATGCTATAATTGCTAAAAATCCTACATTTAAAACTGCAAACTACGATGAACAACAAAAAATCGTAACTGCATATAAATCTGAAGTTGCAGCAAAGGCACAAGCAACAACAACTCCACAACAAAATGAAGAAAAACCTGCTGAAACAGCAACAGAAACTCAGTCTGTGGAGTCAAATCCTTATACTTACGCAAACAAAGCTGAATATAACAAAAAAGATGTAAAAGGCAAGATTGAAGATTGTTATGCAGAACTTGCAAAAAATATTTATATACATGGTGCGACACTTGGAAAGGTTTCTCTTCCTGCACATTCAGCAGAAGAATGGGCAAAATTATCAGATGCTCAAAGACAAGCTGAAGTTGAAAAATTAAAACAATTTATTGATACTGTTCCGGAATTAAAGACATTAAAGGCTCAATTTAATACAAAAGTTCAAGACAAAGGTCAAGAAGCCTTAGTTGATGCAGTCATGAATATGATTCAAACTGCAAATATCACTTGTAGCGAAGATGATAAAGTTGGCATGGCTTTTACAGACTTTATTAAGTTAGATGAGCATGTTAGAGCTGTAAGAACAGAAGAATATTTATCACTTGAAAAGGACAATTTGAATGAAAATGATAAAAAATTCCTTGCTCGTACAGAAATGTTGAAAAAACAAGTTGCAAGTAAAGTGTCTGAGATTACAAAGAAAGATATTGCTCCTGAGCAACTAGAAGCAGATGATATTGTCCAATATATGAAATACTACAACTTAAATGAAAATGAGTTGTTGTATAAAGGCTTTTCAGAAAAAGCTGGTTTTAAACTTGAAAATTTGTCAAATGAAGATCAAGAAGCTCATAAATATTTTAGCAAATTAGGTTCAACTAACGGGCAAAAACTAATTCAAAATGCAAAAGCCAAAAACGCTTTAGCTTTGAAATCAGAATATGATGCTATTAAGGCAAAAGTTCAAAAAGGAGAAGAAATATCTTCTGATGAACAAGTAAAACTTAATATCCTAAAAGACTATCTAAACAGTGAAGAAGGTAAATTCGCTTTAAAAAATGCAGAAAATTTACCTACTCCCAAAACTGATTATGAAAAAAATGTTGTAAAAGATTATGAAACTATATCTACTCAACTTAGTAGCGTAGCTCATGGTTCAGATATGAAATCTGTTGCAATAATTTCTGCTATTGGACAAAAAATCGAGGGAATGTCTCGAGAAGATGCTGTAAAATATATCTCTACTTTCATTAACATGAATTCAGCAGAAGAAGGTCCTGCTATTGCTCTGGCTTTTGTTAATAAATACCCAGAGTTGTTAGATGATAAAAACTTGTTTGACAGCAACGCATTAAATGCTGATGAGTTGAATACCGAACAATATCAAAGATTCAGTAAAGCAACTTTAGATGCAGCTAATTCTGGGTCTAAGGAAGATATAGCAGCAGCACAGAGAGCTGTTGAAACAAGTGCACAAGTTTTGAAAATGCCGCATTGCAAAGGTGCTGAACATGATGACAAGAAATGCTTGGTTGGTGATGCTGCCTCGCAAATTTTAACTGCGGAAGGTCTAAAATCTGCTGTAGATGTGGTTGTGACTATTACTGACGCAGAAAAATCAAATAAAACAATTGACAAAATCAGCAATTCAAAAAATGCAAACCATGATACTCAAATTTACATTGCAAAAAATTCAAGCCTAGCTACCGAAGGTGCTCAAGCTCACTATGTAGACATTGCAGGTAAAAACAGTTCAAAAGCTGCTGCTTATATATCAGAAAATGGTATCATATCTAAATTAAGTGCAAAAGCCCAAACAGAAGCTTTTGTTGCAACACGTGCAAACATTGAAAAGCATTTTAAAGGGCAAAAAGCAATTCAATATTCAAATTCATTGGCTGATCAAATCCAAAATTGTGACAAAAACAATCAACTTGCTATGCACAATGAAATGCTGAACTCTAAATATTCAGAAGTTCAAGAGCACGTTGCCGGTAATATCAAGAATTACGACGTATCTGTTCAAGCAAAAGCTGTTGAGTCAATTGTTGCAACAGGCAATGTTAAGGCGACAGAAGTTGCTGTGGCAAATCTTTGTACTGCTCCGCAAGTGGTTCAAGATGGTGCAAACTTAAAAGGGATTTTGAATAGTGCATATCCGGAAAATCCTATTGCAGATACTGCAAAATCCGAAATTCAACAAAAAATTGCATCTGGTGCAAAATTAACTCCGCAAGAATATTTTTCTCTTTCTGACAGAGAAAAAACAGAATATAAAGCAAACTTTTTCAAATCACTTCCAGCAGCAAAACAAATTGCAATGTTGTCTAGTTTGACAGATGTTACTTTGAAAAAGACTATTTTCAAAAGACTTGTTAGCCAAGATAAAAACTTCTTTAGAAGTCTAGTTGAAAGTGATGCAAATACCGCAACATTTGCTTATGATATGCACATCGGTGAAGAAATCGTTATGGAAGTCGCAAAAAGAAAAGCTGCATCTGACATTAAATTCGCATTACTTTCTCAAAAAATAGATGCTGACTACGAGAAGAAAAATTCACCATTAGCATCAACAGAAAATACTTTTTCAAGAAACTACACTACCGATCCAAACGGATTTAAATTTGACCCAAAAGAACTTTTCAAATTAGATAAAAATGGTAACATTCTCGCATAATCAGGTGAAAATTTGTAGGAAAAACCAACGTCTCCAAATCCGTGGAGACGTTTTTGGTGTGGAATAGTTGAAAAGTTTAAAGAGTATAGACTACCCATCTAAATTCCTCTCACAAAACAATTCACTGGATTGTTTTGTTCGGCAGAGTCCTAATATAGGGAAGACTTATGTTTCGTATAAGTTGATATTCGAAAATCGTTGCGATATAAAATTATGAATTGAAGCAGTTGCAAGGCAAGGCTTCTCTCCCTCAATCAGGGAGAGAAAGAGAGTGGGTAAATAATGTAAGAAACAAGAGTTAAAAACTTTTGATTTTTTGAAAATATCCATTAAATGATTGATGTGAAGTTTGCATATATATTTTATTGTATTTATGGGGAAAGCTCAATATTTACAGACTAAGGGATAGTAAGGGTATGGTAGCTCAACAAAATACAAATTCAATAGATTATAAAGAATTGTATGCGCAGTACAACTGGTTTGTGCAGTCTTATTTGCCTGCTGTACAAGCTTCTTGCGATGAGTTTTTCCTAAGCGGTTTTCAGTTTATTTTGCTCGGAATTAGCAAAAACGTTAATACTTTGATGGACAAAGATGCGTATTTTGTCACAAAAGTTCGTATCGATAAGTTCCATGACATGTTTTTCAGAACTTCTGAAAAAGCCGTGGCAATAATATTAGATAAGATTTTGGGCAAACCTAATTCAAGGTTTAATCTTAACAAGTTAACAGATTTGGAAGCAAAAATTATTACATCATTTAACGATTTTATGTTCAATTCGCTTTCTCAATTTTTAAGTCCCGTTCAGCCTTCCCTGAAGAGAACAAATTTTGATGTAATACATTTGACTTTTTTGATAAAAGATGTAGCTACAAACGAGGTTGCAAAACTTATTATCTCTTTACCGGAAGAACTTTTAGATCCTGATGAAGTAATCTCAGAGGAAGATAAATTTGGACCGGAAGATTTTCCGACAAGTATTATTGAAACGGCTATCAAAATTGGCTCAACTCGCACAAAACTTATTGACGTAAAAAATATTGACATTGATGACATTGTTGTTTTGGATAACAGTAATACGTCGCAAATGGTACTAAAATTTAAGGATTACGAAGAAAATATTAATCTGAACCCGAACTTGGGACTGGTAATACCAGTGGATAACGATGGAGGAAACATTGAAATGGCAGGAGAAGACATAAATCTTTGGGATAGTATCGAAGTTGACATGGACGCTCAATTCGATTCTGTCAAAATTACTCTTGGCGAATTAAAGAATATAGAAAAAGGTTTGGTTGTCGATTTGACATCGATTTATGACAACAAGGTTACTCTTAGCGTGGAAAATAAACCTATTGCACGTGGAGAACTTGTCATTGTAAACGACAGATATGGTGTAAAAATCGAAGAAGTCATTGCAAATTCTTCAAAATCAAACGAGGAAGAACTTCCGCAAGAAAATGATGGCGGTGAAGAACTTCCACAAGCTAATGATGATTTTGGTGATGAAACAATGGATTTTGACGAAAATTCAGACCAACCGCAAGAAGAACAAGAAGGTGAGCAATCAGACGAGGACGAGTTTGATTACAGCGACTTTGAACTGGAAGATGAGGATATATAGGTGAGTAGTGAATGGTGAGTCGTGAGTAGTTCTTTTCGTAAAAAGTTGTATTGGAGCGAAAGCGACCGAAAAGGTCTATTCACCACTCACTAATTACTATTCACTAAAATAACAAGAGGAGGAATACATGGGATATATGCTAAATTTCATAGTTTACACAATCGCAATGGTCGGAATAATTTTTCTTGCCGTATTTGTGTATAAAAAATTCTCTTTTTGCGCAGGCACAAAATCAAAATTCTTAAACGTTGAAGACTGCATAAGTATTGGTCCCAGAAAAGAACTTTTTGTTGTCAGAGCAGGCAACGAAAGATTTTTGGTAGCCTCTGATGTCGGTCGAACAAGCTTGATTTCAAAATTAAACTCAAATTCTAACTATGTGGAAGAAGTTCGAGAAATTACACAAAATTCTCACAAACAAAATAATATGAATAATTCAAAGTCGATTTTAAATTCTCAAAACAGAGAACAAACATCAAGTATTGATGACTTGCCAGAGATTGTAAGTCTTTCAAAGCAAAATCGACCTGTAATGGCAAATCATCAACCAAAAAAAGTTTTTAAGAACATCGTAAATAATATATAGAGGGATATAATGGAAACAATTATAAAAGATATGAATCCGGTATTACAAATGTTGATATTAATGACAGTATTTTCCCTACTGCCGTTAATATTTTGCTGTATGACAAGCTTTTTGCGATTTGTCATTGTGTTTTCTATGTTGAAAACCGCAATGGGTACTCAACAAGTGCCGCCATCAATTGTAATCATCGGGCTTGCAATGATTTTGACTTTTTATACAATGGGTGGAACTTTCCAGAAAATGTATGATATGGGCTCTGTTCCGTACCAAAAAAATCAAAATATCATTGAGGCAATAAACGAAGGTTCGAAACCTTTAAAAGAATTTATGATGAAACAAACTAGAGAAAGCGATTTAGCCTTTTTTGTGGAAGCTTCAAAAGGAGCTCCGCCAAAGAGTCCTGATGAAATTACAGTTTGGCAAGTAGCTCCGGCATTCATCATAAGTGAATTGAAAACATCATTCGAAATCGGATTTATCATTTTCGTACCGTTTATCGTGCTGGATTTAGTTGTGGCAAACATCTTACTGGCACTAGGTATGTTTATGTTATCTCCAACAATCATTTCCTTGCCGTTTAAACTGCTGATATTTATTGCGGTAGACGGTTGGGCATTGATTGTACAAGGGCTCGTGACGAGCTATAACTAAGGCAATAAGTCCATAGGTCGATATGGCGATAAGGCCGAAACAGAAGCGATGTATGTCATTCTGAGGTTTGCCTGAACCGAAAGAATCTAACTAATTAAATAAAAAGATAACAACCCAAAGATGAGGACAAGAGAACAAAAATGGAAGTTTTAGTAGAATATTTAGCAAAAGGATTTTTGATAATGCTTGCAATATCTATGCCTTGCGTACTGGTTGCTGCCGGCATTGGTCTGGTTGTAGGTATTTTACAGGCTGTAACTCAGGTTCAAGAGCAAACAATTGCCGCTGCACCAAAAATTTTAGGTGTATTTCTTGTTATTGTTATCGGCGGAATCGGGTTTATCAATATGTTGAAAGGGTTTGTTATGGACGGAATGTCTTTGGCTTTCAATCTTGTATCTAAAAACGATTCTTATGTTCTGCCTGCTGATTATTTCAAATACACTTCTCCATTTGAAAAAGAGATGTCTGACAAGTTCAAAAACAAAGGCGATGTTGATTATTTGATGAAGCACCCCGGAAAAGTTCCATATATTGATAATCAGCAAAAGACTAAGTATATTCCTAGTTCTCAGACTCCAATGCCTAAGCCTGATTTTGTAGAAACGAATAAGATTTTGGGTAGATAGAAAGGAATTTTTAGTGGAGCAACTTATTGCAGAATTGATGAAAATGTTTCCATTGATGAATGCTTATTTAGCTGGCGGAATATTTATTTTTGCAAGGCTTTTGGGCTTTTTTAGGCTTGCTCCGGTTTTTAACAGAAAAGAAATTCCGGGTATGGTAAAACTTTCGCTTTGCCTTTTGATGACAATAATTTTGACTTGTGCTGTAAAACCTGATGTCACGGTAATTCAAGGTTCGTTTGCATTGTCGATAGTACTGAATATGGTTGTTGGAGCGATGATAGGTTATGTTGCGCAACTTATACTTTTGGCTGTTGATGCGGGCGGAGATATGGTGAATATGCAAATGGGGCTTTCATCTGCAATGGTATTGGATCCGACGACATCTTCTCAGGTATCAATTGTCGGAAAATGTTTTCAACTTTTGGGACTTATTATATTTATTCAGCTTGGCGGAATTTATTGGCTAATTACGGCGTTAATCCACAGTATTCATATATTTCCGCTAGGTGCTACGACTATTCCGTTGCATGAAATTGTAAATATGGATTATATGGTTAAGTTGTCGTCAAACGTTTTGTTTATGGGGTTGCAGATTGCATCTCCGATATTGCTTGCGACGTTGGGGCAAGATATTATTTTGGGTGTAATTTCAAAGACTGCGCCACAGGTAAACGTGTTTCAGTTGAGTTTTTTGTTTAAGCCGGTTTTGGGTGCAGCGATAATGGTTTGGATTTTGCCAATGCTTGTAAACATTGTGTCTGATTACTTTTTGTCATTCTCACAGATTATATAGCTGCTATACAGGATTATAAACAGAGATAGTTGCAATTTAGGGCTTCTCTCCCTCAATTAGGGAGAGTTAGAGTGGGTAAACAGTCTTATTCAGAATCAATTACAGAATAGAACAGACTCCGGCTCGGAGTCTATTTAAAATTAATAATAGATTCTGAATAGCAAGAAAATTATTCTTTCCTAATCGCATAGAATCTCTTTCATGTTAAGACATGTTACAAAGACTCTAAATATTTTAAAGTTTTCGTCTAAAAAAGCCGTAATACTACATGAACGTTACTAAGAAAGGAAAGTAAATCAATGGGATTAGCAGCAGGACAAGCTAGATTATTGACAATCACAGGTCGTAAATCCGACTGTGAATATCAGTCAATGAAGCTTTCTCACCAAAAAATTGCTTTGGCGAGAGAACTTGCTGACCTTTCTAACGAGTACCAAAATTCTTTAGATCAAACTAAATTGATTTATGACTACTATGGCAAAGGCGACACATCTACACAGTTGTCTTACGGTATTTTGATGAATCCGTCTGCATTAAATGATTATATGCCGATAACTGTAACTGACTCAATGGGCAGAATTACTTTAAACAGCAAATATGCCAATGTTGCTCGTAAAGCCGGCATTCCTCAAGAAGGTTTAGGAACATTGCCTTCTGAAAATATTAGAAACAAATTTATTCAAGGTTTGGTTGGCGAAGGGCTTATTACTGAGGATTTGGGAACTAGAATTACGAAAGTTCCGTACAACCAAAATGCTGGTTTCGGTGGAGATGTGACTGTTGCAACTACAACTCAAGAAGGCAACTATACAGATTTGTTAAAATATATCCAAGAAAATTGTACAGACAGTTATGATTTAAGCAATATTACAAGTAACGTCAATCAGGCAAAGACAAATGATGGAACACAAGATGCTGATTCTGAAGAGTTGAAGTCTACAACTTTACATAATTTATTAACTAGTCATGTTATTATCAGTGCTTGTGGAGGTGATGGTAATAAGTGGCCAGAAGATGAAGCCAAGTCACTAGCTAATAATTTGAGCTCAGATACTTCTGGGTTATTTACTTGGTTGGAAAATGAACTTTCCAAAGTTTTAGGGGTAAATACTTATGCTAAGCAAGCTTTAGCTTATGCTACTGAACAGATGTCTAAGATGTTTGATACTTCTCACTATTCTGGTATTGAATCAATTTCAGGGACTAGGCGCGATGTTGGTCGCAGAACAGAAACCAAGAAATGTAGAAAGGGAAATATAGATGCTTCAAAAAATTTAATAGGGTTTAGCTATTCAAAATTATCTATGGGTGTTGGACATAAAAGAAGAAACCCAACAATTGCAATAGATTTATCTAATCTAGCTCAGGCATATTTAACACACTTCGCAGACTATATGAACGGTATTTCCAAAGTTGATGACAAAGGTATTCAGGTATTTGATGTTAACCAAGGTCAAACAATTGGAAGTCACCTAGCAAAAGATAACAAAACATATCAATATATTTGGAAAGCAGGAACTTCTGTTTCCAGTGACGATATGGCACAAGCAACTTTTTATGATACCTTATTCAACCAGATTTGTGCAAATGGTTGGACTGAAAACAACCAAATTGAAGATAAAACATATCTTCAACAAATGCTTCAAAGTGGTATGTTATACTTGTCAAAAACCAAAGATGACGGATATTATTACCAAGAAAATTATGCAACAGATTCTTACATCAAAGAAATCAAAGATGATACAAAAGTTGCTCAAGCAGAAGCTAAATATACAACAGAAAAAGCTAAACTTAACGCAAAAGAAGAAACGTTGGATTTGAAGATGAAAAACCTTGACACAGAGATTTCGTCACTATCAACAGAGTACGATACCGTCAAGAACGCAATCTCCAAAAACATAGAAAAATCCTTCAAGCGGTATAATGCGTAATCTAATTCTTTATATAGTCACTCCGGACTCCGATCCGGAGTCTATTTAAAATTAATAATAGATTCTGAATATCAAGAATATTATATTAAAAAAAAAGAAGTGCACTAAACGCACTTCTTTTAATCTAATAAATAAATTTTTTACCTACTCTTCGTCTTTGTCGTCGTCGTCATCAGATGCTTCATCTTCCTCATAATCATCATCAGACAAGTCATCGTCCAAAGATTCTTCATTCAAAACGATTTCGGTTTCCTCTACAACAACTTTTTCATCATCATCATCAGGAACATCTTCATCTGATTCATTTTCCGACTCTGTGGCAGCTTTTTCAGCATCTTCTTTTGCCAAAGCTTCTTTAATTTCTTCTTCGTCTTTAGCACGAATTACAGGAATTGAAAGCATTAAAGCAACCTGATCGCCGTCTTGTTCAAGGTTAAGTTCCAAAGCTTCTTTATCCATTTCAACGTATTTTGAAAGAAGTTCAACCATTTCCTTGCGCATACGTTCCATAAGTTCAGGCGTCAAATTTGTTCTATCTTGCATCAAAACAACACGCAATCTATTGCAAGCTGTGTCTTTTGCGGATTCAACCTGTTCTTGTTCAGCATCTGTTTGACGGAAGAAACCTAAGACTTTATTATATAAATTTTGCAATATCATCTTATTTCTCCTTTCCTGTCAAGCCTGAGAAGAATTTTTTAATTCTTGCAACAACACCTTTTGGCTCGTCCAAATTCAAGAACGGAACATCTTCACCGATAATTCTTCTTGCTACATTATTATAAGCCTTACCTGCCAATGATTTTTCATCATTTACAATCGGTTCACCTTTGTTTGTAGAAGTGATAATTCCAGTATCCTCAGGAATTATACCTATCAATTCTGCTGAAAGAATTTCTACAACATCGTCAACGCTCATCATATCTTTTGATTCAATTAGGTTTGGTCGAACTCTGTTTAGCAAAAGTTTGTAAGACTTAATTTCTTCTTTTGCTTCCAAAAGTCCGATAATTCTATCAGCGTCACGAACTGCAGACATTTCAGGAGTTGTAACTACAATTGCTTCAGACGCGCCTGCAACAGCGTTTTGGAACCCTTGTTCAATACCTGCAGGACAGTCTACAAGGATAAAGTCAAAATCTTTTTTCAACTTTTCGCAAATATCTCTCAACTGTTCTTCTGTAACCGCTGTTTTATCTCTGGTTTGTGCAGCAGCCAAAAGACAAAGGTTAGGATTTTTTTTATCTTTAACCAAAGCTTGTTTTAATTTGCAGCGTTCTTCAACAACGTCAACAATTGTATAAACAATTCTGTTTTCCAGACCAAGTAGTAGGTCTAAGTTTCTTAATCCGAGGTCCGTATCAATCATTACAACCTTTTTACCGGCCTTTGCCAAAGCTGTACCGATGTTGGCATTAGTTGTAGTTTTGCCTACTCCACCCTTTCCGGAAGTTATTACGATAACTCTACCGCTCATTATTTCTCCTTTTATGATTCATGTATCTTATGTATAATAATTTGTCTTTTGTAAATGCAAGCCTCTTCCGGCACAAAAGTATCAGTCTTTTGAATATACGGAATATTAACGTTATCCGGACGTCTTGCAAAAGTATCAGCAATTCTCAACTGAATTGCGTTCATCTTTAATGCTCGAATTTTAGCATATTGATTTCCCGCACAACCGGCGTGCGCAATACCACCTAAAATTCCCCAAACAGTAATATCACCTTTTGCGATAATTTCAGAACCAGGGTTTGCATCTCCAATAATTACGATGTTTCCGTCAGATGTAATACTTTGCCCAGAACGCAAAGTTCTTTGAATGTACAAAGTCGGAAGTTTTTCTGTTTCTCTCAAAGATTTTCTCAAATCGTCAAGATTGTAATCAATATCTTCAATATCATCGCCTTTAATTTTGTTCGCATTTTCAAGTTCACTGTTAAAGTGGTCTAGTTCTTCTTTCAAATCAGCATTTTCAGCTTCTTCAACATTAACCTCAACTTGAGAAATTTCTGTTTTTTCTGGAACTTCTTCAATCTTTTCAGGTTCTTCAATTGTATCATTTTTTATTAAAGGCTCAACAACAGGAACTTCAACTGTTTCCATCTGATTTTTTGGTTCAATACTTTCAGGTTTAATTTCAGGCAAAGGTTCAATCTCTTCAACCGGAGCATTTTTCTTTAATTCCTTTAGATCCTGTTCTTGCGCAAAAGTTTTGATTTCAGTTGTTTCATCTCCAAAAATCTTATTTAAGGCTTTTTCGAGCTCAGCATTAACTTTTTCTTGATCAGCATTAAATTCAGGAGTCGGAACTTTATTTTCCAAAATAGAAACCTGAATTCCCAAATCATTTGCAGCTTTTGCTGTCGCATCTGAGCTTGTGTTGATAAATTGTATTTCAGAATTCATAGATTCCACAAGTGCCTTAATACTTGTTAATTCAGTCGGAGTAAGATTTACAGCCCCCAACTTTAAGCAAACATTTTTGTTCTGCGCTTCCGGCAAATCCAAAATTCTACTTAACTCATAAATAATCTCAGAGGTTTTCTGAGCATTACTGACATCTACAATAAAACCATTTTCAATGTATCCCTTATCCATCGTCAATCCTTCCGCAAAAGTTTCATCTATTCCATGACGATACATGAAACATCGCAGAACATCAATGGATTATTTCGAATTGTAATAATTTTGACTCTAGCTATTATGCAAAAATTGATTCATTCACGCTTTTTTCTCGAATTCTTCTGCTCATTTCAGATTTTGTAATTTTACCATCTTTGTTGTAATCCATTTTTGCGTTTGTTGGGTTATAACCACTTTCACCTTTTGAGTAAAGAACTTCTCTGTTAGATCTTCCCGGTGCCAAAATCATTGCATACAAGTCTCCTGCAGACAATTTTGCATTTGGAGAAAACTTCCATTTTTTGATATACATTAATAGTTTTTCAGTCAATTCAAGTTGTTGAAGTCTTGACATATTCGGGATTTGTTCTTTTGTCAAGTTTTTGTAACCGCATTTAGTTCGAAGCTCTTCAACCGCAGCATCACCAAATTGAATTAAACCAACATAGCTTCCGCATTTTGCTTTTGGATCAAAACCTGATTCACTGTTAATCAAAGCTAACAAATCTTTGTAATCACAATTTAATTTCTTCGCAACTTTTTTGACTTTTCTCAAAAAGTGTTTGTCTAATTTGCCTGTATCTTTAATTGGTAAATTATCAGTATCCGAAACATCAGTTGTTTTAGTTGTGCTTTCTATCGGTTTCCAACTTGCGAAATTTATAAATGGAGTTGAGAACAAATTATCCAAATTCAAGCTTGGCATTGTAAATTGAGGCATTGTATAACTGCCATACATAGGCATTGTTGTATAATTTGAAAAGATTGAAGGATAATTTGATATCGCGCCAAAATTTGAAAAAGTTGGCATTGAAAAATTGTTGAAGGAAGGCATTGTTGACATTCCGAATTGGAATGGATTCATGCCAAAGCTGAATGGATTTGCAAAAGAGTTGCAACCGCAACCTCTAAGCATAAACGGATTATAGCCTGCAAATGGATTGCAGCCTCCGAACATATTTAAGTTGTTAAATCCGAAAAAGTTCATTTTTATCCCTTACAATTCCCCGTTATATATATATAAAG
>ERZ1034878.587-NODE-587-length-16023-cov-22.752943_pt1 | contig 16023 bp, 24 predicted proteins | sample MGYA00520593_ERZ1034878 | MGnify/ENA primary metagenome ERZ1034878 (study PRJEB33766, sample SAMN09781724) | gut metagenome | biome: gut microbiome | host: Homo sapiens | place: Madagascar | study: EMG produced TPA metagenomics assembly of the PRJNA485056 data...
TTCCGAACGATCTGAAGCTCGTCGACGAGGCTCTGCGCGTCTACTACGGCTTCACACCCGAGCATACCTGCGCCGACTGCGGGCAGGCTATACTGCCGTCTAACGGCGCGTCGGTCGAGCAGATAGTCGCCGGGACAACCGCTACATATGGGCGCAAGCTCTGCATGAGCTGCGCAAGAAAGGCGAAGAATGCAGCAGCTCAGACCGTATCAGGTTGATGTCGTCAACCGCGTCCATCAGGCATGGGCGGAAGGAGCGCGAGCGCCGTGCGTGGTACTCCCCTGCGGGGCGGGAAAATCCTGTATCGTGGCAGATATGGCACGCCGGACGACGTGGAAAGGCAACCGCGTGCTGTTCCTCGTCCACAGAAAAGAGCTCGTCGACCAGATCGTCCGGACATTTATCGGATGGGGCGTTGACATGGAGTACTGCACTGTGGGCATGGTGCAGACAATCACGCGCAGGGTACATAAAATGCAGCCGCCGTCGCTGATTATCACCGACGAAAACCATCACTCACTCGCCGCGTCATACCGCCGGATATACGAAGCGTTTCCGAAGGCTTATCGCGTCGGAGTGACGGCAACGCCGGTCAGACTGAACGGCGACGGGCTCGGGGACGTGAACGATCGTCTGATCGTCGGCGTGTCGGCGAAGTGGCTGATCGAAAACCATTTTCTCGCGCCGTATGACTACTACGCGCCGAGTGTCGCCGACCTCACCGGACTGCACGTAAAGCAGGGCGAGTATGTCGCCTCCGAGATCGAAGCGCGGCTGATGTCATCCGCTATTTATGGAGACGTCATCGCGAACTACAAGAACCTCGGAAAAGGCGAGAAAGCTATCTGCTACTGCGCGTCGATAAAGCATTCGAAGGCGGTCGCCGAAGCGTTCTCGAAAGCCGGAATCCCCGCCGTCCATCTCGACGGCGAGACGCCGAAACCGGAACGAAATCGCATTATTACCGACTTCCGCGCCGGGAAAATCCGGGCGCTGTGCAATGTCGATCTGATCTCCGAGGGCTTCGATGTACCCGACTGCGGGTGCGCGATACTTCTGCGACCGACGAAATCGCTGACGCTCTACATTCAGCAGTCAATGCGCTGTATGCGCTATATGCCCGGCAAGCAAGCGGTAATCATCGACCATGTGGGCAACTACGCCCGCTTCGGAATGCCGGACGACGACCGCGAATGGACGCTCGAAAAGAAGGACCGCACAAAGAAGGTTCAGCGCGAGCTAAACGACGTGAAGGTTGTCACTTGTCCCGAGTGCTTCCGGGTGTTCGAACAGAATGAGCTGCGTCAGTGCCCCTGGTGCGGCGCCCCTCTCCCGAAGAAGGTCAGGGAGATACAGGAGAAGGCGGCTGAGCTTGTCCGTATCGAGGGCTTCACGCTCAGGTACACACAGCCGTCAGACTGCAAGAGCTACAAGGAATTACAGGACTACGGAAAACAGCATGGCTATAAGCCGGGCTGGGCTTGGCATCAAGCACGATCGCGGGGGCTGATACATGACCGAGCATGACATTCAAAACCTTATCCGCACAAAGTGTGGAGACATCGCGCTGCTGTTCCGGGCGAACGTCGGAAGCTGGGTAACGAAAGACGGCAGGTTCGTCACGACCGGGCTTCCGGTCGGTTTCCCCGATCTGTTCGGCGTCCGCTTCTCGGACGGAAAAGCGGTGTTCATCGAAGTCAAGAAACCCGGCGGGAAAGTCCGACCGGAGCAGGAAAAATTCGTCTTGAGAATGCGCGAATACGGGTTTATCGCCGGAATCGCCTATTCGATCGAGGACGCGAGAAAACTAATTTTGGAGGATTAAATTAAAATGTTTGCGACAAATTTCAAGGAACTGAACGACACCATACCCGCCGGGATTTACGAAGCCGCTATCTCGGGAGTCGAGGACGATGGAACGAAGATCGTCATCGGGCTTGAGATCAGGAAGGACGTTCCGCAGGACTACGCCGGAAGGACGCTTTCGCACTGGATGTACAAGCTCCGCGAGCCGAAGGAAATCGATCAGGCTGTCGGCGGCTACAGCTACAATCAGCTGATGCGGCTCGGCAAGGCGGCAAGGCTCCCCGAGGGCAAGAGCTACGGCTCGCTCTCCGAGTACCTCGCCGATCTCGTTGGAAAGGCGGTTCAGGTCGAACTCTGGCACGAAGAGTACAACGGCAAGAAGTATCTGAAGGTCAAGTACTGGAACGAATCAAACGCTCACGCGCTGACATACTGCCCTGCGCCGCGAGAAGCGCGCCAGGTACGCTTTCAGGTGAACAGCGGTACAAGTACCACCCCGGTGCGGAACGCGCCTCAGAACGCTGCCAGCGTGCCTTCTGAGCAGTATCACGACATCCCCGCAAATGAACTCCCGTGGGGTTAAGCGATGTACGAGAAAATTCCAGAGGAGCTGAAAGCCCTTCCGAACTGGGTGACCTTCAGGCTCCTGCCGGACGAGAAGCGAGGGAAGCCCCGCAAAGTGCCGTTCGACGCGAAGACCGGAAGCCCGGCGAAATCGAACGACCCGTCGACCTGGTGCGATTTCCAGACCGCCGCGAGTGCCGAAGGGTACAGCGGAATCGGGTTCATGTTCTCCGAATCGCCTTATTTCGGCATCGATATAGACGATGTGGCGGACGAGTTCCCGAAGTTCATGGAGGGTGAGCCATGTCTTCTGTCGGATTTCGTCGATACGCTTCAGAGCTACACCGAGAAATCGACCTCGGGTAATGGCATCCACATTATCTGCCGCGGTACGCTCCCGCCGAACGGACGCCGGAAAGGCAATATCGAGATGTACGAGTCAGGCAGGTTCTTTGTGATGACCGGGCAGTCGGTGTCGCAGTACCCGGACATCGCCGACTGCACCGAGACTATAAAGACACTGCATGAGCAGTATATCGGCGGGGGTCTGACTCCCGCCGAAGCTCCCCTGCCGGCTCCGGCGAGCTATCCCGAGACGGTCGACGAGATACTGAAAGCGATCAGCCGGTCGAAGTCGGCGGACGGCTTCATGCGGCTCTGGCATGGCGACACGTCGGGCTACAGCTCACACTCAGAAGCGGACATGGCTCTCTGCAATCACCTCGCGTTCTGGTGTCGGTGCGACGCCGACAAGATGGACGCGATGTTCAGGCAGTCGGGGCTGATGCGCGGGAAGTGGGACAGACAGCAGGCGGGAAGTACCTATGGCGTACTGACGATTCAGAAGGCGATCGCCGAGTGCCCGAACGTCTATACGCCAAAGCCCGCCTACCGCGTGAATATCGGCTCTCAGAGCGTTCAGAACCCGCAGGATGAGCCGGAGCCGCGAATGTATTCATTTGACGATATGGGCAACGCACAGCGGCTGTACGACTTCTTCGGCGGCTTCTTACGCTACAACTACGTCGACAAGCGATGGATGTACTACGACCGCCGAAAGTGGGTGTCGGACCGCGGCGGGGAGATCGAGAAAGCCGCCGAGCGTTCGATTCAGATGATGGACGCCGAGGCGAAGCTCTACAGCTCGGGCGATCCCGATAACGAGTCGGACGAGTTCAAGGCGTTCATGAAGTGGCGCAAGACCAGCCGCTCGAATAAGTCGAAGAAGGCAATGATCGCCGAGCTTCAGCACCGCGTCCCGATCCTGCCCGAGCAGACCGACAAGGACAAGTTTTATCTGAACGTGATGAACGGCTATCTCGACCTTGAGTCCGGCGAGCTTCACGAGCATGACCCCGAGCGGTATATGACGAAGATTGTCCCGGTCGAATACGATTCCGAAAAGGACTGCCCGGTCTGGAAGGATTTTCTCCGAACCGTGTTCGCCGGGGACGAAGACCTGATAAGGTACGTCCAGAAAGCGGTCGGCTACTCGCTGTCCGGCGACACGTCAGAGCAGTGTGTGTTCTTTCTGTACGGCACCGGCTCGAACGGAAAGTCGACCTTCCTCTCGACCATACGGCAGATATGCGGCGGGTACGCGGCGAACGTACAGCCCGAGACGATCATGGTCAAGCCGTCCTCAGGCGGCGGCGCGAACAGCGATATTGCCCGGCTGAAATCGGCGCGGTTCGTCACCAGCACCGAGCCGAACGAGGGAATGCGGCTGAACGAAGGCTTGATAAAGCAGCTCTCAGGCGAAGACCCCGTGACCGCGCGAAAGCTCTATGGCGATGAATTCGAATTTCTGCCGGAGTTCAAGCTCTGGATGGGGACGAACCATAAGCCGATCATCCGCGGCACTGATACCGGAATCTGGCGGCGTGTGCATATGATTCCGTTCGAGGTCTGCATTCCGGACGACAAGAAGGACAAGCATCTGCCCGGGCGGCTGAGAGGTGAGAGCTCAGGTATTCTGAACTGGGCGGTCGAGGGTTATAAGCTCTACAAAAAGGAAAGCTTGAAGATGCCGGCGGCGGTCTATAAGGCGGTGGCTGAGTACCGGCACGAGATGGACTCGATTTCGCAGTTTCTCGAGGAATGCACCGAACCGGGCGGGGACGTTCCAGCGAACTTGCTGTACGCGGCGTACAAGGACTGGGCACGAGCCGGCGAGCAGTACGTCCATACGAGTACGAAGTTCGGGAGAGAGATCGCGAGCCGTTATATGCGGCTCAAAGGGAAAAACAACTACATTTATCAAGGACTTCATCTTTGTGTACAAATGTAATTTTCGGTGGGTTCGGTGAGTTCGGTGGCTTTTATACCTTTGCGTGTACAAAATAAAAAAAGAAAATGTATATAAGAAAGTATAAAATCGCTCCGAACCCACCGAACCCACCACCAGAAAGGAAAATTATGGAATTCAAAGACACCGAAAAGCGAGCCTATTCGGGTGAATGGCTCGACTACGATAATATGACTCCTGTAGAGTTCAAATACTTTATCAGAATCGCCGAGCTCGGGCGCGATGTCCGGGCAGGTCGCAGGACACCGAATGAAGCGGCAGGCTTGCGGAGCGGCTACTTCGATGAGTACGAAAAGTCCCGCGAGAAGATGAGCTGGACGGACATCATAAAGCTGACCGAGTCCTGCCGGGTGCATCTGAACGGCTCGGATGACCCGGTATTCATCGCGGCGGTAGCCTTGCGGGCATTATGGCTCATTACCGGGGACTCGATGCTTGAGAAGAAGATGCGCGAGATGGAGGAGCTGAAATGACGAATGAAGAACGCGCTTTCCTGGATGAGCACCATATCTGCCGTGGGTGCAATAAGGCGAAGGCATTCCCCGGGCGGAAATATTGCCCGGAGTGTCTCGAAAGAATCGCGGAGCGAAACGCGAGAGCTTACGCCAAGCCGGATCACCTGCCGAAAATGAGGGAATATCACCGTATGCTTTACCATCGCCGGAAAGACGCGGGACTCTGCGTCAGGTGCGGAAGACCTGCCACGCACGGGATGTATTGCTATGAGGACTTTATCAAGCAGAAGCGGCACGCGCAAAAGCAAGCGGAGAAGCACAGACTTGAAACCCTTGAGCGAGGTAACGTGCGTCAATACAGACTCGAGAACCATTTGTGTTATCACTGCGGTGCGCCTGTCGAAGACACCAACGCGAAATGCTGCAACGCATGTCGGGAGAGACTGGGCGCTATTCTCCGGGAGCACAACGGATGGAGGAAACACGGCGACTTCAAATTCGGGAGGGAATTGTGTGAGCCGACTTACCAAAGCGGACAAGCAGGCGCTCGCTGAAGCGGCGTCTGAAACAAATAAGATCGTCGCTATCGCCGACGAGAAAGTCAAGAAGGACAGCCTCAACACCATGTGGGCTTTCATGGAAATGGGCGCTCAGAAGCCCAACGTGCCGTTTTTAATCGAGTGCTGCGAGCGGCTGAAACGCTGCATGACGCAGAAGACCGCCGGGCAGCCCGAGTACGCGAAAGCGGGTGACGAGAGGTTCGAGACGAGCCTTGACCAGCTGATGAATTTCATCATCATCGAGACAATGTGTCTGTGGTTGTCGGGCGGACTGAATAAATTAAAAGATATGGAGGACGAACAATGACTGATATAGAATACATCGCATCGAAGCTGAGCCGGGAGGACATTCTGTGTCAGCTCGCGGAGGAGGCAAGCGAGCTTTCGCAAGCCGCGCTGAAACTGTGCAGGGCGATTACCGGGACGAATCCGACGCCGGTTTCGGAAAATGAAGCGAAACATACTCTGAACGAAGAAATCGTCGATGTCGCTGTTGCCGTCGAGGCTTGGTTTAGGTCCGTAATCATCGGGATTGATGAAATAGGGACTGACGATATTAAAAGTGCCCTCGGCACTTTCGCGGATATAAAGATCTCGCGCTGGGCACAGCGGCTGAAAGAGAAGGAGGACAGTCATGATTAAAATCGAAAACATCGTCGAGTACAAACGCGCGGGCGATCCGGAATGGCGTTTCGTCTGCGCTACCCGCGACTACGACATAGCACTGACGCGGTTCGAGAGCGCGAAGACAAGCATACCGGACGCCGCCGAGATCAGAATCCGGGTTAAAGTCACACAGTCACAGATCGCCGAAGAATGGAGGAAAGACAATGATTGACGAGTCAACCCGAAAGAAAATCGAAGCCTACATCCCGTCCCCGCGGGACAAGTCGCTCCGACCTTACTGCGACTACTACGTAAACCAGAACGGGCGAGTCAAGCGCGGTCACGTGCGGAACGCATACGAGACTGACGACGGCGATGACCTGCTCGGGCTGGTTGACGACCGCGGACGGCAGATTCACGGTCTGTGGGAGTTCGACAGCTTCCGGCGGTGCGAGCTTTACGACAACGAGACCGACTGCCGGAATCAGACGCACGGAGCGTATGACGACTGGGAAGCACTCAGGAAGATACAGGAGGGCGAAGATGTCTGAATGGATAAGCGTTAAGGACAGACTGCCGGAACATTACGAGAAAGTCCTCTGCTGGTACGAGTATTTCCGATATGGTAGCTACAACCGTATGTGGCGGACATATGGCATCGGAAGCTGCTTCAACGGACACTGGGGCGGCGAAGTAATGAACGGAACTTGCGCACGAGTAATCGCATGGATGCCGCTGCCGGAGCCGCCGGAAGGAGAAGGAAATGTCTGAATACATCGACCGTCAGAAGCTTCTGAAAGCTCTGAGCTACGAAGGAACTTGCAGGTCAAAGAATTCGGAGTCTCCCGATCTGCTCCGCGGGCTTGTCATCGCGATTCTGGTTGCGAAGAAGGAGGTGGAGACCGCCGACGTCATCCCGGTCGTCAGATGCTTTGAGTGCGAGCGTTCCGAACCGTATTTCGACTCACAGAGCGCACTGACTTGCCGGGAATTCGGCTGTACCGTCCCTCGGGACGGATTCTGCCACGAGGGGAGGAAAAGGTAATGCCTGATTACATCAGCGTGGACGTTTTCCGCGCGTATCTTACGGAAAGCATGGGGAAGTTCGACAAAGCGGTGGCGGCGCGCCGGATAAAGCTGAATACCGCGACGCTTGCGCACAGTATGATTAAAGGCATCAATGACGCGATCGGCGGCAGATTTCTGCCGCTTGCCGCGGATGCCGTTCCGGTCGTTCGCTGTAGGGACTGCAAATTCGCGGCTCACCGCGCGGCGAGCGTCTATCCGGTTGTCGAGTGCATGAGACCGGACGTCGGGTATGGGGCGGTGAGAGGATTCGACGACTTTTGCAGTTACGGGGAAAAGGAGGATGAAAATGCCGATTAAAATCATCAAGCCGGGCAAGAAGCCCGGCACAGTCCGGTTCAGATGCCGGCACTGCGGCTGTATCTTCGAGACGGACACACCAGAGGTACGCCGGACAGGGGCGACTCGGGATTATTTCGAGAACTGCCCGAACTGCAACAATCTGTGCTATTCAGCGGGTGACAGCAAATGACCCGGCGGGAGCTCTCACAGCTTTACTACCTCCGCCGGGAGATCAACTCCGACCGCGAACGGCTCGCGAAGCTCGAAGCCGCGGCGACTTCAACGTCTCCTTCGAACGGCGGGGGCGGAGGTTCAGGGACGCCGACCGACCGGACGTCACTCGCGGTCGAGATCGCGAGCCTGAAATCTCTGATCTACGACAAAATCTGCCGCGAGGAGAAAGAACTTCTGCGGCTGATGAATTACATCTCCGGCGTCGAGGACAGTCTGACCCGGCAGATTCTGACGGCAAGGTTTGTCGACAATCTCAGCTGGACGGCGGTCGCGATCAGAGTCGGCGGAGGAAACACCGCGACGACTGTCAGACAGCGTTGCAACAGATTTTTGCGCCAGAACTGAAACTTGTCACAAATGTCACATCATCTGTGCTATAATGGTATCATCGGGAGACTGCGGAAGTGGTCTCTCGATTTACTATGCGCGTACACTCCTTCGCGGCATAGGAAAGGGTAAAGGGTAAACATCGTGTCATTATACGCAGTGGTGGGGGCGGACACGACTATTTTCAGAAAGGCGGGTGAAACCGGATGAACGACAAGCAGAAACGTTTCTGCGAAGAATACCTTATCGACCTCAACGCGACTCAGGCGGCTGTCAGGGCGGGATATGCTCAGAAAACAGCCTACAGTCAGGGTCAGCGTCTGTTGAAGGATGTTGAGATCGCCGAAACTATTACAAAATTAAAATCAATGCAGTCAAAACGTACCGGAATAACCGCCGACAGGGTTCTCGAAGAGCTTTCAAAGCTCGGCTTCGCGCCGATCGACGAATGCGAGTCGTTCAAAGCGTCGGACAAACTCCGCGCACTCGAGCTGATTGGCAAACACATCGGTATGTTCAAGTCTGACAGTGACGCTGATACGCCCGCGCTCGAAAAGCTCGATAAAATTCTCGCCGAGGTGAAATCAGATGCTGACCGCGAAGCAAAAGCAGTACATCGCCGAGGCAAATAAACGCTGGAACTTCAAGTCGGGCGCGGTGCGCTCAGGCAAATCCTATGTGGACGTCACCGCAGTCATTCCGATGCGGATCCGCGAGCGGATCGGCAAGGACGGACTCTGTTTCATCGTCGGCGTCTCGAAGGAGACCATCGAACGAAACGTCCTGCAACCGATGCGCGAACGCTACACTTCGGCGGTTGTCGGGACGATCAACTCGCGGAATATCGCTCGTGTGTGCGGCGAGGACGTCTACTGCCTCGGCGCGGAGAAAGTTTCTCAGGTGGCGAAGATTCAGGGCGCGAGCGCGAAATACGTTTACGGCGACGAGGTGGCGAAGTGGCACGAGGACGTGTTCAATATGCTTAAGAGCCGTCTCGACAAGCCGTATTCGTGCTTTGACGGTTCGCTCAACCCCGAGCATCCGACGCACTGGCTGAAGAAGTTCCTCGATTCAGACGCTGACATCTACTGCCAGCAGTACACGATTTTCGACAACACGTTCCTCTCGCCGGAGTTCGTCCGGAATATCTGCAAAGAGTACGAGGGGACAATTTACTACGACCGACTTATTCTCGGCAAATGGGTGCGGGCTGAGGGGGCGATTTATCGACGCTTCGCCGACGATCCGGCGAAGTTCCTGACCGACTCGATTCCGACGCAGAAGGAGATTTCCGAAATCGTCATCGGCGTCGACTTCGGCGGCACAAAGTCAGGTCACGCTTTCGTCGCGACGGCGAAGATTCACGGCTACGAGAAGCTGATCGCGCTCGCGTCCGAGCGGCATTTCGGCGAGTACGAGCCGCGGGACATCGACGAACTTGCGGTCAAATTCGCGAACAAGGTCGCCGCGAAGTACGGCGCGATTGATTACATTTACTGGGACAATGCCGAGTCGGTTCTCGGTCGGGGACTCAAACACGCTTTCGAGCGCGAGATGCCCGGCGCGATTGTCCGACCCGCCATCAAGACGCGCGTCAACGACCGCATAGCCGCCACACAGCGTCTTATGGGCGCGGGAAGGTTCTTATATACCCCCGACTGCGAAACGCTCAGAACGGCCTTCTGTGAGGCTGTGTGGGACGCTGACGCGAAGGGCGACGAAAGACTCGATGACGGCTCGTCCGATATTGACTCGCTCGACGCCTTCGAATACACCTTCGAGCGCGACATCAAACGCTTCATAAATTACGAGGTTTAACGATGGGATTCATTTCATTCATGAAAGGACTGATAAGGCAATTGTTCTCGCCTGACGAACTCAAAACAGCACTCGGAGTCAAGCCGGTCATGACGCTTGAATCCACTGAAAAATTAAAGCTCTGGTCGGATATGTACGCCGGAAACGCGCCGTGGCTTTCCGACGCGGTGAAGAGCCTGCGGTCTGAGCAGGGAATCGTCCGCGAGTTCTCGAACATCTCGGTCGGCGAGATGACCGCGAGCGTTTCGGACGCGAATCTGGACGCGGCTCTGAAAGCTGCTCTCAGAAACTTCAACGTCAGCTTCCAGTCGGGACTCGCTACGGGCGCGCTGGTCATCAAGCCGATGCCTGATCTCACGGTGCAGTTCCTGCCGCAGACGGCTTTCGTGCCGCTTTCCTACGACATCCGCGGCAGACTTATCGACGTCGTGTTCCCGGAAGTCGTGCAGGACGGCGAACGCTATCTGACGCGCCTTGAATGGCACAGGCTCGACGAATCCGGGCTGACGATTACGAACCGCGCTTTTGTAAGCTATTCCAAAAATCGTCTTGGAAATGAGACTGATTTGTCGGTTCTCGACAAATGGGCGGCGTTATCGCCCGAGACGCGATATCCCGGCATGACTCGCCCGATCTTCGGCTATTACCGGAATCCTATCGACTCGCCGGACAATGCCGGAGTTTCGATCTTCGACCCGGCGATTGATTTAATTAAAATCGCCGACACGCAGTTCGGACGGCTCGAATGGGAATTTGAGTCAGGCGAGCGGGTCATTCACGCCGATCCCGCGGCGTTCAGATCCGACGATGACGGCAGGAAGAGTTTACCGAAGCTGAACAAACGGCTCTACCGCGCGATTGACATTGAAGCGGGCGAGGGGAAGAGTTTCTTCTCGGAATTCTCGCCGGAGTTCCGCGAGCAGTCGATAATCAGCGGACTCGAAGAATTCAAGCGGTCGATCGAGTTCGCGGTCGGGCTGTCCTACGGTGATCTCTCGAACCCTCAGACTGTGGAGAAGACCGCGACCGAAATCCTCGCCGCGAAGAAGCGCAAGTACAACACGGTAAACGCGATTCAGCAGAATCTGCGTGACTGTCTCGACGATCTTGTTTTTGCGCTCGCCTTCTGGTCGGCGAAAACCATGTCGGGCTACGAATTCGTCTGCGACTTCAAGGATTCGATTCTGACCGACGAGGAAACCGAGCGGCAACAGGATCGCCAGGACGTGTCAATGGGCGTTATGCGGCTTGAGGAATATCGTGCGAAGTGGTACGGCGAGAGCATCGACGAAGCCGCGAAGAACCTTCCTGAGCCGACTGAGGTTGTATTGTAATGCTCACCGGTGACGAGATTGAGAGCCTGCCGATCGGGCTTGAAAAGCTCTTCAGAGGGCTTGAGAAGCGCGTCATGCGCGACATTATCCGCAGGCTGAAAGTGGCAGGCGAGATCACGCGCTCTACCGACTGGCAGATTTACCGCGCGTCAGAACTCGGCAAGGCGGTTGACGAGATAAAGAAAGAGATCGCCGAAACGCTCGACGGCGGCGACGAGGAGGTCAACAGACTCTTCGACGAAGCCGCCAAAACGAGCTGGGCGCGCGACAAAAAGCTCTACAAAGCGGTCGGTCAGACTCCGGTCGCCTACAAGGACAACGAGCCGTTAAAACAGCTCGTCGCGGCGGTCAAGGCTCAGACCTCGGACGAACTCCGGAACATCACCGGAACGCTCGGCGTCGCGACGGCGAACAAGGGCAGAATCAAGACGGTCAGCCTGACCGAGTACTTCACCGACACGCTCGACAACGCCGCGCTTGACATCTCGTCGGGTGCGTTCGACTACAACACGGTGCTCAAACGCACGGTCACGGAGCTTGTCAATTCGGGGATTCGGACGATCAATTACGACTCGGTATCGAAGCGTCCGACGACGGCGAGAGTCGACGTAGCGGCGCGCAGGGCGGTCATGACGGGCGTGAATCAGCTCACCGCGAAGATCAGCGAGGACAACGCGAAAACGCTCGGGACGGATATGTACGAGGTCAGCGCGCATTCCTGCTGCCGTCCGGAGCACGTTGAGTGGCAGGGTGGATGGTACACGATGGCGCAACTCAAAAGCGTCTGCGGCTACGGCAAGGTCGACGGACTGAAAGGCGCGAACTGCGGACACAGCTTTGACCCGGTCATTCCCGGCGTCTCTGAGCCGTCCTACACGCCCGAGGAGCTTCAGAAAATGCGCGCCGAGGAGTCAAAGAAGCACGAGTACAACGGCAAGGAATACACGAAGTACGAGGCGTCACAGCGTCAGCGGCGGCTTGAACGGACGATAGCGGCAAGGCGTCACGCGGTCGAGCTTCTCGAAGAAGGCGGCGCGGATGAGCAGACCATACAGGACGCGAAGATTTCGTTTCAGGCGGTCTCGCAGGAGTACACGCGTTTCTCGAAGGCGATGGGGCTTCCGCAGCAGCGCGAGCGCGTCGGGACGGCTCTTGCCGGGATGAAATACGACGTGCCGACCGCGCCGAAGGGACTGCCGACGAACACACAAACTGTGGAAATACCTCTTGACAAATCCGAAAAAAGTGGTATAATAGATACGAGGCGCGAATCGGACCTCGGCTACATGAAGAAGCGGCTTCAGAACGACAAAGCTGTTTCGAAGGAGTATTATTCGACCATCAAGGATAAATTCGCTCATGGCTCGGACGACGCGAAGCACACCTTCGCAAAGCTCGTGCCTGACGATTCGGTCGCGGACGCTAAATACGCGAATACGCCGTATTACAGTCCGGAGACGAAGAGGATATACATGAACTACGAAATGGACGCTCCGGGCAAAAACGAGCGCGGCGGCGGAGTCACATGGTATCATGAACATGGTCATATAGTCGATGATCTCGCCGGGCAGGTGTCAAAGAACGATGAGTTCATCAATCTGCTGAAATCAGACTACAAGGATTACATGAAGTCGTACGGCAAAGCGCACTCGCTGAACACCTATCCGAAGGTTCAGAAAGCCATCGGAGAAGACCTGAATGATATGAGAAAACACTCAGCTGTGTCTGATATACTCGGCGCGATTTCTCAGGGTAACATTCAGGGCATAGCTGGGCATTCTGCCGAGTACTGGAAGGATGACAGCGTCATTGCCGCCGAGTCGTTCGCGCATATGTTTGAAGCTCAGTTTGATGAGACGCGCTACAAGGAAATGAAAAAGTATTTTCCGAACGCGCTTAAGAAATTCGAATCCATATTAGGAGGTGTCGCAAAATGAAAAACAAGAACATGAACCAGCTCGACGAATGGCTTGACCGTTTTTTCGATAAGTTCAAATATCTGCCGAAGTTCCCCGACGGGCTTTACATCGACAACGATGAAGCCGAAGTGAACCGCGAGTTCATCGCGACACTGAAACGCTGTGTCGAGACCGGAGTCGACGAGACCATCGAGAAATACGGCACATGGAAGCCGTCCGGTGTCAGCATCTGGGACAGGGACGCGATTGTCGATTGAAAGGAGCACATCATGGACAATTTCAAAGCGGTCTACAAAATCCTCACCGCGCTTGAAAAAGCAATGGATCTTCCGGAGTTCGACATTGAGCAGATAAACCACGAAGCCCTCGGCGTCAGCGCTGAACGCTGGGCGCGGTATATCGAAATGATGTACGATGTGGGCTATATCAAAGGTGTCGAACTTCGCAAGAGTATTCTCGGCGAGACAATCGTCAACTGCAAAGATATGCGGATCACGCTCAAAGGGCTTGAATATTTGCAGGAAAATTCGATTATGGCAAAGATTCAGAAAGCCGCGCAGGGCATAACGGAAGTAGCGACTACGGTCGCCGGAGCGATCATGTAACGCTGAAACTTAACACTGACTTAGCATTAACTTAGCATTAACTTGCGGGTAAACTTAAGTTTTAACGCAAGTTACCAGCAAGTTACAACTCAATAACTACAGCACTACGGATTCCGTGGTGCTGTTTTTATATCATTTTCCCCTGCCGGAGGGTATCCGGCTGACTTTCAGCCGCGGTCGGAGCGGGATATAAGCCACGAAGAAAGGAAGCACGCACATGAAAAACATCGAAACGATTCTCTCGGAACTCGGCATTCAGATTCCGGCGGACAAGAAGGACGCCTTCACGGCTCAGTTCGGCGAGAACTACAAGACCGCCGAGGAGACGAACCGTCTCAGAACGGCTCGCGACGATCTCAAAGCACAGCTGGACGGCGCGAAAGAGCAGCTTAAATCCTTCGAGGGCGTTGACGTCTCAGACCTCAAGTCGCAGATCGCGAAGCTCAACGGCGACCTGACCGCGAAGGACAACGAGTACAAAGCGAAGCTCGCCGACATGGAATTTTCGGCGGTGCTTGACAGCGCGATCTCGTCGTCCGGCGCGAAGAACGCGAAGGCGGTCAAGGCTCTTCTCGACATCGACAAGCTCAGAGCGTCGACCAACCGCGACGCCGACATAAAGTCCGCGCTCGAAGCCTGCAAGACCGACAACGACTATCTCTTCACTTCGGATGAACCTGTGAAGAATCCGGTCGCTCCGACAGGATCAACGAACAACACTGACCCGCTCGCCGCGGTACGCGCCGCGATGGGTCTCGAACCGAAAAAGTAACAGAAAGGATTAAATTATGGCAAACAATATCGAACTCTTTAAGAAATACGTTCCCCTCCTCGATGAGGTTTATAAGCTTTCCTCCCTCACCGCCGATCTCGACGGCGCGCCCGAACTCGCGCGTCAGGGTCAGAACGCGAACGAGCTGATCATCCCGAAGATCAGCATGGACGGACTCGCGAACTACTCGCGTAACGGCGGCTATGTCGACGGCAACGTCACGCTGACCAACGAGACGGTCAAGTGCAACTTCGACCGCGGCAGAAAGTTCGCCGTCGACACCCTCGACAACGCCGAGACCGCCGGAATCGCTTTCGGCTCGCTCGCGTCCGAGTTCATCCGGACGAAGGTTGTTCCCGAGCTTGACGCGTTCAGATTCGCGACCTACGCGTCGATTTCCGGCATCGGCACGGTTGACGCGGCGGCTCTCTCGACCGGAGCGAACGTCATTACCGCGCTCAGAGCGGCGGTGAACGCCATGGATGAGGCGGAGGTTCCCTCTACCGAGCGTTATCTTTACATCACGCCGACTCTTCTCGGACTCGTCAAGGATCTCGACACCACCAAGTCGAAGGAAGTTCTCGACGGCTTCGCGAAGGTTGTCAAAGTTCCTCAGACTCGCTTCTACACCGCGATCAAACAGCTCTCCGGTAAGGTCGAACCCGTTTCCGGCGGAAGCACGACCGACGACCAGACCGCGGGCGGCTTCACGAAGGCCGACAGCGCGAAGAACATCAACTTCATGATCATCCACAAGCCCGCTATCATCCAGTACCAGAAGCACGTCGCGCCGAAGGTCATCACCCCCGAGCAGAACCAGCACGCCGACGCGTGGGAGTTCGGATACCGCACGGTCGGCATCGCCGAGGCCTACGAGAACAAGGTCGCCGGAATCTACCTCCACAAAGCGGCGTCGTAATGGACTACACGTACTACCTGAACGAATACCTCGCCGGGAAGTCCCCGTTTATCCCGGCTGAGGATTTCCCGCTTTATTCCCGCGCGGCCGGGAAGCGGCTTGAACGCTACATCGGCGAAGTCCCCGACACGGACGACGCGAAGCTCTGCCAGTGTGAGCTGGCGGAGCTTATTTATTCGGACGCGCAGACCGGGAGGGCGATCACTTCCGAGCATACGGGCGATCTTTCGGTGACGTACGAATCATCCGAAGCCCGCGCGAAGTCGCTTGCGGCGGCGGTCAGGGAATGCGTTTACCGATGGTTCGCCGACTCGGGGCTTCTTTACCGGGGGTGCTGATATGCTGACGAATTCAAGCTGCACGGTTTACCGCGAAAAGAGCTTCGAGCGCGTTTTCATTCCGGTCTGCTTCTGGAAGGACTCGCGCGG
>ERZ1034878.588-NODE-588-length-16021-cov-14.475510_pt1 | contig 16021 bp, 11 predicted proteins | sample MGYA00520593_ERZ1034878 | MGnify/ENA primary metagenome ERZ1034878 (study PRJEB33766, sample SAMN09781724) | gut metagenome | biome: gut microbiome | host: Homo sapiens | place: Madagascar | study: EMG produced TPA metagenomics assembly of the PRJNA485056 data...
GAACTACTCACCGCTCACTATTCACAATTCACCAATTATTAATATTTGTAACAACATGCAAATATCCTGAAATCACAGGCTTTCGGAATTTTTTATTTATATAAGAGAGTATTTAACGAGAGCTAATTATGGGTATTTCTAACGTAAATAATGTTAATAAAATAGATTTAACCAAATTAAAATTTGGCTCTAGAACTGTGACTACAGATAATAGACCTGAATATTTGAAGATGACAGGCTCTATTTTTAATGCTCCCGGGGGGAAGGGGGCTACTACATCAACTCTTGGAACACTAAATACAAACAGATCTTTGAGTGAACTTAGATCAACTCCTGCAAAAGCAAAATCTACAGGTACCGGTTCTTCTAATGAAGGTTCAAATAATGGCGGTACTGAAATTAAAAGTGCATCAGAGGGCAAAGCAGCAGCTGCAAATGCTAATAATCAGGCAAGCAAGGTTAAATCTCAAACAACAGAGATGAAATCTTCCGAAAAAACTGTAAATAAATACAGTGCTGATGCTCAGAAACAGGAAAAGAAAGCAGAAACTCAAGATAAAAAATGTCAAAAAACTTTAAAAGCTCAAGAAAAAGAAGTTAAAGAATATAATCTAAAACTCCAAAAAACAATTAAAGAAAATCTTGAAACTCAAACTGAAATTACAAATGCTCAAAACGAATTGGATAGACTTTTAGGTCAATCTTCTTTTTCTGCAAACAATAATAATGGAACTTCTACTTCAAATAATAATTCAGCAAGAATTCAAGAACTTCAAACATTTATCGGTACAAAATCAAAACTTGTTCAAAACAATGGCAAAACAATCTATTCATTGCAAAGAAGTTCTTCAAGAACTTTGACTAAAATGAAAAAGACAAATGCAACTTACGTAAAAACAAACAAACGTAATATGAAAAATGTTGCATCAACTCAAACAAAAGCCGCAAAAGTTGCTCAAACAGCTCAAAAATTTGAATCAATTGCTGCAATGGTTTCACAAGTTGGACAATTGGTAAATTATGCTGGTAAAGGTCTTGAATTATTGGGACAATCAATTTCTAGTACTGGTTGGGGTGCAGGAGTTGGTGCCGCTTTGATTGCAACAGGACAAGTTATGCAAAAAGTCGGCAATGTTGTTGAATTAGTTGGAAATTACGGGCAAACTGCCGCTAGCGTTACAAAAGGTGCGGCAATGGCTGCTGATGGAAATCTTGCGGGAGCTATGCAAGCATTTGGCAGTGCTGCTGCAACAGGTGCTGCCGCTGTTAAATCAACAAAAGGATTAAAGCAAACTTTCGGCGATATTGACAAGTCAGCTAAAGAAGCTACTAAAAAAGCTGCAGCAAATCGAGTTGCAAAAGAACAAGTTGCACAAATGAAAGATAGCGAACTTGGTGGTTTGAGCAAAAAACAAATGAGAAAATCTATCAGCTCTCAACTTCAAGCAAATGCTGATTTTGATAAAGATTTAGCAGGCAAATGGTCTAAAAAACAATTTGAAAGTTATAAAAATGCGATGAGTAAAACTAATGCAAACGGTCAAACTTTTGCAAGTGCGGCCGCTAACAATGCTAAAAGCACTTATGCTACAAATACAATGGCAAAACTTAAAGAAGCTGGACTTGATGGAAAATATAAAGTAACAAGTGACGGAAAAATAACTGATAAAGTTTCTGGAAAAAAAGTTACTCTTTCTGAAATCAAAAAAACAAGCAGAAAAGATGCAAGAGGTATTAAAAGAGCAATGAATAGTGGTGCTTCTTCAACTGTTTCAGGCTTCCAAAACGTAGCAAAAGAAGCAACAAAAACAAAATCATCTCAAAAATTCGATTTTGCTAAATTATCTCAAACTCTAATGGCAACAGGTGCAATGATTTTGGCAACAAACTCAAATAATACTCAAAGAAGAGGTTATGCACCTCAATGGGATTTGGCAAACGATTCTCGTTTCCAAAAAATTTATCGTTCAAACAGAGCTCACAGAGCAACAGTTGCATAAGGGCAAGCAGGTAAGAGATTTAGATGCAAAGAGGCAAAGATGCGTAGACGCCAAGTCTGTTTCGTTAAGTTACTATGTTACTAAGGCACTAGGGCACTAAGTCATTTCGGTTAAAATATTATCGTCATTCTGAAAAGACAGAAAATCAAGCGAATAGCGTAGATTTTCGTCTTATTCAGAATCTATTATGATTAAGAGTAATGTAAATTACGTAATACAGAAACAAAAAAACAAGCACCTTTCCCATTCGGGAAAGGTGCTTGTGATTAATCTAAATATTTTATCAACATCTAGTTTGCAAATGAAATATTGTTTGAGTTATTTCCTCTTTGCCCCATTGCTGTTTGTTCTTCCAACAACATATTCATATATAGAAGTTTGTTTGCTGTCATCTGGTCTAGGTTGATAAACTCAGCCCCAGCACGAACATCACTTGCAGAAACAACTTTTACGTCTGCATTAATGTTCAAATTGCCGTAAGAGATATTTACCGGAACAACATCGCCGACTTTAAGATCATTGTGGTGTTTTACCGCAATACCACCTCTTGAAATATCAAGTAATGAGTCGATTTGGGTGTTTTCTGCAAGAGAAACAGGGTTTCTGTTATCTTGTGCCGGGAATCTCATATATTGACGTTTGTCGATTGAGTTTACATTGTATTCAACAACACGTTGTTTGTATGTATCTTTGTAGCCGACATTGTTTTGTCTGTTAGGTTGATCCGGCGTTGGAGTTGGTGTCGGATTATCATTATCGTCATCTGAGTCACTATCGGAATCTATGTCCGTATCGGTGTCTGTATCACTATCGCTATCACTATCACTGTCGGAATCTGAGTCGCTATCTGTATCAGTATCAGAATCTGAGTCCGCATCAGTATCTGTGTCGCTATCTGTATCAACGTCAGTGTCGGTATCAATGTCGCTATCTAAGTCACTATCACTATCGTTGTCGTTGTCAGAATCCGAATCACTATCCGAATCTACATCTGTATCTGTGTCAGTGTCGATGTCGGTGTCCGTATCAACGTCTGTATCGGTATCTGTATCAATATCTGTATCCGAATCAGCGTCCGTATCTATATCAGAGTCAGTATCGTTGTCCGAATCCACATCGGTATCAGTATCAGTGTCGATATCGTTATCTGTATCTGTGTCAGTATCTACGTCAGTGTCTGTATCTGTGTCCATATCAGTATCAATATCAGTATCCGTATCTGTGTCAGTATCAATGTCGGTATCTGTATCGTTGTCAGTGTCTATCGGTTCATCTTCTTTCTTTGGAACTACTAAGTTATCGTCGTCTTCCTCTGTTCCTTTTTTACTAGGGTCAAGTACGCCATCGTAATCAGGATCATCTCCCTGTCCGCTTCCACCATAATAGTAATTTCTATCTTTTGGATCTTGACCGATAGCTTTTACATCATCAGGTCTAACAGCTTTCGCTCTGATAGAAACAGGAGTTTCAGGGTTAATTGCATTTGTAAGCGGATTAGTTGTTGCATCTTCTGTCAATACAGATTTGCCGTCAGGTCTGTGTTTACCCATATTGAAGTAGTAACCGCCAGCATAAGCGTTATCTGCAACAAGTGTTAAATCTTGTTCGTGAGCCGGTCTGCCTTCGCCTTTGCCTGCGAAAGTACCGTTTTTAACTACGATTGTTGAGTCCGCTGCGTGTCTGTATTCAGGTGCTTCGTTTGGATCTTTGTAACTTCCCAAATCAAGAGCTGTAAGTTTTGCTTTTTCAAGTTTAACGCCGTTTGGTCCATAGTAATCTTGCGGGTAAGTTGGAACTTCGCCTAAGTGCTCGATGTACATGTTTTTGCCACGAGTTGTAATATTTACATTCTTGGCAGTTGTTTCTCTGATATATACATCACCAGAGAATTCAGCGTTTACATCACCTGTTCTTGAAATTATTGCACAAGCGTTAGTGTCAAGTTTTGTTCCGTCGGCTTTATCCAAACCTTTAACGTTGATATTGCCGATTGCCAACATATCAACGCCTTCTTTTGGCTTGTTAATATCTGTAACTACGTGCGGTTTTGTTGCGTCGTCGCCATAGAAAATGTTTTCAACTCCGTTTTGTCTGAAAGTTAAAGCTTTATTTTTAGCTCCGATATTGCCGCTTGAAATTATTGAAATTCCTGTGCCTTCAACATTCGGGGTTTTAGAATTTCTTGAAGCGTTCAAAATATCATAAGGTTTTGCACCTTTTACAGTCCCGTCTGCAAGCAAAATCACTCTGCCATCAGATTTGATTTGATTAACATTCATGTTTTTGTTTAAACTTGCCATATTCACAAGTGACGAGTTTGAACCTTTTGTGCTAATTGCTTTGATTCTACCATCAACTGCAACATTTACAGATTTTGTCAAATCTCTTTGGTCTACTCCAATTCCGGTACAAACTCCACCGTCACAAGGTCCAATGTTTTTACCTACTGAACCGTTTTTTACATCAATATTTAAGTTTTTTGATGTATTAATTAAAGTTTCTTTAGTGCCGTAGTTTAATAAATTCCCGTTTTGGATATCGATATTTACGTTGCCTTTTGAGTTCAAATAATTGCTTCCTGTGTTGTAACCAAGAACAACATTTGAATTTTTGTTATTTATGTTAATTCCGTTTGCATCAACATGACCTCGAACATTTACGCCTTTAACTCCAGAGTTTGTAATGTTTGCGGAATGAGTTGAGTTTGTAAGTTTTCCACCGTTTTCAATTGTCACGCCGTTAGCACCGGTATTGTTTACTGTTAAAAGTCCGCCTTTATTGCTCAACAAGCCTGTTGATGCGACCAAAACTCCATCACCTGTGTTATTTACAAGGAGTTGACCGCCTTGGTTTTTAACAGAGCCGGAAACATTAACAGCACCTTTTTGGTTTATTAAAATTGTGTCACCGTTGGCATTTGCTGTTTTGCCGGATATTTGAATTCCTTTTGAGCCAGTATTTGTAATTTGAACACTTCCAGTGCCAAAGTTTTTCATATTCCCTGCAACTTTTGTGCCGCCATTTGCACCATAAGATGTTACCAAAATACTTCCGCTGTTGTTTTTGTATGAATTAGCAGCTAAGTTGTCAGTGTTTACGAGCTTGTTAAACAAAGCTTCTGCTTGTGCGTTTGAAGTAATTTTAGTTGCATCTTTAACGCCTGCCATTACAAGTCCTGTGTTAGAAACATTCACGTCAGCTGCGTTGATATCAACAAAATTACGAGCCAAAACTTTACCGTCAATTGTCACGCTTCCTGTTCCAGGTGCACTCAATCTGGATTTGTAATCTTTTATCAAAGTAGGGTTAGCGACATCGCTTTTATATTTTTCGTAAGCTGAAACGTCAGGTGTCATAATAGATAAAGAACCTACGTTTAATACGCCACTTTGTCCTACGACCATGCCGTTTGGAGAAACAAACACAGCATGACCGCCGTTAAAATCTCCTGCTTTATTTACGGTATTTACAATACCTTGAATATTAATTTGGTTATCAACCATGTTTACAAATGTAGATAAATCCCTGCCTTGCAAGTGATAAATCAAGTTTGCGACATCGCCTTCGCTCAAATTAAAATCTTTATATTTTCTAAACCCAATATCTCCGTTCATTGCAGTCGGCGTAATATTATAAATCCCATTATTGCCTGTTGCTCCTGATATTTGGGTTGCTAAAACCTGCAAACAAAAAGACTGCTGTAAAAAGAAACAAAATGTTAGTGCAGATGCTACTGCCTTTCTTTTTTCGGCTTTTATCTTAATCATGCTTGTTTTTCCTTTCAAATATTTCCCTAATTATTATTTTTTTTATATATTAAATTCGACTAGCAGTACAATTTTACCAAGAGGATAGTTGATTTTCTATTTTTTATTACAATTACTTAATAAATTTGCACACAAATCTACTTTCTCATATACAAAATCTGAGAAAAATTTTTCTTGCTATATTATTAACAAATATTAACGCTCTACTGCTCTTTGCGTTTCATAATTGTGTTTGTCAACGTGAAATAACAAATATAGAACACAAACATCAAGCTCAACATTTCAAACAGAGCTGGAAGGTGCGTAAACTTGCTGAACACAAAGTAAAGTGCGACAAATGGAACAAAAGATATTGCCATTCTTGACATAATCAATTTCGGGAAAATTAATCTAAGCCCCGGAAGAACAATGATTACGCTTAATAAGAAGTACAAGAAATTTGCTCCCAAAGTTGCGATGCCAACGCCAACCAAGCCCATACGAGGGATTAATAAAATATTCAATGCAATATTGGCAATCCCTGAAATTAGCTTAATTATAAATTCAATATGAGTTTTATTCGCAAGGTGGTATTGTAAAGTTGTATAGTCAGTCAATGCCATGAAAAATGTCCCGAAAGCGAAGTATGGTACAAGTTTAAAGGCAATTAAAAACTTGTCATTTGATGACATCATTTGCACATAATCTGTTGCATAAAGAGAAATTACAATGATTACAGGCAAAGCAACCATGACATAATATCCGGTAAACCTTGATATCAATGGTCTGACATCGATTTTTTCTTCGTACATGTTGATAATTCTAGGAATTGCAGCCACTGTTATTATTGAAAAAATGGTCATTAATAATGGCAAGGTCAAACCATAAGCTACGCCGACAATTCCGACTTGTGAAAACCCGTGGATACTGTTCATGATGAATTTGTTACTTTGATTGATAATCCAAGCACTAAGAGAGGTTGCCGCAATTGGAACACCATATTTCATAATTGGCAAAACAGAATTCCATTCAATTTTTTGCAATTTAAACCAAGATAAAATATTGCTTTGGTAAATCAAAAGTAAGTCTATCAAAGATATCGAAACTCCCATACCGAGAAGCAAAGCAACAGCTCCGAGGTGGAAGAATTTTACAAAAAATATTGATAATAAAATTGTCAAAAACTGGTTTACGATTGTTGAAAGAGTGAATGAAACCGCCTTCAACTGAGCCCTCAAAAGTTGGAACAGCAAGGCTCTTATTGCAACAGGGATAATTAATACTAAAATTGCGAAAAAGTATTTTACCGGAATATGGAAGAATGAATAGAAATTATGCCTGAATGTGAATGACAAAACGAACATTAAAAACAGGTTTGTCACAAGCATAGTTACAAGTGTTGTCAAGTATTTCGGCATGTCCTGAGTCATTTGGTGGTGTTTGAAAAATCTCAATCCTGAAAGCCCGACCCAGTCAGAAAAGATGATGCATAAGAACGACAAGACCGCAATAGACAAAGAATACAGTCCATATTGATCCGGTGACAACAAGCTTGTGTAAACCGGAACGATTAGCGCATTCCCAATCATACCCACGATTTTGGACGGTGAGTATTTTAGCATATCTCTAAAAATTTCTTTTAACTGTTCTCTTTCAACTTCTCTGTTTTCTATAAATTCCATGCTAATCCTTTATTTATTATTGTTTTTTTTGTGTCGGGATCGCAATCCCGACCTACATTGCAGTGTTATTCAACAATTTCTCCGAACAAATCATAGTCATCTGCTCGATTAATTTTTACGTTTACAATATCCCCCGGAACGATTGCATCGTGGGAGTTTGCGTAAACCATTCCATCGATTTCCGGAGCATCATATTGAGAACGCATCAAAACAAGCCCGTCGTCTGTAAAACCTTCTACAATGCAAGGAAGAGTTTTTCCGACGTAGCCTTCATTGACTTCGCGAGAAATCTTTTTTTGCAAAGTCATCAATTTTTTGTGACGTTGCTTTTTGATTTTTGCCGGAACTTGATTTTCCATTGAGTAAGAAACCGTATTTTTTTCACGAGAGTATTCAAACACTCCCATTTTTTCAAATCTTGTACGTTTTACAAACTCATAAAGTTCGTTAAATTGTTCATCAGTTTCTCCCGGATAGCCAACGATAAATGCTGTTCTGATAGCGACATTTGGAATTCTGTCACGAATTTTCTTAACCAAAATATCGTAATCCATAACAGGTCTTCTCATAGCTTTTAGAATATCTTGATTATAATGTTGTAATGGTAAATCAATATATTTTACAACTTTTTCAAGTCTTGCAATCGCATCAATAAGCTCGTCTGTAACCTGAGTCGGATATGCATATAAAATTCTAATCCAGCCTAAACCTTCGATTTTATTTAATTCTTCCAAAAGCTGTGGCAGAGCTGGTTTGCCATACAAATCTATTCCATAACTTGTTGTATCTTGTGCAATCAAAACGATTTCTGTAACTCCTTTTTGGACAAGTGAATTTGCTTCTTCAAGAATATTTTCAATAGTTCTTGAATGGTATTCCCCTCTGAGTTGCGGAATAATACAATATCCACAGTGGTAATTACAACCGTCTGCAATTTTTATATAAGAGCTTGAACCTACGGTAATCTGTTGTCGTTCAATATTTTCAGGATAAATATATTCAGGTTTTTCAGAAACGTGTTCGATATAATCTTTTTTATCGCCCGCAATTTTATCAATTACTTCAACAATCTCTTTTATGTCGGAAGTCCCTATCATTCCTGAAATTTCAGGTATCGCTTTTTTAAGTTCTCCCTTATATTTTTGAGCAAGACAGCCTGTTGCAACAACTTTTTTGCCATCTTGAATCATTTGTAAAATCGCTTGCACAGACTCTTTTTCTGCATCATGAATAAATGAACAAGTATTCACGATTACGATGTCAGCCTCGTTTTCGTCCAGAGTGACTTGGTGCCCCTTTTGAGCCAAAAGCCCAAGCATAAGCTCTGAATCAACTAGGTTTTTTGCACAACCGTGGTTTAATAATGCTATTTTCATATTTTACCTCTTTTAAAATAACTTTAGCATGAATATAATTTTTTGTAATCACTTGCTTGGACAATTTGTTTTGAAGCGGCTAGGCAGCAAAGAAGCGAAGCGGCTAAGTCTGTTTCGGACGATACCCTATATACAATTTGCTTAACTTTGTTGTAAAATCAGATTATGATAAATTTTGATTCTTTAAGTTTGAAAAAATGGGTTGACGAAAACTCTGAATTTTTGACAAATGCACGAATTCAAAAAATTCAGCAACCGACACGTCGTGATTTTGTGCTTTCAATCCGTTCAAAAGGCGAAACCCGAAAATTATATATAAATATAAATCCGCAGTACTATCACGTTTGTTTTATGGACAAAGCAAATGAGGCAAAGCGATTAATTGAAATTCCGCAAAAGCCGCCGATGTTTTGTATGCTACTTCGTAAATATCTTGAAAACTCTGTGATAGCACGAGTAAATCAACCTCAATATGAGAGAATTTTGGAGTTTTATATTGAAACATATAATGAACTTTCTGAAAAAATTTATTTATGTCTTGCGATTGAGCTTATGGGAAAATATTCTAACGTAATTCTTTATAACTATGACACAAATATGATTTTGGGCTGTGCACATAATGTCGGAGCAGAAAAAAGTCGTGAGCGTGAGATGGCAGGCGGTTTGCCTTATGTTTATCCATCAGGACGCCCGACAGATTGGTATGCCTCAAAAAATTCGCTTGCAAATTCTTCTTGCGAAAGTATTAATGAAGTGATTGATGATTACTATGCCGAGTGTGTTTATCAGGATAAGTTTGCAAAATTGAAAGAGAATTTACGGCAAATTGTTAATACAAAATTGAAAAAGGACAAAAATTCGCTTGCAAAAATGTCAAAACAGTTGACAACTGATGAAAAAATGAATAAATACAGACTATATGGCGATTTGATTATGGCGAATTTGTACACACTGTCAGATTATTCAAAGGTTGCGGAAGTTTTTGATTATGAAAATAATAAGCAGATTAAAATAGAATTGGATTCAACAAAAACCTTGAAAGATAACGCAAACAGATTTTATAAGCTTTATAATAAGGCAAAAACTGCATTAATAAAGCTTTCAGAGCTTATTTTAGAACTTGAACAGAATATAAATTATTCTGAGCAAATTTTGTATTCGATTGATATTGCCGATTCGATTTCTGATTTGGAAGAAATTAAGGTTGAAGTTTCGCCAAAAGAAAAACCTAAAAAAGTTGAGAAAAATTCGCTTATGGAGCTTGAAATTAATGGTTGTAAGGTTTTTGTTGGGCGGAATAACAGGCAAAATGATTACATTGTGTCAAAGCTTTCGAAAGACGAAGACTTTTGGTTTCACACGAGAGATTGCGCAGGCTCTCATATTCTCTTGAGATGTGAAACCCCGTCTGACAAGTTGATTTTTGAGTGTGCAAAACTTGCGAAAAAATATTCCAAAGGTTCACAATCCTCGAAAGTTGGAGTGATTTATACAAAAAGAAAATTCTTGAAAAAGCCACCGGCTGCTAATTTGGGCTATGTAACTTACAAAAACGAAAAAGAAATTATAGTAGATTAGTTATGGATAAAAATTTTGACGAAAAATCAAAAGAAATCGATAATATTGCTATGGCTCGGAAAAATGTTATAGCATTAGTTGATTGTGACTCGTTTTTTGTATCTTGCGAACAGTCTGTAAAGCCGGAACTGAAAGGGAAACCGGTTTGCGTGATGTCCGGACGTGGGCAATGTGTAATTTCGCGTTCCAAAGAGGCCAAAAAACTTGGTATCCGTATGGGTATGCCGTATTTTCAAATTGAAGGACAAATGAAAAAAGCGACGTATATCAACGCAAACCACGACTTGTATTGTGAAATCTCGAAAAAGGTAATGGAAGTTTTGCACACATTTAGTCCTAATGTCGAGGTTTATTCAATTGATGAGGCTTTTGTTGAGTTGACCGGCATGGAGCGAATGTATAAAAAGAATTACTTTGAAATCGCACAAATGATAAGGGAAGAGGTGCTTAAACAAGTAGATATACCTGTTTCTATCGGGGTGAGTTCGTCAAAATCTCTTGCAAAATTAGCGTCCGACAAGGCTAAAACAATGGGCGAAGGTGTGTTTTTAGTTGAAAACAGAGAGATTATTCCCTTGTTGCAAAAAACAAGCATAGATGAGATTTGGGGAATTGGAAAAAATCTTTCGTTATTGTTACGTAAAAATGGGATTTTGACGGCTTATGAGCTGATTTGTCAAGACGATTTGTGGTTCGATAAACAGATTGGAATTCGTGGCTTAGAGATGAAGCATGAGCTTATGGGCGAGATGGTTTCGCCGGTTTCTAATGAAGAAAAACTCCCAAAATCTATCCAAAAAACAAGTGCACTTGCAAAATTTTCATCGGACAAAACATATTTGAAAAACTCCCTAAACTATCATATCCACAGGGCTTGCGTAAAGTTGAGAAAAATTAATGCGAAATGTAAATCTGTTAGTATTTTTTTGAGAACGAAGGATTTTAGAGTTTTTTGCGAAAAGAAAGTTTTGACTTGTGCAACTGATTTTGAGCTGGAAATTTCGGATATTGTGTTCAAACTTTTGGATAAATTGTATAATCCCAATATTCTGTATCGCAGTACCGGCGTTGTTTTAGAGAATTTTGTTCAAAATAATGAGGCGCAAATGTCGTTGTTTACGGACACATCAGTTGATGAGAAAAAGGCAAAGTTATCTCAATGTTTTGACAGATTAGAAGCTCGTTTCGGGCGAGACATTATTCAGACCGGATTTGTGAAAAAAGATGTGTAAGGGGTAACTCTTGAAAAATTGTGAAAAAATGATAAAATAAACTCGTAAGAATAGTAAGTCAGGCATACGTTCGCGAACTACTGTGACCTCTCCCTAGGCGAGGCGGTTTCATCTATCCAATCGAACCCCTCACCCGAATTTCTAAATTCACTGTCGTTCATTAAGGAATTCTACCCTGTCTTGAATTTGCTCCACGCTCCCAGAGTTCAGCAAAAGCAACGCGGTTGCAGTTTGCTCCATCTGCTCGCTATCCGAACTCGTTGCACTCCGTCCGTCCGCAAATTCGCTCTCCCCGCTGGTGCGAGGGAAAGGGTTACAAAAGTATGTTGTGTATACTTGTCCAACATTTGAATATAGATAAATTAGATTCTGGTTCGTAGTTTGGAGTGACAATTACAAGATAGTTAACAATACAAAAAAAGAACGACATTGCTGCCGTTCTTTTTTTGTATCTTGTATTCGCTTGAAAAGCGATATCGATTAACGTTTTGAGAATTGGAAACGTTTTCTTGCACGTTTGCGACCGTATTTTTTACGTTCTTTAACACGTGGGTCACGAGTTAGCAAGCCTTCCAAACGCAATACGTTTTTGTATTCTTCATTTGCTTTAACCAAAGCTCTTGAAATACCGTGTCTGATAGCTCCGCATTGAGCAACGATTCCGCCGCCTACTGCTTTTACTTTTACATCGTATTTTTCTTGGTTATCTGTCAAAACTAATGGTCTGTAAACCAACATTTCGATTGCAGGTCTGTTGCCGATATAGTTTTTCAAAGTTTTTCCGTTTACGAAAATTCTGCCTTTACCTTTTACAAGTTTTACAACTGCAATAGAGGTTTTTCTGCGGCCTGTTGCCATAATTTCTTTATCTGCCATTATTTAGCCTCCTTTTCCAACACGATAGGTTTTTGAGCTGCGTGTGGGTGTTCAGGTCCGTTATATACTTTCAACTTAGTGAATTGAGTATCGCCCAATGTGTTGTGTTGAAGCATACCTTTTACAGCTTTTTCGATTAAAAGTCTAGCGTCTTTTTCACGCAATTCTTTTACACTAGCTGATTTCAATCCGCCTGGGAAACCAGTGTGGTGGTAATAAATTTTATCAGTTTCTTTTTTACCTGATACAACTACTTTTTCAGCATTGATTACGATTACAAAATCGCCTGTATCAACGTTAGGAGTGTATTCAGGTTTATTTTTTCCTCTTAAAATATTTGCTACTCTGGTAGCCAATCTGCCAAGAATTTCTCCTTCTGCATCGATTAAATACCATTTTCTTTCAACTTCTAGAGGTTTTGCTGAATATGTTTTCATGCTTTATCTCCGTTTATTTTTACCTTATTAAGGTTAATTGTATTCTACTTTCATTAGTGTCAATCCATTCGGACTGACTGTTTGTCCGGCTTTTCGTCTGTCACAAGCGTCTAGCACCTGTTTCATGTGTTCTGCCGGAAGATTATGCCCTTCTATTTCTAAAAGGGTGCCGACAATCGTTCTTACCATATTATAAAGAAATCTGTTTCCCACAATATCAATAATCACTTTATCGCCATCTCTTTGACAAGTGGCTTTTTCAATAAAACAAATCTTGCTTGGGTTTAGCGTTCCGGAGCTTTTGAAACTTGAAAAATCATGTTCGCCCTTGATAAAATCAAGAGCCTTTTGCATTCTTTCAAGGTTAATCGGATATTTAACCCGCATCAAATCTCCGTCAAACGCATTTTTACATTTTCGATTAATAAATACAAATCTGTAAAATCGACGTTTGGCAGATTTTTGTGCGTGAAAATTATCATCAACTTTTTCAAAATTACTAACAGAGATATCTTTTGGCAATATTTCATTCAACTGATAAACAAACTTTGAAGCAACAATAGATTTGTCTGAGTCAAAATGAACGACTTGCCCTTTGGAATTTACACCTTTGTCAGTTCTTCCGGAAAAGATTGTTTTAACTTGTCGGTCTTTATTTTCGGTATCACCGAATATCAATGTACTGATTGCTTTTTCAAGTTCTCCTTGTATAGTTGGAGTTTGAATTTCCACACCATTCTCAAATTGAATCTGACTTCCGGCGTAATTCTTTCCTATATACTGAACTTGAAGCGCATAACGCATTAGCTTACACCAATTGGATTAAAGCCATTTCAGAAGCGTCACCGCGTCTTGGAGGTAATCTGAATATTCTTGTGTAACCACCTTTGCGGTCAGAATATTTTTTACCAATGATTACGAAAAGTTTTCTCAAAACTGTTTCGTCAGCAAGTTTTTTGTCTGCTTGAGGAGCATCAAAAACTTCGCCTGAAACTAAATCCATGAATTTGCCAGTTTCTTTGTCAAAAATGAATTTAGCAGCTTGACGACGAGCGTGAAGATCGCCTCTTTTTGCAAGTGTGATAATTTCTTCAGCGTATGGTTGCAAAGCTTTTGCTCTAGCCATAGTTGTTTTGATTTCACCATGTACAAAAAGTTCAGTCGCCAATGAACGCAACAAAGCATCTCTTTGATCCTTTGCCTTTCCTAGCGTATTTTTTTTAGTTTGGTGTCTCATTTTAGTTTTCCTTTATATTTTTTCTTATATTGTTTTTTATTAAGATGTTAAGTCTTTAAGACATTCGACGTTAAGTTCGTATCGTCCTAACGACTTCTTAAACTTCTTCCTCAACTTCCGGATTTGGAGCAAGGTCTAAGCCGAAGTGGTGAAGTCTTTCGATAACTTCGTCAGAAGATTTCTTTCCGAAGTTTTTGATGTTTAATAAATCGTGTTCTGATTTTTTCAACAATTCAGCCATTGAATTGATACTTGCACGTTTCAAGCAGTTGTATGCTCTTACAGAAAGTTCCAATTCTTCAATAGTCATTGAAGGAGTTTCAGAATCTTCTTCTTTTTCTTCTTCAATAGCCATTGCCGGTGCTACAACCGGTTGACCTGTGATTGCTGCGATTTGCATAAAGTGTTCAATCAATAGGTTAGCAGCTTGGCTCAATGCATTTGTTACATCGATAGAGCCGTTAGACCAAATTTCAAGAGTCAATTTATCGAAATCGATAGAATCACCAACACGAGTGTTTTCTACATTGTAGCTTACACGTTTGATAGGCATGAATGTAGCGTCAATTGGAAGTACGTCGATTGATACCCCCTTAGAATCTCTAGGTACGTCGTGAGCAACGTAGCCTTTTCCTGTTTCAACGATAACGTCAGCATGGAAGCTGCCGCCGTCTGCAACTGTACAAATTAACCAATCTGGGTTTACAACTTTTACACCTGCAGGAAGTTGAATGTCGCTTGCAAGTACTGCACCCGGACGATCTACATCAATTCTCAAGTGCTGTGGCTCTTTGGAATCAGTTTTTACAACCAATCCTTTAAGGTTAAGCATAACATCGATTACATCTTCCAATACTCCAGGAATTGCTGTGTATTCGTGAGTAATTCCTTCAATTCTAGTTGAAGTAACTGCTGTTCCTTCAAGACTTGATAAAAGAACTCTTCTCAAAGAATTACCGATTGTTGTACCAAAACCTTTTTCTAGCGGTTCGATTACGAATTTACCGTATTGTGAACCGTCAGAACTTGTTGTTGTATTAACACATTTAATTTTTAATTCCATCTTATTTAATCTCCTAGTTTTTCGATTAACTATTTGTTTTTGTTTGACAGTTTATCTGTCAGGCTTGTGGGTGGTTGGTTTTGACTTTGCTATCACAAAATCAAAATTTTAGTTCACCGCACTATTTAGAGTAGTACTCAATTACAAGCTGTTCTTTAAAGTCAGGATCTAATTCTTCTCTTTCTGGAATTCTGTCGAAAGTGATTTTTAGAGCTTCTTTATCAACTGTCAACCATGCTGCTGAGCAAGGCATATCGATTAATTCGCCAACGCTTTTCAAAAATGCGTTACTTTTTGTTCTGATAGTGATTACATCGCCTGCTTTAACAAGGTATGATGGAATATCAACTTTTTTGTCGTTTACAAGAACGTGACCGTGGTTTACGATTTGTCTTGTTTGTTTACGAGTGATACCCAAACCAGCTCTGAACAATACGTTATCCAATCTTGATTCAAGAATTTGTAACAAGATAGTACCTGTAACGCCTTTTCTTCTAGCTGCTTCGTTATAATATTTTGCGAATTGTTTTTCGCTTACTAAATAAGTAAATCTGATTTTTTGTTTTTCAGCCAAGTGCAATGCATATTCAGAAAGTTTCTTTCTTACTGCACCGTGTTGACCAGAAGCGTTTTGTTTCATAGAAGTTGTTAATTTTCTATTTGACAAGTCTTTTACTTTTTTGTTTCTAAATAATTTATTAGAAGGTCCTGTGTATTTAGCCATTATTTTCTCCTTTTCTTTTGCAGGGCATCTATGGTCTACTTTTTGGCTTAAAAGCAAGCCCCTGCGGTTA
>ERZ1034878.591-NODE-591-length-15958-cov-14.476954_pt1 | contig 15958 bp, 14 predicted proteins | sample MGYA00520593_ERZ1034878 | MGnify/ENA primary metagenome ERZ1034878 (study PRJEB33766, sample SAMN09781724) | gut metagenome | biome: gut microbiome | host: Homo sapiens | place: Madagascar | study: EMG produced TPA metagenomics assembly of the PRJNA485056 data...
CCTCCAGAATTCTGACCACCAGCATTGCTGGTATTGATGCCTTTATGCGCGACCCTCGCGGTGTGTTGACCCACGCCGAAGAGGGCACGGTTGCGGTTTTTGCCGACAACGCGCCGGCGTTTTACGCAATCACACCGGAACGTCTGGCACAGCTTCTGGAGATCGAAGCGCAATTGTCACGCCCGGCAAGCGATGTCACGCTGGATAACCAGTTCTTTGATGAACCGGTTAACGTTCCCGTGACCGTTCCGATGGGCAAATTCGCCCTCTATGCGGGCTGGCAGCCGGATGAAGATTTTCAGCGGCAGGCCGCGCTGTGGGGCATTGCGTTAACCCAACCCGCCACCGCGGAAGAGCTTGCCGCGTTTACCGCCTGGTGGCAGGCGGAAGGGAAAGTGTTCACCCATATTCAGTGGCAGCAAAAGCTCGCGCGTCATCTCCAGATTACCCGCGCCGGCAACAACGGCCAGCCAAAACGTGATATCAATGCGTTTTCAGAACCGGATAAACAGATCCCCAGCGGATTCCGAGGTGCGAAATGAAGAACGTCGGCGACCTGATGAAACGTTTGCAAAAAATGATGCCTGCCAACGTGAAGCCTGCTTTCACCACCGGTGAAGAGCTGCTGGCGTGGCAAAAAGAGCAAGGCAAGATCCGCGCCGCCGCGCTCGCCCGCGAAAATCGGGCGATGAAAATGCAGCGCACCTTTAACCGTTCCGGTATTCGTCCCCTGCACCAGAACTGCTCGTTCGATAACTATAAAATTGAGACCACCGGGCAGATGAACGCGCTCGCCGCCGCGCGTCAGTACGTGGATGAATTCGACGGCAATATCGCCAGCTTCATCTTTAGCGGCAAGCCGGGCACCGGCAAAAACCACCTTGCTGCCGCCATCTGCAACGAGCTGCTTCTGCGCGGTAAATCGGTCCTCATCATCACCGTGGCCGATATCATGTCCGCGATGAAAGACACCTTCAGCAACCGTGAAACCAGCGAAGAACAGCTGCTTAACGATCTGAGTAACGTCGACCTGCTGGTCATCGATGAGATTGGCGTTCAGACGGAATCCCGCTATGAAAAAGTCATCATCAACCAGATTGTCGATCGCCGCTCCTCGTCCAAACGCCCGACCGGCATGCTGACAAACCACAACATCGACGAGATGACCCGCCTGCTGGGGGAACGCGTCATGGACCGCATGAAGCTGGGTAACAGCCTGTATGTCATCTTCGACTGGGACAGTTACCGCAGCCGCGTCACCGGGAAAGAGTATTAAGACAGTTCCAGGAATCGCCGACAGGTCGCAGGTATATACTGGAACCCCTTCGGCCCAAAACGGACCTTTTTGAGAGAGCCATGATGAAAAAACAGATTCTAATCAGCACCTTTTTAGGCGCACTGCTGGTAACCGGCGCAGCGCAGGCGGCGTCCTGGCAGGAGTCCCTGTCAAGCGCAGCAAATGAGCTGACCAAAGAGAGCAGCAGCACGCAGGGCGGACTCTCCGCCTCTTCCCTCACCAGCCTGCTGGGCAACAGTTCCCAGAGCCTGAGCGCGGGGACGATGAACAACGCGGCGGGGATTCTGGAATATTGCGCGAAGCAAAAGCTGGCCTCCGTGACCGACGCGCAAAATGTAAAAAACCAGGTGCTGGGTAAACTGGGTCTGGATACTCAGGAGCAAAAAGCGGACACCAACTACATGGACGGCATTCAGGGCCTGCTTAACGCGCAGAACGGTCAGCAGCTTAACCTGAGCACCCTCGGCAACTCTTCTCTGGCCAAACAGGTGAAAACCAAAGCCTGCGATCTGGTGCTGAAACAAGGCGTTAATTTCATCTCCTGATCCACCCCATTTTCTGCCACAACACGCCGCGTTTAGTGCGATAGTCTTGCAGCGCGGCGCTAAATGAGCGTTTTTCCTGCCTGCCACCGTCTCAGCGTCCGTTTGTCAGGATGTGCACATCTTCATAAAAACGATTTTCTAAACCAAATCCTAACAACAGCACACTTTCGTGACACTAAAATTGCAGCTTAACGACATCGCAATTACATTGTATGACCCAAAAAATAAACAGTTAGCCAGCGAAGTACCTGGCGTCATGAGGATATGCTGTTGTCAGAATTCATGTCTCTTATCCTTTTTCTGGCTTCTGTCGGCGTTTACGCCTGGAAAGCCGGCCGTCACACCTGGTGGTTTATCGCCACGCTGGTGGTGCTCGGCATTTTTATTATTTTAAACATTACCTTATACGCCAGCGATTACTTTACCGGTGACGGTATTAACGATGCGGTGCTCTACACCCTGACGAACAGCCTGACGGGCGCAGGTGTGGGTAAGTACATACTTCCGGGGCTCGGCCTTATCGTCGCGCTGGTGATGATTTTTGGCGCGCTGGCCTGGGTGCTGCGTCGCCGTCGCCATCATCCACACCATCATGGCTACAGCCTGCTGGCGTTATTCCTGGCGCTGGCCTCCGTCGACGCCAGCCCGGCGTTCCATCAGATCACCGAGCTGGTGAAATCCCAGTCGCGCGATGGCGATCCGGATTTCGCGGCTTACTACAAAGAGCCGTCGAAAACGATCGCCAACCCGACGCTCAATCTGGTCTATATCTACGGTGAAAGCCTGGAGCGCACCTACTTTGATAACGATGCCTTCCCGGACCTGACGCCAGATTTGGGCGCGCTGAAAAATGAAGGTCTCGATTTCAGCCACACCATGCAGCTGCCCGGCACGGATTATACGATTGCCGGGATGGTTGCCTCCCAGTGTGGTATCCCGCTGTTCGCGCCTTTTGAAGGTAACGCCTCAGCCTCCATGTCGACCTTCTTCCCGCAGAATATTTGCCTCGGCGATATCCTGAAAAACTCCGGTTACGAAAACTATTTTATGCAGGGAGCAAACCTGCGCTTCGCCGGAAAAGATGTGTTCCTGAAATCCCACGGTTTTGACCACCTGTACGGCTCAGAAGAGTTAAAAACGACGGTTGCCGATCCGAGCTACCGCAACGACTGGGGCTTCTATGACGATACGGTACTCGACGAAACCTGGAAGAAATTCGAGGAGCTGTCCCGCGCGGGCAAGCGTTTCTCTCTCTTTGCGCTGACGGTGGATACCCACCATCCGGACGGGTTTGTCTCGCGCACCTGTAAGCGCAAAAGTTATGAGATTGATGGCAAAAACAACAAATCGTTCAGCGCCGTCACCTGCAGTCAGGAGCACATCGCCGCACTGGTCGAGAAAATCAAAGCCACCCCCTGGTTTAAAAACACCGTCATCGTCGTCTCATCTGACCATCTGGCGATGAAAAACAGCGCGTGGGATCAGCTCAACAAGCAGGATCGCAGCAACCTGTTCTTCGTCCTGCGCGGCGACCAGCCGCAGCAGGAGGAGATCGCCACCAAACGCAACTCCATGGATAACGGCGCCACCGTGCTGGACATTCTGGGCGGCGACAACTTTATTGGCCTGGGCCGCAGCACGCTGTCGGGGCAATCCCTGTCGGAAGTGTTCCTCAACATGAAGGAAAAAATTCTCGCCTGGAAGCCAGACATCATCCGCCTGTGGAACTTCCCGAAAGAGATGAAAGACTTCACCGTCGATCGGGATAAAAACACCATTGCCTTCTCGGGCAGCAACTTCCGTCTGCCGCTGCTGCTGCGCGTCTCGGAAGGACGCGTTGAGCCGTTGCCGGAAAGCGAGTATTCCGCGCCGCTGCGCTACCAGCTGGCCGATTTTGCGCCACGCGATAACTTCGTCTGGGTCGACCGGTGCTACAAAATGGGCCAGCTCTGGTCGCAGCCGCTGGCGCTCTCGACCGACTGGTGCGTCTCGCAGGGCCAGCTTGGCGGAGAACAAACCGTTCAGCACGTGGATAAGGCGCAGTGGAAGGGCAAAACCGCCTTTAAAGATACGGTGATAGATACCGCGCGCTATCAGCGTAACGTCGACATGCTGAAAATCGTCGACAACGATATTCGCTACAAAGCGGACAGCTTTATCTTTAACGTGGCCGGCGCGCCGGAGGAAGTGAAACAGTTTAGCGGCATCTCGCGGCCGGAGTCCTGGGGACGCTGGTCCAACGCGCAGCTGGGCAATGAGGTGAAAATTGAGTACACCCATCCCCTGCCGGAACAATTTGATCTGGTGATTACCGCCAGGGCCTATGGGCCTAATGCTAACAAGCCCGTACCCGTGCGCGTGGGCGATCGGGAGCAGACGTTAACGCTTGGAAACGACGTGAGCACACAAACGCTGCATTTTGAGAATCCTTCGCGCAGCAATACCCTGGTGATTGTACCGCCGGACCCGCAGTCCACGAATGAGGGAAATATTCTTGGGCATTCGCCGCGCGAGATCGGAATTGGCATGGTCGAAATCAAAATCATCAGCAAAGCGGGTTAATGCGCGTCGCGCCCGGCATTCTGCCGGGCGCTTATGAAAATAAATAATCCTTTATAAATCTTATAAAATAGATAAAAGCACTTTATATAAGCCATTTTTATCTATAAATATCCTGCCAAAAACCAAATACATAAAATGTGCAGCTCCTGAAATCACCACGGAGCGTTACGCACTTTTATCATGCTAACCGGCTATAAGTTCGAATCCATCCGGGCACTGCGCAGTGAAAATGTGATTGCCTGGGAGGTATTGTCCACGGCAAAGCCCCACGTCAATCTTGAAGATTACTTTGGCTCGATGACCGCGACCCAGCGTAAAGCGCACTTCTTTGCGCAGCTTCGTCACGCCATGTTTTGCAAGGATGGCGACAAGTATTACCTCAATGCGACATCGGATTTACTGCTGGACACGGACTTCCTCGACAGGCTCAAAGAAGAAACACCCTGCCCGGAGAGACTTGCTATCGAGGTCACCGATCTCCATTCGATGGTACAACTCGACGATACGCAAAGCCGGGCGCTGCGGAAATGCATCGCAACGCTCCATCAGTGGGGGATAGAAGTGTGGGCAGACGATGTTTGCGAAGACCTTCTTCCCGAACTTCTGACCAGCCAGATCCGCTTCTGCGGCATCAAAATTGACAAACATACCTTCTGGAACGGACGGACCGAGCAGGCGAAGTTTCTGCATCTCACCCGCCAGTGCAAGCGCGTCGCCAGCAAGGTGCTGATCGAAGGCATTGAAACCGCGGGTGATTTCGCGCTGGCCCGCGCCAGCGCGGCCGATTACGGCCAGGGCTATCTGTGGGGCAGAAAATGACCCCTCTCATTCCGAATGCTGGCGATAAGGTCATCGTTCTGCGCGGCAATGCCTGCTTATGGCCTTGCCCCACTTGTTGCTGCCACAACCTGGCGGCATTCCATCAAAAACGCTGCCTGCTGGACGCTCAGTCATTCGCTTTGTAATTGCACTGTTACTCACGTCAGGAAATAAGATCATGAAAATTATTCCCACCGTTGTATGTTGTTCCGTTCTCCTGCTTCCTGCTGCTGCGATCGCCGCAGACAGCACCGCAAGCGCGACGATGCACGTATCACTTGAGGTCGTGAAGTCGTGCACCCTCAAAGCCAACGACCTCAATTTCTCGCGTCACGGCTCCGATGAGTCGAGCGAAATCCAGGCCAAAACGCAGGTCGATATCGTCTGTACCAACGGCACGCCGTTCACTCTGACCGCCACCAGCAACGACGGCGAAAATGGAACCTTCTGGCTGAAGCCGGAAAACGGCGACACGGGCGCGCAGAAGATTGCGTGGAAACTCTTTGCTGACGAAGGCAAACAGACGCAAATCACCGGCACGAATGGCCTGGACGATACCGGCAACGGCGCGGAACAGGAAGAAACGCTGTATGGCGTGATTGACGCCGGGGCGCTGACAACCGCCCAGGCAGGTACCTACAGCGACGATATCACGTTAAAACTGGAGTACTGATCGTGCGTCGCTATCTTTCCTGCTTCATTCTGTGGCTCATGATGCTGGCGCTGCTGTCACGCTACGCGCTGGCCGCCACGCTTCAGGTGGCCCCGGTAACGCTCGATCTGCAGAGCGACCAGCGGGCAGCGGCTATCTATCTCACTAACAGTGGGAAAGCGGCCATCCATGCGCAGATTCGGGTGTACGAATGGACGCAAAAAAACGGTAAAGATGTTCTGGTGGCCACCGGGGAGGTGGTCAGCAGCCCGGCGATGACATCACTGGCGCCGGGCCAGCAGCAGCTGGTGCGTATTATCGTCATGCAGCCCGGCATCCGTGCACAGGAGCAAAGTTACCGGCTGGTTATCGACGAGCTGCCGGACGCCACGTCCCGTGCCGCCAATCCCACCGCGGTGCACTTCCTGCTGCGCTACTCGATTCCGGTGTTTATTGCCGGGAACCAGAGCGCGCCCGTCAGCCACGATGCCCTGAGCTGTGAGCAGTCTGAAATACCCTTCGCTGCTTTAATGCCGGAAACCGCCACATCCGTCTCAGCCACCTTGAGGCCCTGACGGCCGATGGGCAGGTTGTAGGGTCGATTAAAGGCCTGGCGGGCTATGTGCTCCCGGGACAAACCGCCCTTTTGCCGCTTAAACACGCTTCACGTCACGCGCTCAGCACGCTGCGCGTCTATCTCAATGATGACCACCATGCCAGCCAGATACCCCTGCGCCCGCTCGCTTCTCGCGCTCCTGTTTTGGCTACCGCTCATGCTGTCAGCCCGGACTGAACCCGCCGACACCGTACAATGGCTGGCCATTACCGTGAACCACGCCCCGCGAGGCGAGCTCTGGGCCTGCCGGGTGGTGGATAATGCGTTATGGATAAGCCGCAGCGACATGAAAAAGCTGGGGCTTCACGCCCCGGACGATCGCGCCGAATGGGTTGAGCTGACGTCCCTGCCGGGCCTGAAGGTTAATCTCGACGTGCTGTCCCAGCAGGTGTCGATTACCGCTGAGGCAGAGGCGCTCGAGGGCCAGCAGCATCTCACCGCCTCAAAGCCCGCGCCGATGTATCGCTACCCTGATGCGCAACCCGTCAGCGCCTATACGCTCGGATACGCGCTCTACGCCAGCGATGCGCAAGGGAAGCGCCAGCTCAACGCCCAGACCATGCTGACCGCATCCGGAGGATTACCCGGAACGTTCAGCAGCAGTTTCTCAAGCCATGCCGGGGAGGAAAACAGCGCTGGTCGACCGACCCACACGCGTCTCGAAACCCGCTGGCAGTGGGACAACACCGACTCGCTGACCACGCTGGCGCTGGGCGACAGCATCACCACCGGCGCCCGCTGGAGCCGACAGGTGCGCTTTGGCGGGCTGCACTGGGCACGTAATTTTGAGCTCAATCCGCAACTCAATACTGAACCGCGCAGCCGCTACAGCGACACGGCCGTACTGCCTTCCACGGTCGATTTGTATATCGACGGCCTTAAGCAGAGCAGCCAGCGCGTCACGCCGGGTGACTTTCTGCTGGATACCCTGCCCTCCTTCACCGGAAGCGGGCAGGCGGAGGTGGTCATTACCGATATCAACGGCCAGCGTCGCACCGTACAGCTCGATCTCTACGGCGCGCCGGGCATGCTGGCGGAAGGGCTCAGCAGCGGTTCGCTGGACATCGGCTGGATGCGGGAAAACTACGCCCTGCACTCCGACGACTATGCCGCCTCGCCGCTGCTGGACGCGGGCTGGCGCTATGGGGTGAATAATCACCTGACGCTGGCGCTGCATACGGAGCAGCAGCGCAGGCTGTACAACGTGGGCACGGGCGCTGACTGGCTTGTCTCTCCCGCCGTAGGGGTGGTTAGCCAGCACGTTGCCGTGAGCGACAGCCCTTACGGTCAGGGCGTTCAGTGGGGCCTCGGCTGGCAGTGGAACGGCAGAGGAACGGGCATTTCTGCCAGCACCGTCCGCACCGAGGCGGATTTCGCCGACAACGCCCGCATGAGCGGTGCCGCCCCCGTCAGACGCAGCGACAGCGTTTGGGTAAGCCAGTCCGTCCCCCACTTCGGCACCGTGGGCGCGGGCTGGGTACAGCAGAACATTCAGGGCAGCACGCAGCGCTACCTCAATGCCTCCTGGTCGGTGTCGCTGCCGGCACAGATCTCCACCACGCTGAGCTATACCCGCTCGTTTACGGATGCGTCGAGTCAGGTTCAGCTACTGCTTTCCGTCCCATTGGGTCGCGAGGACACGCTCTCCGTTCAGGCCAGCCGGGATAAACCACGCATGGATTACCGCCACCAGCCGGACGATGAGGCCGGCGGCTGGTCATGGGAGCTGGGCCAGGGCTTTGGCGAACGACGTGAAAGATATGCAGACGCAGGCTATCTGGGCCGCGCGGGCGAATGGCATGTAGGGCTGCAGCAAGGTGCCAGCCAGCGCAACCAGTACGCCTCAGCCGAAGGGAGCCTGACGCTGCTGGACGGCAGCCTGCATGCGCTGCGCTACATCCAGCAGGGCATGGCGCTGGTCTCCACGCACGGTATTGGGCACGTACCGGTGATGCTGGAAAACCGCCCGGCCGGTGAAACGGATGAGAACGGTTATCTCCTGCTGACCGACCTGCCGCGCTACCACAACAGCAAAGTCAGCATTAACCCGCTCGATCTGCCCGCCGATGTGATCGCCCCCGTCACCGACATGCATGCCAGGCCGGGCAACAACAGCGCGGTCAAAGTCGATTTTAACGTCCATCACGCCGTCACGGTTCAGGCCCGGCTGGTCGACAGCCGCCGCAGGCCGCTCCCGCTGGGCAGCGTCGTGTCAACGCCGCAGGGTGCCACCATCGTGGGCCGCGATGGCTTTATCTGGCTTGAAGATCCGCCCCTGCCGGGTGAGCTGGTGGTGAAGACCGGTGAGGGAGAGTGCCGGGTCGCGCTTCCGGCGCCCCGTACCGCGTCATCTATACAGAATATGGGAGAACAACTGTGTCATTAAGAGCGCCGTTATTATTGCTGCTCGTCCTGTCCGTAAAGGCGATGGCGGCAGCCTGCTGGATAACCTCCATGCCCGCCATTAACTTTGGCAACGTCGTGGCGGGCAATACCACCTCCGTCAACACCGAGGTCAAGTTTAGCTGCCAGGCCGACAACGAGGGCAGGACAGAATATCTCAACGTCTGCCTGAGCAGCGTAGACGCCCCGCCCTTTGAGATGATCTCGCCGGGGGACCAGGAGGGAAAACAGTACACCCTCCTCTTCCGCCTGCTGAACGGCGCAGCACGCTCTCAGGAGCTGGGGCCTGCCAGCAGCGGGAACCTGATTCAGCAGACTCTGGCCGCGCAAAGCAATGCCAACGTCAGCGGTACCTTTCCGCTTATCGCCACCATTCCGGCAGGGCAAAGCCAGCTTCCGGCCTACCACTATTACAACTACAACATGAATCTGCGCATCGCCTGGCACAGCGCCCTGCGTCAGGATGCCCTGCAAAACTGCTCGGACGGTTCCGCAGAGGGGGAGCAAGTGCAGGGCGGCACCAGCGCGCAGGCCGAAATCAGCCAGGGATGCTACATCGAGCGCGTGACGCCCCTTAACTTCGGCACCCTGACCAGCACCGCGACCCTGCGTCCGACGCGTTCCACCGCCACCCTGACCACGCGCTGCCCGGCCGGAACCGCATTCACCCTTGCCATGGGCAAAGGCAACCATGCCAGCGGTAATCAGCGGCAGCTCTGCAACAACGAGGGCCAGTGCCTGCGCTACGGGCTCTGGCAGGATGAGGCGGCCACGCAACGCTGGGGAGATCAAAGCAGCGGCGATGCGCTGCAGGTCACCAATCCCGCTGGCGGCACCCAGAACTACACCGTTTACGGCGAGGTCCCGGCGCAGCCGCTAACCGGTACCGGGGAATTTATTGATGACGTGATTATCACGCTGACTTATTAAACCACCCAAAATCCTGTCTGGATCAATGTTATCGGTAACAGTGGCGTTAAAATAGCCAGCAATGCAGCCCGGAAGGCGTAGACCTTCTCTTTTTATTTTTTATCTCTGTTTTTATTACAACAACTTATGAAATACCTGCTTGCTGACGCCATCGTCTATAACGACGAGGACGGTTCTGTTTCTCTTATCAATGCGCCGGATGAGGATGCGCAGCTCCTCACCTGTACGGCCAATACCATCATGAAGCTGCTGGTACAGCATCATGGGAACGTGGTTGAACGGGAAACCTTTCTCCAGGAAGTCTGGGATCGGCGAGGGCTTCAGGGATCTAACAACTCCTTAAACCAGTACATCAGCATTTTGCGCAAGATGCTGGCGGCCCTGCTTCCCGACGCGCTGCTTATCGTTACCGTACCGAAAACGGGCTTTATGCTCAGCGCGGACGTTACGGTCACTCCGCTGGAGGAGGCTCCACCGACCGCCGAAACGGCGAAACCTGCATGGCGCGTTCGCCCTGAATGGCTGTTCTGCGGCGCGCTCACGCTGGTCGTCGTTGCGCTATGCCTCTGGATCGTGCTGATCAAGCCAGAAAATTCACAAAGGGAGATCCATCTGCTGACGCATATCGGCACCTGCCCGGTCTACACCTTTACGCCGCTGGCGGACGTATTTCACGGGAAGGCAATAGCGCTGGCGCAAACGCTTCAGAAGGACGGCCATCTTCCGTGCCTGAAAAATTCAATTTTCTACATGCACATTCAGAGAACGCTTTTCTACGGCCACGAAGGGCGGCTGGTGCTCTCCCAATGTTCCCTCACGCAGGGTAAAGCCAGCGCCTGTCGTACGCTTTACTATTACGAGTGGTGATGATGAGACACAAAAAAGTTTGGCTAACCCTGATCCTCAACCTGCTGCTGCTGGGCACCGTGCTGGCGTGGTACTTTCACACGCCCCCGCTGTCGGTGGCCTGCGACGGAAACCTGACCTTTTCCGACCGGCGCGACAACCACGATTTCACCTTTGACGGTGAGATCATTATGCGTTTTCATCCCGACAAAACCGGGTACATCACGGTTAACGGCAGCGTGGTGAATGCCCCACGCAGCTGGGAGGTTTCTCGGCAGGAGATGTTTAAATGGCGTCACGTGGAGGGCGAACTGTATGAGATCGCTATTCAAAAAGTGGAGCGTTTTAGCCATGACGCCATGCCGCCCGGGGTCTTTGAAAAATACGTTGCCGGCCTGACGCTGGGCAATAAAAGGCTTCTGACGATCGAGCGCACGCCGGAAGACGCGCTGGTGATCAGCAATTTCTATTCGCCGGTGCTGATCTGCTCGGAATAATGTCGACGGGTCAGGCTATACTTGCCGCCATGACTCTTCGCATTCGCCCCACCACCCTCAACGACATTGCCGCCCTGCCCGCCATTGAACGCGCGGCGGCCGGGCGCTTCCGTGACTTCCCGGCACTCGCCTGGCTTGCCGACGGCGAGGTCATTTCCGCTGAGCAACACCTCGGCTATGTCGAACGCGGGCTAAGCTGGCTGGCGCTGACAAACGACCAGCCCGTCGGGTTTATCCTTGCCGAAGCCCATCCGTCTTCACTGTTTATTGTCGAACTCTCGGTTGATCTGGACTGGCAGGGAAAAGGGATCGGCAGGCAGCTCATCGCCTGCGTGGCAGATTGCGCCCGTAAAAGGGGGCTGACCGCGCTGACGCTGACGACGTTCAGGGACGTCCCGTGGAATGCGCCGTTCTATGCGCGGCTGGGGTTTGAAAAAATGACGACGCTGACGCCTGAACTGCGTCGGAAAAGGGAAGAAGAGACGGCGCACGGTTTCGCGTATGAAACGCGCTGCGCCATGCACCTGCCTCTGTAATATCGCCCGGTGGCGCTGCGCTTACCGGGCCTACAAAACCACAAACCGTAGGCCGGGTAAGGCGCAGCCGCCACCCGGCACAACATACGGCGTTAGAACGTTTCCCAGTTATCACCTGCATCAGCGGTAACCGTTTTACGCGCCATCGCCGGTGCTGCAACGGTTTTCGCAGAAGCGAACTCACGCGCTTTCATCTGCTCCTGCTGAATGCGGAACACCGCCACGGCCTGGGTCAGACGGCTTGCCTGTTCTTCCAGTGCGGCTGCCGCTGCGGCAGACTCTTCCACCAGCGAGGCGTTCTGCTGGGTCACGCGATCCATCTCTGCCACCGCCAGACCGACCTGGTCGATACCGCGGCTCTGCTCGTCAGACGCAGAGGCGATTTCACCCATGATGTCCGTGACGCGGGTGACCGCATTCACGATCTCACCCATGGTTTCACCGGCGCTTTCGACCAGCGTTGAACCCACTTCCACGCGACCCACGGAGTCTTCGATCAGGCTCTTGATCTCGCGTGCCGCCTGGGCGCTGCGCTGGGCCAGGTTACGCACTTCACCTGCCACCACCGCAAAACCACGGCCCTGCTCGCCCGCACGCGCCGCTTCTACCGCCGCGTTCAGTGCCAGGATGTTGGTCTGGAAGGCAATGCCGTCGATCACGCTGATAATGTCGGCAATTTTCTGCGAACTGCCTGCGATATCGCGCATGGTCTGCACCACGTTGTCCACCACTTTGCCGCCTTTCTGCGCGGTTTCAGAGGCGCTCAGCGCAAGATGGCTCGCCTGACGGGCGTTTTCGGCGTTCTGCTTAACGGTCGCCGTCAGCTGCTCCATGCTGGCAGCGGTCTCTTCCAGGGAAGCGGCCTGCTGTTCAGTACGGGAGGAGAGGTCGTTGTTGCCCATCGCGATTTCACTCGCGCCGCTGTAGATCGCATTAGCGCCGTTACGCACGTCGCCAACGGTACGCACCAGCTCGCCCTGCATATGGCGCAGCGAGTCGGCCAGTTCACCCATCTCGTTGGTACCCTGAACCTCAATGCGCTTCACCAGATCGCCGCTGGCGATATGGCGAATGTTGTCGATCAGACGATTCAGCGGGGAGATCAGCGTCTGCTTGATGTTGAACCAGACGGCCACAATCACCACCAGCACGGCAATCAGGACGCCAATCAGCACCCAGATAGCCTGGCTGTAGGAGCTGTTGCTATCTTCGACCGCCATCTGGTACAGCTTGTCGTTCTGCTGCAGGTAGCTCACGTACTGCTTCTCAAAACCGTCCTGGTAACTCTGGGTTGGCTGGTCGAAGAAGGCGTTGATTTTGCCCGCGCCCAGCAGCTGGATCAGCTCCGCCAGCGCGCCGTGGTAAATATCATAGTTACGCTTGATCTCCATGGCATCCGCATCGCTTTGACGCGGATCGCGCGGCAGGGCTTCGTAGGCAGCCCAGTTTTTTTCCGCCTGTTTCAGAGACGCAGACGCGATTTGCATCAAATCGTTCACGGTCGCGCCGCTGCCGATATTGCTCTGATCCATCATGTAGCGAATACCCGCGCGGTTCAGGGTATTACGGGTTTGCAGCAACGCTACCCAGCTGCCGTTCAGCGTGGACTGTTGCTGGCGAATGGTTTGCAGGACGGTGAAATTCTCTTTGTCATTCTTCAGAGCATTAAAGAAAAGACCACCGGATGTGAGTTGTAAAAGGCCAAATATCGCTAAAACCAGCATTAAGCTGGTGACAATCTTGATACGGTTTAACATGTTTTCTCTTTCCTCAGACAGATACAGAATTTTCGGCCTGGAAAGGGAAAACTTTACGAAATTCATCCTGAAATTTGTGGTTTTTACTCTTCTTCCCGCGCTGCGTTATGTCGGTTTCCGAGTTCAATAAACTCTTCCAGCAGCGCCGTCAGCTGTTTCATCTTCTCCGGCGTATATTCCGCCTCAATCTGCTGATACGCCTCCTCCACCTGCGCCTGGGCGTGCTCATACAGCGCATTGCCCTCTTTGGTCAGCGAGACGTACAGCTTGCGCTGGTCGTTCAGCGGCTTTAAGCGCAGCACCAGACCGTCGCGCTCCATGCGCGTCAGAATGCCGGTGAGGCTCGGGCGCAGGATGCAGGTGCGAAACGCCAGATCGTGAAAATCCATCGACGGATGTTCAGCCAGCACGCGCACAATGCGCCACTGCTGCTCGGTCAGGTTATGGCGCTTCACGATCGGTCGGAAGTAGGACATCGCCGCTTCACGCGCCTGCAGCAGCGCGATGGTTAATGAATCATGCATAGCCTCTCCCCTTCACATCATTAACACGTAAACAATTCATAAAAGATGCTTTTATAAACAACACGTTTTCCGTCAAAAAGTCTAACAGAAACCCATTAAGTTTATTAACACTCTGATTTTAATACTAATAAACACCAACATGTAAATTTATTGTTATTCGCATCACAAATCTTTCACTTCTGATTGCGAAATAATCAGCAAAAGCATAAAACCAGATCATTAACATATTAATGAAATCCAAACCGGACCTCCGGCCTGAGGAGTATGTGAATGAAAGGTACCGTCTTTGCCGTCGCCCTCAACCATCAGAGCCAGCGCGAAGCCTGGCGAGAGGCGTTTGAAAAAGCCCCCTACAACACGCCGCCGAAAACGGCGGTGTGGTTTATCAAACCGCATAACACCGTGATTCGCGCGGGCGAGCCCATTCCGTTCCCGCAGGGGGAAACGGTGCTGAGCGGCGCCACGGTAGCGCTGGTGGTCGGTAAAACCGCCAGCAAGGTACGCGTGGAGGACGCCGCGGCGTACATCGCCGGATATGCGCTGGCCAACGAGGTGAGCCTGCCGGAAGAGAGCTTCTACCGCCCGGCCATCAAGGCCAAATGCCGGGACGGATTCTGCCCGCTCGGCGAACCGGTCGCCGTTGATAACGTGGATAGCCTGACCATCATCACGGAGATCAACGGACGCGAAGCGGACCACTGGAACACCGCCGATCTGCAGCGTAACGCTGCCGAACTGCTGAGCGCCCTGAGCGAGTTCGCCACCCTTAATCCCGGCGATGCGATCCTGCTCGGTACCCCGCACAGCCGCGTTGAGATCCGCCCGGGCGATCGCGTGCGTATTCTGGCAGAAGGGTTTCCGCCGCTGGAAAACCCGGTGGTGGACGAGCGCGACGTCACTATTGCGCACAGCACGCCGCCGCACGCCACGCTGTTTGCCCTCGGCCTGAACTATGCCGATCACGCCAGCGAGCTGGACTTCAAGCCGCCCACCGAGCCGCTGGTCTTTATCAAAGCGCCGAACACCTTCAACGGCGACAACCAGACCTCGGTGCGCCCGAACAACGTCGAGTACATGCACTATGAAGCGGAGCTGGTGGTGGTCATCGGCAAAACGGCCCGCAAGGTGAGCGAAGCCGAGGCGATGGACTATGTTGCGGGCTATACGGTCTGCAACGACTACGCCATTCGCGACTATCTCGAAAACTACTACCGCCCGAACCTGCGGGTGAAAAGCCGCGACGGGCTGACCCCCATTTCCCCCAACATCGTGCCAAAAGAGGCCATTCCCGACCCGCACAACCTCGCCCTGCGCACCTTCGTTAACGGTGAGCTGCGCCAGGAAGGCACCACGGCGGATCTGATCTTCAGCATCCCGTACCTGATCGCCTACCTGAGCGACTTTATGACCCTGCAGCCGGGCGACATGATTGCCACCGGCACGCCGAAGGGGCTGTCCGACGTGGTGCCGGGCGATGAGGTGGTGGTGGAAGTGGAAGGCGTGGGACGCCTGGTGAACCGAATTGTGAGTGAGGAGACGGCAAAATGAAAAAGATTAACCATTGGATCAACGGTAAAAACGTCGCGGGCAGCGACTACTTCCACACCACTAACCCGGCCTCCGGCGAGGTCCTCGCAGAAGTGGCCTCCGGCGGCGAAGCCGAAATCCATCAGGCCGTTGCCGCCGCCAAAGAGGCGTTTCCGAAGTGGGCCAACCTGCCGATGAAGGAGCGGGCGCGCCTGATGCGTCGCCTGGGCGATCTGATCGACCAGAACGTGCCGGAGATCGCCGCCATGGAAACCGCCGATACCGGGCTGCCGATCCACCAGACCAAAAACGTGCTGATCCCGCGCGCCTCGCACAACTTCGAATTTTTCGCCGAGGTGTGCCAGCAGATGAACGGCAAGACCTACCCGGTTGACGACAAGATGCTCAACTACACCCTGGTGCAGCCGGTGGGCGTCTGCGCGCTGG
>ERZ1034878.595-NODE-595-length-15839-cov-13.016409_pt1 | contig 15839 bp, 17 predicted proteins | sample MGYA00520593_ERZ1034878 | MGnify/ENA primary metagenome ERZ1034878 (study PRJEB33766, sample SAMN09781724) | gut metagenome | biome: gut microbiome | host: Homo sapiens | place: Madagascar | study: EMG produced TPA metagenomics assembly of the PRJNA485056 data...
TACTAATATATATATAGTATTGAAAGTTTTTTGTTTTTTGTGTAGAATACGAATTATAGAAGAGAGATAGGAGTAAAATTAATGTTCGAACGTTTTACGGAAAAAGCTATAAAAGTTATTATGCTTGCTCAGGAAGAGGCTCGCAGACTTGGACATAACTTTGTCGGAACTGAACAGGTTCTTCTTGGACTTATCGGTGAAGGCACAGGTGTTGCTGCGAAAACTCTTAAATCTATGGGTGTTACCCTAAAAGATGCCAGAGCAGAAGTTGAAAAAATTATTGGTAGAGGTTCTGGCTTTGTTGCAGTGGAAATTCCTTTCACACCTAGAGCTAAAAGAGTCTTGGAGCTTTCTTGGGACGAAGCAAGACAACTCGGTCACAATTACATAGGTACGGAACACCTTCTTCTTGGACTAATTCGTGAAGGCGAAGGAGTTGCGGCAAGAGTTTTGGAAAATCTTGGTGTTGACTTAAATAAAGTTAGAAGTAATGTTGTGAAAATGCTTGGTGAATCTAAGCCACAAACTGTTTCTTCAGGCGCATCAGGCTCATCATCGTCGTCATCAGGCGGAAAGACAAAAACTCCAAGTTTAGATGAATTTGGTCGTGACTTAACACTTGCTGCTCAAGAATTAAGACTAGATCCAGTTGTCGGAAGAGAAAAAGAAATTGAACGTGTTATTCAAATTCTTGCTCGTCGTACTAAAAACAACCCTGTTCTAATTGGAGAACCGGGTGTTGGTAAAACAGCCGTTGCAGAAGGTTTGGCAATTAGGATTGTTAACGCAGAAGTTCCTGATATTTTAGACGGCAAAAAAGTTATCCAGCTTGATATGGGGCTTTTGGTTGCCGGCACTAAATATCGTGGTGAATTTGAAGAACGTCTTAAAAAAATCATGGACGAAATTCGTCAAGCAGGAAACATTATTCTTGTAATTGATGAAATGCATACGCTTATCGGCGCAGGTGCCGCAGAAGGCGCAATTGATGCCGCAAATATCTTAAAACCGGCATTGTCACGTGGCGAAATTCAGGTTATCGGTGCTACAACTCTTGATGAATACAGAAAATATGTTGAAAAAGACCCTGCTTTGGAACGACGTTTTCAATCTGTAATCATTGATGAACCGACTGAGGAAGAGTCAATTGAAATTATCAAAGGCTTGAAACCAAAATACGAAGAGCACCATAAATTGATTATTTCTGATGAAGCAATTGTTGCTGCGGTAAAATTGTCTAACAAATACATCACAGACAGATTTTTGCCGGATAAAGCAATTGACGTAATTGATGAAGCATCTTCAAAAGTTCGTTTGAAGGTTTCAAACTTGTCACCGGAAGGTAAAGAACTTGAAAAAGAGTTGCGTTCAATTATTAAAGAAAAAGAAAATGCTATCAGAAATCAGGAATTTGAAAAAGCTTCTCAATTAAGAGATGACGAAGCTGATATGAAAGATAGAATTCGTGAGATGGCTCAAAAATATAGAGAAGAGCACGAAGCAAACAAACCGACTGTTACGGCTGAAAATGTTGCGGAAGTAATCGGGACAATGACCGGTATTCCTGTAACTAAGTTGACAGAAGGCGAAAGCGAAAGACTTCTTAAACTTGAACAAACTCTTCATGAAAGGGTTATCGGTCAAAACGACGCGGTTGTTGCTATTTCTAAGGCAATCAGACGTGCAAGAGTCGGCTTGAAGAGCCCTAACAGACCTATCGGAAGTTTCATCTTCTGTGGTCCAACTGGTGTTGGTAAGACAGAACTTGCAAAAGCTTTGGCAGAAGCTGTGTTTGGCTCAGAAGATAACATGATAAGAGTTGATATGTCAGAATTTATGGAAAAACATTCAACTGCGAAACTTATCGGTTCTCCTCCGGGATACGTTGGTTACGATGACGGCGGACATTTGACAGAACTAGTTCGCAAAAAACCTTACAGCGTAATTCTATTCGACGAAATCGAAAAAGCACACCCAGATGTATTCAACATCATGTTGCAAATTTTGGACGATGGTCGTTTGACAGATGCGAAAGGTCGTCACGTAAACTTCAAAAACACAATTATCATTATGACATCAAACGTTGGTGCAAGCATGATTACAACAACATCTAAGCTTGGTTTCTCAACAAGCGATGATGAGTCAAAAGACAAGTACGAAAAACTTAAAGAAACAGTTTCTGAAGAAATGAAGAAAGCATTCAGACCTGAATTCTTGAACCGTATTGATGAAACAATCGTATTTGCTCATTTGAAACAAGAAGAAATCAGACAAATCGTTGACTTGATGTTGAAAGATTTGGTTAAACGATTGGCTGAAAGAGAATTGTCACTTGAAGTTACAGATGAGGTTAAAGATCATTTAGCGAAAAATGGCTATTCGGAAGCTTATGGTGCAAGACCTTTGAGAAGGTTAATACAACGTAAGATTGAAGATATGCTTGCAGAAGAAATTTTATCTGGCAAATATTCAGCCGGTGATACAATTGTAATCAAGTTGGTTGATGATAAAATCGCTTTTGATAAGAAATCAAAACGAGCTAAAAAAGAACAACCTGCAGAATCGGCAGAAGAAACAGTTCAATAGAAATGTTTTAACTCACAAAAAGACCTCTTTTTATAGAGGTCTTTTTTTTATGTGTAAAAGTGGAATGACTTAGATATTACCAAGGATACGTAATTTTCCAGCCATCTTGCATGATTTTTGCAGCGCAAGCTGTCCCAGAAGAATTACAATTTGAATTTATTTCTGCTGTGGTATTTGAGTATAAATCGGCTCTTACAATGCCGTCTTTAAAGTCAATCCAAAATCTAAAAAGGTCTTTTCCAAAAACATTTGGAGATTTTATACCATTGATATCAACTACAACTTCTTGTTTGGGGTTAAACATTGGCGTCCAGTGTTCTCCCCACTTTGTGAGTAAGATAAAATAAGTAACGCCGTCAGGAGTTGAAAAAAAGATTCTTCCGGCTGAATAGTTTGTGTAAATTGAAGTGTTATACGTTCTTCCGTTTTTATATTTGTATGCTATATTGCTTCCTTGCCAAGGACCACTTGGGGAAGTGTCGACATTTGCGCCATTAAAATATGGTAGCCAGTAAGTGTCAAAAAATTCTTTAACCGATTTTTGCGTTGCAACTGTTCCTTCAGTAAAATTAACTATGTCGTTGTCTGCAAGTGATTTTTGCGCGATTTGTCCGAGAGCAGAATACGCTTTTTTGAGCTTGGTTACAGTGACTTGTTTTTGGTAATTCTGGATAATAGTTGGAATAGTTAAGGCTGCAACAACGCCGATGATGCCGAGGGTGATTAGAACCTCAGCCAATGTAAACGCGACTCGACAAAACTTGTCACAGAGGGCTACGTGCGTAGCACCGCTTCCTAGCTTCCTAGCTGCTTCTACAACAGACTTTGCCTCATTTTGTTGTTTTAATGAACTCTCGGGGGGGGGGCAATCATGGAACTATTATTAATCATTCTTTTTAACTCCTCTTATTCTTAACGTATAAATTTATTATTTACGATATTTTGTGATTTGTCAACTTTAATTTTGATACTGTATCTGTTGGATATCCTTTGCAATTTGATTTTTTAGTTCTTCCAGTGATGAAAACTTTTTTTCCGGGCGTAGCATTTTTTGAAATTTTATACTCAGATTTTTGCCATAGATATCTTGGTTAAAATTCAAAATATGGACTTCTATCAATGTCCCAACACCGTTGACAGTCGGTCGGCAGCCGTAGTTTGCAATTCCTTTACCGAAATTTGTTTCTACTGCATAAACACCATGCGGAAGTTCGACTAATTCTGTCGGATATTTGATATTTGCGGTTCTAAAACCTATTGTTCGTCCGATTTGTTGCCCTTTTATAACTTCTCCGCTTATTTCAAATTTTCGCCCGAGCATTTTGTTGACATGTTCAATTTCGCCTTTTGCTAAATAATTTCTGATACAGGTACTGCTGATTATCTCGTTGTCCAACATTTTGGGTGGAAGTTCAAAGTATTTGTAGTTGTATTTTTCTTGATTTTCTTGTAAAAATTTGACATTCCCAGATTTTTTACAGCCAAAACAGTGATTCCAGCCTGTGGAAATAGATTTTGGGGAAAAATATTTGACAAGAACGTCTTTCAGGTACTCGTCCGCAGTCAAATTTGAAATACTCATAAAATCTAATTCATACAAATAATCAACCCCGAGTGCTTCTATTGTCTTTTCTCTTTCGGTTTTTGTCAAAATATATTCCGGTTGAATGCCTTTTAAAATGCAACAAGGGTGCTCTGCAAAAGTTATAACTGCAGATTTATTTCCGTTTTTTCGGGCATAATTAACCGCACTTTCAATGACTGTTTTATGACCAAGATGCACTCCGTCAAAAAAACCTAATGCTAGTGATAAATTAGGGTTATAATTAAGAGTTTTAAATATTTCCATACCATAATTATACATAAAAAACACAACAAAAAAGCCCCACCGGAGTAGAGCTTTTTTATAAATGTTTTAGCGAAATTTTCTTTCGCCACTGCGTAAGATTAATTATGCTTTGTGGTGCTGTTGAACAGTGCTTTTCAAGTGAAGTTCTCTCAACTGTTGTAGAGAAGCTTCGCCAGGAGCATCACTCATAAGGTCTTTTGCACCTGAGTTTTTAGGGAATGCGATTACATCTCTAATACTGTCAGTTCTGCAAAGCAATGCAACAAGTCTGTCCAAACCGATTGCAAGACCTGCGTGAGGTGGAGTTCCGTATTGCAAAGCGTTTACCATAAAGCCGAATTTTTCTTTTGCTTCGTCTTCTGTCAAACCAAGGGCCTTGAAGATAGCACTTTGAACTTCTGATGAGTGAATTCTAACAGAGCCGCCGCCCAATTCTGTTCCGTTGTAAACGATATCGTAAGCGATTGATTTAACATTTCCTAAGTCGCCTGATTTCAATTTGTCTAAATCAGCGATACAAGGTGAAGTGAATGGGTGGTGCATTGCCATAAATCTACCTTCTTCGTCAGACCATTCAAACATAGGGAAGTCAACAACCCAAAGTAGATTGTGTTTGTTTTCGTCGATTAGGTCTAATCTTTTCCCGAAATACAATCTCAATCTGCCCATAATGTCGTATACTAATTTCGGTTTATCTGCAACAAAGAAAATGATATCACCATCTTCTGCACCCGCACGTTCTTTAATAGCTTGTGCTTGTTCTTCTGTAACGAATTTCAATACAGGTGATTTTGCAGTGCCGTCCTCGTTGTAAATAATGTTTGCAAGAGCTTTTGCACCGAATGAAACTGCAAGTTTTGTAATATCGTCGATATCTTTTCTTGAGAATTTAGAACCGCCCGGAATTCTGATACCACGAACAATACCGCCTTTTTCAAGAGTATCTCTAACGATTTTAAATTCTGATTGCAAAATGATATCGCCGATATCAAATAATTCCAATCCGAAACGAGTATCAGGTTTGTCAGAACCAAATCTGTCCATTGCTTCTTGCCAAGGCATTTGGATAAACGGTGGTTTAACCTCAACGCCGGCTGCCTTGAATGTGTCGACTATTAAGCCTTCAACAAGTTTGATAACGTCTTGTTGTTCTACAAATGACATTTCGATATCGATTTGAGTGAATTCAGGCTGTCTGTCAGCACGCAAATCTTCATCACGGAAGCATTTTGCGATTTGGTAATATCTTTCAATACCGCCAACCATCAATAATTGTTTGAAAATCTGTGGAGATTGAGGCAATGCGTAGAATTTACCTTCTTGAACACGAGATGGGACAAGGTAATCTCTCGCACCTTCCGGAGTTGTCTTAATCAAGATAGGAGTTTCAACTTCCAAAAAGTCCTGACTGTTCAAATATCCACGAGCTGCTTGACAGATTTTGTGACGCAAAGTCAAGTTGTGCAACATTGCTTCACGTCTTATATCAAGGTATCTGTATTTTAAACGAACATCTTCCGAGACATTTTCGTCGTCCAAAACGAATGGTAATGTTTTTGCTTCAGCCAAAATTTCAACAGATGTAGGATACATTTCAACCTGACCTGTCGCATATTTTTCATTATATGTTTCTTCAGGTCTGCGAGTAATTTTACCTTTTACTGTAATAACATATTCTGATCTGAGTTTTTCAAAAATTTTGTGAACTTCAGGGTTGATTTGAGGGTTAGCAACCAACTGGAAAAATCCTGTTCTATCTCTCAATTCCACGAATAAAATGCCACCCAAGTCACGGATAGTAGATGCCCAACCTGAAAGAGTAACTTCCTCGTTCAAATTGCTAAGGTTAAGCTCTCCGCAATTGTGGTCTTTAAGTCTAGTTTTAATCATCTTATCTTCCTTCTTTTGTTTTCAATACAGATTTACAAAAATTCTACCAAAAACATAAAAAAAAAGAAATAAATGTGAAGAAAATTGTTGAATTAACTTTGATTTCTAACTTTTGAACTAGTTTTTACTGTTTGCTTAAGTTCGTTTTCAAAATCGTCTTCGTATTCAAAGTCCTCAGGCAAGATTTCAATAATTTGAATTGTCATGATTGATGAGATGTTTACGTGAAGCTGTGGGGTTCTGTCAGGACGAAATGCAATGTTTTTTCTATCTTTTATTTCACAATTTTTAAGGGTAATAAATTGAAAACCGCCATTAAGTATATAAAAGAGCATATTGTCAGGGATTGAGTTGCTAAATCTCATGTTTTCCGGCAAGAGTAACTCGCCCTCAATATATTGGTCGTTTGTTGTAATCAAAACTTGCATTCTTGGTAAATTATTCATCATCATTGTCGTTTGTCCTTGGTTATTTTGTTGTAGAAAATCAGAGGCAGAGTTAATTCTCTGCCCCGAGTTTCATTAATTATTTTTTGTCGAACATTTGTTTGATACCGTCAACAGAAGAAAGAATTCCTGTTGCTTCATACGGCATGTAAACTACTTTGTTGTTCTCGCCACTTGTGATGGCAGTCATTGTTTCCAAGTATTTCATTGCGATTAAATACTTGTCAGGCTGACCTTTGTCTGCCAAAGCATTGATAATTCTTGAGATTGCTTCTTTTTCAGCGTCGGCTTCAATTACACGGGCTTGTGCAATACCTTCGGCTCTAAGGATTTCTGCTTGTTTATCACCTTCTGCAGATCTGATAGCAGCTTCTTTTTCACCTTCGGCTTTTCTGATTGCGGCTTCTTTCAAACCTTCAGCTTCTGTAATTGTAGCTTTCTTTTCTCTGTCGGCTTTCATCAATTTGTCCATTGATGCTTGAATATCGGCAGGTGGGAAGATATCTTGAATTTCAACACGGTTAACTTTAACGCCCCATTTGTTTGTCGCATCATCAAGAGTTGTTCTCAATTCGTCGTTGATTTTGCCGCGAGATGTCAATGTTTCTTGCAAATCCATTTGACCTACAAGGTTTCTGAGTGTTGTTTGTGTTAATTTTTCAATCGCATCAGGAAGGTTTTCGATTTCATAAACCGCATCTTTTGCGTTCACAATTTGGAAGTAAATCAATGCGTTGATAGTGATTGAAACGTTATCTTTTGTAATTACGTTTTGGCGAGGGAAGTCGTAGATTTGTTCTCTCAAATCAATTCTGTCAACTTGTTTTTGGTAATAGTAGCTGCGTCCGTCAATGCCTTTTTGGGCAACTTTTTTCAAAATTCCTCGCGGAGCTTCCAAAATCGGAAAAATAAAGTTAGGACCTGCATCAAGAGTTTTTTCGTAACGCCCCATTCTTTCTATGATAACTTGTTGTTGTTGTTGCACGATAATTATGCCCTTGAAAACATAAATCAATAATGCAACCAATAAAATTAGTAGTACAATGCTCATTAATATTCTCCTATATTTTTTCTACGGTTAAAACAAGACTTTCATTCTTGACAATTTTTACTTCACTCCCGACAGGAATAGTTTCATCGCTGTCAACGCGAGCTTCCCAACGTTCGTCGTACACAGTAATAGCTCCGGAAAATTTTGTAATAGGTTCAATAACTTTTACGATTTTTCCGATGTATTTGTTTTCCATACCGGTTTGCATTTCTTTGCTCTGTTTATCTTTGATAAGCAAAGGTCGTAAAAACAGTATTGATGCAATAGATAAGACCACGAAAACAATAGTCAAAGTAACCCAATTTGTAATCCATACTGCAACGAGTGCTGTGATTACTGCTGCAATTGCAAGGTTCAAAAAGAACATTGACGGAACTAACATTTCCAAAATAATGAAAACAAGGCCGGCAATTGTAAAAATTTCCCAAAGCATAATGTATCTCCTTTATATAATTATTATCTTAACATATTTTTTCAAACTCGTCAATTGAGTTGAAAAAATTTTTAATAATTGTTATAATAAAGTAGTTGAGATAATTATAGGATATATGTTATAGATGGGAATATTTGACAGGGTTAAAAGAGCCTACACTCTTGCAGAAATTATTATAGTATTGGTTGTAATTGCAGTTGTTGTTGCTGTGACTATGCGTGTTGCAAAAACAAAATTGGATAATATAACGACATATACCTATTATTCTGCGTATGGTGTTTTGAATGACGTGACTGCGCAAATGTTGGCAGATTTCAATCCAAGTCGAAATGAGTATATAGATCTTGCCTTCTTAAAGTTATTTTTACCTATACCACAATCCTTAAAAGTAAATGCAACTAATAATATTCGTTATGATTGTGCATATGAATATTATTCTGACTTTTATTGCAATGAATATGACGGGAAATGTAACATTCTTCCTGGATTAGGCATAGGCGCTCCTGCTCCAAAATCCACAGATTCTTTGGATAGTTTAAGTTGTCCGAATACTCCCCGTTGGTATGAGTTGTCTACTTTTACTGGTCCTAGTGAAACAACAGTTACTTTCAAAGAGTGTCCTGGAAAATTTGATTATACTGATGAATCGAAAAATTTTTTTGATTATTCCAGTTTAAGAAAAACATATGATTATGTTTTTGATCCATTGTATGAAGGTAAGGATACTTGTAGTGCTTTGTGTCCAAATGGAAATCGTAATTGTGGACATTTTATAAGTTCTCCGGCCTCAAGGCGTTTTGTTTGTGGCCATCAATTTACAACTATGTTAGATGATCCATATTCAACTTGGCCGAGATGCCAATTTGAGGAAGCAGCTGCCAGTTGTCAACCACCGTCTGAAGGTTGTCCATCTGGTACGGTTTGGCGAGGGGAACCGACGTGTTCTTGCGTTTCGGAACCTCCGACAATTCCTCGCAAAGGCATAAATTTCTGTGAAATGTTTGTATCGCTTGCAAACACAAAAGCTGGTACAATGTGTCACGGGGGTGCCGTTGCAGCTAATACAACAGATTTTTCAGATATTACTGAAGATATAATTTTACGTAACGGAATGAAGATATATAACGCAAGCCAAAATCCTGATTCAATTGCAGATTTAGTAGGCAATGATACTGGTGGAACTGTTACCAAAACAGATGGAACAACATTTGACACAAATATAGCCGGCTACACTTTGTACGTGGATATTGATGGAAGCAGCGGAGAATCAAAGCTTTGGGAAGATGTTTTTCCATTCTATGTAACCCTTTCGGGCAAAGTAATTCCAGCTTACAAAACAGATGCAATAGCTCAATTTGGAGGTGGTAGCAGGTATTATCTTCAAACGAGTCTTCAAGTTGATTCTGTAGATGCACAAGGTGCAACACAATTTTGGCTGGACGGAGCAAAAAGTATATCGTTTAGACAAGCAGCTTGTATGTCAGGTTATGTAGGTGCTGCAACGCAATATTGTTCAAGAACTCCTGCTGTTACAGAATCTGCGACTTGTAGTGAGGAAAATAATTCTTGCTCAATAAAAAAGGTAAGCCCGATTAGATGGTTCTAGAGGCAGCTAGGTGGCTTAGATGCCAAGATGCTTAGAGGCAAAGATGTGAAGCCTGTTTAGTTAAGTTGTTAGGTTACTAAGGCACTAAGCTTATTGAATAACTCGGTGCGATTTTGTATTTGCCCCTGCTCTTTTGGCGGATTTATTTTCTGTAAATTTCTCTTTTACTGTAAATCTGTAGGGTGTAAATTTTTGCCCCAACAAAAAGTGTTTGTAAAGGAGAAATTATGTCTAGAAATATCTTAAAACCTATTAGTAAAATAGTTGAAGAAAGTGGTTCAAATAAGCTCACTGTTTTTACCAATCACTTAAAAATTGATGGTCATATTTATTTGCCGGAAGGGCGATGTGAAGAATGTCATGATGATTTTATAACTCTGGAAAATGTGACGGTTTGTAGGCTTTCGGATTACTGTACTTGTAATGATGATGATTGTGAATGCAATGAATATGTGTGCTTCAAATATGATTGGCTAAATGTCGGGATTGAAAAGATTACGGCGTTTAGTGTGGTGAAATGACTTTTGGCTTGATAGCTCGTAAACAATCAAATTAATCAATACGGCGAAGTATATTCTTTGTCGTATTAATTTTTGTCAAGCTACGTGTGCGAACGACAGATTTTATGATACAATATAGTTACTACAAGGAGAAAAATATGACTCTAAGAAATGAACGTGTTAGAAAAGAATTAATGAGAGATATTTCTGAAATTTTGAGAAAAGAAATCAGAGGTCTTGCTGGTGTTGTGTCGATTTTGGACGTGGAAGTTGCGCACGACAATTCTTTTGCGAAGGTTATTTATAGCGTTTTGGGTTCAGATGAGCAAATTGTAAAAACAAAAGAAATTATTGAAAAAAGTACTCCAAAAATTCGCTATGAAGTTGGAAAACGTATTCGTCTAAGACTCACTCCTGAATTACGTTTTGTCTATACTGATTCTTTGGAAAAAGGTTCAAGAGTCAGTGAACTGATCGACAAAATCTCTCGCGGGGAAATATAAGAGGTAATGTCGGCTTTGGTAAGCAAAGATTTGAGTCGCGAAAAGAAGCAGCTGTTTGGCTTTTTGAATATCTATAAGCCTGTCGGAATGACATCACATGATGTTGTTGCTGCTTTGCGACGTGTTACAAAAATTAAACAAATCGGACACACAGGTACGTTGGATCCTTTTGCTGAAGGGGTTTTACCAATTTGTGTCGGAAAAGCTACTCGATTAATCGAATATCTGCAAGATGATAAGGAATACCTTGCAACAGTGCAGTTTGGAGCTTCTACAAACACATTTGATTTAGATGGTGAAAAAACATCTGTTTCTGGTAAAAAAGTAACAAAATCAGAGGTGGAAGAAGCCTTAAAGGCATTTTCTGGAGAGGTCTCTCAGTTGCCACCGATTTTTTCTGCGATAAAGGTGAAGGGTAAAAAGCTTTATGAGTATGCAAGAAAAGGCGAAGAAGTTGAAATTCACCCGCGAAAAGTTGTAATTGAAAATATTGAACTGAAAGAGTTTGATGAAGAAAATCAACAAGCTCAAATTCTGATAAAATGCTCAAAAGGAACTTATATTCGCTCTATTGCCAACGATTTAGGACAAAATCTCGGTTGTGGCGGATATTTGGTTAAGTTAATTCGGACTCAAGCCGGAAGTTTCAGGGTTGAAGACAGTTTCCAACTTGATACGGTTGAGGTTGAGAAAAATTTTGTTAATCCGTTAGACGTACTGGATTTGCCAAAAATTGCAGTGAAAGATAAGGATTTGACAAAAATTAAAAATGGCATGCCGATAGAGTTTTCTCCTCGAGAAGACATAAAATTTGGAAATTTTGTAATTTTGGTATATAATAATGTCGAAATCTGCGCTGTTGGAGTTGCAGATAATGACAAAATAAAATTAAAGAAAGTGTTTTTATAATGAAAAAGATTATTTTAGGATTAGTATTATTGCTTGTTGCTCAGAATGTTCAGGCAAAAGATTGTGAAACATTAAAATGTCCTGCACCTTATGATTTAACGTCAGGTTTTTCTCGTGGGTTCAGTACTGTGACAGGTCAAAATTTTTTGGCAGAGCGAATTGGAGAAAGTTTAACTAAAAAAGCAATTAAGAAAAATATTACAAGCGGAGATGTAAAAGTTAAACTGGACTCTTTCAGTACAAGAGATTTGAAGGCCGGAAGGTTTAAGTCGCTTGAAATAATTGGTAAAAATGCTAACGTACAGGGCGTTTATATCTCATCTTTTGATGCAAAAACGCTATGCAATTTTAACTACGTAGCACCTGATAAAAAAGGAAATTACGTTGTAAAAGAAGATATTCCGCTTTCTTTTGAAGCTGAAATTACAGAAGATGACTTGAACAAAACTATGCAATCTTCTGATTACAAACGTATGATTGATGATTTGAACGGTATTACGGGCGGATTGAATTTATTTGAAATAACTTCTACTCGTGTAAAATTGAGAAATAACAAAATGTATTACGTTATGAATTATGCAATTCCTTTTGTGCGTAAGACAAAACAGCTTGTTATCAGTGCTGATTTGAAGGTTGAAAACAACAAAATCTTACTCGCAAATACAAATTTTATGAATAACACAATGTCATTAGATGTTGATAAACTTTCAAGATTGTTTAATTATATTAACCCACTTGATTTTTCTGCTAAAATATTAGAGAATAAAGAGGCAAAATTTAGCGTAGAAACAGTCAAGATTTCTGACGGAAAAATAAAAATTGATGGAAAAGCGACAATTCTAAAGGATAAGGAATAGATTATGCGAAAGAATGAACGAGTTTTTTTAGGTGTTACAGCGGTTATAATGGTTGTTGTTTGCTGTGTTTTAGGTTTGAGAATGCTTTATCATAATGATGAAAATGTGTCAGGACCTTTGACGCCGGTTCCTGAAACTCAAATTCCACAAGAGCAAGAGGAGCAACCGGAAGTTCAAAAACCTGTGGAAAAAGTTTATGCCAATGTGTTTTTCATTGGACAAGACGGTTCTAAACAAGAAGTTTATAGAGCTGTAAATCGTCAATATGACAAAGATGTAGATGGTTCAAAAATTAAGTTTGCAGTTCGTGCTTTGATTGCAGGTCCTACAGCTTATGAAAAATCAAAAGGAGTTTACTCTGAAATTCCTGCCGGAACTCGTGTTATTTCTATAACAGAAAGTTCTGACAAGGTTGTCATCAATTTGAACTCAGCGTTTGAAAACGGTGGTGGAACAGATAGTTTGTACAAAAGGCTTTATCAGTTGATTAAAACCGCTAAACGAAACACAAATAAACCTGTTTACTTATACATTGAGGGACAAAAAGCAGATGTTATAGGTGGCGAAGGTATTATGATTACTCAGCCGTTGAATGAAAATTCGTTGGACGGTTAGCAGATGGGTAACAAAGACTTAGATTACTACCTCGGACTTGATTGGAGCGTGATAGAGGGCGAAGATACCGATTTTGACGGTAATCCGTACCATTATATTGAGATAAAAGAAATTCCGAGCTTTTTGTTCTGTGCTAAAACTTCTGAAAAGGCAAGAGAACGATATAAACAGCAGCTTAAATGGACTTTGCAGGTAATGTTGGAAAGCGGAGAACATATTATTGAACCTGGAGAAGAAGACGATGAACCTGATTGGGAAAATCTTTGTCCATAAGGAAGTTAAAATGTTTAGAACGGACGAAGTTCTGAAAAAATAAGATATTCGGTGGGGGGGAAGACTTTTCTCGTTCCTCGCTCCCCGAGTTAGCCACTCGTCCGCAGTTTCGCAATGCCGATCTACGCTTAGCTGCTTGGCTTCCTAGCTGCTAAACGCGTCGCCTTTACTCTCGCAGAAGTTCTCATCACCCTCGGCATCATCGGGGTTGTTGCGGCATTAACCCTTCCAACTGTCATTAAGCATTACAAGGCAAAGGTTTTGGAAATAGCATTCAAAAAAAGTGTCACAAACATTTATGTTGCGCTGCATAAAAAATTATCCTCTTTGGCTATATTGAAAATATAATCACTATATGTTATAATGAAATTAGCTCTGTACGGGTGCTCATTTTGTTCCTACATTTATTATAAAAGGGAGAATTTGCTCCGATTGAGTGTGAAGTATACCCACCGATTGCAAAATCGCCAGTGGGAAACGGATAACTCAGGGCGTTCACCCACCTGCGAGACCACGCAGGTAACAAAATCACATTCGTATGGGGCTTTTTATGATGGATAGTGTGAAATGGATATTGATATAGATAAAATTGTTGAGATTTTAAAAGAGGCAAAACAGCCGAAAAGTGATTTTGTCTTGCTCATGGATAACTTTAAGGATCCGTTTTTGGTCTTGATTGCGTGTATTTTGAGCCTTAGAACAAACGACAAGACAACATATCCAGCGACTTTAAGAATGTTAGAGCTCGGTAGAACTCCAACGGATTTTGCAAAATGCGATGAAAAAGTTTTAGAAAAAGCAATTTATCCTGTCGGATTTTATTCTAATAAGGCTCGACAAATTGTCGAACTATCAAAAAAACTTGTTGAAGATTATAATTCTCAAGTCCCTTGCTCTATTGAAGAACTCTGCAAGTTCAACGGTGTAGGACGAAAAACCGCAAATTTAACTCTTTCTCTCGGGTTCAGTAAACCGGCAATTTGTGTTGATGTTCACGTTCACAGAATTTTTAATCGCTTGGGCTACATTAAAACTAAAAATCCGGAAGAAACAGAATTTGCTCTGCGAAAAAAACTTCCGCAAAAGTATTGGATTGATATAAACACTTTGCTTGTAACTCACGGGCAAAATGTTTGCAAACCAATTAAACCTAAATGTTATGAGTGTCCGATAAAAAATTATTGTGCAAAGTTAATATAATTTAACAAAATAGCAAAAATTTTGTTTATGAAACTTCTAATAAGAAAATAGAAAGGTAAAATAATGAGAATTGGCAGAATTATAAACAATTTGCAAGAAAGATTAAGAATAAACAAGTTGGTACAGCATGATAAAAAGATAGACTCTTTTGTCACTATACATGATGACGGTTTTAATAAAGTTAATATGAGAAAAGTATATCAGGCAAAAGAGGTTTTGGCGAATTACGCAGAACAAAAAGGTATTCATGTTGATGTGTTTGATAAGCTTCCGGAAGCTGAGGCATTGAAGCATGAAGGCGAAGCAATCACAAATCACGATGTCTTTTTAAAGGTTACAGATGACATAACAGGAAAAGAAAAAGCTGCATCTATTCAAACCCCAAATTATTTTGAAAAACCTTTTTTACGTGCGTTATATGAAAGTTTGGACAATTTGACAAAAGGTTTTAGAAATCAACATTAGATGATTAGGTGAAGTCGAAATTTTTCATACTAAAAACTCCTCAATTTTGAGGAGTTTTTTTACATTCTAAATGCGAATAAAACTTATTTTACAGCTTTTTTGACTGCTTCTGTAATATCAGAGCCGCCATATAAAACAACGCCTTTAGCTAATACAATGTCGTAACCGCCAAGTTTAGCTTGGTTTTCAATTTGTTTTGAAATTGTTGCGTCAATAGCTGTCAATTTGTCAGAATAGTTTTTGTCCATTGCTGTTTTTTTTGAGCTTAATTCCTTGTTATATTTTTCTTCCAAGGCTTGTTTTTTCTTAACATCAGTTACTGCAGCAACATCTTTTCTTGCTTTTTCAATAAAGGTAACAATTTCTTTTGTTTTGGCTTGTTGTTCTTTTTTCAATGCTTGAACTTGTGATGAAGAATTAACAACTGCTTGAACATCAACAACTGCAATTTTTGAAGGTACATCTGACATTGCATAGTTGCTAAACGCAATTCCTGCAGCAAATGTTAATAGACCAACTGTTAAAAACTTTAATTTGTTATTCATAACTTTCTCCTCATAAACTATATAAACTATTTTATAAATATTTTATACATTAAAAGATTGATTTTTTCAATTCTTTCTTAATAATTGAATTGGCAACGGCTTTTGAAATAA
>ERZ1034878.598-NODE-598-length-15762-cov-14.747246_pt1 | contig 15762 bp, 22 predicted proteins | sample MGYA00520593_ERZ1034878 | MGnify/ENA primary metagenome ERZ1034878 (study PRJEB33766, sample SAMN09781724) | gut metagenome | biome: gut microbiome | host: Homo sapiens | place: Madagascar | study: EMG produced TPA metagenomics assembly of the PRJNA485056 data...
GAATTTTCCGCCCGCTGGTAGGGCAAAAACCAAAAACCGAAAGGAAAGAAACACAATGGCCATAACAAGGATAAAAACCCGCCGCGAACGCTACGTCATGAAGCGTCCGCCCAAAACCCTGCACGACACGGTGTACACTGTCGATTTGCACCACGTCATAGCGGGAAGGGCGCGCTGGCGCATTCTGCCCGTCATGGTGCTCGATATTGCCGTGGACAACGAAGGGGTTGTCCGCTACCACGTCAAGGGCGAGTACGAGGATTTCGAGCGCACTACGGCGTACATTTTCCGCACGCCCTCGCTTGCGGTCTCCTATGCGCTCGCAAAGGTAAAAGCCGAAAACGGAGGTGCGGAATGAAACTGCGGTCGAATTTAACCTCGAAGGAATGGGACAAGCGCGAAGTGTCGGCGATTCTCTACTACGGGCAGCCGCCCGTGCGCGAAGAGAGGCTGGACATTGTATGCGCCGACGGGGAGGTCAGACGCGGCGTTTGCGAGAAAATCGGGCTACTGCTTACGAAAAACGAGGTCGAGTGGAAGTACGACCGCAAGCTTATTTCCGAAAAACGCCGCCGCGAAATAACGCGGAAGCTCGGATATTCCGACGAGGCCTCCGTCTACATGGAAAACGAAATAGCCCGCGAGGAATGCTTTTTAATCGAATGGAAGGAGAAATAAAATATGAAACCTACGGTCATAGCGGTCGGCAATCTTACGAAAGATGTCGTCTTTGAAAAAACGAAAACGAACGGCGTGCCCGTCGCGAAGTTCACGGTTGCGTGCAATTCGGGAATGAAGGACGACAGGGCGACGTTCCTTTGGTGTGTCGCCTACAACAAGGCCGCCGAAAACATCGCCCGATTCTTCCGAAAGGGGCAGGCGATTCAGGTTGTCGGCGAATTGAGCCAGTACGAGGACGAGAAGAGACAGTCGCACACGTTTTGCGACGTGCGCCAATGGGGCTTTGTTGGCGGCAAGTCTTCGCACGAGCCGCCGCCCCCGACGGACGAGGGCAGGCGCACGCCCGAACAGGCGCGTTCTGAGGAATCCCCCGATGCGGGCGGCGATTACGGTACGGACGGAGACGAGCCGTTTTAAAGGGAGGGCGCGATGACGGACACGGACAGAAAGGCCGTAGGCGCGGTTATCGAATCGCTCTGCGACAAGCTCGAGGAATTCGGGGACTCGGTGTTGGTGCTGGTCTCCGCCGCCAACCATGCGGACGGAACGTCGGATTTTGTGGCGTACGGCCGCGGGAATCTCTATGCGCAGCTCGGCATGTGCAGGGAGTTTTTGCTTAAAGAGGAATCGAAGACCCGCGCCTACTGGGGGAAACAGAAATGAATTGCGGCGTCTACCAAAAGGCGGCTCTTGCGTATGCCGCGTGGAAAACCCTTTTGCTTGCGCATTCGCAGATTGTGGCGGCGGGCGTCCGCGCCAGCGTATGCGGCGCGATTGCCGACATAGAGCGCGAGCTTTTGTCCGACCTGGAATTGCTTCCGCCGCATGCGCGGGACGAAATCAGGGCGCACATTCGCGCCCGAAACGGCAACGGGGGAACAATGTATTGATGAAGGTGCTAAGCGTCAGGCAACCGTGGGTTTCGCTTATTCTCGACGGGATAAAGGACGTGGAGAACAGGCGTTGGAGCACTTCGTTCCGAGGGACGTTTGCGCTGCATTCGTCTTCGGCGCGCGTCCGCGCCGACTTCGACGAGGCGGTTTTGACGTACAGGAATTTTGCCGACTGCGACAACGCATTCGCCGAAAACGCCGTGCGCGAATGTTCGGGCGGTTTTTTGAACGCGCCCTGCGGCTACATTTTGGGCGTTTGCGATTTGGTTGACTGCAAACGCGCGGTTTGTTCGCCGTGGCACATATCGGGATTTTGCGGGTTCTACCTCGAAAATCCGCGCTGGTTCAAAAATCCGATTCCCGCGAAGGGTTCGCTCGGTTTCTGGAATGCGGACTTCGACCTCGACGACGCGTTGGGAGTCGAAAGGAAACACTACATCGGAAGGGCATTGTAATCCGTGGAAGCGTGGGAAATCAAAAACGCGTTGACCGACCGCATAAGGGACGTTTGCAGCGCCTTTCTGCCCGGGGGATTTTTCGATACGCATTATTATCGATGCGGTTCGGTGCACGGCGGCAAGGGCGATTCCTGCGTGGTGCATTTGGACGGTTCGCGCAAGGGGCAGTTTTTTGAGAACTCCCCGAAGGGCGGCGAGGTGTACACGTCGGGTTCCACTCTCGACCTGATTATGTCGGCGCAAAACATTTCCGACGTGCGCGAGGGTTTGCTTGCGGCGGCGAGGTTTTTGGGCGTTTCGACTGCGCGGCCGCAGATTGCCAAATATTCGCGGCGGCCGCAGGCGGGAAGTTCGCCGCTTGAAGAACCTAAGAAGTCGGGGCCCTACGAGGAGTTGCGGCAGTCGCTCAAAACCTATCCGCTGATGGAGGACGGCGACGTTTACGACTACCTTGTGAACGAGCGCATGATTTCGCCCGACGTTTTGAAACGCTACAACGTCGTCGAGGGCGTGTTTCCGTTTTCCGTACGCCGTCCCGACGGCACGCGCGAGTACAAGCAGATGAAGGGCTATGCGTTCCACTTCCGCAGTCCCGACGGGAAAACGGTTTTGGGCACGAAGTATTTTGCGCTCGAACGCGACTACTACGGCAAGAAGTATGTTCAAGCGGACAAGGGCTTCTGCGCAGAACGCTACCACTTGTTCGGTATGCAGTGCGTGCCGCGCGATGCCGACGAGCTTATAATTTGCGAGGGCGAGATAGACGCGCTTACGCTTGCGTCGCTCGGCTACAATGTGGTATCTGTGCCGTTCGGCGCGAAAGCCGACTCCGACAACGGCGAAAATTCGGGCAACAGGTGGATTGAAAACGACTGGGAATGGCTGTCGCAGTTTACGAAAATCAAAATCTGCATGGACTGCGACGAGGCGGGAAAGCTCGCCGCCGAAACGCTGATGAACAGGCTCAATCTGTACCGCACGGAGCTTGTGGAGCTGCCCGAAGGCGAATGCGGGAAAGACCCGAACGATTTGTTCCGAAACAACGTGGAGCTGTTGAAGCGCGCCGTGGAAAATTCCCGTCCGCTCGACCCCGCGCGTTTGCGCCACATGCGCGACTACGACGCGAAGATAAAGAATTTGTTTTTTCCCGCCGACGGTAGGGAACCGGGGCGTCGGCTTCCGTGGACGCTTCCCGACGGCGACGGCGGCATGAATGTCCGCGACGGCGAGGTTACGGTGGTGTCGGGCTATTCGAAGCACGGCAAGACAACCCTATTGGACTATGTATGCGTGCGCTTTGCCGCCGACTACGACGAGCGCATTTTCATAGCCTCGCTCGAAATCGGCATCGAGAGGACGGCGCAGGTGTTGTGGCGGCAGTGCATGGGCAGGCGCAGACCGATTGACGAGCACGGCAACCCCGACATGGACGAATACTATGCGGGGCTTGACTGGCTCGACGAGCATTTTTTCGCGTACGATTCGGTCGGGCGCGTATCGTTTGACGAATTGCTTTCGGTGATGATTTATGCGGCGCAGAGGTACGGCGTGAAAATATTTGTGCTCGATTCGCTGATGAAGCTTGGGGTGCGCAAGGACGACTTGAACGGTCAGAACGAGCTGCTCGACAGGCTCGACGTTTTTGCGAAACAGTACAACTGCCACGTCTTTTTGGTCGCCCACGCGAAGAAGCCGCAGGACAAGGTGCGCGAGTGGAAGACTCCGCCAGACAAGCAGGACGTGGAGGGTTCGGGCGACATCACGAACATTGCCTGCAACACTTGGGTCGTACAGCGCAATTACCAAAAGGAGCGCGACCTTGCCGACGCCGAGTACAAGTTGTCGCTCGAAAAGAACCCGAAGAAGCGCGTCGATATGGAGGCGGAAATCGACATGATAAGGCACAAGCCCGACGCGATGTGGATTGTCCGCGCCCAGCGTTGGGGCGACGGCTCGACGCCGCAGAAATTTTTATATTTTAACAAGGAATCTTGGACGTATTCGGAGGTTTACAATTTCATTCCGCAGCGTCTTGTGGAGGTGTAGCATGGCGAAAAAACATAGGGAGATTGTGCGTTCCGCAGTCCAGTTGGACGAAGAGCGGGCGTGGGAAATGATGAGCGACAGCGTCGTTCAGGCTCGGCTTTTGATGCCGTGTCCGAACGGGCGGTTTTGGCGGATACGCCTTGTCGGCGCGATTGCGGGCGGCGAGTACGATTTTTGCGGGCTGCTCCGCGCGTCGCCGCGCGACTTGAAGCATTTCTACAAAAACAAATTCGTTGCGGTCGAGCCCGTCGGCGAATTTCCGCATTTCATCTATCGGCCGGACAAGGACATTGAGCCGTCGGAATGACAGTTTGTTCGACGCCGCGCTCGACAAGCTGCTAAGGCGCGTGCCGAGCGGGGCGAGTTTGGACGTTTCGCAGATTGCGCGCGCGTGCGGCGTGCGCGACGACGTTGTATTGCGCATTCAGAACCGCGCGATTGAAAAAATAAAAAAGTCTTTGAGAAATGGGAGAGAAAGAGCCAAGGCAAGATGAATTGTTCCCGCTAAGCGAAATCGTCGAGGGCGCGCTTGTGCCCGCAGAGGTCGCGGAGGCGTTGGAGTCGGACGAGGCGAGGGGCAGGTACACCGCCGCGCGGCTGAAAAAGAAGAAGCCCGAATTGTTCGAGGCGGTGAAGGCGTTGCTTGCGGCGGGTTTGCCGCATTCGGACATTGCGCGGAAGTGCTCGCTGTCGTTTTACACGGTCGTAGCCGTGGCGGAGCTTTGCGCGACCGACATCGCCGTCGAAAAGGAAAAGCTTTCGAAAAAAATGTTCATCAACTCCGAGCTTATGCAGGGCAAGATTTTGGAGGCGGTCAACAATCTCGACGTTTCCGAGCCGACGACCGCAAACATTTACCAGCTTGCGCTGTCGTCGTCGGTATTGGCGGACAAGGCCAACCTCTTTTCGGGAGGGGCTACCGCCCGCATAAAAATAGACGAGGACGAATATGTGGACGCCGACGAATACGCGCGGCGTTATCTGCGCAAGAAAACCGCCGAGGCTTCGTCCGACGCGGACTTCAAGGAGGGTGAATAAAATGTCCGACGCACGTTTGCTTGCGCCCATAGACCCCGAACACCCTATATGGCCCGCGCCGTTCGAGAAGTTCGACGGGTTCGTTAAAAACTACGGCGTCGACGGCTGGAACAAGATGATTGCCGCGCGCAACCGCCGCATTCTCGCCGCCGAAAACGACCCGTTGCGCCACGGCTACAAGCCCGACACTTGGGACGAAATTTGGAGCCTGCTGTCGAAGTATTCGACGGTTGCGGTGCTCGGCGGAAACCGAAGCGGCAAGTCGGAGTTTGCGGGCGACACCGTCGCCCGCGTTTTGACGGAGGGCAGGTTTTTCGACGGCGGCAAATTTTCGCGCAAGGATATTTGCGTTGCGTGCATGTTCGCTTCGCAGAGGTCGTCGTGGATGCTGCAACAGCCCTACGTTTACAGGCATCTTCCGCCCGACGTGCGCGACTGCGGGAAATCCACGGGCGGCGATGTTGTATACCGCAAGGGCAAGGGCTTTGTAAACGACATGTTCATTACGCCGAACGGCTCGCAGTGCCAGTTTTGGTTTTACGAGCAGGAGCCCGATTTAATCGAAGGGCAGGAGTACGACCTTGTGTGGCTCGACGAATACTTGAAGGGGAACTGGCTTGAACTGATGAACTACCGCGTTGCGGGCGTGAACGGCCGCATACTCATAACGGTGACGCTCGTCCACGGCATGACGCGCCCGATAAAGGAAATCATGGACACCTGCGAAATCGTCAAGACTGCGCCTGTCAATCCCGATTTTTTCAGCGAGAATGTCGGAGATATGGTGCTTGCGAAAGACTGTCCGAAAGGCGAGGTGCCCGTGCTGATGGTTGACGAGCGCAAATCGGCGGCGGTCTATTTTCTCCATACCCAGCGGAACAAGTTTGTGGACATCGACGCGTTCCGCAAAAAGTTGATAGACGCGCCGCGCGAAAAGGTGCTAATCCGCGCATACGGGTACTGCGACTTTACGGCGGTTTCGGCGTTCCCGAAGTTTTCGAAGAAAGCGCACGTTGTGTCGCTCGACTGGATTAGGGCGACCGCGAAATTGCAGCGTTATACGCTCTACTGTTCCGCCGACCCCGGAGGAGGCAAGCCGTGGGTTATAAAGTGGTATGCCGTTTTCGAGAACGGTTGGGTTGTGTGTCTTTACGAGTATCCGCAGTACAAGCTTTACGGCGAATGGGCGCGTCCGCCCGAAAAGGACGAAAAATGCCCGTGTTGGCTTGCGGGCCCCGCTCAGTCGGCGAATCCGGGGGCGGGCTTCCTGCGGGTGAAAGGGGTTCTGAAAGATGTGGAGCGGAAGATATTGCCGAAGATTTTGGGGGCGCGTTCCGACGAAATTTTCATCTATGCGCGGTACATCGACCCGCGCATGGGCGCGCAGATTGCGCCGTCGATGGACGACAACGGCACGAGCTACATAGACCTCATGCGCTCGATACAGGAAAAGGACGGCGAGGTTGTCGGCGAATCGTATCTGTTTACGCCCGCGAAGACCGGCGCGCCCAACGGAGGAAAGCTTGCGATTGAAAGTTCGATTGCGCTAATCAACGACAGGCTCGACTACGACTCCGACAAGCCCGTTTCCGTGGAGAATTGCCCGACGTTTTACTTTTCCGAGGAGTGCGAGCAGTCGATTATCGCCTACAAGAATTTTTCGGTGAACTCGTCGCGAAATTGCGCCCTCAAAGACTTTATCGACCCCGACCGCTATTTGCTGAACATGCAGCCGCAGTTTGTGGACTGGGACGGCGAGGAAGGGGCTGTCAGGATTGGGGGTTATTGAAGCGGCATTGTTTTTGCCGTCTTATGTTTCCTGCGCCGCCGACGATTTTTAAAAATATAGTTGAAATTTCAAAGCTTTGCAGTTTGATTGCCGTTATTTAATATAATAAACAAAATGGACAACAATTTCGACATCGATAAAACTCTTGCTTGCGTAGCGTATATTTGCAATAGTTTCCCGTCGGGAAGTTGCAGGCAAATTGATGTTATAAAAGCAATGTATGTTGCCGAAAAGGAGTCTATTTGCACGACATTCAACCCGATGACGGGCGATGTTTCACATTGAAAGATAAAACGTTGGAGTTAAAAATATGAAAAAGAAAAGGATATCCATCGACATTGGCACTGAGGCTCAAATTGCCTATTCTATGGCTTTTAATGCCTTTTCGATTCGCGCTATTGGCGAAATAATTATTTTTGCCTTTATTTTAAAGGACGATAATAACTATATTCTGAATTCCAAAACCTTTTCGATTATTGCAAAATCTTCGAATATAAACCGAGAATCTTTATGGCCGTATGCGCAAAAACTGAAATCGGATATAAAGGAAGAAGATTATGTTTATCCGCAGTTTATGTTTAAAGATGTTGAAAATATCGAAAGAATATCATTTGTGACATCTTCCGAATTTGGTTCAGAAGTTATGCTATTGAACTTCTCTCACGCCCACGTGGATAAAAAAGCAAAAGAATCATTATCAGAGGATGTACGTTACCTGAACGCGTCGATATCCGCAACGTTTAGAAGCACGGAAGATGTCCATAAGGCGTTTGTATTAAGCTTTTTAAATGTTTTCGAAAATATCCGAAATAAGGAGGCGAAAAAATGATTGCCAATGCTACGTTTAAAATAGCCTTGTCTGCAAGTGTTATTGCGGGCGGAACAGATATTCAAATAAAAAAAGAGGGAAATTCAGCGCCGTTTAATGTCCAGACTGCAAATTTCGATTGTTTTTCAAATTCAAAAACAGAAGAAACTTTAAACGCCGATTATGCTTCGAAAAATATTTCACCTGATGATGAATCAAAAAATCAGTATGTGATAATAAAACGCGATTTACCCAAGAAATGGACGAAGTCTACCGAACGTCGTTTTAATGATCTCATTTTTAAAATTTCGGAAGGTAAGGCCACAAAAGACGAACTTGAAGATTTTTACGAACTTAAAGCATTGAGGTCGGAGGCTACGAGCAGTCTTACTGCCGACGAGATAATAGAGCAAATGAATTCGATTCGCGCCATGAAGGATTTAATTAAATCCATTCGCAAGTTTGAAATGTATGCCAAGTAGGATTCATAAACGCGATTTAAAGCTCCATTTAACAAAAAATACGTATAGAAAAAAAGCTTTAAAATATTTACGCGAAGATTTCGAGGATAGATGCGCGTATTCTATGGTGCATTGGAACGCGTGTGGAAAATTAGAAGTAGACCATTTTTATCCCAAAGGTCTCAACGGCGAAGGTGTTCACGCATACTCTAATTTGATGTTGGCAAGTAAACATTGCAATAGTGCAAAATGGGAATACTGGCCATCTAAAAAAGAACAAGAAAAAGGATTGCGCTTTATTGACCCAACACGCGAAATCGATTACGGCGTGCATATATTTGAGGATGATAAGACGGGGACTTTATATCCCGCAACGATGGCGGGGCTTTATCAGATTTTAAAATGCAAGTTAAATTCAACTCAGTTGAAGGAATCACGGCAATTAAGAACGAATATGTTAACGCTCAAAAAATATCAGCCCGTATTTGCCGAAAATGCCGAAAAATGGGGTGAACTAATTGGAGTTTTGGAGGATGTAGATAACATAAAATTCATTCCTCCAATACCGCAAGCAACGGATGAATTAAAAAATAATCCACAGGTTAAACGTTGGATGCTTATGTGTGAAACCACCGATTGAAGATTTTGATGGTGTATATTGCGCGCGTTTTTTGATATAATGCGCGTATGTCCGACGGTCAGAATAACGGCAACGAATGCGATATTTTTCAAGGCGGCGAAACGCCCGACGTTTCGGCGTTGGATTCCCTCTTTTCGACGTTTTCGGCCGATTGCGCCAAGTTTGCCGAGCGCGCCGCGAAAAACTCAAAGACGAGGCTTTGCGAATGGAGCGGGCGTTCGGAGGATTGCCGAAAATGGGGTTCGGAGCGCAAGCCCGCATTCCCGTGGAACGGCGCAAGCGATGTCCGCCCCTTTACCGTAGACGCGCTCATAAACGAAAACGTGGCGCACAAGATAAATGCCATGCGGCTCGGCGCGATAACCGCCGTGCCGATAGGCGTAGACGGTTCGCAGACGGCTGGCACGGCGCGCGAGCTTATACAATGGCTCACGTCGCCCTCCAAAATGCGCGAGTTCAGGGCGGAAATCGTAAAGTGCGCGAATTGGAGCGAGGAATCGGGGCTTTCCGTGCTCGGTTTCTACTGGGAGCGCGTAAGCGAGGTTCGCTGGAAGACCGTTTACATTAACGATATTTTGGGTGTTTCTCTTCCCGTGGCGGCGTATGTGCGGGCGGTGAAAGAACCTGTCGACGACGACGGAAACCTTTTGACGCTTGCGGAAATCGAGCGGACGAAGCGCGCGGCGGCGGGCTCTCTTGCGGAATTTTACGGCATCGAGAAGTTGTCGGACGCGGAAAAACTTTTGGATTCGTGCGTTGAACGCGGCGCGGGGCAGTATCCCACGGTCGAAACCGTTGTGGACAAGCCCCGCGTCCGCGCCTTCCGCGTCGGAAACGACATATTTTTCCCGCCGGACATCGACGACATTCAGAACGCGCCCGCGGTCTTTACTCTCGAATTTTTGCACCCGCACGAGTTGCGAAGCAGGGTGCACACCGACGAATGGAACAAAGAGTTCGTCGAAACGGTAATCGGCGGCAGCGCGGACACGTCGCCGTCGGAGGAGAACGCTCCGCGTCCGTCGGGCACGGATTCGGACTCCTCCGACGGCTACGAAAACACGGTAAAGATTGCGACCGCGTACTACCGTTCGCACGACAAAGACGGCAATGTTTCGCTGCGGTTTGCGATTTTCGCGCCCAACAACACGGAGGCGGGCGCGGCGAAAGCGGGAGTGCTCGACTTCGAGCCGAGCCGTCTGCCCTTCGAGCTTTGCCCGCGCGAGGAAATTTCGCGCAGGGTAGCCGACGCGCGGGGCACGCCGGAAATCGCATTCGGCTGGCAACGGGACATCAAGACCCAGCGCGACGCCCGCAACGACAAAACCGCCATCGAAGCCAACCCTCCGCGCTACTACATTGCCGGACGCGCTCCGACGGCGTACGGACCGGGGGCTATGATTCCCCTGCGCACGGCCGACGTAAACGGAATTGTCCGCGAAGCCCCGATTACGCCGATGTCGCAGTCTTCGCTCGAAATAGAGCGGAGCGCGAACGCGTATGCCGGCGCGTACTTCGGGAAAAAGACGGATTTCCAGACGCAGACGGAGGCCGACGCATTGCGCCAAATGATGGTGGACACGTTCCTCGACTTCGTTTCGCGCGTCTATGCGCAGATTTACTGGCTTCACAGGCAGTACGGCCCCGATGTGGAGCGCATTGTCTTCCGCAGCGGCGGAGGCTACCGCGAAATGGACGTGGAGCGCGACCGCCTTCCCGACAGGTATTCGTTCTATATTTCGTTCGACGCGCGAAACGGCGACTTGGATTTTGTCGTCAAAAAGGCGAAGGTTGCGCTCGACGTAATCGCGCAGCTCGACCGTTCGGGGCGCGTCAACACCGACGCGATTTTGGATTCGCTTTTGCGCTATCTTTACCCCGACTGCGCCGACAGGCTCGTTTCGAGCGAAGCGGATTCCGACCGCCGCGAGGTGCTCGAAACACAGGCGGACATTGCCAAAATCGCGTCGGGGCAGGGCGTGAACGCGCCCGAAAAGGCGAACGTGGACCTGCGTTTGCAGGTTGTGGAGGCGTATGTTTCGCAACCCGACGTTGCCTCGCGTTTGCAGTCGGACGAATTTTTCGCGAACCGTTTGCAGGCCTACATGCGGCAGTTGCAGTTCCAGCGCACGCAGGCGCAGAACGCGGTAATCGGCAGAATCGGAGCCGCGCCGCAGCAGTTCGAACACTCAAATTTCGACATTTCGCAAAATGGATAACGAAGAGGAAATTTCAATCGACCCGTTCGAAGCCGCCGTCGCGGAAATAGCCCGCGGCGCGGTTTCGCGCTATCTTATCGAATGGCTGTGGTTGCAGCATTGCTCGTCTTGCGACGCGGCGATTTTCGACAAGCCCGAAAATTCGGAATACAGGCGCGGCTATGCGGCGGGCATAACAAGCGTTATGGATTCGGTGCTCTCGGCCCTGCCGAAGGACTACCAGCTCAACATACTTTTGATGCGCAACTCGTCCGGCGCGAAACTTTCGGACGCGAACAACGAGGCTAAAACTCTATAAACATGAAAGACAAAAAACAAAACGGCGGCGCGGGCGCAGGAAATCCCGACGACAATGAATCGAATGCAATACTCGAAAACGGCTTGCCCGTTGACACGCTCAACTCTCTCCGCGCGCGTTTGCTCGGCGAAGACGGCGGCAAGGGCGGAAGCGTAAACGACGACGTTGACGACATCGACGACGACGATGACGAACCCGCTGTGTTCGACGGTTCGGACGAAGGCGGAGAAGACGATGTTGACGACCAAGACGACGGCGGCGACGGGGACGACGACCAAGACGACGGTTCTGACGATTCCGACAACGATTCGGACGACTCCGACGATTCCGACGGCGGCGAAGACGGCGACGGCGGCGGCGAAGGCGGCAAAAAAGGCAAGCCGAAAGGCGACGCGAAGAAAGCGGGAAAGCCCAAGGACAAGTTCGAGCTTCGCGCAATCGAAAAGATGCAGAAGCGCATCGACAAAAAGTCCGCGGAAATCTATTCGCTACGCGAGAAGGTCAGGCAGCTTGAAGCCGCCCGCGAGCAGGGCGAATCCAAGTACGCCAAGACCGCCGACGCGAAGCTTGCCGAAATGGTCGCTTCCGCGAAGAACGAAGCCGAGCTCGACGGCGTGGTCGAAAAGCTCAGAGGCAACCGAAAGTATTTGCGCGGGCTTCTGGCGAAGGACGTCATAGAAATCGCGGGAGAGGACGGCAACCCCGTCGAAATCGACAGGCGAAACGTAATCGCGATGCTCGAAGACGTGGAGAACGCCATTGACGGCAATGTTGCGGCAAGGCGCGAAAAGTTCCGCGCGGCCGCCGCCGAAAAGACGAAGCGCGAGCAGGGTATGAAGAACGCCGAACGCGCGTTTCCGTGGTTTGCCGACAAGAATTCGGCAGGCAGAAAATGGGTCGAGGAAACCGTGCTCGACCCCGACTTCGATTCGGACATCTATACGCTGTTATGCTACGCGTATCAGGGGGTAATCACCAACAAGGCGCGTCAGGCGGTTGGCGCGCAGAAACCAAACGGCAGGGCCAAGCCCTCCGTGTCCGCCCCGAGCGTTTCGACGGCGGCGGACGAATCGGACGTTGTGCGCCCCAACGAGGACGGCACATTGGATATATCATCGTTAATCAATCGAAATAAAGGACTATTTAGAAATGGCTAAGCAAAATACTGCAAATGTCAAAATCAACAAAATGGGCTATTTCGAGCAGCTCGGTTTGATAACCAACTCGAAAACGCCGCTCTATTCGCTTTTGAAAAAGGTCGAAAAGGTTCGCGGCAAGCCCTTTGAAATCGCCATGGACACGGACGGCGACGCGACGTTCGACTCCGTGCCCGAAGGCACGGACGTTTCGACGTACGAAAACGCGCTCGAAAACGCGGACGTGGTACTGCAACGCCACACGAAAATCCGCAAGACGTGGATGGTCACCGACGAGCAGCTCGAAACCGCAAACCCCATCGGAATCGCCGACCAAAAAGCCTATGCCGCGACGCGAGCGATGTTGAAGCTCACGAAGGCAATCGACACCATGATTGGCTCCGACCAGGAAATGGAGGCGGGCAAGGGGGCGTTCGGCGACAAGTGCCGCTGTCTCGGCGCATGGACGAACCCCGATTCGGCGGACATTCCCGCGCTCTACCGCACGCCCTCGGAGCAGGTCTGCGCGACGGACGGGCTCAAAGAGGCCGCGTTCGACGCGGTGCTTGCGGCGTGTTTCGAGCAGACCGGCGAAGTGGGCAACTACCAGCTCTTTGCCGGTACGACGCTCAAAAAGGCAATCAAGAAGTTCAGCCGCGAAAACGGCACCGACAACAACGCGGCGTTGCGCTGCATCATGCCGTCGGGCGAACGCTCCATCAAGTGGGCGGTCAACATCTACGATTCCGACTTCGGCATTGTGCACGTCGTTCCCTCCAACAATCTCGGACGCAAGAGCGGCGAGAAGATTTCGGCGACGTCGCGTTCGCGCGGCTACCTCATCGACACCTCCAAGGTCGTCCTCTCGTTCGCCAAGGACATCAGGCAGAAGGAGCTTGAAGACGGCGGCGCGGGCCCGCGCGGGTATGTGGAGGCGAGGGTTACGACAATCGTCAAGGCGCCGCAGATTCTGGCGAAATTCAACTAATCGAAAGGAGCATTCATCATGGCCAACCATACTGTGGATTTCTCCGCCGCGCGTCTCGAACGCATGGCGAACGAACAGCGTTTGAACGGTTTTACGCACCGCGTGTCCGTACTCGCCGCCGACATAAACAAGGCGGATTGGAGTGCGGACGGCGATACGGCGACCGTGGAGCTTTTCCGAACTCCCAAAAACTGGATTATAACCAAGGTCGCGGCTGTCGTCCGCAAGGCGTTTGCGGGCGACGGCACGATTGCCGTCGAAGTCGGCACGGAAGCCGACTCCGACGCGCTCATTGCGTCGGCGAGCGTTAAAACTGCCGGCGTTATCGCGGCCACGGCTGGAGCGGTTCCCGCAACCGCCGCAGCGGGTTCGTCGTCGGTGCCGATTCTCGCGAAGTTTGCGACGCAGGCGAGCACGGGCGCGCTTTCCGATATAACCGCGGGGTCGGTCGACTTCATCTTCGAGGTCGTCGACGCCGATGCCATAGACTAAACGGGCTTGTCCCGCCGCGCGTGTTTTTGTGTTTCTTCCGCGCGGCGGGGCTGCCCTCAAAAGCTTTCCGGCCATGACAAACGACGACGGTTTGATAATTCCCGACATTAAAAACGGCACGCCTCTATGCGAGCGCATAGAGCGCATTTTGCGCTATCAGTTGGACAAGAACTCGAAGGCGCGCTTCGACGCGAAGTTGCGGCAGGCGCAGATTGCGCACGAGTACCGCGAGGGCGAGAAGAAGTTCGGGCTGTTGGGGCACCACAAGCTCGCCGTCGATTTGCAGGACTACATTTTATGGATGAACGCCGAACCCGGTTGTTTCTACGACAAGGGCTTTATCCGCGAATTTGAACGCGACAATCCGCAGTGCGTGGTGATGTCGCCTAAATCGAAGTATATATAATGACCTATTCGGACGTGTTGGTTTCCTGGGCGCGGCTTTGCGGCTTTCCGATTCTCGACGACGGAAAGCCCGAAACGTCGATTGCCTCGGTGTTTCTGGACTTTTTTAAAATCCGCTGGCGCGAGGCGATGCTTGCCGCGCAGTGGTCGTTTGCGACGGAGGTATTCAGGCTTCCCGTTTGCAATGACGGATATTGTCCGCTGGGCGAGAAGAAAAACAGGTATGTCTTGAAGTGCTACGACCGCGACTGGCGCATTGACGACCGCGCCGACAGCGTGCGCTTTAAGCGCGTGGGCGACGCCCTGCTTGTGCCCGATTTGCCGTGCGCCGAGCCCGTCGCCGTATCGGGCACGCCGACTGTCGGCGATGTGGAGCGGATTAACGGCGGTTTTTATTGTTTGTATGCAAACGGCAGCCAGTGCCAATGGAGCGGCAATATCTACGATTCGGCGGTTGTAAACGGCGAAGGCGGCTTTGCGCCAGTGTCCGCAAGCGCGGGCGACATCGTTTTAAACAGCGGCAACGCCTATTTTTGTTTCGAGGACGTTTCGACGTTGGGTTCGTTTTCAGCGTCGGACACGGCGCATTTTATAAAGCTTAACAAGGGCGTTTCCGCAAACCTGTTTGTGCTTTCGCGCGCGGAGATTTGGACGGAGCGCGAATCGTACGACGCGCTCGAAGTGCCCGAACAGTTCGAAATTTTCATCATACGCGGGGCGCAGGCGGATTGGCTGCGGTCGCAGAACAGAAACGACGAGGCGGAAATTGCGGAGTCGAAGGCGCGGGCGGCGTTGGACGCGGAGGTATTCGAGGCGGAAAACTTCCAAGGAGTCCGCGTGGGAACGGCGTTTGCGCAGAATTAGGAAAGGGAAAATAATATGTCAAACAATACACAGGTTAGAAATTTGCTGTCGGAGCTTGTTCCGACTCCGACGGGGCAGAAGGACGCGGACGGAAATCCGATTCTTGTCGAAAACAAGTCGGTGCAGATTCCGACGGCTTCGGCGGTATCGCTCTACGATTTGATTGCGCCGCATCCGAATACGGAGCGCGTGGTAATCCAGCTCGACGGGCAGATTAGGGTGCGGACGGACGGGAAAAATCCGACGGCTTCGTTCGGCGCGTTATTCGGGAAGTTCGACTGTCCGGATTTCCCCGTCGAAATGTTGAAGCACGTCCGCGCGATATCGGTCGCGGGAGGAACGGTCAATGCGTTTGTAATTCAACTTACTTACTGACATGAACAGGGCTTGGAAATCCTTAAACTATTTCAAGGAGGGCGGCGGCGAGGGCGGCGGGCTTGCGCCGTCGAACAATCTTTCGGACGTTGCCAACACAAACGCCGCGCGCGAAAATCTTAGCGTGTATTCGAAGGCTGCCGTTGACGGGAAATTTGCGCGTCTTGCGCT
>ERZ1034878.601-NODE-601-length-15702-cov-8.757717_pt1 | contig 15702 bp, 5 predicted proteins | sample MGYA00520593_ERZ1034878 | MGnify/ENA primary metagenome ERZ1034878 (study PRJEB33766, sample SAMN09781724) | gut metagenome | biome: gut microbiome | host: Homo sapiens | place: Madagascar | study: EMG produced TPA metagenomics assembly of the PRJNA485056 data set...
TATTTTATTTTTAATAAACTGAAATTCTTGTGCAACATGCATTAAAAAATTTGGAGAAATTTCAGGAGGAATAGTTGTTTCTAACCCTGCGTCTACTAACATTTGATCGGTATTCGCATCAATTCCAAACATTGCTCCTCCTAGAATTGTTTCAACTAAAGGAAGTAAATCTTGAACTAATGCTAACTCAGATGCAGTATAACTATTTAAAACATAATCATCTACGTTTTTTAATTCGTGTACGTGTCTTTGTTCTTTGTCAAGTAGATCAAGTAATTTTATTGGCCCTCCTTGATACTCAGTTGCTAATGCATTTAATAAATAAATTACTGGAGATTGCTTTATTTCAGAGCTTCTACTAATTGCATTTTGAAGAGCTTGTAAGGAATTAAGAATATAGTTAAATGGTTCAATTACAGCATTATAGATATCTTCCGAAGGAATATTTGTTTTAGTATAATCTTGTAATTCGTTTAATTTTATTATTGCTTCTGTTGGATTGGATTTAAAGATATTTAAAATGTTGTTTAATTGATTCTGAACTTCATTTACAAAATTAATACGACCTTCTGTATAGTTTAATTTATTATTATTTATAAACTTTGTATTAGCATATAAATTAGACAATATATCTACCTCTAGTAATCCATTTGCCCTATTTTGTTCATTTATTCACGTTTGAATTTCTCGTTCTTTAGCATCATAGGCCTCTCCATCTTTATTATAATAATCATCATCGGCATTAAGTTCTGGATGGGAGTTATAATAAGAATCAACAACCGAATTTCATTTTTCTTGAGCTTCTGTTTGAGCAATTTGAGAATTTGTATAATCTGCAGAACTCAAAGATCCATTATCAAGGGCAGTTCGAATATTATCAAGAATTTGTCCAACTTTTATTGAATCTAGATCTTCTTGAAGACTATTGATGATTTTATCGTAAGCATAATTTTTAAAGTCTTCAAAATTAAGTGCGATGATTTTATTATCAACTAGTTGATCAATATATTGTTGTAAAGTATTTATTGCTCTATCGGTACTTCCAGAATTAATCATATCGGTAATTTTTGTATATCAATCTTCCTCTGGTTTATTAGAAAGAGCTCTATTTACTTGAGCGTCTGACTCCGTTTCTACAACTTGTGATTGAATAAGAGCGGGTAGTGCATGTGAATTTTCTAAAATGTCTTGAATATTGACTCCTTGCAAACTTCTTAGAACTAAATCTCTAGTGGCTTGATATACATCATTTGCTTTTATAATTGCATCTAAATCGGAACTTTTAGATAGTTGTAAAAAGTCTTTATAATCTTCATCTACTTGTTCTTTTTCGGAATCAGAAAGAGAATTATAATTAACTCTATATTTAAGTCTTGCAAATCCTTCTTTGGTTCATGGAAGATTTCTATTCCCTGATTCATCTTCACTTCCTAACATTTTGTCTAATAATAAATTAGATGAAGCAAAATTAGCAAGTCTTATATAATAAGCAGCAGAATTTCCATTAATAAGGGCATCATATTCCTTTTCCTTCTGTTTCATCTGCTCTTCAAGATTCTTTATATAAGAATCATTTTTTATAGCATCTTCTCTATGTTGTTTAATATCAGAAGTATCCCCAAGAAACTGTTGTGAGATTTCTGCTTTAGCTGCATTGATTTTTGTTTGTAAATCAACAATATCAGTTTGAAGATTAGTAACGTCAAATAAAATAATATCACCAGCGCCAGTTTTCTTCATATATTCCATGATTGGGTCATTACCCGTTTCTTTAATATAATCATCAACTGTCATTCCTGCCTTTTCGGCTTTTTGAGCGATATTTCCAGCAATTCTAGCAAGAAGCGTATTATTATCAATATTGAAATTTTTATCCTTCATAATTCCATCAAAAATCTCAATTCTTGATTTCATTATATTGTACATCAAGGTATTCTGATTTTCAGAAGGATTTCCTGCTTCATATTTCCAAATTTGAGCGTTTTCATTCTTTGGGTCAGATACATATTTTCCCTTCCAAGACAACGATTCGTTTCCAAGACCATTCTTTTTACGATACAGTTTTTCAAGTATAGTTTTAACATTATCAGCTCCATGCTCTCTAATTGCATTAACTAATTGGGCATTAGCACTTTTACCTACTACTGCATTTGCATTGTTATTAAATATCCATTTATCATATTTATTCATTCCCTCAAACACTGCCCCACCAATAGCTCCGCCAAGGAATGCAGTAGAATATCTAGTAACAATATCATCGAAAGTTAATCCAAAATCAATTTTCTTTTTCTCATCTTCAGAAACATTAATCCCAAGTGCATCCAATGCAGAAACAATTCCTTTTCCTAAATCAAGAACTGCTTCTTCCATAGTTTCTTCTACACCTTCATTAATTGCTCTATTTAAATATAAATTTGCAGTAGAAAACGCACCCGGAGCAGTTATTTCAAGTTCTTTGAATGGTTGTATAGTTTTACCTTTTCAAGCACTTTTCGTGGCATTTAAAACCCTTTTAAATAGTCCTGCTGCATCTTTCGGAAGCTCTGTATTTAATGAAACTCTTTTCCCAGTTTCTGCACCAATTTTTAACGTAGATAAAACTGTTTTAGATGCTTCTCTATTTGCTTTTTTAAGAACTTCTGCTAATTCTGGATCCGTAGTTAACCAACTATCTTTAAATAGTCATTCTTTAAAATAATCAGTATTCATTAAACCAAACAAACTAGCAGCATATGCAAGGGACATAATACCCGCAGTTCTTGAATCAACCCCAGCTTCTCTGAAAGTATTAAAAGAATCTTCTGCAGAGGTAAGTGACATAAAGGCCAAACTAGCGTTTCTTCCTCATTTAATAGCAGTTTCGGAAGGTTTTTCCAGTTTCTTTGCCTTGTCAAAAGCACCCATTATTTGTGGTAAATATGAGAAGGTTTTTTGTTGACGTAACTGCATAATTGAATCTGCAATCATATCTCCAAGATTTTCAAAAGTCCAATTCTTTTCCATTGATTTTCTAGACTTTGATCGGTCATATCGAGACATAAAAGCATCAAGTTGATTCATTTTTTTAGTAATTGTGGAATTCGGATTATTTTCAAGTATTCCATCCACTGCTTTAACTAACATAGGAGTTGCTGCTACAAGTCCTGAAATTGCTTGTAAACCACCAATAACTTGGCCAACATAAGGAATAAAGTAAGGAGCTATTCTAAAAACAGTATCCACAATTGTTCCTCCAACGGATTTATCTAAGCCATCTCTATCAAAGAAATCAAATTTATTTAAAGCAGAATCATCCTCAGTAAAAGTATCAGTTCAATACAATAGTGTTTTTCCAGTTAGATCCTCTCCTTTTTTAAGCTCCCTATAATATGGATCTCCATTTTCGTCCAAAAGAGGATTTCCATATTCATCTTCCGCTAACACTGCCGGTTTGGCAAATAATCCTTTAAAGAATTTTAAATCGTTTGGTTTATAATCAAGTTTATTTCCGCTTTCATCACGCATATAATTTGTTTGAGCAACTTCACGAATATCAAAACTTGGATCCCCAATTGTTTTAATTCCTTGCATACCACGAGAATGCCTTCATGGATCTGGATTTGAGTATAAGATTGCACTAGTATCTTTTATATTTGTATTATCAAGATTTCTAATACTTTCAGGCGCTCTGTCAATAGAATCAATAACTTGTTGAGTATAATCTAGTTGAGAGAAGTCATTGTATAATCTCAATACTCCATTATAATAGGCATTATAGGTAGCATCATCAAATTTACCGTCTTTAGTAAATTCCTTCTTAACTTGTGGAATATTTTTGTAGTATTCCGAATCATGTAACTCAGTATTATCCGGAGTTATATTATGTGTATAAAAATCATCAAAAGTAAAATTTTCTGGAGCATTAAGATTTGCTGCAAAAAAATCATTTGGTTTTGGCATATTTCTATTATTTAAATTTTCCTATATTTAAATTATCCTCATAATTAGGATCGTTTTCCATTGCATATTCTCTTGAAGCAGTGAGAATATCATTTGCTTTTACTTTTCTATCTATATCTGTTAACGAAGATTTAGTTACCGGTTCATTGGAACTCGTTCTATATCCGGCATATACGTCTACTGGGATGTAAACATTACCTTCGTAGAAATCTCCAGCGGTAGCGGATTCAAACTTTTTGTTAGTTACTTTTTCGTTCTTTTGAGGAGTTGTAGTATTGTATTTAAGAGCATTATTATACGGTACTTTAAACAATTTTCCCATTTCTCTATCAAGTTTTCCTAAATAGTTTTTAATAGAATCCAACTCAATAGTATCATCTCCTGCAACGGCTTTAAACGTTAAGAACCTCATTGTATTTTTTAATCTGATATTTTTCAAATCAGAAGAGTCAATTCCAGGACCAGTTAACTGTAGCTGAGACAATAAACTTCTTTTCTCTATATCTGGCATATTTGGATTATCTTTAATTGCTTTGAGGTATTTATTATACCTATCAAACAATTCAAAATCAGGAGAAATTTTTCCATTTATTTCTTTATAAGGCAAATAAACAGAATACGTTTGTTGCCCACCTTCATACATGATTGCTGGAAGTTCTCAGTTTTCTAGTAATCTATTTCCAAAAGTAATACTATCAATTTGAAGGGAACTAGCAAGGGCGCTTTTTTGAAACCACTCAGGGAGATTCATATGATCTCCAAGTACTTGAGTTGTATCTTTAGCACTAACCATTGGCCCAAACCCAATTGCTCGAGTATACATTGTTCCAGTTTCATATATTTTAGAGGCTTTTGGAGTTAAATCAACATACGTATCTCGACCTTCTCCATTTACAAATGCAATTTGATACGTATCTTGTGCTGAAAGATTTTCTTCTTTAATATTTCCCCCTTTTTTCCCAGTTCCGTTTGGATCATAATTAGTCGCAGATGAATCAAAATCAACATCAACTTTATTTCTAGCATGAAATGAAATAATATCTGCTAAAAATGCTTTAACTGCATCCCCATTATTTGGATTATCTCCTTCTACTGCTAATTTTGCTCTAACTGCATTTTGAGCAGAATCTCCCAATGAATTTCACAAATAATTTAGGGCATCTTCTACATTACTTTTATCTACTTTAGTTTTTTGAGTTAATTTATAGTAACCACTTGGCCCGCCAGAAGTTAGAGCTTCTATTCCATCTTTAACTGCTTCTAGTCGATAATTTCTACCAGATGCATCTCTGATTCTATCAGTACCTTGTGAAAATTTATATTTACTAACTTCGGTAGCTTCAAATTTTGTAACTATGTCAACTAATTGTTTAGTAATAGATTTCATACCAACAGCTGCTTTCATATCTTCAAGCATGCCATTTTTATCAAATCCAAAATATCTAGATCTTAAGTCACCAAGAGTATTATAACTAATTGGCACATAACCAATTTCAGCTAATTTTTCTCTTTCTTTAACATATTCAGAAACATTAACTTTAGAAAGATTTGTTCCATTAGAAAGTCAGATTTTACCATTAGTATCAGTTGCTACATCATTTCATGCATCTTCCGCTTTTAATTTATCAGATGCATCATCATATAACTCTTTATTCCATTTAGCTTCTTTGACTAATTTAGTAATATTAATTCAATCTTTAATATCATATTCGGTATCTTTTCCTCCAAATAACGACATATCAGTTAGATGCGAGGATTTATCTAAATATCTAGCTGCATAATTCAGTACTTGTTCAACATCAGCAGGAAGTCCATCCTCTTTTAGTTGATCCATTATTTCTTTCAGCATTGTGCCAGTAATTTTTTCTGGTTTTTCAGATGCAGAAGAGCTACTAGCACTCGCTTGAGTACTAGTAGCCTGTCCGCCAGTAGGTGTTGGTGTGTAAATAATCGCACCTGCCTGATATTTTCGTATTTTCATTATTTTAACATTTTAAGTAAAAGTTGTTGACAGTCCTTATTTAACTGTGCTATTGCTTTTCTAATTTCTTTGTGTGAATCTATTGCTATTTGTTCTTTATAATCTCTATATCCTCTATAATTTGATTTAGAAACTTTTCCTCCGGATTTGTACAAAGGATTATTTCCAAATATTTTGTCTGCATAAGACTGAACGTCATTACCATATAATCCTAAGTTTGCTGCATTTATTTGATCTGAAATATTTGATTTTCTAGCAATTGCAATTGCAGCATCATATGCAGATTTATATCCTGCTCCTACTGTTAATAACCATGTATCAAAATCAACTCCTGTAGGATTTTTTGTTATATATTCTCTATATTTTTGTTTTGCATCTGTATATCCAGTATCATTAAGCAATTGAGCAGTCATTTTTGCAGAAGCTAAATTTTCTTTCATTGTGTTTGCAGCCAAACGCTGTTTATTAAGATTTGCTAATCTAGATTTAACAAAATTGTCAACTGATTGTCAGTTGGAAATCTGAGTAGCAGCATTATTCTTGGCTTTCGCATTTTGATTAGCATAAATTGTTTGTCGATTTTGATTTTGAGCAGCAATTTGATTTTCTCTATTTTTGTAGAAAATCTCATCCATTTTAGCGTTATGCTGTGCTAATTGTTGAGAAAAGAGATTATTAATTTTATTTTGATATTCTGTAGCCTTTTCCTGACTTGCTTTTTTAACAAAGTTGTTAAGCATTGCATCGGAAGTGTAATTAGCTGGTTGTCTGTTATATATATTTTTAATTAATTGCCTACCTTCATTTAATACTCCATTATCATTAAATCTTGGAACATTATATTGAGGCGCAATTACCATTGGTGGATTTTCTAAACCTTTATTAAGGGTGTCTCTAAGCTTATTATTTGCTTTAATTGCTCCAACCATACTTCCAAACTCGCCAATTGTAGGTAATGCATTTATGGCAGATTGTGCTAATTTAGTTTTCCAATCCTGAGACATTGTTTTACCACCAGAGACAATAGATGTGTTTAATCCATTAGCTGCCTTTGGAATTAGTCCTCCTTTTTTATATGCAAATGTTCTATATTCATTTTCAACAATCACACCAGGTGCAGATTCTGGAGTTGGAAGGTTTGAAACAGGATTAATTATATGCATTCTTCCTAAACCTTTCTTTGTTATATAATTATAGGCCCTTTGTCAATTGGGAGAAGTTTTAACTTGTTCTCTAAGAGTATGTTGAGGTATAACAGGTAAATTTCTCGGATTTACTCCATTTCCAGGTACAATTATAACATCTTCATAAACTCCTGTCTTAATACGAGGAGCATTTATAGTCCCCTCTCCTTTAATTGCTGCTCTGAGTGCGGCTTGGTTGTCACCTACACCATTAAATCAATCTTTTAATTTATTTCCGGTAGGTTTAATTTGGACGCTAGAAATAGTTGATTTATTAGGAATTCCTTGAAATTGAGTAACTTTTTCTCCTATAATTGACTTTTTAGGATTTAGACTTCAAGACCTTTGTCTTTTATCTTTGTAGAAATTATCTAAATCATAGACTTCTCTAATTTTTTCTATACTATCAAGATCCTCATTTCCAGGTTGTTTTTTAACAATATCAACAAGAACTTTTTCTTTAGCTTCTGGGGTTTTTCCTGCATTAATTTTCTCAATATCTGCTTTTTTAAATGTGATTTTAGGCGCAAAAACTTTAGTAGCTTCTGGCATAGAAAGTCTTCCAACTTCAAGAACGCCATCTGAATTAAGTTTCCCAGCACCGCTTCCTATATGGTCATATGATGCAACAGTTTCTTTATAATTAGTATCTGTAGGTTTAATCCCTTTTTTTGCAGCTACAAATTCTCCATATTTAAGATTTTTTTGTTTTATATCAGAAATACTATTAAGCTGATCAACTTCTTCTTTAGTTAAAAATATACTATCTTCTGGTCTTCCAGATTTAGATTTAACTTCAAATCCTTTAGGTTGTTGAGGCCTGCTTCCAGTTAATTCTATATTTTGTTGTTCTGAAACTTTTTTAGTTCCATTTCTAATTCCAGTTTTTGATAAATTAACTCCTGCAGTAATGGAGTTTACAAGAGTTCTAAGATCTCTAATGGAAATGTCTTCTCCATTAGCAAGTTTAGTTGCAATTGGTATTGCTGAGACTATTCCATAAGTATTAGCAAGTTTTAAAATAGTAGGAGCAACTTTTCTAGCTTTATTAACAGTTTTAGCTAATTTTGAAGCAGTTCCAACTCCAGGTAATGCTGATCCTAAATCAAGTAATGCATTTATCCCAAAATTGCCAAGATCTTTCATCTGAAACCCATCTCTTTGTATATCAGAAACTAAACCCGCAGTAGTACCTGCCAATCCAGTTCCAGCAGCTGCAAGGTTTCCAACACCAGGTATAAAAGTCATTCCAAGAGATGCAATATCTGCAAATAAACCTATAATTTCAGCCTTATCGTGAGTTGGTAAGCGATTTCAATCAAATATTTCCTTAGCTTTACCAAGTTCTCTCGAATCTCTAATCTTAGTTTTTGTATTTTCAGTTTTTCCAGTAGATCCAGAAGCTTTTGCAAATCCTCCACCCGGAGCAAATTTCCTAATTATTCCTCCTTGTTTTTGAGACAGAATATTATTTGAACTATTTAATCCCGATAAATCTACTCTAAAGTTATCATTTCTCTCACCTCGACTTCCATTTTCCATTGATTTAAATTCATCGAAAATTTGATTTCAATGTTCTTTATCAATTCCCAAAAAGTTGCATATTCATTTAATTGTACGGAGTCCGTCATTAGATCGAATAAGTCTTCCAATTCCCGTTTGATGAATACTTTGCAGGATATCTTTAAAATATTGTTGAGAGTTTCGATTTTTTAAAAGTCTTTGTAAACCAGTCTCTCCAAATTCATTTTTAGCTAATAAGAAAGAAGATAATGTAGCCGGAATAACGTATCCAGCTTGTTCTTCTGGCATTTTAAAAATCATCCAACTTGTAGCATCATCTCTATCTGGAGATTTAAATGGATTAAAATATAATCCAAATTCCTTATTTTCTCCAAAAGTAACTAACGTATGATTGTTTAATCTAGGATCTGGTGATTTAAATAGCTGTCTTTGTTTAAAAGTATTGTCTTCAATACCATAAGGAACTTCATTACCAGCGGAATCTATAATTTTTTTAATTCCTCTTTGTTCAAGATCTGCAACAGTTAAACCGTCAGCTATAACATCTCCATATTCATCAGTAATTGCAAATCTTTGTCCAGCATCAGTTCACATTCCTCTATAATCTCTTTCTGCATCTGGATCATAATAAGAAACTAATTGTTGATTTGAACTAATTCCGGAATATCTCCCAGTTTCATTTCTGAAACGTCTATCCATTCTATAACTACCTATTCCATTATTTGCACTAGGATCCCAAGTAAATCCAGAGTACATTGAGTCATCTGCAGTATTTCATTCATACGGATTTCCTCAGAAAGTATTTATAATCTTTTGAGCTTCACCATATTGATTTGCTTTATTTTTATCAATAAAACCAGAAGTTGAATATATTTTAGCTAATGCTGAATTAGGATCAGTTCCAGAAGAAGTTTTATATAATTTTCCATTATACAGAGTATAACCATTTAGCCAGTCATAATTTGCTATATCTGCATTTTTAGATTTTAAATACTTTATTCAATCATCATTAAATTCATTACCAGAAGAATCAAATAAATAATCACCTAAGCTTGTTTTTCCAATATCGTTAAGAGCCAATAAATTATCATCTCCCAAATCAAATCAATCCTTTCCTTTATCATATAAACTTTCATATCCAGAATCGGTTCATTTCTGTTTAGTTACTTCAGCAGCATCTGCAGCTAATTCTTCTGGAGTTTTTGGAGTTCCCTTTGTACTGATTCCAAATAATTCAAGTCAAGAAAGCTCTTCAGGAGTAAGCTGTTGACCAGATGTTACTTTTCCAATTATATTTTGATATTGTTGTTTTCAACCTTCTATATTTGAACCATAAATACTTTTAATTGCATCTAATTTACCATCTGTAGTTCAAACATCTGCTAATTTAAATTGATTCCTTTCATCATCAGTTTGTAATCCTAAATATTTATTAATTCTATTAAGAATCTGCATAAGATTCTGATTCTGAATTGAATTGGTATTATATTTTAGATTACCGTTTTCATCTTTAATTGTTTGGCCTTTATCGTCTTTTAAATATTCAAAAAATTTGTCATCTCCTCAGTCAATGTTAATTAGATTAGGATCAACTGCAGTTTCAGTAGTTGCATTTCCTCTAAGATAATTTCCTAACCCTCTCATTTTATATATATCTTCTGCTGTTTGTTGTACGTCTGTATTAAAAGCAGAATCAAAAAATCTTCCTAATCAAGAACGTTCCTTTTGTATACGTTTATCTTTTCTATCATTCAAATGTCTTCAATCAATAAAATAACTTTGACCAGTTGGGTCTATATAAGATAACTCATTACCAGGAGTATCATAATTAATTGAATATCCATTTTGAGAAGCTTCAAAAATTAAATCTTTTATTTGATTTAGAGCTTTACTACCACCATTAGGATCTGCTACTTTAGAAAAATATTGAGCTACTTTTTGTCTATTTTGTTCATTATTTTCAAACTTCTCTCCGTCTAGAATTATGTAAGAAGTTGGTTTCTGTTTAGATTGTTCAGTAGTTGGTACTGTTTTTTGTTTTAAAGTAATTTCTTCTAAACCAGGAACAACTGGAGTTATTTGCTCAGCTACTTGAGTCTCATTGTCTTTCTTTATTGGAGTAATTCCTCCTTCTTGATATTTTCTCACTTGTGACATAATTATATATTTATATTAAACAAAAATAGGGGAGACCGTGTTTTCCACACCAATCTCCCCTTTATATCTAAATTAAGTGTGAGAAATTATTAGCATTTTCCACCTTTATTCATTTTGGCATTTTTCTTCATTCTGCCACAGAGTTTACCACCCTTCTTAAATACTGGTTCGCCTTCCTGAGGTTCACCTACTGGTGCTTGTCCGCCTTGAAGCATCTCCATTATAATTTGAGCTAACATTGCAGCTGCCTCAGGACCAACGCTTTGGATCACTTGGGCAGCCATTTGACTAAGTTGTTGTATCATTGCTTGTTCATCTCCTGCAACTCCCTGCATTTCAGCTCCCATTTGCTCTCCACCCTGCATAGAAGGGTCTCCTGCTGGTATAGCTCCGCCATCCTGAAACTTACCAACTTTATTAAATTTTTGTATTCTCATATTTTAAAATATTTAAATTGTTAACAATTAACTTATTATCTTATTCGTTTATTTTTGTAAAGCAAAAATAAATAAAAAAATCCATATATGCAAATATTTAGATTTATTTGCAGAAAATATCCCTTTTTTGTATATTTGTATTGTAGAAATAATCACTACAATTATAAAAGAGTCGGAATGAATCTACGGATTACTCGATTAAAACATATTACTTAGATTATATGCCCAGCAGTTATCTTGCTGGGCTTTTTGTTTTATATCTTATTGATTATTGGGTTTATTCACAAATTCTGGTTTACGGGAGTCTTGTGCTTTCATCTCTTTAAAAACATATTTTCCTAGAGATTTATAAGCGTTATCTGTTTTTTCAATAAAAGCTCGTTTCGCTTTATTAATTATTGTTTTAGTAGATATAATTGAAAATATTCTCTCTCCTCCAAATAATTCAGCTTGTGGTTTCCCATCAGAACCTATAACGTACAATTTATCAACTTCTAGTTCTGGATGAGCATCTTCATCAAAATCATCATCAAGTTCCAATTCATCTCCTTTTTCTATTCCAGAATTTTGATTAACTTCCAAAACATATTTAACACCATCTTCAGAAATAAAATCTTCAGATTCTGGTTTTCCTTGTTTTATCGAAATTACTTTATTATCGTCCCCTATAAAAATTATATCTAATGGGATGAATGTAGACTTCATCCAAAAGTTAACGTGTTGTGGTTCATCATAAACAAATAAACCACCTTCATTGGAGTTCATTTCTCGAACGTTCATTAAACCGTGTTCTTTCTGCTTTTCTGTAGAAAACACAATTACATCATATTCTTTACCTCCAATTTCTATATCAATTTCTTTTAGATTTTTTTCAAATTGCCCGCCTTCAGCATATACATTCATTTCTTCCATTATAACAACTCCTCCGTTTTATCATCAGTATTTTTAATTATCTCTCTAACTAGAAGTTTCCCAGCTTCAATTGCAGCTTTATCAGAACCATCTTTCATAAGTTCCTCTATTTTTTGGGTAACTTCTAATCTCAAAATCAATTCTTTTCTCTCTATTTCTGCAACTTGTTCTAAATCACCATTTTCTGTAACAGTAACTACAGGTATTCCTTTTTTAGTCACATCTTCAAAATCATCATGAACTTCGTCTAAATGATTTAGTCTACTATGTCTTGCTCCTTCTGGAATAATATTAATTGCGCCACCGTTTGCAAATATTTGTAGTTCTTCTTGTTCTACATTTTTTCGCATCATTAAAATTAATTTAGCTTGTTCAATGGACATTAATTTCATTCCTTGTTTTCCTACTGCATTGTACATATAATTAGTACCAGCATATCTATTAAGATTTTGCTGCATTATATCATTTCCATAGTCAGATTGTTTTCTCAGAGTATTAGTAGTAGCAATATCTTGCATTTTCTGATTGGTCTCATTAGCTTCATTTATAAATTTATTAGCCTTTCTACGACCAAATAAAAAGCGTTTTCCAGAAAGTTTTTGTGCTGATTCCAAATCACCATAAGAATCTCCATATGCCCCTTGTATATCTTTGACTTCATCAGAAATTACATCTGCATTTTGAGTTTTACTTGCAAATGCTCCTCAAATCATACTATTACCAGGGATATAATTCATAAGATTATTAAATCCCCTAGCAGCACCAGAAATTCCCGCATCTTTTCCTGCTTCTTTGTCTATATTGTCTAGATTTAATCCAGTTTGAGCACCAATTGCATCTACTAATTTGGAGCCAACTCCAATAGCCATAGCAATTGGGTTTCCTGATTGTATAGCAGCATCCGAAATACCTCCTCTAACTTGATTTTGAAGTTGTGCTTGACTATCACTTGGATCTGTTTTAGCTTGAGTAAAAGCGTCTATAGCACTACCTGCAGATTGAGCAACTCCTTGTCAACCGATTCCATTTTTATTGTTTGTTTGACCTCCAGATCGATTTTTCTTTTTATTTGAAGTATAATTAGGTTGCTTGGCAATTACATTATTTATTGTATAAGGATTGTTTATTGTTTGTACTGGCTGTATTGAATAGCCTCAATCTTGTCTTGCCATATTATGAACTTGTTAATCTATATATTGTATTAAGAGCAGTAATTATTGCTAATTGATCTCCTCTGTATTTTATTCGAATCTTTAACCATTTATCTTTAAGAGGAACTGTTTTTCATTTAGGATTAGTTTGCTCAACTGACTGACTATTAATGTTTTCATCAAATACAATTGGATCAAATACTAAATATCAAGCATCTTCTTTATAATGAATGTTTCCTAATCTTCTACCAAAAGTTTCCATATTTTTAGTTTGTTGTTCCATTACAAGTTCATATTGATCAAGTATTGGATCATATTGTATTTTAGTATTTTTCAAATATGGAGTTTCTATTGGTGTATATGGATTTTCTATAGTTCCTCTAAGATTTTCTTTATTAAATCCATCATCAGTATTTTTATAAATATTAATTGGATTATTTTCAGAATCATGATATAATCTAGCTTTGTTAAATAAATAACTATCACCAATTAAAGAGAATTGTATAGACTCTGGTTGTACATTATTTGAAACCAAAATAAGATTATCAAATATTTTATGTAAACCAGCATCCTGAGTTACAACAAATTCAAACTCAAATGGTTCCTGTTTATCATATCATTTAGTCGGTTTCAATTGGTTAGCAGGATTATTATCAGTGTAATCTATTTCATCAAATACTCCGGTACGTCCATGTAAATAGAGTTTTGCTTCCCCCTCTTTAGATTGGTCTAAACTGAAACTATAGAATTGATTATTAATGTTTTCCGAATATACTGGCATTCAGGAATATTTAGTAATCCACATACCTTGTCTTTCATTATAGCAAATATTTCAAGTGAAATCATCTTTTATAAAAGTAAACATAACATCACCTTTATAAGCGTTATAATGAGTTTTTATATTTCGAATAAGAACATTTGTATATTTGTCAGACTCAGTAACTAGCAAGTTATCATTTAAAAATCTTTGGACAACCATATCAGAAATTGTTTCAAATCCTTTAGAATCTGTATATCTTCAAATTTTCTTTGCAGAAGAATCAACTCCATATATTCCTAATGGTGTACGAATAATTGAATCTGCTCAAATACTACCAAAATCCTGAGAAATAACAGAAAGCTGATCAGGAAGAACTCCATATCCATAAATATGAATTGTTTGTTCAGTAGTTGTTTGCATTAATGCCTTTTCATTAACTGGAATTATTGCACAGCCATGTTCAAATACACAGAAAAGATTATTACCCCACGGAATAAGTTTTGTTATTTCTCCATATTGATTATCAATATCTCTATAAGAGGCACCTTGAAAAACTCTATAACCATTTGAAAAACTATCTTTTACAGCAATATTACTGAACATTACTCTATTAGAATAATCAGTTTTTTGATAAGGTAATTTTTGATTTAATAAATTAGTTTTTCTACCAACAGTAGCATTATAACCACTATTAAGCAATCAAGATTCTTCTATTTTTTGTCCACATTCAGCAGAAATTCCAGCTAATGGAAAGAAAGACCTAGGATTACCAAGAAGCGCCATTTCATCAGTGTGTTGTCTATTTTCTGAACGAATTCCTAAATTATAATTAGACATACATTTAAAAGTTACTCACATTCCTAATGAAACTGCATTTACGTCAGCTCTATTTACTTTTGCTCAATCTTCTTTGGTTGTTTTTGTTAATCCAGAACTAGCATTTTCTGCCCACGAACTATATTGTAGAACTTCATTTACAATTGGAACATCTGGATCTATAAAATTCCTATTAATTCTAAAACTAACAGTATTTGTAAAACAGTCACCTCTATAAACATTTAGATTTTTCGTATTTAAATCATATCTATCAGTAACAGCATAATAAGGGGCGTTATCAACACTCCTAGCTAATAATCAACGTTTTATATCATTTTGATTATCTGGATCATAATTATCGGTATATATATTATATATTGTGTTTTCTGCTAAAAATGGATTTGCACTATCACCTACATCATCAATTCCTAAAATTGGACAATAAATCCCTCTTAATGCTCATTTAAATTGCGGTCCGTATTTACTATTTCTAAATTCATCTCCTTCTCCAAAAATTGCAACTTTTGAAACGTCCGAAGGATCTCCAGCCTGAGTAGTAAAAACTAAATTTTTTTCTTTATCTGAAGGATGTGGAATTGCTTTTGTTACATTTCCAGAATTTACAAAAATTACTTTATTAGATGTTTTCGTGACTTGTTGGCTTTCTTTAACTAAAGAATCATATTTAAAAGCCCTTGTAAAATAACAAGAAGGCCCAGAAAATTTAACGTTTCCGTGTATATACCCAGCTCCTTGAGCTTGAGAGTCTTGCGTAGCATAAATTTGATTAATTGTTTCTTTTCTTAAATTAAAATAATTACTTCCGTTAATTTCTATAAAC
>ERZ1034878.602-NODE-602-length-15680-cov-8.766080_pt1 | contig 15680 bp, 26 predicted proteins | sample MGYA00520593_ERZ1034878 | MGnify/ENA primary metagenome ERZ1034878 (study PRJEB33766, sample SAMN09781724) | gut metagenome | biome: gut microbiome | host: Homo sapiens | place: Madagascar | study: EMG produced TPA metagenomics assembly of the PRJNA485056 data set...
AATTAATTATGAAAAATAAAACTATGAAAAATATTATTTCATTCATTCTTTGCACATTAGGAATTGTCGGCCTGTCCAGCAGTTTAATTCCAGCTTTCACAACTAAAGATTACGGAATTCGCATCTTAATTTCAATTGTTGTGTTTATTCTTAGCACCGTTATTCTGGCAGGCGGCGCAATCATCGGAATTAAAAATGAGGATGAATAATTAATAGATTACATAATTAAAATAATTTTATATGGGTTTCGCAGATAATCATAGAAAAGTATAAAGAAATGAAAAGGAAAATTAGATATGAACTTTATTAATATAATTAAATTGCAGAATGAAGATGATAAATATGAGCTTTTTATTGATAGGAAGAGAGCATGTAGAGGCAATTTAGCAGCTATTGTTGCTACAATTAATGCAAATTTGTTGTATTTTTCCAAAAAATATAATATAGATAATGATGTAGATAATATAATTGACAGAAAAAAGTAGTTTTAAATATAATTAATCATCAAGGAAAATGGCCAAAAATGATTTTGAAAATTTTTTCATTTTATCATTGACAGATTCATAAAGATATGATATACTTTTTTAATGAAAGAGAGGAAATGATAATTTGTCAAGTGTTTGTGTAATTAAACGTGTTTGTGGTGATTATCTTAATTGGATGTCTTTAGGATTTACGGAAGATATCACTGAAGCAAGGGCGTTTAAAACAGAAGTCAAAGCTGGTAATTATATTAGTCATCTTGGGTCCGGTTTATTATCCAAATTAGGCAATTATGAAATTGTATGTGTGCCTAATGCAACTCGTGTTGCAGAAAGAATTATTATTAACGAAGGTGTTAATATGTCTAAATTTACAAGCAAAGTAATTGAAACCACTGTCAAAGAAAACTTTAACAACTATGTAAGTGCGCTTCAATCTAATAGAAGCAGACTTATTAAGGATATGTCTGAGATTGATTTGAAACAACAAGATATTTTGCATGCTATAGAATTTATGTCGTTAGACGCAGTAAAGAGAACAAAACTTATAAATGCCCTTATCGATATAAGGCACGAAAGAAGAAAAATTAAAGAAGAGTTTGAACAAACAGAGATTATTCTTAAAAGCATTTCTTCTGTAAAGTTTACAGACTACAAAACTTTCAAATATAGTAGTTCCGTTGTTTCAGATATTCTTAGCAAAACTATTGTATAGAGTTTGCATATATACGAGGCACAATGATGATAAATTTGGATATGGAGATAAAGTATGAGGCAAGTTTGTGAATATGAAGCGTTTGATGGAACGAGATTTAAAAATCCCCTTGAATGTAAAAATATGAAAACTATATAAAGTACTTTGATGAAGTCGGTAAGGTTATTAAAGCACATTTATTTGGTTCTAGTGCAGAATATATGTATGGTAATGATAAAAGCAATATAATCGAGCAATTTATTGTTAGCTATAAACCAACGCAGGAACAAATGCTTAAATATGTGTGTACGTGTCACACGAATGCAACACTTGGTAATGCATTTAAAGTACTATTTATGGATAAAAATTATGCTTTTATTGAAATTACAGAAGGAATTTATGAAGGTTTTTATTTCGTGTTCAGGCTTGAATCACTTCCGGAGTTAAAAAATGAAAATACCTGAAACACCATTTGAATTTATAAACATAGTTATAAAAGAATATTCTAAATTCAAAAATATATCAGAAGATGATGTGATTGATTTATTTAATAAATACGGAATTTTTTCGTATTTATACACTTATTTTGATATATTGAAGGATAGTAGACAACTATTCTGGAAGATAGATCTGCATATAAATAAGGCTAAGAAAGACATAGAAGAGTGGAAAAAAGAGTATTTATGAGGACTGTTTGTAAACAAATATTGTAAGAGTATTTTAAATCATTACTAAAAAAGATTTAAGAATGTTAAAGATTTAATTCCCTCTTGTAAATTAGTTCAAACTTATTTTGAAGAAAATTGTACTTACTATATAAAAGAACTATATTAGTTACAAGAGGATGTACGTACTTTTTAAAATAGATATAGGAGAAACGAAAGGTGACACAGAATGAAACTGTCTATAGAAACTAAGTTCAACATCAGCGACACTGTTTATATTGCAGAGCGCTTTGAAGACTGGTTTGCATACAAAAAACCATATATTATATCTGACATATCGATATCAGCAAATAGTCAGGCTGTTCATATATTATATGAAGTACAACAAGACGGATTTACAGACAGTGTACCAGAAGATTTGGTGTTTAGCACTTATGAAGAATGTGCAAAATGGTGTGATGAGCGTAAGTCAATAACCCCGACCTACGACTAACGTCTTAGAGGTCGGAGCTTGAAAAAGCTCATGTTGACTAGCCTAAGTTCTGTAAGAACTACGTTGTTTATGTTATCACACCTACAAATGATACCCTAGTTTGTAGCAACTGTGCAGGCTCTGTAAAAGTTTTGTGAGGTAGAAACGGTCAACCTGATGTGTTCGATTACGACAAGCATTTACAACATTGGCGAAGGGTAACAAACTTTCTAAAGAAAGGGATAACTCTTGAGAGTAGTTATCAAAGGTAAAAAATAATGAGAGTATTTGTGTTTAATATGCGTGGTGAACCATTAATGCCATGCACACAAAGAAAAGCTAGGCTACTTCTAAAAGAAGGCAAAGCTATTATTTACAAACACAATCCATTTACAATCCAGCTAACTTATGCAACTGGAGAAACTAAACAGGATTGTCATATTGGTGTAGATACGGGTTCTAAACATATAGGACTTGCTGTAACATCAAAAGATAAAGTTTTATTCAAAGGCGAAGTCGAACTTCGTCAGGATGTAAAATCTAATCTCGACACAAGGCGAAGGTACCGTAGAAACCGTAGAAATCGCAAGACACAATACCGTAAATGCAGATTTTTGAATCGAAGACGTTCCGATAAATGGTTGCCACCGAGTTTGCAAAACCGTATGGAACACACATTCAGATGGATTAATGAACTTACACAAATTGTTCCGAATCCGGTTCTTCATATTGAAGTCGGCAAATTTGATACAGCCAAAATGATTAATCCACAACTTAATGGTGTTGACTACCAACACGGTCAAACATATGGCTTTTTTGACGAAAGGTATTTTGTGTTTGCGAGAGATGAATATACTTGTCAATGTTGTGGAAAATCTAAAGATAAGATTTTGCAGACGCACCATATAATATACCGTAGTAATGGTGGCACAAACAGAGTAGACAATCTTATTACAGTGTGTACAGACTGTCATACATCTGTAAATCACAAAAAAGGTGGTATTCTTTACAAATGGCAGGAAGAACATAAAAAAGTCAAACAATATAAGGAACCGCCTTTTATGAATACATTGCGTAAAAGGATATTCAGCAGCTATCCTGATGCAGTAATAACTTATGGTTCAGAAACAACTCCTAAGCGAAAAAACGCAGGCTTGGATAAGACTCATTATAATGATGCAATTATCATAAGCGGTGTAACCGATGTAATTGACAATTCATCTGAATGGCTGCTTATTAGACAATTCCGTAAAAAGAAAAGGTCGTTGCATGAGGGAGTTGCCCGTAAAGGTAGAAAAGAACCTAACCGTCTGCAAAAGCGTAATTCCAAAAATACTCCAGAATCAGGAGGATTCTATCTGAATGATAAAGTAGATGTTTTTGGACAAACTGGTTATATTACAGGCTTCACAAGTGGTGGAGCTTATATAAAGGATAGTAAAGGCACTTATATCACTTTGCTTAATAAAACTTATAAACAGGTTGGTATTTCTAATCTAAAACTAAAATATCACAATAACAATTGGCAGTATTTAGTAAAATACGCCGTGTGATACGCAATTCATCCCACCACCTATAGAGGTGAGGGATTTCTTGCTCACGGCGAGTTAAATAGGAGGAGTAGAAATGAAAACTAAAATAAGACTTGATACTATAACAGATATTGCAAATTTTGTATTAATTGCAAGCCAAGTAAAACCAGATGTTTATTTGACAAATAATCATGGACTTAAGGTTAATGGAAAATCGTTTTTGGGTGTAGCGCACGCACATGAATTCTCAGAATTGTGGTGTGAGTGTGAACAAGATATTTATTCTGCTATTAAGGATTTTGTTGCAGAGTAAATTAGACAAATGACAAAACAACTTGCTTTGCAAAATGATAAGAATGGGTAATTTTTCGAATGGGTTGTGAATCCAAGCAGAAATGAAGAATTATCCTTTTTTATGTGTTACACATGTAATTATACTACTAATTGTATATAATGCAACATTTTTATACACTGAACAGAAATGTCATGATTTGTTTAAAAATAAATGTTACAAAATGCAACCTTTGAAAAATAGTAGATAATCGACACACTTTGTATTATAATATAATCATAGAAAGAAAGTTAACGGAAACCCACAAATCACAGAAAGGAACATATACATCGTGAAAAAATTTAACGAACTGCCTCAGGAGATTCAAGAGCAAGTAAAGCGTACATTGAGAGCATATGACGAAGAAACAGTCTGGTTCGAAAACGGTATGTATACATATGGCGTAGCCATCCAATCGAAATATGCGCATGATCATGAATATATCGGCACATATTACGCTAAGGATGTTTACACAGAAGAAGAACGTGTTATAAACTACTGTGAAGAGTTTCACAGTTATCCAATAGAATATAAGGGGAATCGGGATTACAATATTATCAAGGACTACAAAGCAAAATATAAAATGGTTGACGGAAATATAGTTAGAGCATAAAACAATAAGTCACGCCCGGCGGTAATCCAACAGAAAGGGAAAGAAAATGGCGCACCAAGCATACAGAGATAAACAATACGGTGGTTACTATTACAGAGGTTTTTACCTTCATAAACCTGAAGGCAGTCGTTTTTGGAATATCCGTAAAATAGAGGACGGAGAAATAGATTGGTGTTTTACAGATGGAATTTGTAATTCGTTTGCAGAAGCAAAAAGCACTGTTGATTACATTTTGGAAAATGGTGGATAAGGAATTAAAATAAATGGAAGAAATATATAAAGTAAAAAGAAGCGGCCACAAAATCAGAGAAAAATAAGAAACATTAAGGAGATGGATAAAAGATGTTAAATGCGAATGGATAGAGAGAACTAGCCTATTTAGTAGAAATAGATAATATTGAACCAATTGAAGGCTCTGATAATTGTGAAGCAGCCTATGTTGGTGGCTGGCATATTATGGTTCGTAAAAATACCTTAAAAAGGGGTGATATTGTGGTTTACTTTGAAATTGACTCGCATCTTGATACAAATAAACCATATTTTGCTTTCTTAGAAAAGAAAAAAGGAAATATCAAAACTCAAAAATATACATTTGGTGGAAAAGGAAATTTTATCAGTCAAGGATTAATTATACCCATTACAGATTTTGGTTGGACCGTTGATAAGATCTATGGTATGAGAACTCAAACAGAAAGAGTTTGCGTAAATGATGGCAGTGAACTACACTTTGTGGACGATGGATCTCGTTTCCTAACAGAAAAACTTGGGGTAACTTATGCTGTCAAAGAGGACAATACGAGAAAATCATCTTCCTTAGATAAGTATAAGAAAATGGCACAAAGACATCCAAAAATTGCAAAAACTTGGTGGTGGCGTTTACTATATAGACACAAGTTTGGTAAGAAAATTCTTTTCCTACTTTTTAGCAGAAAACGTGATACAGAAACGGGCTGGCCTGCTTGGGTGAAAAAAACTGATGAAGAAAGAATACAAAATTGTCCTTGGATTTTAAAAGATACAGGAGAACTTTGGTACCCAACTGAAAAAGTTGATGGGTCTTCGACTACATTTACCTATTCTATTAAAAATAAAAGAAAGCCAATATTCCTTGTGTGCTCTCGTAATGTTGTGTTTGATAAACCTGGTAAAAAGTGTTTTTATGATACAAATATTTATACTGAGATGGCGGAAAAGTATAGCATGGAAAATAAACTCAAAGAAATGCTTACTGATCTGCCCGTCACCGGCACTAGTAAAGTGGAGTATGTAACAGTACAGGCGGAGACATACGGCGCTGGAGTTCAAAAGCGTGATTATGGTCTAAAGGATCACGATATGGTAATATTTAATATTATCTTTGGGTTTACAGATGGGCCAAGTATACGATTAAATCCGGTGCAAGGAGCCGCATATGCAGCAGCGCATGGTCTTCCTTATGTACCTGTACTGAATATAGAAGGTATACACTTACCTGATAATTGTGATGAGGTTTTACAGATGTCTGGTGCTGAAAAATCTAAAATTGACGGCGGAATGAGAGAAGGAATTGTTTTCCGTTCTAAAGACGGGACAAAGAGTTTTAAAGCGGTTAGCAATGAATTCCTATTAAAATATCATGGTTAAATTTATTATGTTAATTGGACCGCCTGGGTCAGGTAAATCAACCTGGGCGAAAAATTATGTACAGAAAATGCAAACAGAAGAGCCGGGACATAGATTTGTGATTTTGTCATCAGATGAAATACGCAAAGAATTGTGGGGTAGTGATACTGATCAAAGAAATCCTGCTGCAGTTTTTGAATTATTAAATAGGCGTGCCTACTCTGCTTTGTATGGCTCTACCAGCGTTATCTATGATGCTACTAATATTAATAAGAAAAATCGTAAATCAGTTTTAGATCGTATACCAGACACTGATTTCGCAGATTTTCCTATCTCTAAAATTGCAGTTGTATTTGAAACACCATTAGCTACTTGTATTGCGCGAGATGCGTTAAGAGACAGGGTTGTAGGAGACAAAGTGATTTCAAGATATTATAATTAGTTTGAGATGCCTACAAAGGAAGAAGGATTTGATAGTATTTACAAATGTAAAACAGAAAATGAGCTTATTATACATGAGATGTAATAAGCTCATTTGTTTTTAATTAAATTAATGAAAATAGCAGATTATTTTAGCAACTATTGTTATAATATATATGTAAGAAAGAGAGAGATATAGCTCATAAGAAAGAGAGGATATGTAAATGTTAGATTACGAAATTATAAAGTATAGGGTAGAATATTTACGATTCACGTCTTGCTCCGAATCTATAGTTACATTCGATACCGAAAAAGAAGCAGTTGAATTTATCAAGGAAAATCGGAATAAGTGGAAAAATTACAGATTGATAAAGATCGAATCCGCAATTATTGATTTTTAAAAAGAGAAAGAACACGTGAATATGTAAAAAGAACGTGCTCAAATGAAAGAAATGAGGTAATTAAAATGACTAGAACTACTACTTGGAATGCTCTTGGAACTGACGTGTCCACTACCAATGATGTTGAATCTGCTCTTAATAAAGCCGGTCTTAATTTTATCGTAGAAAAAGCACCTCTCACAGCAAATATTGGTGGACAAAGTATTATTGTTCCTAACAAAGTTGCTACAGTAAGAACAGATACAAATAAGGTTATGGGAATTGTTGGTGATGATTATTCTGTTTGTCAGAACAAAGATGCTTTTGACTTTATCAACTATGTGTCTGGCGATCTTGAATTTAAAAAAGCAGGAATCACTCAATCCGGTATGACGTACATTATTACTGCGCTTCCTCTTGTAAAAATTCTTTCTGATAGTTTTCAGCCCTATTTGATTTTCCAAAATGGTTTTAATGGACAATATCCTGTGAGAGCTTGTATTGCTCCTCTTAGAATTGTTTGCCAGAATCAACTTTCTATCGCATTTAAAGAAGCACATAATACTGTCTCAATCAGACACAACTTGTCTATGCGTGATAGAATTGAAAATGCGAAGAAAACATTCCTTGAAACCACGAAGTACATGGAAGAACTTAACAGACAAGCTGAGAAACTTGCTGCAACTCCTTTCACCGCAGATCAGTTCAAACAGTTTATTAATGAAATTCTTCCTCTTAAAGAAGATATGACTGAAGTTCAGGAACGCCGCATCAGAGAATCAAGAAACCAGCTTTGGAATGCATATATGGTAGACGATAATGCCAACTTTAGAGGAACTTGCTGGGGTGTGGTGAACACGATGGCGGATTGGTACACCCATAGAGATCCGGCTAGAATTACTTCTAAAACTGAAGAAAACAAGTTTATGACTGTAACATTTGATCCCAGAGTCCTTCAGATGGCATATGACAGAATGCTTAAGGTTGCTGCGTAAGCAACCTTAAGCAAATCAATATAATTTAATATCTAATTAAAGAAAATTGAACAGAAATCATCCTGGTGCATCCTGGTGAATATTGAGGTAAAATAATGAAAGATATTGAAAAACCTATTTTTCAAGTGCAAAACAGAAAAAAGTTAGATTGGGACGACGATATTTCTGCAATATTTTATTTAAATAATATTGTAGAAAAAGGTCGAGTAGATGATTTAAGGCACAGCACAAGAAGAATAGATGATGTGGAATGCGATCCAAAAATTTACACTAAATATAGATGCATAGCAGATATTGTAAAAATGTGTCTAAAAAATTTTAACTGTGAGACTAATTCATATAAATTCAATGATTGGGAATTAATAGTATTAGATATCGATTAATTATGGATATATTGTCTAAAAGTGAAAAAGCATATTTTAATGCAGCTAAAGGCATATCTATGCTCAGTGATCACAGGTGTAAATTAGGATGTATAATTGTTTCTGGCCATAGAATAATTAGTAGCGGCCATAATAGTAAATCTAAGTTCCATAGATTACAATCAGAGCTTGACAATAAGTGGTTTCCAGGGTATGAAAATAAAGGGCCAGTACACGCAGAAGTTGCAGCATTAATTCCTCTTATTAAGAGAAGAGTGGACTTAAGTGGGACAGCTTTGTATGTTTATAGAGAAAGCAGAGATGGTAAACTTGCGATGGCGCGCCCATGTCCTAGATGTATGGAATTGATTAAAGAACAAGGGATTAAAAAAATTTGCTATACTACAAATGCTGGATATGTTGATGAAAGGATTGTTTATCCTAATTAAAGACACCTACCTTTAGGTGGTGATGTTCAACTAAGTAAGTTATAAGGAGGAAAATAGATGATTGAGAAAAAAGTATACGAAGACTGGGCTTTTTCCGAAAACGAGGATGAAAAGGCAAAAATTAATATGCAAATCTATAAAGAGATTTGTAATAAATACAGAATTAGCAGGTCGTCTTATGAATGTAATTTTGACGATTACGATTTAGTATTTGACCGTATTCCAGGATATAATCACTCAGAATACTATATCAAAAAGAATGATACAGATTTGACGCAAGATGATATCGCTCTTGTTTGTGATGAAGGAAATCTTTGTTTTGGGTATGATAAATTTAACACTCATGATGGAACATTTTTTTATATTTTTGAGGACTGATGATAGAAAATGAGTTATAGTTGTTATATTTCGTTTAAAAAAATTGAATGTAAAGATATTTATAAATTTTTACAGGAATATAAAAAGTTTATTATAGAACATCTTGATGAGATTGCAGAAGAAGAATATATGTGGTGTCCGTCAGTTAAAAAGAGGATAGGTAAAATAGACTATAAAGAACTTACAGTTGACGAAATCGATTTAGACAGAGAATGGTTTTGCAGAGTTTTCACGCATAGATTTTTCTATGACGATGAATTTGGTCTTCTGGGTATCTATGGTGTTCCGACAGTCTCCAGAAAGCTATTCGATAAAACGGTTGATTTTCAGAATAGCTGCGATCAAGACTATGATTTCAAAGACTGGGAGGGGATTCCTGAGTTTGAAAACATTTATAACAAATGCATGAGGCTAACTGTTGAGGAATTAAAAGCTAAAATAGATTATATTGATGATGATCATATTAAAGAAAATGGAGAAGAGGAGCTTGATTATTATAGGCGGTCTTCTGCATACGAGGAAATTTGGGAAAGATATGAGTGGAGCCTATGGAACGATGATGATGTAATTTATTTTTCTCTTTTCAATTTGTGGGATGATCTGGTATTGGCTAGAAAGTTTACTATAAATTGTTATAAGCTGAAAAATAAATTTTGGGATGAGTTATAATAAACCAGCTATGATGCTGGAGATTGGGCTATAGCAGGTGGTGACCACGTTCGCTTTCTCGATTGGCTAGAAGAAATTGAACGCAACTACCCTATTCGTATACATAGTATGAATCCTGTTGGAGTACAGAACACGCATGCAATTATACAGGCTAATAGTTGGAAGGAGATAAAGTAATGAACAAACTAAGCGAAGGTCTTCTCGCTTTAGCAAAAGCTATTGAGGATTTGGCTTATCAGCACGAAGATGAGATAAAAGAACAAAATCATAGACTTGACCATATCGAAGAAACAACAATAACTACTAAGGTGGCTTTGAGAGGTTTTGCTGAAAATATTCTAAATAATTTGCAATAAGGAGAATAACAGATGAACGGCGTAGAAATTTTAAGCTCAGAAATAGTATACACTCCTATTTTGCCGGAATATTGGCTTGGTATAGGTTTAGGATGTGCATTTATATTTGTTATTGGTATGGCAGTTTGTTTTGCAAATGAGCATATAATTTTAGGTTTTATATGTATGGTATTATCATTTAGTTTTGTATTTATAGGTTTTCTAGGTGGTATATGTAGAAAAACAGATATTGACTATATTGAATACAAAGTTACTGTAGATGATTCCGTATCAATGAATGAGTTCCTAAATAAATACGAAATTCTTGAAAAAGAGGGCAAGATTTATACTGTAAAGGAAAGAGAATGATGATAGATACTGAGATTATTAAAGCATATGAGTGCTGTACACTAAATGCATGTGATTGTATTAGCGGTTGCCCTTATCGTGGTACAGGTGGAAAATTGGCTGGAGAAGAATGTTGGAGAAAAGTACGAAAAGATGTCTTGAATCTTCTCAATCAGCAGGAGGAAAAGATTGGTAAACTATATAAAGAAAATTTTGAGTTAAAAGACGGATACTTTCAGAAACGATATGAAGAAACAGAGCATCAAGAGTTGATGGGGCTAAGAGAAGCACTTATACGAGTAGACAGGGAGCGTGATTATTTTCAGCTCAAAGCTATTAGTTTAGAAGAAGAAAATAAGCAACTCACTCAAGAACTTACAGGGTATGGCTGTAGGAGGAATAATTAATGGCAAAACTATTTAAAATCTAAGCGTACATTGTAGATGCAAACGCCGAATTCTACACAGATGACCGTCTTGAAGACTGCCTAGTCTACTGCACTCAAAATGACTTGAGCCTAGAACATCTTAAAATTCAAAGTGTAGATATTGGAGAGTGGGATGATGACCTTCCAATAAACAAAATTAACTGTCCAGAGGAAGAATTTAAGAAATATTTTAAGGAGAAAACAAATGATAGTCGAAATTGATAAATACGAATTAGAGAGGTTGCAATATCAACTATCTAAATACAAAGAGAAGTGTGCCGACCTTGAAAAACAGCTCTACCAAGAAAGAGATAGAAATTCCCATCTACAATTCAGAATAGATAATGAGCTTGAGCCTCGTATCAAACAGGAGCGAACATCTTATGATAGATGGGTGTCCGAAAATACTGGATATAGAGCTTGCAGATGTTTTGAATCTAAATTAGAAGACTTAATCAACTTTGTAGATGAAAACAAAGAGATGCTTGATTGGGATGATAGGCGAGGAGATTTATATTGTAAAATTCTTTATTTAATCAACAATAGAGAGGACGATGAAATTTATTATATTGAGGAGAAAGAGAACAATTAATGACCAGCTATATGCTTTTTAAAGACAACTACGAGGAACCGGCTTCCAATATAATGAAAAACCGGGCCGTGTTGAGGTAGACGCTCTATCCAGCAGGTGTTCATATTGTGAATATTTAGATAAATATGAGTAAATAAAGGCCAGATTAATTTTTGGCCTTTTTATTTTACATAAAAATTTAAGTAATAATTATTAAAATAATAGTAGATATTTTTAAAAAAGTATGATATAATATATTTGTAAATAAAAGATAGAGGTAATAACAATAAAAAGAACTAATTCCAGAAGATGATTAAGTGGTGCTTTGGATTTGAAGTAAAGGAGAATAAGTGATGAGCAAAGAAAAACAGATTGAGGAAATAGCTAACATGATATATGACGGCCCTAACACTCGTGGCATATGTTGGAGAAGCTATTATGAACGATTAGCAGAAACAATTTACAATGCAGGCTACCGCAAGTAGAGCGAGGTTGTGGAAGAGATTTTTGAAAAGATTGATAACATAGTATCTAATCTCAGGGATGCCCCGTTTTATTTCAGTAGCAATGCCGTACACGATCTTATAGAACTCAAAAAGGAATACACGGAGGTAAAAGAAGATGGCAAGGTACATTGATGTTGAAAAAGCAAAGACATTTTTTGAAGAAATAGATGCTGGCTCATCAAGAGCTCACAGTACTCTTCTAACTCCCTACAAATTTGCAGAATACTTGGACGAAATACCTACCGTCAATGTACAGGAGGTAAGGCGCGGGAGATGGGTAAACGAAAGTCGTCTGATGTATGGACCAATCTCTGCACAATGTTCGGTTTGTGAGTTGTTTAGCGGTACATGGTTGCGTAATGCGCCATATAAGCATTGCCCACACTGCGGCGCAAAGATGGACTAGAAGGAGTAAGAAATGGACAGAGAAAAACAGATTGAAGAAATGGCGAAAGTTATGTGCGGTGGTTGTCCTGATAATAATGAGTGTATGCGTTGTTTGTGTGCAGATTGGTATAATGCTGAAGCTCTATATAAAGCAGGCTACCGCAAAGAAGATGATATCGCAAAAGAGATTTTTGAAAAGCTATATGCAAATATAAAGTTTAACGGACACACAGTTAGCGTCTGGAAGAACAATTTGATAGAAGCTGCCAAAGAGTACGGCATAAGCCTTTAATAAAATACGAAATTTAAGTGGTGAAAATTTATGAAGATAGAAATTGAAATTCCTGATTTAGAAGAAATATATTATAGCTACGAAGACTGTGAAATAAAAGGAAAAGACATTAAAAAAGCAATGATAGATATAGCCATTGAGAAATTTATTGATAAAATGTATCAAGATTATATGAACGATAGGGTGTATGATGCCATCAAGAACGATACAAAAGCAATCATTAAAACTCATGCTAACGATATTATAGATAGGGTTGTTAATATAGTATCTGATGAAATAATAAAAAAGAAGTCGATAGTAAACGAAATGCCCAAGAAATCAGAAGTGGCAAGCATTAGCAAAGAGTGGGAAGATTACTTTATTACGCTTGTTGATAAAGCTATCGCAAAACGATTCAAATAAGACATATAAAAATAAAATTTGAAGAAGTAGAATAGGCAAGTACATTACAGAGATTGTTAATGAATTTTTAAAGGAGAACTAATATGAAATATGTGTTCTAAAAACTATAAGATTCTTTGTAAAGAAGATTGTTATCATGTGAAAAACATTAAAGAAGAAAATAAAATTTGGTTTTACACAGTAGACGAAGTCATCAAGTGTGGATGTAAACTCTGTAAACATCGCATGTCAACAAAGGAAAACTGCTGACGCTAAAAACTTTGTAAAATTGTATATTAGAGGTGATAATACATAAGTTACAAAAGAAGCTGTAATAGAAATAAACGTCTTTTAAAATTATACAATAAGACTAAATATAAATATATCGGTGTTTACAAAGTAGATACCCATCTATCCAAATGGTATAAAAAGCAGAGTAATAGAAAGTTGAAAAGAAATAAAAATTTAATTACCAAACAGTTAGTATAAGAAGCTATATGACTTTTGGTATGAATTAATTTTAAATGGTGGTAGAAGATGACCAATAAAATTAAACTATACCCTTGTTTTGAAAAATGGAAAGATTATGATAACATTGCGGTTTTGAGTGATACACATTTTGACGATGAGGATGTAAAAGCATATAGAGGTAATATTTCTTCTGAAGAAATTGTTAAGAATATTAACAAAACCTGTGGTAAAAAGTCTGTATTTATTTGCCTTGGTGATGTGGGTAATGTTGAGTGGGTAAAAAAGATTAAAGGCTATAAAGTATTAGTCATGGGCAATCATGATAGTGGAAAATCGAATTATCAGAGAGTTTGCCTTATTGATATGCAATATGCTCATTACTCATATGGTGGTGTTGAAAATTTAGAAACAATTGATGCTATTGATAATCATCTTTTTGATGAGGTATACGAAGGCCCTCTAGTTATTAATGAAAAGATTATTTTAAGCCATGAGCCGATAGACATTAAAGGAATGTTAAATATTCATGGGCATATTCATGACAAAAACCATAAGAATAATAATACACATTTCAATGTATGCGCAGAACATGTTGAGTATACACCAATAAGATTAACCGATATTATTGAGTCTGGTTTACTATCTAAAATTAATACACTTCATAGGGAAACTATTGATAAAGCTACAGAAAGAAAGAGAAAGAGGGATGAATAAGGTGTGGAATCTACTTTGTGTAGTATTGAGGCACTTGTAAATATTTTTGAAGGGATATTATTAAGAATGAAACCGTATGATTGTATAATTATAGGCGGTGGACCCGCTGGTGTAACAGCTGCTATTTATTTGAAAAATGCAGAGAAGAATATATTACTAATATCAGAGAGTGCAATAGGTGGCAAAGTACTAGAAACTTTTGAAATTAAGAATATACCAGGATTTGTTTCTATAAGCGGTGAGGAATTTGGCAGTAAATTAGAAAACCAACTAATAGAATTAGGCATACAAGTTGAGTACAGTAAAGTTACACATATAGATTTTAATAATAACATTTTTAGTGTTATCTGTGGAGAAGATAAGTTCGAGTCTAAATCTGTAGTTCTCGCTCTTGGCACAAATCCACGACTTTTAGGAGTTCCTGTCCTGGTAGAAGAGGGAAACAGTACACCAGAATGTGGATGGCAAGAAAATTATACTGAAAGAAATTTTATAGGAGACTTTATTCATACCTGCGCTCTTTGTGACGGTGTTTTTTATAAGGACAAAACGGCTGCAGTTGTTGGAGGCGGAAATAGTGCTATTACTGAGGCTATTTATTTATCTTCTATTTGCAAAAAAGTTGTTTTAGTCCAAAATTTGAAAATTTTAACAGCTGATAAAAGTCTTATTAGCATATTGAATTCAAAAGGCAACATAGAAATATACTTAGACCAAAAAATTGAGTCGTTTAATAAGCATATTGACGGAGAAATAGAGATAAAAGTGAAAAACGATGAGTCAAAATTTGTTGATGGTGTATTTATATCTATAGGATCGGTACCTAATACAGACATTTTGAAAGGGAAGCAGTGGGTTTGTATAGACAATAATGGTTACATAATGGTAACAGATAAAATGGAATCTACTTGTGCAGTAGATGGAGTATTTGCAGCAGGTGATTGTACCAATACACCAATCAAGCAAATAACAACTGCTTGTGCACAAGGAACAATTGCAGCAAAGTCTGCAATTGAATATTTGTATAAAAAATAATAAAGAAGATAATTGAAGATGATTTTCATTGGAAGCAAGAAAAAGTTTTGAAAAGTATGTCACCAAAGAGAGTTCAAGAAAGCAATAAAAGAACTCGTAGAGATTAAGAATGACATAGATCACTAATAAGATTTACACATATCGTTAAGTCTTGTGAAATGAATATTTA
>ERZ1034878.605-NODE-605-length-15654-cov-9.573819_pt1 | contig 15654 bp, 19 predicted proteins | sample MGYA00520593_ERZ1034878 | MGnify/ENA primary metagenome ERZ1034878 (study PRJEB33766, sample SAMN09781724) | gut metagenome | biome: gut microbiome | host: Homo sapiens | place: Madagascar | study: EMG produced TPA metagenomics assembly of the PRJNA485056 data set...
GTATAGAAAATTAAAAATTAATAATTTAATAATAGGAGATACAACAATGACAACAACAGATGTAGAAAAGCTTTTAGCTAAGCTTACAGAAAACGAGAAGCAACTTCTCAAAGATACTATCAACGAAGGTAAATTTGGTGATGATGAGTGTAAGTTTTATGATGAAGATGACGAAATTGACGACTTTGCTTGCTACGGTTTTTGTACAAATGACGCAAAGAAAGCCAAGCATTTCGAGAAGAAAAGCATTCCTTCAATGTTTCGTTCAATATATAGCAAGCTTTGCGATAAATATGGTACAGGAACATTTCTTAGTCATATATCAGACGCTTGGGGCGATGGAACTGGTGATATGCTCTACATAAAGACAGGTTACTATGATGTATTTATCGAATGGGCTAGAAACTAAAAATAATATAGGAGAGGATAATACCCTCTCCTATTTGAATATATTAATTCATATATAAATAGTTTACACATAAAGAGAAGATTCATACTCTTTATGCTACTTAGAACATTAACTTTGCAAAAAAACAAAAGACTATGGCAAAAGGTGGAGGTTCAACAAGAACAGTAAGCGCTAACAATGCGAGCGCAAGCAGAACAAGCAGCAGCACAAGCGCAAAATATAATGCGGAATATATCAGTGCAAAAACAAAAGAAATAAATAGTTTTAAGCTGCCAAAGCAAAACGATTCTGAATATATACGCATTAAAGATGTAGAATATCGCATAAGCCATCAGAGCACATACGACAAAAGACATATCGTTGACATTGTAAGAACTTCAGATGGATATTCTTTAGGTCGTGATGTGTTTACAAATACTGGTTCTTATGGTATGGCGACTACAAGAACAAAATCACAGGTTCAAAAGGCAATACGGGAAGAGTTGCTAAGATTGTTAAATGGATAAATAATCTTCAATAGTCCTATATATATAAGTTAATTAGTTCAAAGGGATAGTCATAACAGGCTATCCCTTTATTTGTTTATACACATTCTATTATTTTCTATTAATTCCCTAATAAATACCATAACTTTGCGTAAATAGTTATTAAATCGCAGAATTATGGCAAAAGGAAAGAATGTGTCACAAACAGCAGTTCGTATAAACGAAGAACTGTTTAATAAGCTTGGCTCTTATCAAAAAATTGATATAACTAAACTTGAATTTAACGAAGGGCAAATAGAAGGCTTGTCGAAGAACCCTCGCTATCTTAAAGAGAGCGAGTACGACAAGCTTAAAAAGTCGCTTATTGATAGTCCTGAGTTCTTGGAGTATAAGCCTTTGATGGTTTATGCAATGAATAATGACAACTACGTCACTATTTGTGGTAATATGCGCCTTCGTGTAGCACGTAAACTACGAGAAGAAGGGCATACTGAATTTGATACTATCCCTTGTGTTATTCTTAAAGCAGATACACCTATTGAGAAAATCAAGGAGTATGCTATCAAGGATAACGTGCAAGCTGGTAATTGGGATTGGGATGAGCTTGCCAATGGCGAGTGGGAAACCGATGATTTGCAGGACTGGGGCGTTGATTGCTCATTCCTCAATACCGAAGACAACGACTTTAATCTCGAGGATGGCTCCCTTGATGGCTTGCAAGATGGAGGTTTTCAGTCACAGTTGCGTGAGGAAACAAATTCTTTCCAAATGTCATTTGTTATGCCGCTCGACAAGAAGCCAGAAATCGATGCTTTTGTGAAAAAGAACGGCAAGGAGTATATTGTAAACAAGATTGTTGAAATGTGCTGCGGCACGGAAAGAGAAGAGGAAGAGGAAACGGAGGTATTGGATGAAGTTGCAACTGACACCGATTAGCGAACTAGGAGGGTGGTTGTTTAAACGTGAGGACTTGTTTCTGCCTTTTCCTTTTTGCAAAGCTAACGGAAGCAAGTTGCGTCAAAGCATAATACTTACCGAAAAGAATATATAAACGGCACGTAATGGCTTAATTACAGGAACGAGTATAGTTTCTCCACAAGGAGTTATTTGTGCTCCAAACCGAACTGATAAGACAAAAAGTATGCTCAGATTTATGAAGAAAAGAAAGTCTCATTACCGCTCAATATTCTGAGATATGTTGATTGTTTCTCTAAATATAAGGGACTCAAGTATGAAAATACGTATGACGAGAGGTATATGGGTATCAAGTTTCATCCTAGGTACGAGGCGAAAGCTTTTCTGTGGATGACAAAAGCGATGAACCCTAAGCGTGACCGCAAGCCCCTATTTGGGATAAACGGAAAAGATATTATAGAATAAAAGTATAACAATATAAAAAAGAATAAATATGCCTGCATGTGGTAGTCAAGTAATCTTGTGTGACGTTCCTATACGTTTTGATACATATGAGGGATGTTCGCATCTGTGCGAATATTGCTTCGTACAAAGAAAATCAGATGTGTTTAACAATATAAAGCCGAGAGAGACAGTTGCCTCCCTTATCAATTTCATCAAAGGACAACGAACTGGTGAAGTAGCTTGGTGTGATTGGGATATACCATTGCATTGGGGGGGACTTTCCGACCCATTCCAGCCAGCAGAAAGAAAGATGCACTACTCCTTAGAGGCTTTAAAGGTATTTGCTAAGACCCAATACCCTTTCATTGTTTCGACAAAGAATAAGATGATAGCCGAAGAGCCTTATCTTTCCCTAATCAAGCAGTGTAACTGTGTGGTGCAGTTCTCTTGCACGGCTCCCGAATATGACGAAATCGAAAAGGGCGCAAGCACGTTTGAGGAACGTGTGGAAGCGGCAATAAAGATAACGGCGATGGGTAAGCGTGTAAATATGCGATGCCAGCCTTATATACCGAAGTACTTTGAAAGCGTAAAGAAAAGTATTGAGGTATTCCATAAGGCAGGTGTTCACGGGTGTATTTTTGAGGGAATCAAGTACCTAAAGAAAGTTCCTGGCACAACACGTTTGCAAGGCGATTTCGTTTATCCTTCTGACTTATATCGTAAGCATTTTGAGGTATTCAAGAAGATGCTGCACGAAAGAGGTATGAAGTTCTATTGCGGAGAGAATCGTTTGCGTTCTATGGGCGACTCGCTGTGCTGTTGTGGAATCGAGGGAATGGGTTGGCACGAAAACAAGGCTAACTTGAACCACTATCTTTACGACAGGGAGAATTTCAAGTTTACGGAGCAGATGAAGAATGGCGATAAGAGTGGCGTTTGCTTCAAAAGTCTCAATCAGAGTGCCATCGGAAAGGCGGTGTATTACACACCATACGCAAAGCTTATGTCTATGTACACAAGAGATTTGGGGGCTATTTCTACCCTACTCCCAGATGAGAAGGTTGAGCAACTGAAAAGAAAGTGCAAAAAAGGAAAATAATATTTTTAATACAATAGAAATATGATAGAAAAAGTAAACCCACAGCATCCAGATAAGGTCGCCGACCGCATTGCTGGTGCTATCGTTGACCTTGCTTATATAAAGCAAGAGAATCCGAAAATAGCCGTAGAAGTTCTTATCGGACACGGCGTAGCTAACGTCATTATTGAAAGCAGCGTAAAGTTGACAGAGAGTGAAGTTACGGCAATCGTAGAGCGCATTACGGGACGTGATGATATTTATGTTGCTTTGATAAGAAAGGAGCAAGATGAATATCTTGCAAAGAATCAGCAGGGCAATATTCGCTGCGGTGATAACGGAATCTTCAAGGGTGTTCCTCTGACAGATGAAGAAAGAAAGCTTTCAAAGATAGCGCACGATATCTACACAAAGTATCCTACTGACGGAAAGTACATCCTTGCAAACGAGAAGCTTATTATATGCCAGAGCTGTGCCAGTAAGGATGAGCTACAGAATGAATACCAGACAGCCATCATCAACCCTATTGGTGATTGGAGCGGAGGAACTGACGTTGATGCAGGTGCCACAAACCGCAAGCTCGGCTCTGATATGGCTCAGTCTGTAACTGGTGGTGGATTACACGGAAAGGACTTATCGAAAGCTGACGTTTCGGTCAATATCTACGCTTTCTTGAAAGCACAAGCAACAGGGAAACCAGTTGAGCTGTTCTGCGCAATCGGTGATGAGGACATTGACGGCAAACCATACACTGAAATTGTTGAGATTGCAAGAAGTTATATTAAAGAACTTGGTGGTTTTGAAAAATTTGCTGAGTGGGGATTGTTCTAAACAATGCACTTTTTATGGCTCAGAAACAGCACGGAACAACAAAAAATGTAACCCCAAACACCAAAGCTATAAAGGCTTCTAGTGCTAGATACATAAAAGCACTTGAAAGCGGCTTATACGACAAGGAACTATCATTCTTTGACAAGAACACGGGAGGTTACCTCTTGTATTCTAAAAATAGAAAGATGGATAATATGGAGTATAATGCTGCAACCTTTATGGCTGCCAAGGGGAAACAGATAACAATGACACCTGAAGGAGAAGAAGGTTACGAGCTTATTATTGCTAATGGTAAGCCAAAGTATGGCGATGGAAGGATTGGTATCACTTCATACGAACAGCGTTCACCCAAGGCTGCAAATGAAGCTACAGCAAGAAAGACTGTTGAAAACGCAATAAATCATGCGAGAAAAAAGGGTGCTACCATTGCAGTTCTATTTGATTACAGCCGTTCGTTTAAGGTGCAAGACATCAAACACGGAGCAGAACACTATGAGAGAAATCACGCTGAGACAAAATATCAGTCCGTGAAATCCTTTATTGTGGTTTGCGGAAGTGGAAACATTCACGAATGGGATTTGTATAAGAAATAAATTGCGGATTGAAGAACGCCCTTCTCCGCAAAAAGCTCATAGCACAGTTAGGACGAGGACGTTTCGCAACCCTAACCCACTGAACTTGTGCGCAAAGTTAATAATAATTCTTGTAAAAACAAAATTTATGAAGAAAAATAGGGAAACCCAAAAATAAAGCGAAATTAAGTATGAAGGTTAAGTCAGTCAAAACACAAATCTTGGAGGAAGTGGGCTTTCTGCTTCCTACCAAGAAACTTCTTTCATCTAAGGAAAAGGTTGAAATCATGGAGCAGTTCTTAATGATGCCAGCGTATCAGATAGTGACCTTGCAACAAGATGGAGGTAAGCCATCTTTTGTACAGCAGATAGCAAAGCTGCTCTATAACAATAACCTCGAAGAGTATTTCAACGTACTGAAAATGTGCCAAGATATGGCAGCAAAGGAAGAAGAGAATAAAGGTGCTTTTTTTAAATAAAAGTTATTAGCAACGAAAATTCAACGAATAAAAGTTATAATATGCCATTATCTCGCAATGAGGAGAAACGCAAGAATCAACTTGCAAATCTCCAAAAAGGAACATTTAAGAAGGGGCAATCTGGCAATCCGAAGGGTAAGCCACCAAGACCTAAGACGATGTCATTATTCATCGAAGAAATGAAGGAGAAGGGTTACGAAGTGCCTTCCTCTCAGATTATCGCGGAGTCTTTTCTGTATATCGCGACCCTGCCCGAAGATGAATTGAAGGCGGTGTTGGCTGATAAGTCACGCCCGATGATGCAGCGCATTATTGCCAAGGGAATACTTGATAAGAAAGGACTTGATGTGCTCGAAAGAGTTATTGATAGAGCCTACGGAAAGATTCAGCGCATTGACCTTACAAGCAAGGGCGAGCAGATTAAGCAAGACCCATTGCAAGTACACGTTGTTACCAATAATGAAGAGTATCAGAAGATTCTCGCTGAGATTCAGAAAGAGAAGGAAAAGAAAGACGCTGAGCCAGACAGGACAGCAGAATGATAAAAGAAGCAGATAAAGGATAATAGAGATATGCCGCACGTATATTTAGCAAAGAACTACATGAGGGTAAAAGCAGCGAAAGAAGCAGGGTTCACAACTTGCTCTCTTCAAGGCTCAAGTCGTAGTGCCAAGACGTATAGCGTTGTGCAGTTCCTCTGTATGCTTTGCTTCAACTATGCTGGAACGACCGTTTCCATCATTCGTGCTGGTATGCCTTCCATCAAACGAACTGTCTATCGTGACTTCAAGGATATAATGCTCAACTTTGGTTGGTGGGATAATAAGTGCATGAATAAATCGGAGTTCGTTTATACTTTCCCTAACGGCTCTTGGGTTGAGTTCTTCTCCACCGATAACGAGCAGAAGGTGCGTGGTTCTAAGCGTAAGATACTTTTTGTGAATGAAGCAAATGAGCTTTCTTTTATCGAATGGCAGCAGCTACAGATGCGTACCACGGAGTTCTCTATCCTTGATTATAATCCTTCCTTCTCAGAAGACCATTGGATAAATCAGGTAAATGAAGAGAAAAGCACCTATTGGTTCATATCCACATACAAGGATAACCCTTTTCTCGAACCAAAGGTTATTGCTGAGATTGAGAGCCTTAAATGGAAGAATCCGAGCCTTTGGCGTATCTATGGCTTAGGATTGCGTTCTATGGTTGAGGGATTGATTTTTAAGAATGTAGTCATTGATGATTATATTCCTATCCAAGCGCACAGACACCGATACAGAGCTATTGATTTCGGTTACTCCAATGACCCTACAGCGATTATTGATGTATATATCTACGGAAAGATTATCTATATAGACGAAATATGCTATCAGACAGAAATGCTTGCTTCTGATATTATCAGAGTATTGAAAGAGGATAAAAAAAACATTGAGGTAATATCAGAGTCAGCCGACCCTCGTCTGATTGATGAAATCTATAATGCTGGTATTGATATAAAACCTGTAAAGAAGTTCGCAGGTTCTATTCAAGCTGGTATTATGAAGATGCAAGAATACACAATTCATATAACAAAACACTCTACAAATGTAAGAAGGGAATTTAATAATTATACCTACCGCCAAGACAAGGAAGGAAAGTGGCTTAATGAGCCAATAGATATGTATAACCACGCTATCGATGCATGCCGATATGTTGTCATGGAGAAGTTGTTGGGCGATTATGGCAGCGGTATGCAAGCTGCCGATATTCTCGGTTTTTTAGGATAAAACGAAATATAAATGAAACGAATATACGATAAACTGCCAAGAGAACACCGCAAGCGTTCTCATTACAATAGCAGAGGAGTAGCCAAATTATCCTTTGATAATGAGAAGGCAGCCGCAAGATACATAAAGAAAAAGCGTTTATATGGATATATGGCTTACTATTGTAACGAATGTAACTATTGGCATATAGGAAGAATAAAAAAAGGTAGAAAAGAATAATCTTCTTCCCTACCCTATATTTAAAGGTCTAAATTCTTTGTTAGCCAATCGCCAATCGTTAGATTATCGGCATCAGCTTTATTTTTCAGCTTAGCAAGGAACTCGCAATCTATTGAAGTATGGAGCATTGTTTTATTGAGCTTCTTACGTCCAGCACCTGGGCGTGCTCATCCTCTTTCGTCTTTTAAAATTTATTTTTTAAGACTTTTATACTTGTTTACACGGCAAGTCCTAAATTCTTTAAAGCTATACCTCAAAAAGCTACCTTTGCTCAAAGAGCAAAAAAATAACAAGATGAGAGCAATTGAACAGATAGTAGCAATACAAGATGTTAACATGGTACGCACTATGTTAACGGCAAGGAAACAAGGGTTTAAGACACCCATAAAGGTGCTTGAAGAGCAATGGGAACCATCGAAACACAAAATCTTTGATAATGATTTCCGTCCAAAAAAACGAATTAAAGTGCCTACGGGACAGCACGACCCTATTTCACAGAAGCCGATTTATAAGGATAAGGAAGTTGAACCAGTGAGAATCGCTATCCCAGCTCAAAAATCAATCGTAAACCTTACTGTAGGTTTCTTGTTTATGAATGGAGTTACGTATAAGGCAACCACGCATGGGCAAGATATAAAGAAAATGGATAACAAGCAACAGATTCTATACGATGGTATTCAACATTGCTTCCATGATAATAAAATGAAGTACTTCGATAAGCGACTTGCTCGTACACTCTTTAAGGAATGTGAGTGTGCCGAACTGTGGTATATGCCAACTGATACAGAGGGTAAGCTTCGTGGAGATATTAGAGTACAATTACTTGCACCTTCTAAAGGTGATAAACTCTATCCACATTTTAACGATTATCATATCATGGATGGCTTCGCACGTGAGTACTATGTTTGGGATGAATTTGGTAAAGCAGAGCTACATTTTGATGTCTATACGGATAGAATGTGTTATCAGTATAGTAATACAACGGATAATGGTTGGAAATTAGATAGAGAACTTCCTCATGGCTTTACGAAAGTTCCTGTTGTCTATTATCGTCAAGACCAAGCCGAATGGGAAGATGTTCAATGGGCTATTGAAAGAATTGAGACCTGTATCTCAAATTGGGGTGATACTAATGACTATTTCGGCACGCCTAAGTACTTTGTTAAAGGTCGTTTGGAGGGCTTCGCTGAGAAGGGTGAGCAAGGTGCAGTTTTCCTAGGTGGTAACGATTCAAGTATGAACGTCCTTTCTTGGGATAAATCACCTGAGAGCGTGAAGGGCGAAATTGCTTATCTCTTCAATATCGTCTATTCATTTACCTCAACAGCCGACATCAGCTTTGAGAATATGAAGACTTTGGGCAGCAATACATCAGGTGCAGCCATTCGTTTGATGTTCACAGCCCCTTACATGAAAGCTGACCTAAAGACCGAGCTGTTTGGAGAGATGTTTACTCGCCGTTGTAATATTGTTGCTAATGGAATTTGTAATACAGGAGCTTATGTGAGAGGCATCGACCAGAGTGTTGCTGAGCAGATTGACTTTGAGCCAGTCTTCAAGCCATATCTGCCAAAGAATGATGTTGAAATGTTACAACTTATCACTTCTTCTAATGGCGGTGCTAAATCAACTTCCAATCGCCGTGCTATCGAGCTTAACCCTCTCAATGATGACCCAGACAAGGTAGAAGAAGAGATTAAGGAAGAACAGCAAGAGGCTTTGGCGCAGCAAGCAGCACTTTCGGGACTTGGTAGTGCCGCAAGTGGAGAACAATCGGTTTCTAATGAAGAGGAGGAATAGTTATGGCAAAAAACAGCGGAGGCACAAGAACAAAGTACCCATCAAAAGGGTCACTAAGTAACCAGATTAAGAAGATAGACAGCTTGTATGCAGATGGTTTTTCTAATGAAAAGGTCTTTATTAAATTAAAGAATATTACAGAGCAAACCGATTTTCTTAAAATAGAAAAGCAAATAACAAACTCAAAAGATTTATATGACATAAACCACGACAAAGTTGTTAGTGCAATCCAAAAAAACGGTTATACTGTCAATGCGGATGTGGATAAGCTAATTTCTGTTCAGAACTATCTCAATAAAGAACAGGTCGCAAAATATATGTCGGAAGAGAATTACGACGGCATAGTGGGCTTTGGTATTTCTGGCACAAATAAGGTTATCTTGGTCGACGGAAATCACAGAGCTGCGGCTGCAAAGATTAATGGCAAGAATACCGTACCTGTTAAGATACTAATGGTCTCAAATGAAAAATTCTTTAAATCGACCAGGAAATCGAAGTAATGGCTTTAACGTCTAAAAAGGAAAAGGAGCAGCTAAACTTGCTATTTGCCGTCTACAATAAGCGGTTGGGCAGGTTATACAGCGATTATGTCAAGAAGCTTACCTCTCTTGGCTATGGAGAAGATGTGCTTGAAGATGATGCGCTTTTTAACTTTGATAACTTTCCGCAGTTAAAGGCTCGTTTGAACGACATCTTTAATGATTACTATCAGAATAGCCTTCTCTGTTATAAGAGTGGCATCACCGATGGTGTAGCATTGGCATATAACCACGATGAAATGGTTATAGGCGGTTATTCCGTACTTACTGATAAAGCTATAAGGGTCGCACGAGATACAGCCGCAGTCACGTTTATTTCAAATCGCTTGAAAACAAAGAACGGATTGAATCTCGCTCAAATTGTTTGGAACTACTGCCAACAGACGAAGAGTGAGTTTGAAATGGCTATGAGCAACACCATTGCGGACGGAATTAAGGAAGGCTCATCTGCAGAAGAAATAGGCAAGAGCATACGAAAGTATCTCAACGACCCAGATATGATGTATCGCCGTTATCATACCATCAAGGTTCAGAAAAACGGAAAGAAGAAAGATGTGGTGACTTGGCGCAGACGTAGAATCATTGACGGGAAGGTGCGCTTCGTTGAAGAGCCATTGGAAAAAGTAGGTATGGGTGTTTACCGCTCGGCAAGAAAGAATGCTCTAAGAGTAGCAAGAACAGAGATAAATGCTGCATATCATAAAGCAAGAAATGAACGATGGCAGAACGAACCGTTCGTTATCGGTCAGTATATTCACGTATCTCCACAGCATAATATAGATGATATATGCAACGACCTCGAGGGTCGCTACCCGAAAGATTATGTATGGATTTCTTGGCATCCTCAATGTATCTGCACCTCAGACCCTATCACCATACAAGGAGAGGAGAAAAAGGAATTTTATAAACGCTTGATGGCTGGCGAGGATATGTCTAACTATGTCGGTCGCTTCGCTGTAAAAGATGTGCCTGATTATTATAAGCAGTACATCAAAGACCATTCCGAAGCAATTATTAAGTCGTATAAGAAGGGAAATTTAGCTTGGCATTTGCAAGATAATAAGAAATATTGGGTAAACCTTTTGAGCGCAGCAGAACGCAAAGAAATAGGCTTAAAGCCAATTTCTTCTAAGGAGCTTATACTTGCGAAGGCAAAGGGACGCCACGCCCTTAGAACTAAAGAGCAGATAGATAAGATACAGAGCCGTTGGGATAAGCACAGACGTGACTATTATAACGGCTTGGTTCATAATCTGCTCGGTAGCAAATCTGTTACGGATATAAAGAGCCAAGACCTCTTTGAACGTTACTATGCTATCCGAAACGCAATCAAGGACAAAAAGAGTGCTTCTGAGATAGCTTCCTTGTTTGATAGATTCAAGCGAGGTTATCAGACCAAACTTGCATGGACTGACCGCAAGGTTGCTATGAACGTCATGAAGGTGGCTGCTAATTACGGAGAAACCGATATTTCTTCCGTTCTAAGCGCATTAAAGTCTGCTAACTATACATTGGCTAGGAAAGAAGCAAAAACGCTCGCAAACGCCATTTCTGCTATAAAGAAGGATGAATTATCACTTTCCGCTCTCATCCCTGATGTCAATAAGTGGCATAAGCAGTTCTCTTCAAAGGAATTGCACGGGGTATATGATGCCGTAGAAGCGAAGTTGGCTCAATGGCAAAGCTTGACGCTTGAAAAGCAAGCAAGCAAATTGCAATTTGAGGCAGTTGATTTCCTTGGGGGAAATATGCATGGAGTTCAACAGAAGTATTCTGCTTGGAAGGTATCACAAGCGGCATATCTCAAAAAGCTTGATGAAGTAAATACGGCGATTGATTGGATAAGCATTAATAAAGCCTACGTTGATGTTAAAAGCTATAGTACCCAGAGCAAAATTTATCACAAGATACTCTTTGACCTCAAGAATGCTATGGTCGCACAAGATAAGGATTTAGCGGAACAGCTTATCAAAGAAGCAGAGGATAAAAGAGATTCACTTATTCTGTTAAAGACAAACAGAGCCGTGAATAAAAATAATGGCTCAATACCATATGACGCTAATGCTTATTCAAAAGCTCGAAAAGATGCTGCACTTTGGGCAAAAGACGCAGATGTCGCAGATGATTACTTTCGACCTTTTGCCGAAGCTGATTGGAAGCGATGGACACAAAATGAGAAAGAGGTTGCGTTTAATTACACAAGTGGAAGTTCTTATATCAACGAACCTTGTTATAAGACGTATTTAAGTACAAAACACGGTATAAATGGTGAGGTAAGAGATAGCTGGACGGATATAAATACACTATCTGATATGATAGAAAAATCCCAACCATTTACACGTGATGTATGGCTTAATAGAGGTGGCAGTCTAAGTGAATTTAAAGCTCAATTTGGAATTAGTCTTGATTATGATTATTATCAAGAAACAGTGTGTAAGAGCATAATACAAGAAATCCATGATAAAGAAAGACAGTTAGGCTCTACCTCTAATGAAGGTTTTAAGAAAATTCTAAAGATGCATCTTTCAGACTTAAAGAAACAACTTAAAGATGAAGAGAAGAAGCTGATAATAACAGACCTTTCACAAGTAATCGGCAAAGAAGGAATAAATAAACCATTTATGTCAACAGCTCATACAAAAGGATATGGATTTGTTGGTAATGGAGAAAATGGTGTAACATCTTCGTTTGTCTATAACATCTACTGTCCTAAAGGAACAAAAGGTATCTATACAGAACCATATAGCGATTTTGGAAGGTTAAGAGATAAAGGTTATGAATGGGATGGAAAAGAAGGCGCACATAGCTATGGTGTCTTTATGGAATTAGAAGTTTTATTACAACGAGGAACAAAATTTAGAGTTACCAAAGTACAAAGACAATATAATAATGGTGCATATAGATGGTTTATTGATGTTGAGGTTATTGACCAACCAACGCCTATAGATAATATTCCATAAAATAATAAAGGGCAAGGATGTTACTTCTTGCCCTTTTTGTATTCTTTGATATACCATTCTTTAAAATTCTCGGTATCACCACCGAAATGTGTATGTCGGTCGTATAAGAGAGCTTTCAATGTCGCTGGAGTATCGTCATTATCACAAAATGTTCTTAACCCTGCTCGTAGATAATTATCAAGGTACTCACCTACAATATAAAAACTTGCATTACCTTCTTTTGAATTTAATGATAGTTCTACCCACATTTGCTCATATCCCCACCAAAGTGGCATATCTTTTGGTCGCTCTGATTCGCCTTTATAGTATCGACAGAACTTAATTAAATCTTCCTTATTCGCCATATCTATAAATAAATTTAGTTACTACATTCTTCATATCTAAAGGGAGATAGTTCAATGCTTTTTCCTTCATTTCTTGCGGAATGCCGAAGAGTGGCTGAGCGATTGAACCAACGATTGCTCCCATCGTATCGCTATCACCGCCGTATGATACAGCATTTCTGATTGCATCCTCGAAGCTATCACTATTAAGAACTATTCTAAAGGCGAGTGGAACGCATTCTTGGCAAGTTTCTGCCCATTTCCCTCTTGGAATAAGATTCTTATCCCAATCAGAGCCATAATATTCTTTTGCTATTACCCTAATCAAGTCTTTTTGTGTATATGCTTTTAAAGCATTTACACAATCTGCTACCGCAGTAGCACCAATCAATCCTTCAACATGGCTATGCGAAACCTTTGCGCTCATCATTGCCTGACGAATAATATCAGAATGTTCTTTGAATGCCCAACCCACAGGACTAACTCTCATAGCTGCTCCATTTCCAAAACTATCATAAGGCTGTGGATTAGAGCTACGAACCCATTTTGCGAAGCTTGCGCCATACCCACCCATTGGGTTTAGATATTTCTGACACCAGTATTGAAGCGAGATACTATAATCTCCGACATTCGGCTTTTCATCACCACCTTTTTTAAGAATAGCATCGGCTACGGCTATTGTACAGATAGTATCATCTGTAAAATTACAACCTTTGTCAAATAGTTTAAAGTTATAATCAAATGTGTTATTAAACTCATATTTAGAACCTAAAATGTCACCTATGATTGCTCCTATCATATATATACCTCCTATGCTTTTTTGTTAATTTTTTGCAAATATACACCTTTTTTCTTGTTATTACAAATAAAATCGACTACCTTTGCATCACATTGTTGTATTTATGCGTATCTCCTATGCGTATACAACGTTAAACAAATAATTTTCTACAACTAACACCGCTTTCAATGTATCTCCGAGAGCGGTGTTTTATCTTCTCCTGATTTCTGAGAGCGAAACGAGCCATAAATTAATTACTTTCGATAATTGTGAATACGTTCTCTATCATATCGTTACCGAAAAGTGTAGCTATAACATAAGTTTCATTTTTGTTTGGTTTAACCTTATCTATTAGACATTCTTCCATTCTAAAGACTTTCTTTAGTAAGGTAGTTCTTGCTAACTTTATGCTTTCAAAGCCACCACCAAGTATTCCTTTTTCTCTATTCACCACTCTACGAGGAGCGTTTTTTACGTTTATCGCTGTTCTATATGTTACAAGATTTATCTGATACATAATCTATATTTATTTACTTTTCTACTTCATAAAGATATTGAATATCCCCACCGCCAAGAGTGAGAATAACCGAAGGCTCGCCGAGCATTGGCTGCTTGAAAAAATCGCACCAATACCAATGATTTCGTTTCAGCTTACCTTCTAACACATTCAGCACCAAATTATCCTTTTTAGGAGCATCAAGATAATCCTTGCCCTGTCGCATATCCAAGCGATGTAAGGCTAAAAGTACGTCAAATGCTCTCATATCTTACTCAGCTTTATTAACGACAACAAGGCTTTCCAATCTAGCCAAGAATTTGTGGTAATCATCCTCGCAGAGAATCACTTGACCGCCCGTTGGTGTGGTCTTGCAATTAAGCTTTATAGATGTTGCTATAACGTTATTTTGTGGAGGTTCAACGTAAGCGATATTATCTATATTAACAAGGGTACGACGCTCTTTATATTTTACCTCAATAAACTTTGTCATAATCTTAATTATTTATATCCGCATTTAATACCAGAGCAGCAGCCACCTAAATAGAAGTGGCAGAAGCCTAAGAAATAGTGCTTACAATGCTCATTTATCTTAATATCTTCCTTTTTCATAATTGAATGAATGTAGCAGTTTATTCTTCTTAAAATCGTATGAATAACCATTTTCCTCCATCGTATCTAATAAGAAGTCTCTTTCACTCTTATTCGCTTTTCTTAAATATCCCGTAGAATATTTTACGTTTGTAGAAGCATTATTTGCTCCTACTCCAAGCTTATTGAATGAGAAAGAATACTTTGCGTGAGCTTCTATCCAATCATCATTGCATATTCTGTGTAGAATGAATACGCAATACTCACCACGCCAATCATTATACAATACTAAAACATCGCCTTCTTTATACATAATCTCCATTGTTGTATCTCCTGTTTGTTATTATTCGGGCAGCAAAAGATATGCTGCCCGATGATGAAACTAAAGTCCTTCTTTCATTAGTTCAATTCCATGCTTCAAGCCTTCTAAGTAGTGAACTACTTCACAAGTTCGTTCTGTTATCCTAACAGGATTCTCACCTACGAAGATAAACCATCCGTTTGAATGAAGTTTGACGGTAACAATCTTCTTGCCGTATATAGCATTTATCTGCAGAGCAAGATTTTGAATACCTTTGTCGCTTACTGCTACTACCATTGTTGAATCTCCTATAATTAAAAGTTAAACAAATAATTTCATCTGGTTTGTCGTGTAACCTTCACGCCTTGTAATTTTGCACCCTTACCAAGGTTTGGTGGAGAGAATGAAGCATCCCTTTCTATGCTATGTTTAGTGTTCATCTCACCCTTTCCCCTTTCAGTCCTTTCTTTGTTTTGAGGTGGAAAATGGCTCAAAGGTCATTAGTAACCGAAAATCTGTAATACCACCTAAGACTAATGATGTCTTTGTTCCGTGCAAGGAATCGAACCTTGTATGCGCCTATCGCTAACGGATATATATTATCTTACACATCGCAAAATTAATAAATTCTATTCATATAACCAAATTTATTATTAATATATTAATAG
>ERZ1034878.606-NODE-606-length-15636-cov-7.563186_pt1 | contig 15636 bp, 17 predicted proteins | sample MGYA00520593_ERZ1034878 | MGnify/ENA primary metagenome ERZ1034878 (study PRJEB33766, sample SAMN09781724) | gut metagenome | biome: gut microbiome | host: Homo sapiens | place: Madagascar | study: EMG produced TPA metagenomics assembly of the PRJNA485056 data set...
TTTTAGAAACAATTGCAATAACATTTGGATAGAAATATTGTTTGCTCCAGTTCAACATTCCAAAGATACAAGCAAAAAAGACGCACTCATTGACTTCATTCAAAATATAAAATTTGATAAAGATAATAGAGGGTGGGTATGGTCTGTACCAATAGAACTAATTACTCTTGATGAATATCTAAATTATAAATCAAGGGAAGAAGTAAAAGCACATTTATCTCGTAGAATAGATGAAGAAAAAAACACTTATATAAATGCTCTTCAAAATGCAATAAATAACGCTATTGATAACAAGGTTTTATAATCTCAACCGTACTGCGTCACAATTTGACGTGGTACAGGTTTATAATCAAATTGTAACCAGAAGCAAAAGGATACAATGTCAAGATTAAACAAAACAGAACAAATTATTGAACTTGCAATGATGTTTCAAAACAGTTATTGCGGACTTTGTATAGAAGATATTGAACATCATTTTGAATGTTCCAGACGTTCTGCAGAGAGAATGAAAGCCTTGCTATTTGACTTATTCCCTGAAAAGGTTGAAGAAGTTCCAACTTTTGAAAAGAAAAAACGCTGGAGATTTATCAAAGGGACAATGAATGCTTTGATTTCATTTACTGCAGATGATTTTGCTAATCTTGAATACTTGAAAGGTTTGTCAAATGATGACAATAAGCGAAAAGAACTTGACGAACTCATTGCAAAAATCAAGGCATTAACCCCTCAAAAGAATTTGCAATCTCTTGATACAGATGTTTCTGCAATTATGGAATCAGAGGGTTTTGCAGTTCGGCAGTATTCAGGTGTAAACATTGAGCCAAAGATTTTAGAAGAGCTTAGAACTTCAATGCTTGCATTTAAAAAGATACAATTTGATTATCCGATAAAAGGAGAAATGAAAACAATTACACTTAATCCATACGGACTTGTTATTGCTGATAAATACTATCTTGTTGGTTACAATGAATATGTTGGGGATTTAAGACAGTATAGAGTTGACAAAATAAGCGAGTTAGCAATATTAGATGAATATTTTGAAAAAGATGAAAAGTTTTCATTGACAGAATATAGCAACAATTCATTTGGCGTTTATCAAGAAAAACCTATTGACATTGTTCTTGAATTTGACAAATCTATAGCCAATGATGTTTTGAACTATCATTTTCACCCAACACAAAAAATCAAACAATTAGAAAATGAAAATGTTTAAGTTGAATTTACATCAGGCGGTACCTATGCTATTTGCCAAGAACTTTTCAAGTGGGGTTGTAGCGTCAAAATTCAAAAGCCAGTTGAATTGAAAAATTATTACAAACAGTATCTTTTAGATGTTTTGCAAAATCAATAACGAGAGGTCATCTCGTTAAACGGAGAGTGTAATTTAACATTCAGAATAAGATGTAATTAACTATGAGATGGAGATGAGTTTCACAAAATTAGTGTTTCAAGTTTATATTTTAGTTGATTCCAATTTTTGCATTTTGATTCCAGCAAATTATAAAACTCTTTGTTATGTGAAAAATGCATACTGTGGCATAATTCGTGATAAATAACATAATCAATACAGTCTTTATTTGCTTTTATAGTTTCAATATTCATGGTTATTGTATTGCTGTTTTTGTTATAACTGCCCCATCGCTTTGTTAATTTGCGAATCTTCAGATTTGGCTTAACCACCTTATAAGTGATAAACTGCTGAAAACATTTATCTAATTCTTTTTTGTATATAGACAATGCCTTATCTTTGTACCAATTATTTATTAATTTCGCCGGAGTTTTTAAATTATATTCAACAATTAGATACCCATTTTTTAATTTAACAGAATCGGTATTGGATTTAATTACTTTCAGATGATACTGTTTTCCTAAATATCTAAAACATTCACCACTGACATATTTCTTTTCATCAGGTTTTTTGTAATTATCAGCAAAGTACCGTTTTTGTTTTGTAATCCATTTTGCTTTATTTTGAACTTTCTTTATAATATCTTGTCTGTTTTTATTTTCCGGAGCTTTAACTTTAATTTTGGTTGTAGGCAAAACTTCAATAGATAAAGTTTTTCTATCTTCTTGTAGTAATTCAAACTCAATTATTTCTTTTCCGTATTCAATTTTTTCTGTTGTAGCAATCATTTTGCATACCTTCTCTTCGCAATTTTCATTGATTCATCAATTATAAAATCAATGTCATCAAATGTAATATCAATCTTATTTGTATCTTTAAATTCAAATAAAACATCTTCAATATCATTGATAATTTTATTTTGTAAATCAGTATTTTTTATCCAATCAACGTACTGATTATCCAATATTATCTTATCTATTTTGAGTGCAAGTTCTGCGGCAGAATCTTTTGTAGCATCATATTTTTTGATTTTTTCAAAAACAATACCATAAAAAGCTTTTGCAACTTCATTGTTCAAAATAGAAATCGGAATATCATCACCTGTTCTTGTTCTTGCCATTGTTAATATTTCTGTAACTCTATTTAAATAAGCATTATCATTTTTCAGTCTTTCTGCCTCATCCATTATTTGTTTTGAATATTTAGCGATAGCTTCCTTTAAAAGTTCAGATAACTTTTTGTAAAAAATCGGATCGTCATCCCACTTCTCGGATATCGTACGAGAAATCCTATATGCAATTGTATCTGCTTTTGATCTTGTGCTAACCTTCTTTTCAACTTCTGCTTTGAATTTTTCTGTATCAAAAATATCAACAGGTTCTGTCACTTGAATTATTTCATCTGAAGTAACATAGGTATCAATTAGTTTTTGAATTTTTGCTTCGTATTCTTTTCTATCAATAGATTCTGCATAACGAGATTTCAAAGAAACACGTAAATTTAAGAAGAATTTTAAGTCATTTTTATATGTAACAATTTTCTTTTCAGGAGTTTCCTCCAAAAACTTAAAATTGCCTAACGCAAGTTGTAAAACTTTTGAATATTGACTTAATTTATCATAGAACTTATCTCTGTCATCTTCATATTTTAAATGTTGCTCGTATGCTTCAATATCGTATTTATTTATACCGTTAAATATTTCCCACAAATCAGAATGTAATTGCGGCAACTTTTTAATTTCCTCTTGTGCAGATATTAGTGCATCTTGAATATCTGATTCATCAAAATCACCTATATTACTATAAGTGAGAAGGGCTTCATCTAATTCTGTCAAAAGCCCATAGTAGTCTATAATTTCACCATAATCTTTCCCTTCTGCAAGACGATTAACTCTTGCTATAGCTTGCAAAAGCCCATGTTCTTTTAGTGAACGTGCAATATAAAGAACTGAATTTTTTGGAGCATCAAAACCTGTTAGTAATTTATCTACAACAATAAGAAGTTCAGGCTCCGGCGCATTTTTGAATTGATTAATAATTTGAGCATTATACTCTGATTCATTGCCAAATCTATCCATCATTCGCTTCCAAAACTGATTTACCTCACTTGAATTTTCTTCGTAAATATCATCATTTCCTTCTCTTGTATCGGGTGCCGAAATAACGACTTCCGAAGTTACCATTCCAAGTTCATCCAAGTATTTTTTATATTTTAAAGCAATAGCTTTTGAGGGTACGGTTAATTGACCTTTAAAACCTGTTCCTTTATATTTGTGTTCAAAGTGCTGACTGATATCAAGAGCAACATTAGCAATTTTTTGTTCAGCCTCATTTAAAATTCTTCTTGTACTAAACTTTTTCTTTAAATCAGCTTTTTGTTTATCGGTTAAGTCTCTTGATATAATGTCAAAATATTTATCAATACTATTTTGTGTAACATTTTGAACGGCTAATCTGCTTTCGTAATACAAAGGTAATACGGCTTCATCTTCTACAGCTTGGTTGATTGTATATGGAGTACCTATAATTCCACCAAACTTAACAGCAGTACTTTTTTCTTTTTTCATCAAAGGTGTACCCGTAAAACCAATATAACAAGCATTTGGAAATACTTTTTGCATAAGAGCATTAGCACTACCATATTGGCTTCGGTGGCTTTCATCAACAAGAACAAATACGTTTTTAGAATTATCAATAACCTTTTTCTTACGTAATGCTGCTTGGAATTTATTAATGACCGTTGTGATGATTGTTTCTTTGTTATCCGCAATAATGTTTCCTAAATCTTCGCCACTTGTCGCTTTTTTTACTACTTTACCACAAGATTTAAATGTATCTGAAATCTGTTTATCAAGGTCAATTCTATCGGTTACAATAATAACTTTTGGGTTAATAATTTCGGGCTCAAGCGAAATTGCCTTAGCAAGCATAACCATAGTGAGAGATTTCCCGCTACCTTGGGTATGCCATATTACACCACCTTGTCTGCGTTCATCTCTAATAATTTTTATTCTTTCTAATGTATCCTGAATAGCAAAATATTGTTGATAACGAGCAATTTTCTTAATACCGGCATCATATACAATGTACTTATACATAAGTTCCAATAGTCTTTGAGGTTGGCATAATGAATAAAGCAATTTGTCTTGTTCTGTAACAAGTCGTCCTTCGGCTTCTATGTTATCAAAATATTTTCTTACATATTTAAATCTGTCTGCAAAAAGTTTGTCTTTTTGTTCATCAGATAATGGCTTATTAACCAACTCTTGCAAATCAGTTTCTTTAAGTTTTTGTTCTTTCCAAGTAGCCCAGAATTTTCTTGGCGTTCCTGTTGTTGCATATTGAACTTTATTAGATGTTAATGCAAGCAATATTTGAGAATATTTATATAAATGCGGAATCCCATCTTCCTGCTGATTTCTTAAATGTTGCGATTTTGCATCTTCCAAAGGTTCTTTTATATCTGGTCTTTTACATTCAATAATGCACAACGGAATGCCGTTTACAAAAAGAACAATATCAGGGCGATATTTTTTATCGCTCGAAGTTCTGTTTACTTCAAATTCTTCTGCAACATGGAATACATTGTTTTCAATATTGTTCCAGTCTATATAGTTTATAGTAAAACTTTTTCTATCGTTTCCGATTGATTCTTCGAAGCTTTTACCTAGAGTTAATAAATCATAGATTTTTGAATTAGTTGTAACTAAACCATCAAACATAGGAACATTTTTTATAGCATCAATTGCACCACGAATACTCGCAGGAGAAAATGGGTAAATTTTACCTTTGAATTGAATCTTGTTAAATTTAAGAAGTTGCTGCTCTAGAATATCTTCCAGAATTACATTGCTCAATTTATCCTGACGTTCTTTTAAAACTTCTTCAGGAGTCAAATAAGTGTAACCTAAATTCTGCAACAACTGCAGCGCCGGTATTTGTGATATGTGATCTTCTATGAATGATGGTGTTTGCATAATTACTTACCTTATTTTAATATTATTTTTACAATTATAACAATGTCTATAAACTCCACTTGGATAAGCATTATATTCATCCCCAATTCTAATCTGAAGATGTTCTCTATCCCAACAAACTGGACAAAATGGTCCGTCTTTTGTTCCATCTTTTTTCAAATCCCAATATACTTTATTTTCGAATACCATATTATGTTCAACCTTTTGAGAAAGTTGTTGCTTCAAGTCTAGATTTTCTTGTCTTAAATTTAGAATTTCTTCTTTTAAATCAACAATAAGTGATTTTAATTCAATATTTTGAGTACTATCAGCAATCTCCTTTATTGCTTTAATATTATCTAATGTTGTTTTTATATCCATATATTACTCCTTACTTTTTATCTTTAGGTGGACAAGGATCATTTCCATGACTATCTGATTGAGATATCTTTCCGTCTTTATTATGTATTTTTAATTCAGTTCCTTGATTTTTGCTTATTTCACGAGTTTTCTTAACCACTTCACTTTTTGTATCACCAACAACTGAAGCTCTTTCTGCACCAGCCCTCTTACCTTGCCATTGATTAGTTTCTTTGTTAAATGTTACATGGTGAGAATTTGTTTTTCGTTTGTCAGCCATTTTTACCTCCTTTATACTTTTACCCTAATTTGACCAGTGAGAAGTTTTTGCATTAAACCTTTTTTCTGCTCCTTTAACTTCTCTAATTTAGAATTTAATAATTGTATTTCTTTATCACTTTTATTTAATATTTCTGCAATTTTTTGTTGTTCTTTTGAATCTTTTGGATGGTATAGTAGCATATTAAAGAAATCTTCTGTTGCCATATTTAATAAGCCGTGATTTCTTGCACCTTCTTGTGCTATCATTTTTATTTCACGATTCAACATTCCTGCTTTAAAATAATATTTCCAAAAATCAGAACAATTGTCTGAATTATTTAGTTTAAAGCAAATGTATAAGCTTGAAACAACCCCTTTTTCATACAGGTCAAGTCTTTTGATTGCACCTAATGGATAACCGTTTGAATAACTCTTATTATATGCAAATTCGCCATTATTTAATAAGATATATTTTGAAGTATCTACACTTGCAATTCTTTTATTATAAAAATCTTTTTGACTAATTAAACCATTTTGTGCAGATATCGTTAAAATATTGCTGTTTAATTCTTCATTTTTACGAGTAATGCGTTCAAATATACTATTGAATTTGGAATGAGTCCATTTGCTGTTATATCCAGAAAGTCTTATTTTACCTATTAATAAATTTTTCATAAGAGCTTTATGGAAAATTTCTTTTTGCTCAATGAGTTTTTCGAAAGCTTCAATTCCGTCATCCCAAACGGATAATATCTCCGCAATTTTTTCTTGTTCATTTTTGGATGTTGGGTAAGCAATACTATATTTTTGAACTTGAGGAACTGTTAATTGAGGAACTCCCGTAGATTCATTTCTAAATTTAATTTGTGTTATAAAAAAACTTAGAGCTTTTGTATCAATATTTTTTTTTGCAATAGCTGTTACTAAACGACCTATTGGTGTAAAAAATGGTTCGTGAAAAAATACTCGCCCTATATCTCCTCGCCCAGTTATTGTTATGGCTTCTTGATCAATAGTATATTTCGAGCTATATCCATACAAACCTTTTTTTTCAATAGAATTTGAATAAATTGGGTAACAATGTGTTTTTGTTTTATTTCTTGAAAATATAGTTTTATTCACGTCACCACCAGCTGTAAAATTAAACAGTTCGAAAAGTTTTGCGACTTCCCAATCTTCAGGAATCCAGCCAAGTTTTGTTTTCTTATAACCTTTTTTATTTTTTATTAGCACATTATTGCTCATTGTACGTTCCTCTTATAAATTCAAACATCTTGTCAAATGCTTCTTGTTCAGTATTACATAACAAGTTCTTGAATTTTCTATTATTTTTCTTTACTACAACACCCCATTTCTTTAATCTGGGGCGATGAGTTATTTCTGTTTTGTATGCATATTTTGTACCAACTCCATTCCATTCAAGACCATTTTTTGCTGGAATCCAGTCATATATAATATTTAATTTTGATAATGCATTCTTAAACTCGGTAATTGATTTATAACGTTTATTCGGATCTTTATTTGTTGCTTTATTTATAATTCTTATTACCTTTTCTGAAATCCAAGGATTAAAACCAATTTTTTTAATTAAATTTCCTTTTGATAAATCAGTGACTGTAATTTTATTTTCATATAGTATAGCATTCCAATCAGCATAATTGTTTATAATCCTAAATAATGTAATACCCGCCGCATAAATATCTGTTTGGATAGTGTTTTTGAAATCACTAAAACACTCTGGTGCAAGATGAGAAGTATATCCTTGCCCAGATTTGAAACATTCTTCTATGGTGTTACTTAAACCAAAATCAGAAAGTTTAGGATTATTATTTTCATCCAATAGTATGTTATCGGGCTTAATATCTCTGTGTAAATATCCTTGCCCATGCATATACTCTAATGCGAATAATATTTTTATAAATAAATCAATTGAATTTTTTACAGATATAAAATGTGTTTTCATAAATGAACCTAATGTACCATTGGACATATATTCTATGGCAATATAAATATATAAATTTTTGTCTAATTCATATTTATCAACATCATATACTTTTACAATATTGTCGTTTTCAAATTGTACTTGAACTTGAGCCTCAGTCAATACTTTTTGTATTTCTTCAACACTATTCATTTTTTTACTAAATTTTAATGCCCATACTTGGTCAAGACCGGTATGCAAAACTTGATATGTTTCACCGAATGAGCCTGCGCCTTTATATGATATTATTTGAAATTTATTTACATATTCTTGCTCTTGAAATAACAATTTTAATTCCTTTCCCTCAGAATAAGCGTACCGATTGCAAAGATTTTTCTACTTTCTTGATTTTTATATTTGCTATTTGTATACATACTCCTCATCAGATTAATTGCAGCTGTTTGTCTTTCATTTGATGTAAAACCTAATTTTTTAGCTGTAATATTTGCTGTATATTTACTATCTGTAATAATATTTTTATTTGCACAACAATAATTTAAGATTCCAAGCTCCATAGCAATAAATGGTGCCTCTTTATTAAAATCACACCAGAATACGACTTTGTCTATAGAACCACTTTGTTCAAGTATATTGTCGAAAGTTTCTTTTAAATATTTCATTAATTCAGGCATTGTTTTATTTTGAGGGATTGCTTGCTTATCATCTTTCTCTAAAATGATGTTTCCATCATCCTGTTTAGCCATTACAGCATAGTAGATTTCTGTTTTATTGACTTTAATTGATATTATTCGCATTTTTCAGTCTCCTTATTTGTTGATTCAAACTCTTTTCCAGCTTTTACAGTTATATATGAATACTAACAATTTTTTATACGAACCCAAACCTTTCTAGAACATTCGTTTTGAACTTGTAAGTAATCCTTACAAGTTGATTTTTTTCTAACTCGTTTTCTTCATAAATATGCTTTAAATGCAAAGTAATATTTTTGGGGGTAGCTTCAAATAATTCAGCCATTTTCTTTTGGGTAAGCCAAATATTTTCTTCTACATATAAAACCTCGACAGTAACTCTTCCATCAGGAGAATTATAAAATGTTATTTCGTTTTCAAGTTCTTTCTTACCCATTTATCCCAAGCTCCTTTAAATATCCTTTCATTTTCAATTGAACATCAGCCAACTGTTTTTCAAGGATTTCAATTTCATTTTGAGTAGCTTGAATATCAATTTCCGCTTCTTCCTCAAAAGTATCAACATAACGAGGAATATTTAGGTTATACTCGTTTTCTTTGATTTCGTCTAAGGTTGCAAGATAAGAATATTTGTCAATTGTTTCACGCTTTTTATAGGTTTGAACAATTTTTTCAATATCTGAATCTCGTAATATATTCTGATTTTTGCCTGATTCATATTCTCTTGAAGCATCTATAAACAAGATATCATTATTTTTTCTATTCTTCTTGAATACTAAAATTGCAGCCGGAATTCCTGTACCATAGAATAAATTTTGCGGTAAACCAATTACAGCATCTAAGAAATTATCATTTTCAATAAATTGTTTCCTGATTTTACCTTCTGCACCTTCTCTGAATAGAACTCCGTGAGGAACAACAACTCCGACTTTACCACCATCTGCAACTGCTGTTTCAATCATATGAGAAATAAATGCATAATCCCCTCTGTTTTTAGGTGGTACCCCCCTCCAGAAACGATGAAATCTATCAGAATTAGCATTTTCAGCACCCCACTTGTCTAGTGAGAATGGAGGATTTGCAACAACTACATCAAATTTCATTGTTGTATCGCCTTCTATAAGTTTTGGGTTATTTAGGGTATCGCCCCACTCAATTTGTGCGCTATCTTTGCTGTGCAAAAACATATTCATTTTACATAATGCCCAAGTACTGCCGTTGCTTTCTTGTCCATATAAAGAGTAATTATCTGAACCAACTTCATTTGCAGCTTTTATCAAAAGTGAACCTGAACCGCAAGCCGGATCGCAAATTCTATCACCTTCTTTTGGTTCAACCAATTTTGAAAGCAGAACAGATACTTGTGATGGCGTGTAAAATTCTCCGCCCTTTTTACCTGCACCGGCAGCAAATCTTGCAATTAAATATTCATAAACATTCCCAATAATATCTGATTTGCCGACTTTTGAAGGTCTTAAATCTAATCTCGGGTCAGAGAAATCTTCAATAAGATTTTTTAAGCGAACGTTTCTTTCTTTGGTTTCACCTAATTGCATATCAGAATTGAAGTCAATATTTCGGAATACGCCTTCAAGTTTAGCTTTGTTATCTTCTTCGATTTTTTCTAATGCTTTATTTATTAACTGACCAATTTGATTATCGTTTCTATGTTGGAACAAATAATCGTAAGTGCAGGTTTCATCTAACCTGAATCTTTCTCTTTCAAGACGTCTTTTTATTCTTTCAGTATCATTACCGAATTCTTTTTTTAGTTCTTCATACTTATCTTTCCATACATCACTGATGTATTTGATAAATAAGAATACCAAAATGTAATTTTTGTATTCGGAAGGATCTACTACACCTCTGAAGGTGTCGCATGCTTTCCATACAATGTTATTAATTTCATCTTGATTGATTACTGCCATGTTTTATCTCCTAATATTTTTGTAATTCTTTTTCGATAATTGCACGATATAATAAATTTTTATTATCTGCAATTTGTATAGATAGTTCTTTTTCTTGCTTAGCACATTCTTCTATGTTGGAAATGAGCTTTTGATTTTTTAATGGTATTAAGGGAATTTCTAACAATTCAAGCGTTGCTTTACTGACGTTTGCAATTGTAAGCCCTGTTGCTTGTCCTGCATTTTTTGAAAAATGATTTTTTGCTGCTGCACTATTTAACCATGAGCAGACATATTCTGGTAGAAAATTTTTGTTTGTGACTCTTATAATGTGACACGAAGCCGTAACAGTTGTGTTTGAGGGAATAGCATCAATTAATACAGCAGTATTATTAAGCCCTTTTGCTTTAAACAAAATATCTCCTGGCATGATAATTTCTTCTGGTTTAATATTATTTAGCTGAATTTTTTTTATATCTTTTTCTGAAATACATACTATACCAGCAGTAGAAATAGCATCCATACTCAGTAAATTTATATTTCCGTCAATTTTATAGGGGATCTTGCTTCTAAAAACGTGCCCTGTTATAATAGTAGATATATTTTTAAAGTGATTGACCATGCTTTACTCCAAAAAAATTATAGTTGTAAGTTATTATACTCATATTATAACATGCCAAGGAGATGTTTGTCAAGGTTGTTTTTGCAGTAAGTAGTTATACTCGCATTTTATTTGGTTGTTATTTGTCTTAAATTCTTTCTGCAAAAGGACTTAGGCACATGTCTGTTTGTTAAGTTTTATAAAGCTTGTTTGATAATTTGTAGATTTTGAGTAATGCATATGACACGCTAAAGGAAGTCGAATGGAAAAAGTCGGATCTAATATTACTTCAAAGAAGTTTAAGTAACAAAGCAAATGGTCGAAAAATATTTCTAGCAAAGCTGTTGTTGATTATTGAGTGGCAAATCAACCAGAGGTTAAAGAATGTTACAATCTTGCACCGATAATTAAGCACTTGCACAATGATGCAGATGTATTGAATGCATTTTTATGAAAAAATGTTGAAGTTTAAATACCGTTTAAAATCCGTTTAAACCGTTTTCAAAATTATTATGTCCAAATAATACGATTTTAGATATATGCTTGAAGCTTCCCATTGAAAGAGTGATAAATAGTGTAGCTTGAAAGGAGTATATTATGGTTGAAAAAGACTACATGTTATATGGAACAAAGATTTTGAACTTAAAAACACAGGAAATTGGTTTATTGATTTGTTTATGGGAAAACAAGTTTACTGATAAAACTGTTGATTTTGCCACATGTGTCGATAAAACAGGCAAGCGTTACAATATAAAACTAGATAATATCAGAGGGTTTGAAGATGATTTTGAAAAATAAAAGAACTCGTGAAACTTTGGAAATTGAGTTCTCAGAATTTAGAAAAAAGTTTGCCAAAGAAATACAAATAGCCTTTGAAAGTTTTCGCAAAACCGAACTAAATAAGCCTTTTTATAACAACAAAGACGATAATTCAATGAAATTTAATTTCTATTTCCAACTCCAATGGAACTTCAACCATTTTGGCAACTCGGTTTAGTATATCGAAAGCCTATAAATTATTTTTAATCATTTTCTTAACTTCATCTACAGAATAGACTTCATTTTTGCCTTTAGAATGTAAAATCATATGACAATTAGGGCAAACAGGAATTAAATCTTTTATTGGGTCTATTTCATATTCTTCACCAATTTCTGCGATAGGTTTTATATGGTGTACATGAATTTTATTTTCAAAAATTGCTCCATACTTTTCAGAAAATTTAAATCCGCATATTTGACATTGTGTACCAAAATATTCAATACATTTTTTCTTCGCAAATGGGTTTCTTTCGTATTTATTTACTAGAACAGATTTAACCGTACCCTCTTGATATTTTTCACTTACTTCTTCGGGAAAAACACTTTCAAATTTTGATAAATCATTATTATTTATACTAACACTGTTTGTTTTGTTTTCTGTTTTAGAATTTTCTTTAGGAGTAACAATACCTTCTATTTCAATATCAAGATATTCTGATAATTTATACCAATCACCACAATTTAAAATAGCTTTTTTAACTTCATTTCTAATTTTTTCTTCAAAATATTTATTACTAGCATATTTTGTGCCATTTAGTTCGTCATATAATTTATAAAAACCAATCCCTGGTAATTGAGTTTCTTTATTTACAACAATACAAGATATCATTGGTAAATTTATTGAATGACAAATTTTTGAGATATCTCCAATAAGAATAGGTAATTCTGTGTGAGGGTTAACTATAATGCCATATTCCTTTTTTATACGTTCTGATAATTCATTATATTCAATCCTTACCTGCCCACTTATTATGATTTTTAACATCTCTGTTGCAATAAGTTTCTGAATATTTGTAAGATTGGATTTTTTTAAAACAGACTTTTGGTTAGGCTCTAACAAAAATTCCATATAATGTTTAATTGCACGAAGGTACATATTATGACCTTTTGTATTAGCTTGCATAAAGTCTTTATTGTTTTTTAATTCTAATATAATAGATTGAACTTCTTGTGCTGAAGCTATTTTAAATAAATCAAACTTCAAAAAACGCTCAGATATAGCATTTATACCACTAATATAGTTTGAACCAGAATTTGCAGAAGAAGGTCTTGATTCAATATATTCCAAAAATTGATCTCGCATAAGTCAACCCTTTTTCTTTATCCTATCATAAAAATATTAATTTTTATAACCGCTGTAATACCTATAAACACTTGAAAAGCTCAAAAATATGTTATAATGGTAGTATGAATTATAGACAATATGAAAATTTTGAATACCAAAACGCAGTTGCACAAGATTTGAGAAATTGGGCAATCAAATTTGCTTTATCTAAATTCATTGTAGCTTCAGTGCCTCAACAAGATAGAACGCAAGTTGAGGCTATTTGTGATGGAGTTACTGGAGCTTTAGATTTAATCAATCCTCCTAAAACTCGTGAAGGTCAAGCTTTAGCTTTTGGTACTAATGCATACAATTTATCAAAATATTTATAATTACTCTATCCCAAAGAATTCTTTTTCAATTTGTTTAACAAAATCTTCGGAGAGTTGGTCGCTTGGTTTTGGGGTTTCGGTTTGTTGTTTGAGCTCCATATTTACCAAGTCTGGCAAATATTTTAGCAAATTTGTCAAAGTATAATACTCGGACTGATTAACGGGCTTTTTGTTTTGCATATCCATAGTTAATTTTGCCATTAATTTTTCAACAAAACCCTGCAGTTCTTTTGAAAAGTCCTCTTTATTTGCTAATTTTTCAACTTTTTTCTGTCCCATTCATACTTCGTTCGCCAATAAAAATCGTACGGCGAGAAACGTTCAAGTTTTTACAAATCTAGTCGATTGACAAATTGTCTTGTAAAAACAGAGTTTCAGCTTGTTTATAATATTTCATTTTACTCATTTTTAATCCTTGAAAATTATTCTGTTCATACTAAATTCATTCTTCTCATTAAGCCTCTTAACCTGAAAGCTACAGCATTTTGAGACCAAGCCTTGTGATTTACAATATTTCAAAAGTTGGTTAAGTTGCGTTAGCGTGTTTTTCAGCCGTCTATGTCCTAAATTCTGAGTTTTACAACTCACATAAAACACTTTTATATCGTCAATTGTGATTTCTTGAATAATTTTGCCCCTAAAAAATGGCAAAATATTTATCCTAAAAATCGACTCATAATTCTCGTAAAGCTGTTTGCGATTTGCCAAGTCCTGGTTCACCATAAACAAGTCCCATTTTTGGAATATTTTTCGGTTTGTTTTGTAGATTTTCAACTAAACCTATAAAGTTTTTAACGTTTTGTGTTTTTATAAATATTTTATTCATATAAAAGCCTGTACTCCTTTGTTTGCTTAAATTCTACTATCCAAGAATTATTTGGATCGTTTGCTATTAAATATTCATATTTTTCTGAATTATTTTTGAACAAGGTTTGAGGGGGATTTGAACGCGGTTTGAATTAAACATCTTTTGGTTCGTCCATTTTCAGTTCAATGAATTTAACTTCTTCATTACTTAAATATTGTTTTACAGAGTTAATAGTTTTCTTTCTCAATTGTCGCTGTTTAACAATTTTCTGTTTATAGTCCTCAAAATCTTTCACATCGTCTAAAATTTTTACCATCGGATGAGTTTCTGTTACTCGTTCTGCTGTGCATAAATATTCACCTTTGGTGGTAAATACCTTAATGCTTGTCAGGTCAAAAAGGTTGTATTTGATTAGCACTTTGCTTTTGAATCCGTAAAGACGTTCATCAAAATAATCACAATTTAAAAATCTGATTCCGTTTCTCTGTATAGTCTTAACTTCAGTTGCAAGCATCAAATCATCAAGTAAATTAATATCTATATTTTGTCGCTTTCTACTTTCTAAAATTTCTGCTATTGTTTTATTTGGTGCATTTGGACAAGGTTGAGAGTTTTTGAAATTCAACCACATATCAATCATTTTTATTGTTTCTTCTAAAGTTGGTACAAAATCGTTATGTAATTGTTTGTGCAATTTTTCATTCCGCATCAAATACGCAGGTTTATTTTGAATAGCACTTCCGACATAACTTGGTAATAATTTTTCAAACCCTTCCTGAAACTCTTTAAAAAATCTTTCAATTACTTTGGCTCTGGCATTATATGGTCTAGCGAATACTGTTTCTATACCTAACTTTGAATAAAGTCCATTAAACCCTAACTCTGTAAAACCTTTATCATCAGTAAAGTATTTAGCTCTGAATGCTCTACCGTTATCTTGGTAAACTATTTTAGGAATCATATCTAGATTAATAATTGCATTTCTTAATGCACTTGCAATACATTGAGTATTTTCTTCTAACATAATTTCATAACCCACAAGTGCTGTTGATTCCCAATCTAAAAATCCAACTAATGTTGCTCTAGTCGGTTTACCTGTAAAAGGATTAATTACATTGAATGCCAATTTATGACCGTCAGCTACAAGAATATCCCCAACTTCAAGCAAATTTGCATCACGTTTTATATATGGTTTAACTTTATCTGATAGAGCTTTTTCACCATCTCTTGCTAAAACCCATTTATCATAATTATTCTTCTTAAACCAATTAGCATATTTTCTAAAAGTAA
>ERZ1034878.607-NODE-607-length-15633-cov-9.498459_pt1 | contig 15633 bp, 41 predicted proteins | sample MGYA00520593_ERZ1034878 | MGnify/ENA primary metagenome ERZ1034878 (study PRJEB33766, sample SAMN09781724) | gut metagenome | biome: gut microbiome | host: Homo sapiens | place: Madagascar | study: EMG produced TPA metagenomics assembly of the PRJNA485056 data set...
AATTAATCTATTTGAACAACTAATTCTAATTTTCTAGCTTCTATCCAACAAATCTTTTTTGTATAAACATCTCGAATACAAGCTTTTTCTTTTGAACCATTACCATGCATACCTAAAGTTAATAATTCAAAACATTTATCCCATTTAGGTACATAAACAATACTAAGTCTAGAAATAATCCCTTTAGGTAAAGGAATTGTTTTGTACTTTTTGTTTTTATAAATCCAATTTGCCATAATAAAAAAAATAAGAACCGGAAGAAAACTAAGGAAAACTTCCGGAAAGAAAATAGGATGTGCCATAAATTAAAATTAAACAACTAATTACCTTAGTTTTTTGTCACGCTAAGCAGATTCGAACTGCTGTGTTCGGAATGAAAATCCGAGATCCTAACCACTAGATGATAGCGTGAAATAATCTTCCTAACAGGACCCATAGTATTTCCAATCATACGTAGGTTGTTGAGTCGGTCTACTCTCAAGGTTTCTGGTTTGAAGATTGCTACTATAAACCTTTTTTTGCTGGTTTCGAGAACACCATAAAACTACTAATTTTTACAGAATCAGTTAAAATTGGTAGAACCCCTGACGATTGGTTCTACAACCGATCCTTCGTTACCATATTTATACTCCTACGAAGTTAGAGTGTTTATTTAAAAGCTATTTTTAGATGTTTTAAGACGCTTTTATATAAAAGATGAATAATTTATCATCTTTATATAAATAATGCGTTAAAAGGGCTTTATTTTCCACTTACCAAAACATTTAAAATCATCATTGAAATTATCCCAATTCTTCATACATAAACTATATAATGGGCATATACAACAATCAACGTCATCAATACCACTAATCCAAAATTTATTTCCTTTAATTATAAATTTTTCATTTATGAATCTATTCATAAGAAATCTTAAAAATTCCTTTACACTTAAGAATTTCTGTAGAAACTCTACAAAATTCTAAATTCAGAGGACATGTTAAACAATTGTAAATATGCATATCTCCATCATCTTTTCCTATAATTTTATATTTTCTTCCAGAAAACATAAAAGATTCCAATACAAATCTAGTCATTTTTTAATTATTTTGCAACGACCATAACAATCAATTATTTCGGTAGGAATACAAAATAACGAATAAAAACTATTATTAAGTGGACAAGAACTACATTGAGAAAGCTCAGTAATTCCACCTACATATTTTATAAAATAGGAATTCCCATTATATAAAAACTCTTCATTAAGCATCCTTTTCATTATTTATTTCATTATTCATTTCAGAATTTAAAATATAATAAGCTTGTTCTCCTCTCTGCAAAAAAGATTCCAAATTAATCCAAATAGCTTCATAACCAAATGATGCATTTTTATACCATCCTGGTTTTTCTGCTGGAATTAATTTTTCTCTCCAAGTTTTAAAATATTCCTTTCCTTTATATATTTTATGTCTAGATTCATCAAAACAACTAGCACAAGTTTCCCAACAAATTAGATCATCAAGATCATATTTATAATATTCTCGTAGAGGAATTTCTACTTTAGTATATTTATACTCATTTGTATGAGAATTATAACTAATATCTCTATATTTGCTAAATTCTTCCCAAGATTGGATATTTTCTTTTTCTATAAAATTAAAAATAGTTTCCAAAGGATTATATTCATCTTCGGAATCCCAACGAGTGATTAATAAACTAAAAGGCATAAAAGCCAAACGGTTTAAAATTTCTTTTCGTATATCAAGTGCAGTAAACTCTCTTTTTTCCTTAGAAAGTTTTTTATAATAATGTTGAGGAATTTCATAAGATAAGCAAGAAACATAAGTTTTCCGCCCAATAGCATATCTATATGAAGTTCACATCAACATTTCTTCAAAATCACTAATCATGATTTACAGCTTTTTTATAATCTTCACAAATTTTATCTATAACTATATCTAATATAGCTAAATCTGAATGCCTATCATTTGAATCAACTCCTCTAGATTTAAGCATTTCGTCAGTTACTTGAAAACCAGGAGTTACTAATTCATATAATTTATCAAAACATTTCCATTCTAGATCATTCTTTTTCCAAAATTTTTCAACTATATCAGGATCTAGTACATTAGTTTTATCGTATCTTAAACTATAAATAGTTGGAAATTCATCTTCTTCATATTGAACATAAGCATAAACATCGCTTGGACCAGAACCTTGAATTATATATGATTTTATATATTTGAGAAAATTCTCAATTATACCTCCATTTTTACAATTAGATCTAAAACTAAGTTTATAATCTCTACTTATATCATCTTTATAAAATGAAGGTTTAGATTCTGCATAACCAAAATAATAAGATCCACTATAAATAATACGACATAAATTATATTTCTTTTCAAACTCTTCTATTTCCTTTTCAGAAAGAGTTTGATCTATAAATCGTTCATTATATATCTTTTCTTCATAATTTTTTGGATACTCATATTTTGGTTTTTTATTTGAGTTAATTACCCAGTCAAGAGTTTCAATTAAAATTCTAGGCGTTTTTTCAGATAAACTACATCCTAGAATTAATTCTGTGTACATTCCCATAATTTCTTCTTATATTATTTAAATATCTATAATGAGCTTGTCAGCCAATTCAGATAAACCACATAACCGCAGCGCGTGCTGCAACTCGTGGACGTACTTGATAGGACATGAAAGGTTATACATATTGTTGCTTATCTCTACGTTGCGACATTCCCCGTTGTATCTATAATTGACAAGCACATATAGATTCTCAGAATTATCTATATGCAGAATCAATCCAGAGCCTATCGTATCCTGCGTGAATCCGTTATTAGTTAGAATATCAGTAGTGAGCTGAACCGGATAGGCATCCTTCTCCCTGAGTATGAATATATTCGCTAAAGGTGATATGATACCGATAGGCTCATCATCATTGAGACTTAAAGACGTGACACTCACGGGGTCTCCAAGGTAGCTAATCCAATCTCCTAATTGTAGTTCAAAAGCTTTCATATTATTCCTCCCAAGTTATTTTACAAGTAGCCACGTAATCTGGCTCTTTAGATGACATTTTTGCCTCTTTTTCAGATTTAATAGGATGAGGCCTTCCAACCATTATTCTATTATCTATGTCTTTATATAAATTAATCCAACCCTCATGTTTTTCGGTAGCAAAGAATAAATCCATACATGAATCTGTATCCACATACAGTCTCCCGTTAGGGAGGTATGCAAAACAATTTTCAATTCCATCACTCGCGAAGCAAAGAGCAAGAATTGGACGATCTCCTCCCTGTCTGTCAGTACAAATAATTCTTACGTTTCTCCAATCTCTTGTGACAACTTTTTTATTAGGATTTTTTAAATATTCTTTTAAATCAAATTGTTTCATATTTTTTTATTTATAACCATTTCCATAGTTTGATTAACACAGATCTATATAGGATTCGGTCCGAAAATATCATTCATTTCTTCCATTTCTGAATCACTCATTCGATCAAATTCCTTGAATAATGAATGTGCCATGCTTTCAAGATAATTCACATTGGAATAATCTTTCTTATATTTCAGAATAAATGCATTTTTATTTTCGAGGTATTCTAAAGCTCTTTCAATAAGAATCTTGCTTGCGCCTTTTCCTCTAGGAAAACTGTAAGAATATTGGTAATAAACAATATTAATTGCTTTGGTAATTTCATTCAATCTTTTTTGCTCTGCATCATCAAGTCTAAACCATTTGATATTGTTGACGCACCATTCCACATAAAACGGATTTTCATTTAAGACATCAATGATAGAGCGTCCTTTGTATTTTCCGAATGTAAATATTCTCATAGTGCTAAATTTCTATTGCGCCATCAACATAAGTAATGGATCTTCCTAAAAGCTTAAAATCAGCACTAGGAGGAAGCTCTATTCCTAAATCAATGAAATTTTCAGATTCAACCTGTTCTTCCCTAAAATATCTATATCCATCATATGAAGGATTGTCGTTAAAACAACCAAGATATTATTTTTATTTCTTGCTAACCATGCCATAGTGTTACTTTTTGTTTGTAAATGTGTAAATAGTGTCCAATTTAACTGTATTGTCTTCCTCAGTAGTAATAACTTTCTTTTTAAGATTGTATTTGGTTGATGAATATTCTTTGCTTTCAACGTATATATATGTTGTACCTATAAAAAGACTTATACTCACTATAAGGAAAAATATAGCAATAACAGAGGTAAATACAGCATTATCATCATCAGACGAATCAGCTACTGCTACTGCTATACCTGACAAAAATGCAACTATAATTGATCCAATAGCAAATAAAATAATTAATCCCATATATTCAAAATTTAACTTTTGTTTCGACCCGGTTATTCTTTTCCATTCAGCTTGTCAAGAATGTATTCAATAAACTCATCTTGCATTTTCGCTGCCAAATCTTCAGGGAGATTTAATCCGCCACAACCAGTAAGATATCCCCATCCTCTGACTAAAAACTGAAATTTACCCTTGTAATAAATCTCGGTTACATCATCTCCTGCTGTCCACTTAGCCTCATAATCTGTTGGATACTCTCCGTTAATGATGTCAATTATGTGATTTATTCTTTCTTTTTCACCAGAAATAAAGTCTACAGTTTCATCACACAATGAATTGTAAAAATTTAATGCTGTGTGTCCATCGGCATCCCATGCATACATACAATACTCATCATCTGAATGTAATGGTAGTTTATAACACTCCGTCCAATTATTTGGTACAGAATATTGTTTACGAATAGCCTTACCCATGTTTATTCCTCCCACCATTTATAATATTCTGGACAATCGTCAGTAGTCCCTGCGAGACTTTTAGTCTCGTTATTATAAGGAATACACATTTCCCATCTATTCCTATTGATAAGTTCAATTACGGATATCTCGCCAGAGGGTTCTCGTATAATTTTTTCAAAAAAACTTGGAAGCCATTTGAAATTGCCTTTATCACGTAGCAACACCTTATCAAAAGGCTGAAGTTCTTTCAGATTAAATTTCTTAATAGGGATCTTAAACTTACTCCAGTCACGTTGATCTTTGGATGGAAATATGATACATTCAGCATTTTCGAGATTGTAAAACTTACCGTTCTTTAAAAGAGTAAATTCTTCGGTTTCTTGTCCTGGCATTAGTACGGTAATACAAATCATTTCTTCCTTTATACCACTAAAATATACATCACCCCACATAGAAGACCAAAACTTCGTCCCAGTTGGGCAATCTTTTAAGATTTCACAAAGATTAAGATTCTCATTCATAATTTATTCTTCCCACTCGATTTTAATTGTAGTAAGATAATTGGGACTAAGTGCACATTTTTTAGCCATATCTTCTGCTATCTCTTTTGAAGTATAAACTTTACCAAGTTGAATATCTTCAGATGGATCTTTAAATATGCTTATCCATCCCTCTTTTTTGATTGGCACAAAGAATAGGTCATTTGAATCTTGAGTATGTCCAAGCCAATACCCATTTTCCGTATAATTATGTACGTTTTCAGAATCGTTTTCCTGCACGAGGGCAACTACTGGACAAGTAGCTGAGGCTCTATCTGTACAAAGAATTCTTACATTACGTCCATCCCGAGTCACGATTTTTCTATCTGGATTCTTAACGTACTCTTCTACATTAAAGTGTATCATATAATTTTAATTTTATTTTAAATCTACGACCGCCCTGATGGCATGACAATAAATCCTGTCTGTGGTGTAGCAATAGCCGAAGCCAAGGTGAACGACAAACTTAATACTTGAAACAGACTCCGACGAAGAACCAAACCAAGTATCAAGTATATCTCCATTATGTTTTCTTAATATCTTATTAATCTCATCTTTTTGGAGATACATCTGTAATAATTCATCTTTTGTGGCGATTTTATCCCCATTGGTTTTCTCGTATTTCATATAATCGTAATAAGACATTGCAGGAACATTGTTTTTTAGCAATACTTTGTCAATCAATGGAACATATACTCCCTGTTGTTCTTCAACCCAATAAGGCTTAATTAAATCTTTTAGTTTATCGTTCATAATGACTTTTATTTCTTATTTCTCCATTGCCTTTTTGAAAGCATCGAACATACATGCACTACACTTCAACCACGGTCTTTCAGGCGTACCATCGTCAAAGAGGTAGTCGTTTACATGCTCTTGCAACCAATATATTGCTTTTTCAAGCATCCAATTTGCACCTGCGATATGAGAATGAAAAGCAACATCGTGCTTGCCATAATTACTTATATTATCAGATGGAAAGCATTTTTCCGCATATTCAGATGCTTTTTCTAGGAATGCTGTCTTGACTGTGTTAATACTCTTGTCGCATTCCTCAGCAAACATGAGATCGAGTATAGACTCTTCTTTAACATTATACTTACCATTCATATCGTATGAACGGCATGCTTCCTGTCCGGTAATACTGGTACAAAGTGCAACTATTGGAAAATCTGTACTTTTTCTATCGGTACAAATGATCCTTATTTTTTCTCCATTTCTTGTTACAACCTTTTTGTTAGGATTTTTAAGATATTCTTTTAAGCTAAATTGTTTCATATTTATTTTTTTGCTTCAGTCAACCACCCTCACCTGAAGGGGGCTTCATTGACTGTGACTTATGAATTATTCAGTGATGGTTTATTAACAAATTCAGACAAGATAACATATGTAGATTATTAACGAGGCGCCGCAGAAAGCATTAAGCTGACTGTGGTGTTTTTCTTATTCAAAATCGAATGATAAAATATCGTAGCGCATCAAATATTGTTCATTCAGCAGTGATACATTTGCCATTTTTACGCCATCCATCTTTTCAAAATCATGATTACCAGTATGGATATGCCCAGAAAAGAAGTATTTAGGTTTTTTTACTTTTATAATTTCAGCCAAAACCTTATTGCCTACATTCTGTCCATAAATCATATCATCTGCTTTCGAATAATGAATTGTACCCAAGCCATTCAAGTCAGGACTGTCATGGCTGATAAATATATCCACATTATCCGGGCATAAATCATACATTGCCTTTAGCGTTTCATCTGACATCATAAACGCCCAGTTTCCGAATATCTTACAATAAGACGTGCCGAATATCTTGATTGAATTAATTCCGTTGTCATCAACCCATTCAAAATCATATTCATTGTTTTTAAGGAAAATACATCGCCTGTTTGTCTTTGATTTCAACAAATCTTTTTCCTTATTGCCACACCGTTCGAACACAAAATCATGATTTCCACCAACCATAACCACTTTTGAATATTCGTCATGGAACGGCAAGGCATTAACCCAATCAACAAAATCATTTAGCATCCATTCTTTTTGGAATGCATAATATTGATCGTGAATTGGGCAAACATCCCCGCAAATTAATAATAAATCAAATGATTCTTCTACTTTTGGTAATTGTCCGTGAAGGTCACTCATTGCTAAAACATGCATAATTTTTATAGTTATATTCTACTAATTATTTCAACTAATGTTTTTGGTGTTGAATCATCTCGTCGGCTTTCATCCTTTGAATCATAATCAATAATCCATAGTTTGGAATCTCCGCCATTGTTATATTTTCCCGCCAATGTTGACATAAAGTTCAATACTTGCCTGTATTGCCCCGATATATTGATATCCGCCAGGTCCTTAAATGTGTATTGGCATGATTTCTTGAATGATCCGGGATTAATGCCAATATATGCCCTTGCGTTATATATTTTGCAGAGCGTCTTTATCTCATCCTCCTGTCATTCAAGTAATCCAAGGAAATGATATAATAATTCATTATAATCCAGTTGTTCTTCTTTATGCCCTCGCCGTCCCTCTTCCGCTGCACGGGCTACATCTTTTTTCCATTCCTCAAAATTTCCATATTTTTCTCCGTTACTCGAATAGTGATACCTGTATTTTGATCCGCAACCAGGACATTCAAAACACAGAAAATACCCATTTTCAGTAACACAATATCCCACAATACCTTCTCGATATGCTGTTGGATGTGTAAAATAGTAGTTACAGTTATCACATGCACATGACTTATTGTACCTATATTCCTCGTAGTTGAGGATTTCCGGTAAATTCCATTCTCCTTTACCAAATTCGTGTCTGAAAATCATCTTCTTGAGCTAAATTAGTTCTTCATTGATTTTCTGAATCTAATCTCAAAGTCATCAAACCAAGATATTCCTATCTCTTCCTTTTGATGCTTGAACCACTCAACAGCTTTTTCTATCAATTCGGATTGCATCCACTTTGCACCTTCTGAAAATCCAGATTCCCAAAGATTATAACCTTCTTGCCAAGTGTTTTCTGTATAGGGAGATTTTTCTTTTGCTTTTTCTTCTATTGTCATACTTTTAAATTATCTGCATATTCATATAGTTTAAACATTCTTAATAAATGTTGAAATTCATGAACATATTCTATATACCCTATTGGATGAACTTCAAATTTATTGCCATCTATGATATTAACTCTTAATGAATGCTCTCTATTATAAAGTTTTATAGTTTGCTTATCATTGTATAATATTTCGAAGCCATTACTAGTAAAAAACTCTTTTGTAAGAGCTATTGGCCATATTTCTTCTTTATAGATATTTTTGGGTTCTCCATTTAAGTTAAAGATACATTCTTCTCCTTCATATAAGATTTCAAGTACTTTAGCAGGCAAAGGAAAATTTTCTCTAACACTAACATAATCATGAATCATTAATTGTTTACAATCAATCATATTATTCCTCCATCATTCTTCTAAATATTTCCCAAGTATCGCACTTAGCATTGAGACATTTGTTAGAGTCTATCTTATGTGGGCATCCATAGCGACATAAGATAATACAAGCATTGTCAATGTCAATGGCTTTCTGCTCTTTTGCTCCACGAATATATGCCTCTCTTCTTATTGTCTTTGACAAAAATTCATCAATTTCTTCAGGATGCCCTATATAAGCATCTGCCCTTTCTTCTATTGTCATAATTTATTCTTCCATTGCTTTCTTGAATTGTTTAACACGTTCTTCAGCTAACTCATACCATTCTTGGTAGTGAACTGGATATTGACTCCTTATGTATTCACAGGCTTTTTCAAGCATCCACAGAGCACCGTTCAGGAACGCATCCTTACTTTCATTATTGTCAGGAGAATATTCTCTTGCCTTATCTATTATTGATGCCATAATGATTATGATTATTTCAATTCTATTGGTCTTCAGATATTTGAGTTTGCACTTGATCTTGATATAAGGAAATTTTTATACCATTAGTGGTGTTAAATATGTACTTCCCATCTTCCCTACACCCTACAAATTCCACAACAATTTGCTTCTGCCAATAATACAAATTCCCTTTCTTCGGATTCATTTCTATTCCTCCATTCAATTTTAATTGTTTTATACTTTTATCTATGTGTAAATATGTAAACAGTGTCCAGTTAACTGTGTTGTTTTCCTCAATAGTAATGACTTCCTTTCTGAGTTCATATTTGGTTGTTGAGTATTCTTTTTTCTCATAATACTTCTGCATTGCTGTTATAAACAGACCAATGTAAGGTTATATAATCCTCTATGAATGGCTTTATCAGCCAAAGATATGACATTCTTTTGTTTTGAAGAAAGTTTTTTAAGATTGAGAATCAAATCTAAAATGTTAGTGTTTGATTCAATAAGCCTATCTTTCAAATCCTTCTTATCATGTTCTATGGCTTTCATATAAAGGTCAAAAACCATATGGGAATCCAGATTACCTTTAATCATCAAAATAAGGATAGCAATATCTATCTCATCATTATACTTTGTTAACAACTTATTCAGTAATGTAAAAGTATCTTCCATAATTATTCCTCCTATAAAACAGATATTGCTATCCTTTGTTGTTTATTAACCTAAATAAGTATCCATCCAAGCTCGATCCCAGCCCTCTGAGCTAGTCTCTACTTTAAAATTAGCATAAGGACTAGCGGAATTATATCTATTAGCTATTTCTCTAGCACGTCCATAACCACACGTACTAACAATATTTCCGGTCCTCTCATCAACTACGTCAAAATAACCTGCCATTTTGTTTAATTTTTAAATTGTTTATTTATATTTAATAATCCTCTCTGTGCTTGAGGCTGGCCTCCACCTTGAATTTGGCGTAGGGACTCGCGTTGTTCCATCTGCTGGCCTCTCTCCTTGCCCAGTGGTAGTCAAGCGTGTCAACCACTTTTCCTGTTCTACAGTCAACTACATCAAAATAATTTGCCATTGCTTTTAGTTTTAAATTGTTTATTTATTTCTTTTTAAGTTCTTCAATAAGAGAATCTGCAGCTTTTACTGATTCTACCGCATAGTCTATGGGATCTCTTAATGCAATAAGCTGTTGAGACTTAAATAACGTAGCAAATACATCTTTCGCAATCTCATACCGACGCTGCCCCCAGTCAATTTCTTTTGACTGCGATTCACGGAAATATCTTGTCGCTGATTCCAAAAAGGTTTGTTCGAGATTTGTCATATTCCACACAATTTTCTGATTAGTTTATAAATGATGCAAACAATAAAAGATAATATAACGAGAGGCCAGACAATTATCATCCCGATGATGCTGTCATACTTTACATTGCATTCGCGGCTACCCTTTTCCTTGTCAATGAAAACTCCTTCAAAACCATTATATTCATCAATTTTCATCACGGAACGCTCCCATCGCTCCAAAAGGCTTATAATAATCGAACCGACAATGAAGTAACCGACAATGAATAGAATTATTATAAACATAACTATTTCAATTCTACAGGATTGTCTTCCCAAGTGATATGCCTTCCAATTAGCTTTTCATCAGCGTCAGAAGGAAGTTCAACCCTATTAAAGTCAAATATTTCATATCCGAAAGTATCTGGGATAATCCACTCGTAAAATTCACCGTCTCTAACAGGTTTTGAATCATAGACATATAAATCTTCTGATAAATCTCTTGCTATCCATGTCATAATCTAAATATTTTTCTGATTAGCAAATAAATTAACTCAAATATAACTACAGCTGTAAAGAGTGGCCAAAGTATAATCGTTATCTTAACACCTAACGTATTTGTGTGCCAAGCTGGATTAGGAGGATACTTTTCGAGCAAAAGCGGTTTTATTGAATAACCCCATTTGAGAAGCGTTAACTCCGTCTTTTCCCAAGCCGAAGCGACAATGGCACCTATGAATATGTAGCCAAGAATAATTAGTATAATCTTCATAACTAAACTTCTACTGGCTCATCATCCCAGGTAATGGTCTTACCGATAAGATTCTTATCTCCATTATATGATAATTTCGCAAAACTAGAATTAATACTTATCCAAAGTGTCCACATTTCATCTCGTTTTGGTTTATCTGTATAAATATACAGATCATTGTCTTTATCTCGTGCTATCCATGCCATGATTATTCCTCCGTTATTTTAAATCTCTACCGGTTCATCATCCCAAGTTATATGTTTGCCAATTAATTTCTCATCCGTATTTAAAGGAAGTTCGATACAAGGACCACTTATATATGCGTCTATATAATGCGGAATCCATTCGTTATCTTCTCGTTCGGGTTCATCTTCAAAAATATAAAGTTTTTTGTTTTTGTCTCTTGCTATATATGCCATATTAATCAGTTTTAATTTTGGTTAATACATAAGTTGTATCAGATTTTTCTCCAATTGTAGTTACTTTATATTCAAGAACATATTCACTATCCGGATATTCATATATTATTGGCTCTGGACAAAGTTTACTATAAATTCCTATAATAGAGAAAAACATTCCAAATGTTGAAAGTATTGCAAGTGCAGCAAGCCCATCGGTTTTATCAATGGAATAAACAAAACCTATAAAAGATATTATTCCAAGTATTATAAAAATCCACGCCATAGTTAAAGTAACATTTCGTTATACAAGTCAGTGAACGTCTCTCCGAATTTGCAAGCCATAGAGTACGACCCGAAGCAAAGCCGAGAACCAAAAGCTGCACTTGCTGACGATGTTGTACGATGTACATCATAGAATACAAATCTTTTGACTCGTTTTTCATAGACAAACCACGGATAATATATTCGCTGTTCGATATTGGAATGATCTGGCGTAAAGCCATCAATTTCATTCCAAGCCCTTGCAATGACAGCCAGTTTATAGAAAGCCACGGCGGATTTCGCAAGATTATTGTCACCTTGCAGTACAAGGGCAATTTCAGTGATGCCTAACCTCGTGCAAGCATCATCGAAGGTGAGGGGATAATCATCAATGTCTTGTTCCTCGCATTCCACATTGAACACGTTGTCAATCTTATTCAATTTGACTAAATTCAAGACAAACTCTGATGCCTCTTTTTTTGTGCCAAATGTCCCAATTGTGGAACCATTGGTTTTATGTTTTACTATAAACTTTTTCATTTTTTTAATTGTTGATTTTGGTATTTTTTATCATTGCTAAATATTCGTCTACAGAAACACTTTCTCCATAACTATTATGAATATCATCATCAAGTTTTTGTAATTTCTCTGGTGATAGTTTATTTAATGATTCTTCTATTTGTTTAGCATAATCTTTCATCTTCTATATTAATCATTTCCGATGTTACAATAATTCGATTTGACACTATTTCACCTGCACGATTGATAAAATATAATGAACCTTTTGGTATAATGGCTTTATGTATATTTTCCAAAGGATTAGTTATACAAAAGAGACACTCATACCCTTTATGTGGAGAATAAATATTTACATCTTTTAGATCTTTTTCTATTCTACACTTATTCGAAAACGAATGATATCCTCGACCAATTCTAGCTGGTAAAATAACATCCATTTTAATTTCGGGTTCTTCTTTATTAATAGAATAAATATAAGCTTGGAAAGGCGCATATTTTCCAGAATTAACAACCTTATACACTTCAATATCGGTTTTTGCCCGTTTTGGTATTCTATCAAAAATACTTATTGCTGCCCAACACATATTAATTCTTCGTTATTTACTATTTTGTTACTTCATATTTGTTTGAAACATGAAAACGACGTTGATTCGTTTCAAGTGTTGCTCTTGTTTCGGGAATAGCATAGACAATCTTATCGACCGTAATTCTAATGAATTTTCTATAACCATCAAGCTCTACTTCAATAATGTTCTCTGTAACCGTCTTTACCGCAAAGAGAGTAAAATGTTGCGTTGTGTCCGATAAGTTCTGATCTAATAGCACCAATATTGCCTATTCAAGTATGTTCATAATATTTTAATATTAATAACAAACTAATAATTCATTCTAAACTTTTTGGATGCCATAATTTTACATATGACTCTCTGTAATAATATCTATGACGAAAAGCTTTTAAAGAATATTTACGAGAAATTAATCGAGTTATATTTGGAGGAATATACGACACCAAATCACTTGTATAATTACAAACTGACCTAAAATAATTTCCAGAAATTATAAAATATTCATCAGTAAATACTAACATTCTAATAATCTTAAAGTAGCACATTTGCTTAAGTTATATGGATTCCCTGTATATATGTTATATCTTAAAGAATAAATACCAAAAACATCTTCTAAAATATTAAAATTTATAGGATTACTAACATCTTCTATTAAAGAAAAAGTTTCTCCATATATTTTAAGAATTTCTTCCTTAAATCTTAACATAACATATTTATTTTATTTTACGTAAATAACCACAATAGCGTGGGTCCCGCCAAGAATAGCATCTCCCTGAAATATACCATCGTGAATCAGATGAAATTACACAAAGAAACTTATGTTTAGAATAAGGTCCTAATATAACAGTAAAAAGATCTCCTTTATAATAAATTCTTTCATTTTTAAATGAAATTATTCTCATAATTATTTTCTTATAAATTCATCACAACCAGAAATATTCGTAATTCCAAACATAGGAAAACCTCCACCAAATACACAAAATTTGAATATAATACCATTAAGATAATCCATCTTATAGTATCTACATAAACAACAAGGATTCTTACTTATTTCCTTAAAATTAAAACGATTCATATACTCATTCTTATATATCAATTTTAAATGACTTTAAATCTCCACATTTTTCACATTGTAAAATATAAGTTTTTACAGTTCTATATGGTTCAGAATCAGTACAATCCTTAAATTCTTTATCTACTTGATTAATTATCTTCCACTTATGTTCACAAGTTGGACAACAAGGTTTTTTAAATAAATTAAACATAAATTTGTCCATTTCTAAATAAAAAATAATACAATTTATTATGTATAGTTCTCCAATATTGTTCTTTTTCTACAGAGAGTGCCCATAAAAACATCATAAGTTCATCATTAAAATTCACACCAGATGGATAGACTTTTTTATTAAAATTTACTTTATCTTGTAAATTATTTAATCTTAAAAAGTCAAATTGTTCTTCTTTAATTCGTTGCATATTTTTACTTCTATAAAACATCTTTTAGCATTAAAACATGAACCAACTAGATTAACCGTAGGACACCCTGTAAAATAAGTAAATTTACAATTTTCGCAACTTCTAGGATCATTAAAAATATTTTTTACTTTAAATATTTTCTTTTTATAATTAAAATCGCTAGTAGTAACATATAATATTTCACCAATAAATCTATCCATATTTTAATAATTACTAAGTATCAGAAACTATTTTATAAGTTTCATAATTATCTATAAATTTATAAAGATATGAAAGATTATTTGCAAAATCATTAGTTGCTTCACAGAGTTGATCATAAGATCCCCATCCATTAGAAGGAGTTGTTTTATCAATAATAGATTGATCCAAATTATTCAATATTTGAACCATTTTATTTATTAATTCTATATATTGATGACTAACATTAACAAAACCATGTTCTTCAGGATGCCACATTAAATCATATAACGTATAACTTCCAAATTTAACTTGATTTGCCATATCAGTTAAATTATGAGTTAGATTTACGTGCCAATATTCATTTGTTTCATATTCAAAAACTTTTACAGAAGACAAATCACAATCTGGAAATTCAGATTTTACTTGTTCTAGTGTTTCACATTCATAAGTTTTTCCATTTTTACGACAGAACACGCCAGTAGATTTACGTTTAATTGGTTCTGGAGAAATTATATAAAGATCCAAACTCATATTTTAAAAAGTTTTTAAAATCCATTCATCATTAACTAAACGTCCTTGAATAGTTATTATACAGTTTTTTGGAAGTTTCCAAACTTTAAGAATTTTTCGAATAATTGCTTTTACAGAAAGCTTGGAATAACAACAGGAAGAAGTCCAAACATCATTTTCATCTGGAAATAACCAATAATCTTTATCATTATTATACCAATAACTGCGATTATTTGTAGATTGAACTTCTATCCACCAAGAACCAAATTTTTTATTAGTATAACTATTATATATTCTAAATGGAGAATTACCTAATCCACGTTTAATTATTTTAACTCGTTTGCATGGCTCATATTCAGGTAATTTTAATTCTTGGGTTAATTCATCTGGAACTCCTTTTGAATATCCACCTCTAAAATATCTATCTTGAAGCCAATCTTGAATAAATTTTAGTGGACAGTTTTTATATAAATAATTATCTACATAAGTAGGAGTATTAAAT
>ERZ1034878.609-NODE-609-length-15579-cov-4.166065_pt1 | contig 15579 bp, 14 predicted proteins | sample MGYA00520593_ERZ1034878 | MGnify/ENA primary metagenome ERZ1034878 (study PRJEB33766, sample SAMN09781724) | gut metagenome | biome: gut microbiome | host: Homo sapiens | place: Madagascar | study: EMG produced TPA metagenomics assembly of the PRJNA485056 data set...
CCGCGACATCACCGGCAACCGCGAAGACACCGTCGTGATCGGTGACGACGGCAGCGCCGAATTCCGCTGCAACGGCGGTTCGGTATCGGTCTGGGTCAGGCGGTAAACCCGTTTCCGCCGGGGTGCCGGGGAGATTCGCCGGGGACTGACTGCTTCCAACCGGCCCCCACTGCTTTCAAGAGGGAAATTTATCCTGTTGAGGAAAAGGATAGATTTAATTCATGCACAATAGAGGAGTGCAAAATGATGAATCCGTTTGAAAGCACCGATGAGCCGGACCGTCATATCCGGAAGATCTGGGAAATCTTCTTCGAACAGGAGGTCGCCCATCTGCACAAAGCCGTGGAAGCGCTGAAAAAATATGAGAAGAAAGAGTGGCAGCAGGTGATTCCCGGCACCGGAGAGTATCCGGAACTGCTGCACTTCAAAAAACAGAAGGAGTATGTGCGGGAGGTGTTGGCCTCGCAGATAGAGCTTACGGCTGACCGGGAGACGTTCGTCGATATTCACGACCTGCCGGCCGGACACGAATTTTTCGACTGGCAGAAAAAGGTCAACGGAAAAACGCGCAATGTTCCGAGCCACGAAGTGGTCGAGGAGTATATCGGGAAGAACGGCAGGGATTATCGCTCGGAGGAGGCGGAGAATCCGGTTCCGGCCCTTCAGGACCGGAAAGCCGACAATACCGAAATCGGCCGCATCAGATAACCATCAGAAAAGGAGGAAACAAACATGTCTGTCGCCGCAAAGAAACATTCAGGACTCAAGAGAAAGTTCACCGTTCAGGCCGCTCCCGGCAGCGAGGTTTATCTTGCCGGCTGCTTCACCGGCTGGCGGGAAAGGGAAATTCCGCTGAAGGATGACGGGAACGGAAATTTCGAAGTTGAAGTCGAGCTGGAACCGGGCGTCTACCAGTATAAGTTCATTGTCAACGGCAACTGGACGCTCGATCTGGACAATTCGGATATCACCGTCAATGGAATGGGCACGCTGAACAACGTGCTCAAAGTGGAAGAAACGGAAAACTGAGGAGGCTGTCGTTATGATTTCTTTACTGTCTTTTGTCGTCGCACTTGCCGTTCAGGCGTTGTTTTTCTACCTCGCAACCCGGATTACCGGCAACAAAACCTCTTACGGAACGCTGTTCGCGATCGCGCTGATCGGCTCGATCTGTTCGGCGATTCCCGCAGTAGGCTTTCTGATCGGCCTGATCGTCGTGCTGTTTTTGCTGGTCTACTGGGGAAAGATGTCATGGGGCAGCGCCATCCTGACGGTTCTGCTCGCTTACATACTGGCAGTTGTGATCACAGTGCTGCTCGGTCTGGCGCTCGGATTCGCGCTGTTCAGCTTCGGAAGCGCGGCATCGTCCACGGCCGCCGGTCCGGCCGCCGCCGTCCTGCTGTTGCAGTAATATGGAAAGCATCAATGGTTTCGTACAACCTGGGAGATTAAAAAATGGGTAAAACCTATAAGGACTATATTGAAAAGGCGCCTTACGGAAAAAGGCCGCACCGGCCGGCCGGAGACAGGCCCGGACGCGGTTCTTCCGGTGCGGCACGGCATACGCAGCCGCGCCGCCTGAGCGGGAGCGTTCTGCTTCGGCAGGAGTGGGCGGAAGAATAATTTTCGATCCGCCTGATTCCGGAAGGGGCTCGGAGAATGCGAAGGAAAAGAGCCCGTGACGTCCGGGCGTTTTTCCAGAGGAGAGAACCATCAGAACAATAAAAAGAGGAGAAACAAAGATTGGTAAAATCACAATATTGCTGATGTGTGCGTTTGCGGCGGTGGCGATGACGGGCTGTGCGCGGACTTATTCCGCGAAGCCGTATTACACCGACAAAAACAAGATCGATGTGCCGAAACAACTGGTGGGCCAGTGGTACGCCGCACCGCAGGGCAGTCTCGACGAGGCGGTCAATTTGCAGATCGGCAAGGACGGAACCGTACTTGTTCGTGAAACCCGCAAGGTGGACGGCCGTGAGCAGGTCCAGACTGCGAAGCTTGCCGTGCAGTTCTTCCGTATCGGCGACGGCGTGTATGCCGATGCGATCCTGAAGGAGATGCCGGATTCCAAGCTGGAAAAGAGTATTGCCGCGCTGATGCTCTTTCCTGTTCATGCTCTGGCGAAAGTTGAATTCCACGGCGATACGCTGCAACTGCGTTATCCGTCGCCGGACCTCGGCAAGGCCCTCAGGGACAAGAAACTGCCGCCGGTGATGACCTTCACCACCTTCGACGAAGAAATCGAAGACGATGACGGCGTTGCGGTCTTCACCGCCACCGGAGAAGCCTGGGAGGACGTGCTTCAGAATATGCCTGAAACCGTCTTCGGCGACAGCGACAAGGAAGTTGTCACGTTCAAGCGCGTTGTTGTGAAATAAGGTGCGATGCCGCAGGGAATCTCCTGCGGCCCAGGCCGCCGGACCGTTGCAAAATACGCGGAACGGTCCGGGACTTCCTTTCACGATTATACGGAATCATTCATACAGATATCAAGAGGAGGATATGACTATGACTGCTTTTACATTATTGTTGACCGTAATCCTGCTGATTTTGTTTTTCGGCTACAAACGCATTCCGGTAATCGCCAGATATATCGGCAGTGCCGGCTATGAGCTCAAGAAAGGCTGGAAAGGAGGAGTCGACGGAGACGAAGACGACGAAGAAAACGACGGAAAAGAAGACGATGCCGAAGAGGGCGCAGAAGTAAAACCGGCGGAAAAAAAAACGTCTGATACAGCCGAAGTGAAGAAAAACATCAGGAGCGCCGATAAAAAAGCCCGCTCGGATATGAAAGCCGTGAAGGGCAAGGTGAAAAAAGCCGCCGCCACGGCGAAATCCAAGGTAAAAAGCGGTGCGAAGTCCGTCAAGAACGGAATCAAAAAAGCAACCCGGAAAGCTTCACGGAAACGCTGACGGTTCATTCAGCTGATCCGGCGTCTTCACCGGTGCGGCGGAAGAAACCGGGGGAATTTCCCTCAGGTCTTCCGCCGCCATATTTTCTACAAAGAGGCGAAGCGCAGCAGCCGGGGGGCGAGAGCGTCTGGATTCCGCCGGCAGGATTACCGGCCGGAATACTCGGCCGGCCAATGCCGGAAAGATCACCGGGAACGGAATTGAACCGGAAAACGGCTGCTGCATTTTTGAGCTATGCATTATAAACGCCCTGATTCTCACATTTTTGAGTTTCAGGTCTGCTCAATATTGATGTTCATTTGAATTCAGGAAAGCCGTTTCGTTTTCTCCTTCGGAAGAGGAACTTGCCGATGGCAGGCAGTGTTGCACTGAAACGGCGCTCTCTGCACCTGCCGCAGCCGGAGGTCACGCGGGAAACCTCCGGATTTCGAAATTGCCATTTCAACACCTCATATACATGCCATTTCTCCGTAAAAACGGCACTACGTTAAAAATTAACATGAATTTTTAACAATTTCGATGCACCGGCTATTGACAATCGGTTCCGACTTTGCTATAATTAATGTAGATTCATTTTTGAAGGACGATCGGAAGAATGGGAAAAACGATAAACACCATCGTCGCTTCTACCGGAGTTTCGGCCGTCGTCTGCAGCGAAGAGCAAATCGTAACCGCCGGGATAAGTTCGCGGAGCAGCCTGGAAATTGTATACCATCAATAACCTGAACAATCGGGAAAGGCATGGCAATGAAAGTATCAAGATTTCTTACACAGGCGGCAAAGTACCGCTGCCAAACGTGGAGGCGTGTCCGCTGTCTCCCCGCATCCGACCGCCGCGGGCCGGCTATCGCAGAATTTACGCTGATTGAGCTGCTGATCGTGATAGCCATCATCGCGATTCTGGCCGCACTGCTCCTGCCGGCGCTGAACAAGGCAAGAGCTGTGGCGCGCCAGACCAAATGCGCCTCAAACCTGAAACAGATTATGCATGCCCAGTTCCTGTACACTGTCGACAACGCGGACAACTGGTGTCCGATGGGGGCGTGGGGCAATGCCTGGATGGCGGCGACCAGCCCGTTCTACTCTGCCAGCCCGGGGTGGATCGGAGTCTGGAAACATCCGATTCCGCAATATCTGGGCATCACAATCGCCGCTACCGAATACGGAGGCATCGCAGCCAAGTCCGAAGCACGGAAACCGTTGACAAATATCACCGTTTGTCCCGACGTCCTCCGCAATTATCCCTCGACGGACGGCGTTACCACGGATCCGAGCGATCTGCTGGCCAACGATCACTCCTGTACCACCTATGCGCGTGATCAGTTCATGGGGCTGACTTTCGGCGGTTACTCGCAATTTTCACGCTGCCGCAAAGTCGGCGGACTCGCCAAACCGAGCGATGCGTCGTTCTTCTCCGAAAACTGGGACGACCGCGCACATGGTTTTTATCAATTCAACGCCGCTTTCGCCGACGGCCATGTAACCGGAATCAGAACCAATCCGGTGGAAGTGCGCGACAGATTCTATTGGGATTCAGGCAACGCCAACGGCCAAGCCTGGTACGGTGCCGGCAACTGGTGATAAAATACCGCGGGAGGTATTGCATGCTCAAACAAAATACGGTATATTACATCAAAGACAACTCAGGTAACGGACAAGTGGCATCAGACCATACAAAATCAAAGAAATGCACGCTCAAGGACATTGCCCGCCGGTCCGATCTGTCCTGTGCGGCCGTTTCGCAGATCCTGAACAACCGCGGCGGAGCCTTCACCAGCGAAGCGACCAAAAAGCTGGTGCGCTCAATCGCCGAAGAACTTGGCTACAAACAGAATTTCAGCCATAAGCTCCAGCGCGGCGACCGCACCAACACCGTAGCGCTGCTGATGAGCCTGCCGCGCCTGGAGTGGGAACAGCATATCCAGTCTCTGTCCATGCACCTGACGGAGTTGTGCAACACCAAAGAGTACGCGACCTATGTTTTCCATATGACTCTTTCGTCCGGCCGGAACCTTGAAATCATTGAAAAACTGATCGAACGCGGAACGGACCACTTCATCCTGATCGGCCTGCCGAAGGGGCATGGTAAAGTCATTTCGCGCATCGAAGCCCTGAATCGCTCCTGGATCGCATACGGCAATCACAGGTTGATCAAACGCCAGGTCGGCGTCGATGTCGAAAACGGGACCACCCAGATCCTGCAATATTTCCGGGAGCACGGAATCAGCGATTTTAAAATGTTTCTGCCGGGCCGGAGTGAAAGAATATCCGCGCTCAAGGCATTTTATCCGGAATGCACCGACCAGGAGCTCCATGACCGATATCTCTGCATAGACAAAGCATTTGAAGAACCGTTGCACAGCGGAGAAACGATCATCGTCCAGCTCGCCGAAATCGGCTACCGGCAGACCCGGAAGCTGCTGGAAACTTCATCGCCGCCTCAGGCACTGGTCTATCTGTCGGATTACACCATGCAGGGAGGCATCCGGGCACTGTATGAATCCGGAATCATTCCGGGGCGGGATGTGGTTCTGGCCGGCTTCAACAATACGGCGGCCGTCCAAGGCTCCCCGTTCCGGCTGATCAGCGTCGACCAGAATATCGAACAGGTGGCCGGAGAGCTTTTCGCGCACCTGTTCGACGATTCTCCCTGCCGGATCAAGGTGGCTCCCGCTTTAAAGTTCAATTGGATTTGAGCAGCCTGCTTCCGATATAAATTCCGCTTTCCGTTTTTAACCGGTTTCCCTCATCAACCCAAGGAGTTCCCATGTCTTTTTTTGTCCGGACCTGCATGAAAAGCCTGCTTCTGATTGTCATCGGTTTCACTGTTTCCGTTATGCCGGCGGCAACGTCTCTGGAGCTTATCCGCAAAGCCTCCTCAGCCGCCATCGTGATTCCGGCGGAAGCCGGTCCCTATGAAAAATTCGCCGCGGAAGAGCTGCAGACGCTGCTTCTCAAAAGCACCGGAGTCGCCTTGCCCATCGTCGCCGATAACAGTCAGGAGATCACACCGGCAATTTTCATCGGAGCGCATCCCGCCAATGCCGCATTGGCCGCAAAACTGAATGAGTTTTCCACCAGATACGACCGTTTTGCCTGGGAATGCAAGAACGACCGGATCTTCATCACCGCGCCGAGCAACAGCGCATTGAGCTATGCGGTATGGGATTTTCTGGAGAAAACGACCGGCATCGACTTCCTGATTCCGGGAGAAATGGGAGCTTACATCCCCCGGCTCGACGAGCTCAACATCAATGACCGCACCGTTCTGGAAGCGCCCGCCTTCGATTTCCGCAGTTATTCGATCAATGCCGACAGTTACAACCCCGACGAACACGGTTTCAATGCCGGAGAAATGTTCCGCTTCCGCAACCGCTTCAATATGTGGCGCGCCCTGGACCCCGCCGACACCTACGGCTGGCTGGGCAGCGGGCACTCCTACAACCACTTCCTGCCGATTACCCGCTACGCCGCGGAGCACCCGGAATGGTTCAACCTGCAGGCTGACGGAAGCCGGAAAACAACTCCTGAGAACGGCTGGCAGCTCTGCCTGACAAACGCGGAGTCCGCCCGGGAATTCATTCAGAACGCGATCCCGGAAATCGAAGGGATGAAGGCCCGCGGCATTCCGGAAGAACGGATTCTTCTGTGTGCAGGAGCCAACGACACCGTCGCCTGGTGCCTGTGCGAACCGTGCCAGGCCCTGCGCGACCCGGACGGCACGTGGTCGAGCGCCGTGTTGAACTACACCAATCTGCTGGCCCGCGAACTGGCCAAAACCCACCCCAAAGTCAAAGTCCTGCATTATGTCTACTCCGATTACGGGCGCATCCCCTCCAAGGTCGCTCCGGCGCCCGGGGTTGCGGCCTGCATAACCTCCTGGACCGCCGACGGTTCGCTCGCGGTCAATCATACGGCCAGCATGTTCGATCCGGTGAAAAACGCGATCTGTAAGGCAGTCGGCGATTATTTCGCCGCTCACTGTCGGGGAATCATGAACTATGGCTATTACGGCCATTACAGCATCTTCGTCCCGTTCCCGATGGTCCGGCAGATTGCGGGGGATATGAGGGGGCTCGCCGCCTATTCGAATGTGACCGGCAGTCTCAGCGAAACCCACAATATGTGGGCTACCCAGAGTCCGAATTTCTATATTCACGCCAAGATGATGTGGGATCCGTCGCAGGATGAATATGAGCTGCTCGCCAACTACTGCCGGAAGTACTTCGGGCCCGCCGGAGAACTGGGGTTCCGCTATTTCGACCTGCTCCAGCAGCGGATGAATTCGCTTGACCGCATGATCGGCACGACGGCGGAACTCCCTGCTTTCCTTGACCGCGACGTCCTTGCCCGCTGCCGGTCTCTCATCGACGCGATGAAGCCCATGCTTGCGGAGATGGACGAGGCGACCCGGTTCCGCACGCAGATGGTCATCGACGGTTTCAGCCTGACGGAGAAATTCGTCGAAGCCATGGAACTTTTCAACTGGGGCAACGATATCGCTTCACGGAACAAAATTCTGGAGAACATCGCCTGGATAGAGAATTACTGCCAGTCCCCGGTCGGCCGGTTCGCTTTCGAATACCCGATGGTCGAAGGGGAGCTCAATCAGATCAGAATGGGCTTGCAGGCCGACCTCCTGAACCTGCCCGAAGGAAACAGTAGATTCGGCGGCTCCCTGATGTGGGGAGGCGGTGTCAAATTCTATGCGGTCACCGACAACATGCGTCCCGACATGTGGGGCTATCTGGTTCCGGCGGGAGGCACGGGCACCCTGAAGCTGCCGCTGCAGGCCGCCGCGGGACGGCGGATCACCGGCCTGAATATCTGGTGCGTGCCCGACAAGGCGGAAACCGATCTGTACGTGGTCGCCGACGGAACCGAACACCTCGTCGCCCGAAAGCTGGACAACTACCGGCAGGTCTCCATCCCCGCGGAGCTCCTGGGATGCAACAGGCTCGAAGTGGTGTTCAAAAGCAAGGTGGAACAAGCCAACCAGTACGGCCTGTGCGGCCTGAATCTGGAAATGGAAGTGCGATGAACATGCCCGCGATCAGCCGGGCCGGCAGCCTGACTTACAACCGTTCCCAGCTGGCGCGGTTGTTTCTCTGGCTGCTGACCGGATCATTCGGCTACTGCCTGCTGGCCAATGTCACCACCCTGATCTCGCTGTCCATGAAAGAACTCGGCTGCAGCAACTCCCTGATGGGAGTCATGCTCGGCAGCATGCCGGCCGCCGTGAATTTCATCTTCAACCCGTGGATCAGCACCCGCAGCGACCGGACGCGCACGGCCTGGGGACGCCGAAAACCCTATCTGTTCATCGGCATGTGCCTGTCCGCCGCCTGTATCCTGCTGCTGGCCTGGAGTCCCCGGCTCGCTCTCCGGATCAGCGGCAGCGCCGAAGAGGCGTATCATTGGCAATTGGGCTTCCTGATCGTTTTTTCGGTCGGTTTTCAGGTCTGTTTCCTGCTGATCGCGACGACGATTTATTATCTCTTTGTCGATGTTGTTCCGCAGGCGGTGCTGGGACGCTTCATGGCGTTCTTCAATATGTGCGGCTCCGCTGTCGGTATTCTTTTCAGCTTTTTCCTGCTGAAACTGAGCCAGAGCCATATGGCCTGGCTGTACACCGGAATCACTGCTTTCTTTGTCGTGACGATGATGATTCTGCTGCTCGGAGTAAAGGAAGGAGAATACGCGCCGGTCGCCCCGGCCGTCAGGGAACGCTCCCCGCTGGAGAAAGCCAGACTGTATATGCGGGAATGCTTTTCAATCCCGTTCTACTTCTGGATTTTCTTTGCCATGGGGGTGAATGGCGTATCCAACATCTGCCGCTCTCTCTTCGGCCTGTATTTCGCCCGGGATACACTCGGCCTCGACCTTGAGGTGATCGGCAACATCAACGGCTTCACCAGCCTGCTCGGCTTTGCGCTGGCGTATCCGCTCGGCTATCTCAACGACCGTTTCCATCCGCTACGGGTGTTCTTCTGGGGAGGAGCGGCGATCGTGCTGGTCAATCTGCTCTCTTTCTTCTGGATCAGCGGACTGGTGACCTATGCGGTCTCTTCCGTACTGCTTACGGTGGCCTATGTGGTGCAACTGTCGGCCGGCCTGCCGTTGACCGCGGCGCTCTTCCCGCACTCAAAATACGGGCAGTTCGGTTCCGCACAGGCGATCTTCTGCGCCCTGATGATGATCCTGTTCAACGCGGCGGCCGGGAAACTGACGGATCTCTTCGGCAATTACCGTTTCCTGTACGCCTGGGATTTCGTTTTCACCCTGCTGGCGCTGGCCGCCCTGGGCCGGGTGTTCGTCCTTTGGAAGCAATATGGAGGAGACCATCATTACGTGGCTCCGGAAAGCGATCAGGTGTAATATGCAGGAAAATCCGCCCGCCGGCCACACGCTGGCCGAACATCGTGAATATCTGCATGAAATCGTGCGGCTGCAGCTGTTTTTTCTGCACGGCTACTGCCGGGAGCATCCGGAGGAAGCGTTCCGCGACGTTCTGGAGAGCCGGGTCGACATTTACCGGAAAACCGACGCCAATCCCGGCCCGGCCGACCCGGCGGAGTGCTTCTTCGACCGCGAACCGTGGCTGTCCATGCGAGAGGCGTGTGAAATGCTTTACCGGAAGCATCAGGACAACCGGGAAGCATTTGAACTCGAGGCATTTGAAGTATTTCGTAAGTCGCTCGACGCCCGCTGCCGCCGCGACTGGCTGGATCGCAGCTGCCTGGACGGCTGCCAGTGCGGCTCGCTGCGACACGAATCGGCCCTCCGGGAAAATAAGGTAATGTTCTTTCACATTGCCAATGCCGTTTCACCCCGTTCCTTTCTGGATGACGCGGAATATCTCGGCGGCTGTTTCCTGCGGCTGCTCGACATCGCCGTTCAGCAGTTCGGCGCCGAACGCATCGCAACGCGGAGCTGGCTGAACTCATTGCCCGCATGGCTGGCTTTCTTCCCGGCGGAGTATCTGAATAACCGGCAGCCGCCGAACCGGGATGTGCGCTGGTACGGCAGCTTCTGGGGACAATTCATCAACGCCCGGGGCACCTTCAATTCCAGATACGGGCAAATCATGCGCCGGACCGGGTGTTTTCCCTATGCCCCCTGCTACGCGGAGTGTTCGATTCCGGCGATGCGCCGGCACATCATTTCAGTCATCTCAACTCAAGGAAAGCATATAAAATGAATCCGGAAAAAACAGTGAAAATCGCCGTCATCGGCTGCGGCGCCCGCGCGCATGTGGTCGTGAACCATCTGCTGCGTGAAGGCAACGGCCGGATCAAGGTCGCCTCGCTCTATGATCCCGACCGGGAAATGATGGCGGAAAAATCGCGCCTCTGGGATGCCGCGGGCGCGCTGCAATGCGGTTCCCACCAGGAAGCCATCGCCGCTCCGGGGATTGAATGGGTTATGGTCTGTTCCCCGAACTGTGCGCATAAGGAACACATTCTCGCCGCCTTTGCCGCCGGCAAGCATGTTTTCGCGGAAAAGCCGCTGGCGACCGCCATGGAAGAGTGCCGGACGATCCATGCCGCGCACCAGCAGAGCGGCCGCCTGTTCGCCACCGGCTTTGTGCTGCGGTATGCCCCCCTCTATCTCAAGGTCAGGGAACTGCTCAACTCCGGGCGTTTCGGATATATTGTGGCGATTGACGCCAGCGAAAGCATCCGTCCCGAACACGGCGGCCTGATCATGGCCGGATGGCGGCGGCACCGTTCCGTATCGGGGCCGCACCTGCTGGAAAAATGCTGTCATGATCTGGACCTGCTCAACTGGTTCGCCGGTGCGCTGCCCGTCCGGGCGGCGGCCTTCGGCGGCCGGAATTTCTTTATTCCGGCCAATGCGAAGATCAGCCGGAAATACGGCGACCTGACCTTTCAGAAATGGAGCCGGTTCGATCCCCACACGATCGGTTCGCCGTTTACCGACGACACCGACCTGATGGACAACACCGTATCGATCCTGGAATTCGGCAATCAGGTCCGGGCCGCGTTCTTCGTCACCATGAGCAACGCGATTCCGGAGCGGCGCATGTTTTTCTCCTGCAGCGAAGGTACTCTGAAAGTGGATTTGTACACCGGGGAAATTCAGTACAGGACGCTTGGAGACGAAGGCCGTACCACCCTCAATATCCCCGGCGACGGGCACGGCGGCGGCGATGCGGTGATCGCAGCCGCTCTGGCGGAATCCATGTTGAACCATACCGCTCCGCAGTGTGGCGGCGACGAAGGGCTCCGCAGCACGGTCGTCGCGCTGGCGCTGGACGAGGCGGCACGGTCAGGCGTCATCTACGATCTGAAGCCGGTTTGGAAATCGCTGAATGTCGACCCGACGAAAAATTAACCGACGGGTCGGCATTCAACCGTCCCGCAGAAATAAGCAGCCAGCCATGAAAACTTTTACCCTGTTCTGGAGTTCCGCCGAATCCCCCGCCGAACTGCATCCGATGCTGGAGGAACTCGGCCGCTTCCATCCGATCGCCCCGGCACCGCCGAAAGCGGCCAATCTCTTTTTCCGCCGCAGCGGCCACGGGCTGGAAGTGACGAAAAAAGGCGACGCCTTTCACATCGCCTACAGCTCGCTCCATCTGGCGGCCCGCGGAATCGGACTGGCCCTGGCGGGATTGGAGGAATGCATCATCCCGTCCTTCCGCACGGTCGGAGCCCTGTTCGATGTTTCCCGCAACCTGGTCTTCACTGTTCCGCAGTTCAGGAAACGGCTTCGGCAGCTCGCTCTTCTCGGTTATAATATGGTCATGCTGTATACCGAAGATACGTATGAGCTTCCCGGCGTTCCCTGCATGGGGTATCTGCGCGGCTCTTATTCACTGGAGGAAATGCGCGAGCTGGATGAGTACGCGGCGCGGTTCGGCATCGAAATGGTCGCCTGCATCCAGACGCTCGGCCATCTGGGGCAGTTTCTCAAATGGCCGGGTGCGGCAGGTTTCCGCGACACCGACGACGTGCTGCTGACCGATCACGTTGAAACTTACGAACTGATCGACAGGATATTCAACTTCTGGAGCCGCGCCTTCCGGTCACGCCGCATTCACATCGGCATGGATGAGGCACACCTGCTCGGCCGTGGCCGTTCCCTCGATTTTCACGGTTATGAGAACCCTTTCGGGATTTTCAAACGCCATCTGGCCCGGGTCGGCGGACTCGCCGGAAAATACGGCTTCCATCCGATGATCTGGAGCGATATGTACTTCCGGCTGGGCAGCGCAAGCCGGGATTATTATGACAGCTGCGCGGTCATTCCGGATGAAGTCCGCGAAACGATTCCCCGGAATATCGAACTGGTCTACTGGGACTATTACCACACCGATCCCGGAATCTACGACCGGATGATCGATCGCCACGTGAAGCTCGGTTTCCGACCGGTGATGGCCTCCGGGCTTTGGAGCTGGTACCGGTTCTGGTATGATCACCGCTATTCAGCCGAACGCGTGAAGCCCTGCATCGAATCCTGCCGCCGGAACCATCTTACGGAACTCTTCTTCACCATGTGGGGGGACGACGGCGCCTATTGCGAATTCGATTCCATGCTGGCCGGCCTGGCATGGGCCTCCGATCTCTGTTACGGAAATGACGGTGACGACCGGCGGACGGCCCGGCTCTACCGGGCGGTGACCGGCGGCGATTACGAAACGGTCCTGCTGGCCGGCCGGATCAACTATCAGCTTCCCGGCCGCGACAACGGCGCCGGAACCATTTCCCAGCTTTTCTGGGATGATCCGCTGATGCAACAGGGCTTTCGTTTCTTCAACGCGCTGGACGGCGACTGGTATGAATGCTGCCGGCGGGAGCTGGAAAGCGCCCGCGGGGCGCTGCGTGAACGGGCCCTGCCGGAATCCGGCGACGGCGGCGATCTCCGCTATGCCCGGCTGCTCTTCGATGTGGTCATTGCCAAGCTGCATTACCAGAATCAGTTGCGCACCGGTTACCTCGCGGGGGACCGGGAAAAGTTGGCCGGTTTGCTCCGTGAGGAGCTTCCCGGACTCCTCCGCCTGATGGCACGTTTTCAGGCCGCCTTCCGACGGCAGTGGCTGAACAAGGCCAGGCCGGAAGGGCTGGAGGTCATCCAGATCCGTAATTCCGGCCTGACCGAGCGTCTCCGCGAAAGCGGCCGCCGGGTCCGGGCGTTTCTTGCCGGAGAGGTATCCGTGATCCCGGAGCTGGAGCTCCCCTGCGATACCGCCTGCCGCCCGGGAGAACGTTATCATCAGATAGCCACGGGCTCCGGCCTCATCTGATGCGTTTTCCACAGCCTTCCCGCCGGCCGGCCGTCAGGCCTTGAGATATCTGCGCATGGTGTTTCTGGTCTTAGCAACCGGTCGCGTAGACATCGTATCATGAAGTTGAATGGAGAAAATGCTGTAAAAGTTAAGATTTCGTCTGACAAAGCTCAAGCCGGATACTATATGAAAAGCATCAATGAAAAGAAAGGAAAATCAGATGAACTTGGACGCAAAGATCATTAAGCCGGAGCTTGGAGTACTTGATCGTAGCCGTCAATCAGAAGTTGTAGCGATACAGCAATAATAAATTCAATTCCGGCGAAAGCACATGGCGACAGGCTCCCTCCTGTATCGGAATACATTCTTTCCAAAGTTCCCGTACCGGAATTCCATTGAAATTCGGCAGGGTAAAATGCGGTTCCAGACAAAAAGCCGTTTTCCGGCGCACCGCGAAATGGTGGTCGGCGATCGCTTCAAGTTCATAACTCCAGCCGTCCCGCTTCAGTACGTCACGAATCCGGCCGCAATCCGGGAACCGGATAGACTCGAAAGGTGATATCCACCCCCTTGATCGGCGTAAATACGGATTCGGTTTTCTTCGAGCATCGCAGTCAACTGCCGAAGGCAAACTGCTGGCGGAGCGCGTTTCCGGCCTGTTGACGGAACTGCCCGCAGAACTGTCGCCGCCAAGGAGCCGGCAGTTTCCCGCCTGAACGGAAATAGGCCAGTGGGCCCAGGTGGAAACGTTCCAGTTCGGCACACAACGCTTCGCCGCCGGAGAAACTCTGTTCTCCTGCGATCAGTTCCCGTAAGACGGGCAACAATTCAACTGGAAACTCCATGACTTCAGAATTATCTTGGCAAGCTTTTCCGCCGCAAATTGAATCAGACGCCGAAGGAATTTCGAGTCGCGGCCGGAAATAGTTTCTCCTATCCATAAAGTAGGGCGATCTAAATAAATAATGGAAAATACCGGCGGACTTAGTTTCTCAGTCCGCCGGCTGCCGGTTGTTATTTTCGGTTCAATTGGGCTACGGATGCCGGGCCGGTAACGGGCTGCTGTCTTTCGCCGCCCGTGTTGTCCCGGGGCTGTGTGTCCGGTACGGGGGCGGCGGGAGCTTCGACCTTGACGGCGGGCTTCGGTTCGGGCTTTTCGAAGTACTTTTTCCCCCAGAACCAGTAGGTCGCCGCGCGGGCAAGCACGCAGAGCAGAATCGTGATCAGCGTCCAACGCAGCCGGTGGCGCGGGATCGGACCGTGGAAGATGTCGACCAGATCCTCCCGGATCAGCGAGGAAGCGGGCAGGGGCGGGGTGAAAGTGAAGATCGCCCCCATTTTGCGCGAAAGCCGCATCGGGCGGTTCACCGCGCACGCGTTCGCTTCGAGGAAACGGGCCATGTTGCGCCGGTAGAGCTTGACCAGTGAAATCACCACCATCGGGCCGCCGAAGATCAGGATGATGCCGAACAGCACCGCCAGCACGTTCAGGATCGACACGTTCTGCAGCGATTTCACGATAAAGGCGATCATGCTGCCGATCGCGGCGATGCCGATGCCGCCGCCCATCAGCAGCATCGAGCCGGAAAAGGCGGGAGTCTGCTGCACCTTGGCGGCCGGAGCCGGGGCGGGCGGCAGCGGCAATGCACCGGTGGCGATGTTTTTCTCCATCGCCTTCTGGGCGTCGGCGCTCTTGGAGGTGAAGTATTTGTCGGCCTGTTTGGTCACGAATTCTCCGAACCGGTAGAACGGCATGCGCAACGCCTCCGAAACGGAGACGGGCTGCTGGATAAAGTCGATCACCCTGGCGTCCCACAGCACCCCGTCCGGCGTGAAAAAGACGCCGCGCTTGCCGATGAAAAGGTTGCGCATGTTCCCTGAGGTGATTGCGACCGCCAGCGTCAGCTTGCGCAGCGCCGTCGTCGGACCGGTGGTGATTTCGACATAGGCGACGCAGATGTCGCTCATCGTCGCGATGCGTTTGTGTTCGGCAATGTTCTTGATCTGCATCGCAAGGGTGAAATGCCGCCCGTCCATCACCAGTTTGCCGCTCTGGAGCATCGCCGGACCGTGGGGATTGAACAGGTCGCTCAGGCAGACGTAGTTGTTCAGGAACGGCAGCAGGAAACGGTTGAACAGCACCAGCTTGAGCAACTGGTCGTAGGCGCTGATTTCCCTGGCGACTGCAAGGTCGGATTCGATCAGGCTGCGGAGCTGCTCCATGCTGCCGTCGGTGAGCATCGCGGCGAGCTCCGCCGGATCGAACTTATCGTAAGTGTCGCCCGGTTTGGCGCCCAGCCAGTTCGCATAGGGAGCGATGGTCGCCTTGAGATTCCGCCAGCTTCGGACGGACAGCTTCCGCCCCGCAAGAAACGGCTGCACCGCCGGATCGGCAGCGAATGCTTCCAGCG
>ERZ1034878.614-NODE-614-length-15490-cov-11.919793_pt1 | contig 15490 bp, 14 predicted proteins | sample MGYA00520593_ERZ1034878 | MGnify/ENA primary metagenome ERZ1034878 (study PRJEB33766, sample SAMN09781724) | gut metagenome | biome: gut microbiome | host: Homo sapiens | place: Madagascar | study: EMG produced TPA metagenomics assembly of the PRJNA485056 data...
GTATCTAAGCTGTTAATACCTTGAATAACTTGTATTATTTTACCTGTTTTGTCTTTTAAACTTGCTTCTAATAACTTGACAAAATTAAAACTTTTTCCAACTTGGCTGTGCATAATAATATTCTCTAAATCAGTATCTTCGTTTTTTATATTAAAAACTTTATCATAACATTTTGCTAAAGTTTCTGATAACTTTTGTCTTGCAGGACTTTGTTTTAACCTAATAAGTTCTGTTTCTGAAAGTTTTGCTTCTGAACGTATTTCAGGTTTACCATGAATTAACATTAAATTTTTACTATATTTTCTTACGTTAGCTTGATGAGAACCACTTTCCCACAAATTTGGCTTAAATGTTGCTCGTTGATTATTACCTATTTGATAAACATCATTAGACGCCATAGAGCCTATTGGACTCAAACTCAAAAAACTCATTTTTCCTCCTGTTGTTATTGTTGTTATACATATATAAAAAATTGGACACCTTAATAATTGCCACCTATTTGCCTTTTGTAAAGTTTTATTATACTATTAATTTGTAACAGGTGCGTTTAAATAAATGTGCACAATATTTTAAGAGGATAAAGATGGCTGTAAAAAGAGTTTTACAATATGGTGAAAAAAGTTTGAGAGAACCTTCAAAAGAAGTTCATAAGGTTTCTAAGAAAATTCAAGAACTCGTTCAGGATTTGTTGGAAACAATGTATGCAAAAAACGGCGTAGGTATGGCTGCCCCGCAAATCGGTGTAAATTTGAGAGTTTTCGTTATTGATGTTTCTAAAAACGATGAACCGTTAAATCCAATCGTTTTCATTAACCCTAAAATCATTAAAAAATCCGGTGCCACTATTGCTCAAGAGGGCTGTATCAGTTTCCCAGAGGCTTACACAGACGTAAAACGCTATGCAAATGTTATGGTTAAAGCTCTCGATCGCCACGGCAGACCTTTTGTTTTGGAAGCAAAAGACGGTGAACTTTTAGCTCGTGCAATTCAACACGAAAACGACCATCTGGACGGAATTTTATTCATCGACCATTGCGTAAATCGCTTTGAAACAGACAAAATTCTTGCAGAGCACAAACTTCCGCCTGTTGAGCCGGATTTATTGATTAAAGACGAAGTTTTGGACAAGGAGCTTGAAAAATAATGATAAATATCGTATTTTTTGGAACTCCTGCAATTGCTCTTAAATCACTTGAATATCTTTACAATTCAGACAAAATCAACGTTTTAGCCGTCGTAACTCAACCCGACAAACCGGCAGGACGTGGACATAAAATTCAAATGTCTGTGATAAAACAGTTTGCACTTGAACACAATTTACCAGTTTTTCAGCCAAAATCAATCAGAAAAGAGCCTGAAATTCAAGAAGAATTAAAAAAATTAAATCCTGACTTCTTTGTAACATTTGCATTCGGACAAATTTTGTCACAAGAGGTTTTGGATATTCCAAAATACGAAACAATCAACCTTCATGCATCGCTTTTACCTCGTTACAGAGGAGCAAACCCAATCCAACGCGCAATTATCAACGGCGATAAAGAAACCGGCATTTGCACTATGATAACAGAACTCGGACTTGATTGTGGCGATGTTTGTATGAGAGAAAAAATTGAAATTCCAAACGATATGACATGCGTTGATTTATTTGAAAAAATCAGTGATATTTCACCTGCTCTTCTTGAAAAAACACTTGTCGGACTTGTTGAAAAAACAATTACCCCTGAAAAACAGTGTGAAACAGGCGTTTGTATGGCAAATAAACTTACGAAAGAAGAAACAAAAATCGACTGGACAAAATCGGCAGAAGAAATCCACAACCTTGTTCGTGGAATCTACAAATTCCCGTCAGCATATTTTATGCACAATGACAAAGTTGTAAAAGTACTTGAAACTCGTGTCATAGAAGGCAATGGGACATGTGGAGAGTTTGTAAAAGTAACCAAAGAAGGAATTGAAGTCGGCTGTGGCAAAGATTGCTTACTTTTGATAAAAATCAAACCGGAAGGCAAAGGCGAAATGTTCGCCAAAGATTGGGCAAACGGCTTACACATCAAATAGGGAGTAAAACAGTGGCTACAAAAGGAATTCGAGGAGCAATTACAGTTGATAACAACACAGAAGATTCGATAAAATCCGCAACTTTGGAATTGCTTAATGAACAAATTTTACAAAACAAAATCAAAGTTTCACAGATTTCACACGTAATTTTTACACTTACAGATGATTTAAACGCCGCTTTCCCCGCGAAATTTGCACGGATTAATCTTGGTTGGAACGATGTAGCTATGATGTGTTTTCACGAACTTGATGTTCCAAATTCACTAAAATACTGCTTACGCACGCTAATAGTCGTCAATTGTGATGACAATTTCTCTCCAAAATTTGTTTATCTTAAAGGCGCATCAAATCTAAGATAGTTTTGTTATTTCAGTCATTGCCGGATCCATCAATCTTTTTCCGCCATTTACAAAAATTATTTGACACAACATTTTATTGCCATACTTAACCATTTTATCAACAACACCTTCACCATATTTTGGATTTGAGACCCTGTCACCTGGCTCTAATTTTGGTGGTTCAAATTTTGTAATATCGCTTGCCTCATAAATTGGCACAACCGGCGGTTGCTCATTTATTGTAATATCTTCCGGCGCATAATTTGACGTACTTTCATCTTCCGGAGTCAAATCCCCGATTAAGTTCAAATCATCTTCTGTCAATTCATCAGAAGCATAGTCCTCTAGATCTTGTGTGGACGGAATTTCAACATTTTCTTGCGGAAGTTTTTCATAAAAGAACTTATCAACATCTTTTGCAGCCTGTTCAATCATTGCATCATCTGGTCCATATTGAATTTGCGGTTCCTGATAATCTTCTACAACATCTGTATCGGCCAAGGAATAATCGATTTCAGGTTCTTCCAAGTTTTCATCGATTTCTTCTGTTTGATAATTTTCGACTTCGGTTTCATCAAGCGGTGTGTACTCAATATCGCCTGACAAACCATCATTTACAGGGGTTTCATCTATTATTACATCATCTTGTGAGTCAAATTCTGGATACTCAGACGATTCAATAACCGGTTCTGAAACTTCTACAACATCATCTTCTTGCGAATCGTCAGCCAAAATATTTGGGATTTCATTTTGATAATCCGCTTGCGAAAACTCTTCTCCCTGCTGAATTTGATCTTCTTCTGTTAAATCTTCAATTGGTTCAAAAGTTATGTTTTCAACCTCTTCAAGCGGTTCATCTTGCACCTCTTCATGCGAATCATAAACTCCAAATGAATGAGCTTCTGCAAAAGACGTATCGTCTTCCGCGATTTCCGGTTCTGCTTCTTCTTCAACAATCACAGGCTCTTCTTCTTGAACAGGTTTACCTTCCGGTTCCTCAGAGACAGAATCTTCTGCTTCAGAGTTTGGTTGAACCATTTCAGCATCTGTAGACCCAACAGATTCCACAGTATCAGTGTTTTCTAGACTTTCAACATGTAAACCTTCAACATCAGAATTTTCATCGTCCTTTTCATCTTCAGACTCAAGCTCATAATCTTCAAGCGGTTCCAATTCGACAATAAACGGAATATTCTGAGTATGGGCACCATAAACAATAAATTCATCAGAATTCAGTTTATTTAAGAATGTATTATAACTTGCGAAATCATGCTGCAAGGTCAACGGAGTAAATAAAATCAAGTTTTGAGCAATCTCTTTTGCTTCAGAAATATATTTGTACTCGTGCGGACAAACAACAATTGTAGAAACATTTGACCTCGATAAAAACTGTTTTAAAAGTCTTTTGTTTGCCAAAGAATTACTTGCCTTTGCAAATGCATAAATATCATCTCCGATTGAGTTCATAACTTTGTACACATACATTATAGCTTCTCGTTGAAGATTTTCAGGAACATTTGAAATGTCGATAACAGTCTTTTTAGCCCTTTCAATCGACATACTCAAACTCAAAATATCTTTAAGAGTTTCAGCAAAAACATTCAATTCTTTGTATTTCAAAAGTTTATTTTTAAGCAAAACAAGCTGAGTAATTTGAGTTTCTTTGTACTGCTGATCAACAACATTCAAGAATGTTTCAAACGGCAAAAAGCCTTCCGGAAGTGTTTTTATATATTCTTGAACTTCCAAAAAGATATCCTGAATAATCGCTTTGCTTGTAGCATCAACATCTTCCAAATCATTATCATAAATGTAATTAATAGTATCGTAATTCAATGGAAGCTTAAAATCTCTACCTAAAACAAACTTTTCATCATAGTCCGACAAACCATCTGTATCAAAGATTACAACATTCTTATCCAACTGTTTAGTTATATTTTCGATTAACAAAAAGGTGTTTTCAGAATTGTTAGAACAAACCAAAAGATTATTATCCAAAATTGATTTATCCACCTTCAACTTAATGCCTTGTTGTGCCAATTCGCCGAGAACAAGCGGGTTTTCAGCAGGAATTATGTCTAAGAGTTCTTTTGATGGAAGCACTGAAACAACCGCTTTTAATGACGGGATTGTGCCGTTGTAATTTTTCAAAACCCCTTCATCATTGAAGGTAAAAAGAAGCTTTACTATTGCAAAATTAGTAATTGCATCAGCTTTGATATTCATTACTTGAGCAACATAAGGAGTGTTTTTATCCTCAATAATTACAAAGCCGGACAATGAAAGATTGTCTTCCGTATTAAATTCGATTTTTACTAAATTATTCTTAATTTCCAGTACTCTCATCAGAATTCCTCACTTTGAACAAATTTTACCATAAACATGCTAATTTTGAACCAAATCTTGAAGTTTGTTATAAATTTCAATCGTCAAAAGACAGATTTTCAAATCTCGCTTAACAAGACTTTTGATAGTTTCTTTGTAACATTTCAAAAGAGCCTTATTCAAGCCGTTTTCTTCGTCAAGCAATACTCGAATTTTATCAGAATACTCTTTATCACGAGTATTTGGTTCAATTTTATCAGCGATAAACACGATTTTTTCAAAATCTGTCATGTCCAAGCGTCCGAGAGTATGCCAACGAATTGCAGAAAGAATTTCTTTATCCGTAATCTTAAACTCTTTTTCCGCAATATACGCACTAACTGGTGCGTGTAAAGTCTTGTAATTCAACATTTCGCACTCTTCAACATCAAGATGTTGGTGGATAATATCAAGAAGTTTTTCGTTAGAAAAACATTTCGCACAATCATGCAAAAGTCCCGCAAGGTATGCTTTTTCACTATCCAAACCAAATTTCTGTGCAAGCTCTTTCGCACAATCCGCCGTACCAAGCGTATGAATATATCTTTTTTCGTTCAAATTTTCTTTAAGCCATTTCTGTATTTCTGTATAATCCATTTTTGTAAATGTACTCCTCTACTTCCTTTGTCACAAGGTTATTTATAGGCTTGCCGAGTTTTATATTTTCTCTCAATTCTGTCGATGAAATATCAACAAACGGCATTTGAGCAAATTCAAAATTGTACCCCTTTTGCCTTAAATAATCCAATTTAACCTCTTCATTTTCTCTTATAAACACGATAAAATCAACAATTTTCTTGAATTTATCTGTCTCGTACCAACTTTCAATTTTTTCAAACGCATCAGTTCCAATAATAAAATGAATTTTTTCATCAGGCTTGTACTTTTCATAAAGCTTTAACGCCGTCAAATAAGAATACGACTTGCCTTCACTTTGATATTCAATATCAGAAACCTCAAAATGCGGATTATAAGCCGTTGCAAGCTTCACCATCTCAAACCTGTGCTTACACAAATTTATATCGTATTCCTTGTGAGGCGGTTTGTATGCCGGAATAAAAATAATTTTGTCAAAACCGTAATGCGACAAAACATATTCCGCCATCTTTAAATGCGCTCTGTGTATAGGATTAAACGTGCCTGAAAAAATACAAAGTTTCATATCTGAATTATAATTAGATTTCCTTTTGTTGTAAATAGGCTAAACACTCGGTTTTACGTGCCTTGTTTTTGTCTTTAAAAGCAACAAAAACGGGATTGCAACAATTGACAAAAGTGCAAGCAACAAAAATGCATCATAAAAGGCTCCAAGTTTTGATTGCAAAATTAACTGTTTATAGAGAGTTCCCATAGCTTTTTTCTGAGCAACAACTGACGGGTACATCATCATAAATTTATGTTGCAAAGCGTTCAAATGCACTCTATACATAGGATTGTGCCATGCCAGATGTTCTACAAGATTGTTTTGATAAACCTGACCGCCTCTTGCAATAAATGTTGATGCCGCTGATGTTGAAATCGCTGTGACAATGTTTTTGAAAAGTGCGTGAAGCCCCGCAGCATCTGCCGTTTTGTTTGCAGGTAAAGTCAAAAAAGACAACGCCGAAATCGGAACAAACGCAACTGCAACACCAAAACACAAAATCAAGTTTGGAGTAATAATACTGTGCATTGACGCTGTCGTATTCAGACAAGACAACATAAAACAAGCAACAGCCATTATAACAAATCCGATTGCAGTCAAAAGCCTGTTTTCAACGACTTTTGCAATTTCGCCCATAATCAACAAACCGAATAAACAAACCATAGCTCTTGGCAACATCAACAAACCTGACGCTGATGGACTGTAACCGATTAAACCCTGCGAGAATAACGGAACCAAAAGCAATGTGCTGTACAAAAGAATATTGATAATTGAACTTATCGATGTTCCGTACAAAAAGTTTTTGTCCTTAAACACTCTGATATCAATAATCGGGAATTTGTACTCCAATTCCCAAACATAAAAGAAAACAAAAGAAAATATTGAAATTCCGGTCAACCAGCAAATCCAAGGGGTATCAAACCAATTGAATTGTTCCCCTTTATCAAGAACAATTTGCATACAACCCATTGCAATTGCAATTCCTGCAAACCCGATAATATCAAACTTTTTATTATATTTTTCCTTAACCGGTTCATCTTTCGGAATTAAAAATTTGATTAAAGCAATAGATATAATACAAAGCGGGATATTTACAATAAAAACCCACTGCCAAGACCAGTTGTCGGTTAAATAACCGCCAAAGAACGGTCCTGCAAGCGGTGCAAACATAGCTGCAACCCCATAAAGAGCCATTGCAAAACCTTTTTTGTCAGGGAAAATATCCAAAAGCATTGCCTGACAAAGTGGAAGAATGCACCCACCGCCTATTCCCTGAAAAATCCTAGCCATAATCAACATGTGCAAGTCTTTTGCCAATAAACAAAGTCCGGCTCCTATACAAAACACGATTATACAGTATAAAAAGAACTGTTTTTTACCGAAAAGTTTTGCAAGATATCCTGTTGTCGGAAGCATAATCCCATTTGCGATGATGTAACTTGTAATTACAGAGTTTGCTTCATACTGAGTAGCTCCAAAATATCCCGCAATGTTCGGTTGGCAAACATTTGTGGCAGAAGAAGCAACAAGTGCCAAGATAGAAGGCAATAAAATTACAAGTGCCTGTATATACGGGCTAACCTGCTTTTTTGCCATTGCTGTGCTTTCTGTTTCTGTTATTTCACTACTTTCCATCTTTTTACTCGCTTTTTATATTCCTGTAATGAACCACTCACAATTCACTATTTTACCTTAACCTTCGGCACAACCGACATTCCTGGAACTATGTTGTAGTCTTTAATATCTTCGTCAAAAACGATTTTTACAGGAACACGTTGAACGATTTTTACGTAACTTCCAACTGCATTTTCAGGCGGGAATAAACTTGATTTTGCACCTGTTGAGCGTTGAATACTGTCAATATGTCCTTTAAACCTTTTCCCAGGATAAGTATCAATTTTGATAGAAACCGATTGACCTTTTTTCATGTGAGTAAGTTGAATTTCTTTAAAATTAGCGACAATCCAAATCTGTTCCGGTACAATTTCCATCAAAGGCTGACCTGTTTGAACGTAATTACCCATTTCTACACTTCTTGCAGAAACCATACCGCTTTGAGGTGCATAGATTTTTGTATAAGAAAGATTTAATTTTGCTTGTTCAACTTCTGCTTCTAATCTTTTGATTTCAGCTTCAACAGCTTCTGCTTTTGCCTGATGCCCTTCAAGTGCCGACTTCATAGCTTTTGTTTTTTCAGCAGCAGCTTTGTGGTTTGCCTGAGCTACGGTGTAATGTGTTGAACTATTGTCATAGTCTTGCTTTGAAACAATTCCAGATTTGTACATATCAGTGTATCTTTTATGGTCTTTTGTGGCGAAATCAAGCTTTGATTTTGTTGAATTTTCGTCTTCAAAAGACTGTTGAACATTTGATCCGCCTTCATCAATTTGCTTTTTAGTAACATTCAACTGAGCCTTAGCTTCAGCAAGTTTTGCTTCTGCTTGGTGAAGTTTGACTTCATAATCTGCCGGATCAATTTCCACAAGTAATTGACCTTTTTGAACAACATCGTTATCATCAACAAGAAGTTTTACGACAGGGCCTTGAACACGTGGTGCAATAGAAACAAGTCTGCCTTCAACAAACGCATCGTCTGTTGACTGGAAAAATGTTGAATGAATAGCAAGTGCAATACCTGTTATTACAAGAATTGAAGCGGTAATAATCGGAACTACGACTCGTTTTTTCTTGTACTCAGGACGTTTTTTCTTTTTACGTTCTTTCCTTGTTTTAAGTCTTTCTTTTGCTTCTTCCTTAAATTCCTCAGAATTTATTGGGGGTAAATCTATTTTCTTAGATTTTGAAGTTTTTTTTATATCTTTATTTGGTTCGTTGTTATTATTTTCTGACATAGTCACCTCTTATATTTGCATGTGTAATTTCTCTTCCAAGTTCGCTTTAATTCTATTTAAAACGTTAAGACAAGTCGTCAAATCATCATCATTCACTCCGCTAATTGAGTTCTGCCAGTGTTCCAGCACTGTCGGGAGAGCATTTTCATACTCTTTTTTGCCTTTTTCGGTAATGTTAATTTTGAAAACCTTTCTTTTATTAACATCAGGGGTACGGGTTACAAGCTCCTTGGCTTCCAGTATATTTATAATTCTTGTTATGTTTGGTCTGTCTTTTAACGTAAGTGCACCGATTTGCCTCTGATATAAACCGTCATGATCCAATATCGCTGCAAGTACTGTGAACTGCTCAGGGGTAATTTCAAAATCCGCTTTTACAAATTTTTGGGTTGCAATTGCACGTACCATCTTGCCTACACGCACAAGTTTCATTCCAATTTTACTTTTTAATAAATCTTTCTTGTCCATGATTTTTCTTTGTGTTATTATGATAACACAAGAAAAGGAAATAGCAAGCATGAAAAATTTAAAAATACTTTTTACCTTAATATTATTATTGTGCTCTATTAGCGTGGCACAAGCAAAAACAACTAAAAATAAGATTGATAACAGAATTGAATATATAAATCTTGATTGGTGGGCAAAATATAACGACCCGATTTTGACAGAATATATTTCGACCGCTTTTGAAAACAATCAGGATTTGAAAATTGCAACACTTAACGTAAAACAAGCCGATCAAGTTGTAAAAATGGCTTTTGCAAATCAATTGCCACACGCCGGTTTTCAAGGCGATGTATTCAGAGATTTTTCATCTTCAACTATTAAATTTGGCGGGATAACAATTCCGGATTATTCTCAAAGCAATTTCTTCCTACCTGTAACTTTGAGTTACGAAGCTGATATCTGGGGAGAAAATTATTTGAAAACAAAGTCTGTCAAAAAACAACTTGAAATGGTTAAGCAAAACGAAAGAGCTTCATATATATATTTAACTTCTTCTCTTGCAGCGAATTATTTCAATCTTGTCAAACTCGACAAATTAATTAAAAACCAAGAAGAATTGGTAAAAATTCAAACAGAAGTTGTAAAATTGCAAGACAAGAAATACAAAAACGGCTTATGCACCGTAATGGATTTGATGAATGAAAAACAACTTTTAACTCAACTACAAGAAGAATTAAATACATATATTGATAGCAGAATTGTCATCGGTAGAGAAGTCGGTGTTTTAACAGGTCTGAGAGAAAAGGATTTATCAGAAGTAAAAAGAGGAACTTATGAAAATATCGCCATTATCCCATTACCATCAGGAATTAACGCAGAAGTAATTCAATACAGACCGGATTACTTGAAGGCAGAAGATTACGTACAAAAAATCGGAATTGATGTAAAAGTTGCACGTCGCGACTTTTTGCCAAAATTTACTTTGTATGGGCAAGCAGGATTTAGTGCATACAACTTAACAAATATTTTTGGAAACCACACATTCAAATCTTTAATCGGTTTTGTTCCGTCAATAGATTTATTTACAGGTGGTGCAAAAATGGCAACTTTAAGATACAAAAAGCTTGAACTTGAAAAAGCTCAACAAATGTATGAAAAAACAATTTTGACATCAATTCAAGAAGTTAATAACTCGCTAGGCGGTGCAATTACACGTGATTTGAATTACAAAGAAAGCATTAAACGTTACAACCTTGAAAACGAAAAATTTCAACTTGCAAACGAAAAATTCAACATCGGCGCAAAATCAAATCTTGACTTAATGAAAGATAGAGAACGACTTCTTGTCGCTGAAAAAGATGAAATTAATGGCAAAATGAATTATGTAATTTCAACTCTTAATATATACAAAGCCGTTGGCGGAAAAGATTTTACGACTGTAAATGATGCGTTGTAGAGGTGTTGAAGTGATGTCGGGGGACCTACCCCGACGATGTGATTAAAATTTTTCCAATAAAAAAGACCAACAAATTTGTTAGTCTGGGAAAAAGGGAAAGGAAACAATATTTTTTGTGAGTAGTGAATGGTGAGTAGTGAGTGGTTCTTTTCATTCGCTAACGCTCAAAAAATTTAATAGTGAATATATGAAATTGTCTACTCACTATTCACTATTCACCATTCACTTGGCTAGTTCCTAGCCAAAAGTCTTGAATGTTGACTCAGTATTCTTTTCGATTACTTTTTGAACTGCGTCCATTTCAGTTTGAATTGCATCTTGTTCAGTATCTAATTGTTTCAAGCGTAATTCAAGGTTTTTATCTTCTGACTGAATAACTTCAATCTTAGCATTGATGTTTTGAATTGATTGATCGTATTCATATTTGTCATATTCATATTGGTTCATAGCATCATTGTATTTAGCTTGATCTGTTACTGTGTTTGTTGTTACAGCATAAGTAACTTTTGTAGCAGGATCATCTGGGTTCAATGTAACACTGATGATACGACCTGTAGAATCTTGTTCTAATCTAGCTTCAACACCTTTGATTTCTTCTGTTTCTTTTGCAGAGCCGATTGTGTAAGTTTTGATTGCACTTTGAGAAGAACCTGTGTCGCTAAATTTTGTATTTTCAGCTACCAAAACGTCTTTGTTTACAAAATATGGAGACCAAGTGCCTGTTGATGTATTTTGTACATAGCGAACCATGTAACCATTAGCTGATGCTCCGTATTTGTTAGTTAATTGAGTTTTGTATTTTTCTTCTTCTTCCAACATTTTATCAATTTGTTCTAGTGATAAAGTTTTTAAATATTCGTCATCACCATCATAATATTTTGATGGAGTTGTTCCTGTTTTTGGAGTAATTATTTGTCTATTTCCTTTATCATCAGAAATATAGTATTGATCTTTTTCTTTGTCATATTTTGTTTTTGCAGTAGCATCATGTTTTTTCCCTGCTTCATCTGTTATTTCATAAGTTACATCGTAACTGTATACATCATCAGAAAGGGTGCCTAATTCTCTTAATTTTTTAGCTCCAACATAGTAATCATAGTTACCTTCTTCGCCTTTTCTTGTATAGATAGTAGAAGCAGTTGAAACTACTGAAAAATCATTTGTCCAAGATGCAGTGTAGCTGATTAAATATTTACCATCTTTTTGAGCAACCATTGTTGAAATTGAGTTGCTTAAAGAACCATCTTCGAATGTATAAGTAGTTTTTGTATAATCGGCAACTGATGGTGGAACCGGTACAGTCATACCAAGCAACTGGTTATAATAGTTAGCAGATTGGTTTGACAACGTAGTACGTTGTTGGTTGATCTGCTGACCTTCATATTCGGTATTTGTTTTTCTTGCAGTTAGACCTAAAAATCTAGCCTGCGAAGCAGCCATACCCATGACCCGTTTCCTTTCGTTTTGTTTCCCTTATGTTTTTCATGACGGCACATTGAAAACAAATCTTTAATTATTGTAACAGAAAACTTAACATTTTGTAACAAAAATCATTTATTTAAAGTAGAGAAAACGACGAAAATCGGCTATATGAACGGGGAAATAGCAGCTAAGAAGCGATGCCGCTAAGTTATGTTTATAAAAAATTCATTGGTGTTTAATATTATGCAAGCATTGAAAAAATATATTAAAAAGCTTTCAGAAAAAATTTGTATTAGTCAAAATTTTACAAAATCCTAACTGCTTAACCGCTTCGCTTCTTAGCTGCTTTTTATAATATTTCCCCCAACTTCTCAATTACAACGTCCATCGCACCTTGTTGAGAAGCAAAAACAGTCTTACAATCTTGGCATGCTTGAGCATAAAAATCTTTGTCTGCAAGAAGTTTTTCCATATAATCCGTTAGCTCTTGCGGAGTTTTTACAACTTTCCCGGCTTTTGAACGACCCAAAATCCAATAAATATCTCTGAAATTATGAATTGAAGGTCCTGAAACCACCGGTTTATCATAAACAATTGCTTCTAGCGGATTATGTCCGCCAGTTTTATTAAAACTTCCACCAATAAACGCTAAATCGCAAATTTGATACATTTTACTCAATTCGCCCATTGTGTCAAGAATTATAATTTCATTATCAACAAAAGTTTCCCCATTTGAGCGTTGTCCGAATTTCAAGCCTGTTTTTTCTGTTATACTTTTAACTTCGTCCAATCGCGTCAGGTGTCTCGGAGCAATTAGCAATTTGATATCTGGAAATTCTTTTTTCAATTTTGAAAAAGCAGAAAGAACAATTTCGTCTTCACCTTTATGAGTGCTTCCTGCGATAATTACACGGTTTGTTCCTTTCCCAATTTCGATATCAGCATCAACTCTTTTTACATCAAATTTCAAGTTTTTCATTACACTTGTTTTTGCTTCAGGAGCACCAATTTTAATAAATTTCTCACGATCTTCTTCGCTCTGAGTCAAGATTTCAGTGTAATTTTTAAACAATTCTTTAAAAAATCCCTTCAAAAACCTGTAAGACTTGAAAGTCGCATCTGAAATTCTTCCATTTATTACATAAAGCGGAATGTTTCTCTTGTAACAATAAGCTGCAAATGTTGGCCACAATTCGGTTTCCGCAATCATAACCACACTTGGTTTAATTTTATTTAAGAATTTTTCAACACAAAAAGTAATATCAAAAGGGAAATAAGTCACAAAATCTGCAACATTTTCATATTTTTTATGTGCAATTTCTTGACCTGTCTTTGTTCCTGTTGTTACAACAATTTTGTAATCTGGAAATGTTTCTTTTGTCTTTTTAATCAAATTTTCAAGAGCAATAACTTCACCAACAGACACGCCATGAAACATGATAACTTTTTCGCCTAATTCCGGAACGTCAAAATCGCCGAACTTTTCCTTCCACCCAAAAGACTTACCCTTAGCTTTTCTAACGGCTGCATAAATCGGAAGTGATATTACAAATAATATTGTTGATAAAATTCTATATATAAGCATGCCTAGATTATAGCATAAAATCGAAAAAGCAGCTAAACGGCTAAGAAGTGAGGCAGCCAAGCAGTGATTATTGTTGATTTTATAAAATAGCCGCTATTATTTAACAATAACTAGCCTTAACTGTCACTCCGGACTACGATCCGGAGTCTGTTTTATTTTGCAAGATATTCTGAATAGCAAGAAAAATAAATGCTCGTCACTCGCATTATTTTTCTATGCTTTCAGAATGACACCTAAAAAAGTTGCAGATTTCATGCTATAATCAAATAAAAAGGATCCAACATGAAAATAGCAATTTATCCGGGAAGCTTTGACCCGATTACAAAAGGACATTTAGATATATTAAAAACTGCAACAGAAATTTTTGATAAAGTTATTATTGCGGTTGCGCACAACTCTGCAAAATCAGGATTTTTACCTGTTGAAGAAAGAGTTCATCTGATTAAAGAAAGTGTTAAAGAACTTCCAAACGTTGAAGTTGATGCGTTTGAAGGTTTGACAATTAATTATGCAAAAGAAAAAGGGGCAACTGTTTTGATTAGAGGATTGCGAGCTGTTTCTGATTTTGAATACGAAATGCAACTTTCTCAGGCAAACAGTGCTCTTGCAAGCGAAATTAAAACAGTATTTTTGACAACTAAGCCTAAATACAACTTTATCTCATCAAGCACCATTAAAGAAATTTATCTTAACAATGGAGATGTTTCAAAGTTTGTTCCGGAACCGGTTTATGAATACTTAAAAGATCAAAAGCACCACAAATAGTCATTTTTACAATAAAATTATAAAATGCTAAAATATGTGAACTATTCTGTAACAAATTATTTGACAAACAATTTTCGCTTATGTAGAATGTTGATAGAGTAAGAAAGGTATATGTGTGATGCAACAACAGAATGGCGTTTATGATTTATTAAAAAGTTTGGAAATCGCATTGGAGGAAGGTTTCCCTATTATTCCACGAAAATATACTGTCGTTAGTACGAAAGAATTTGAAGCATTAATCGATAGAATTTATGCATCTTTGCCGGTGGAAGTTCAAGAGGCAAAAGCATTTTTGAGACGTAGAGAAGAACTACAAATTGAAGCTCAACAGAAAGCAGAAAAAATTATTAATGATGCTCAAGCAGAAGCAGATAGAAAATTATCTGAGGCAGATTTTATAAAAGCATTAGAACGCGAAGGCGTTAGAATAAGAACACAAGTTCAAGAAGAATGTGAAGAAATTAAACGAAAAGCAATGGAAGATGCTGAAGCCATCAGAGCTCAAGCAACAGAAGATTCGATGAAAATCAAAGAAATCGCATCTCTTTGCGCTGATAAAGTTTTGACAAGTTTGGAAAAGAACATTACTCAGCAAGAACAAATGGTAAAAAATTGCCAAGTTTATATGGAACAATTTAGAGCTGATTCTTATGGACAATATGATGTTCCGACTTCTTATTCTACAGATAGAACGCAAGCTCCAACAAGCTACGTTACAAAATAAACTTTTAAATCAAATTTTCTTATAAATAACTCCAATATTTATTATGTATCAGTCGGTTGACTCAATCGACTGTTTTTTCTTGCTTATAGATTGTTTACATTTTATTTGCAATTTATTTTGTTTGGTTTATTATAATTATATAAGCCGATTCAATCAGAATGTGAGTTATTCACATTCTTTTTTAAAGGCTGTAAGTTTAAAATAAATCAATAATAAAAGGAATAAAAACATGGGTATCAAAGGAAAAAATGACAGAATGGTAGTTCTAGCATGTGAAGATTGCAAAGAAAGAAACTACACAACTACAAAAAACAAAAAAAACATTAAAGAAAGAC
>ERZ1034878.618-NODE-618-length-15480-cov-5.679222_pt1 | contig 15480 bp, 47 predicted proteins | sample MGYA00520593_ERZ1034878 | MGnify/ENA primary metagenome ERZ1034878 (study PRJEB33766, sample SAMN09781724) | gut metagenome | biome: gut microbiome | host: Homo sapiens | place: Madagascar | study: EMG produced TPA metagenomics assembly of the PRJNA485056 data set...
ATGTTTTATTTTTAGTGATAATATATTAGAAAGATCATTTACAACAATATATATAATTCTTTTGGGACTCCGAACAAATCTAATTGGTTTTTTATAAAAATATACTATTCTAAAATCGTCATCTTCACTATTTCTGTACATTAAACCCCATATCCAATCAAATGCTTTTCATATTAATTAAAACTGTGAACGCGTATTGATAATAATATTATTGTCCTTAACCGTCCAACAAATCACATGACAATATCCGTACTTTTCTATTGCCGTGCCTTTTCTCCATGCATTGATTTGACATAGCCTCTCGTCTCTGATTTCTATCCACACATCATTACCATAAAATTTTTCTAACAAGTCTTTAATCTTCATTCTTTAAACTCCTTTGAAATTCGGTTTTCATTTACTTAATACTTTCCATTTATCAATATTTTTAGTATCAAAAAACGAATGTAATTCCTCTTCTGATAATGGTGTAATTCCATAAACACCATCGTATCCAAATCTTTTCAAATCATCTTTTATAAACTCTTCTGCCTCTTCAAAAGTTGGGTAATGGTCTGCTTTGATTGCTATACTATACTCCGTATCAATAAGACCTCTATTGATTTCACATCCATTTTCTGCTCCATTTTTAATTTCTTCTTCTGTTGCCTTTACTCCGCAATTTAATTCGTAATATTTAATATTCATAATATTCCTCCCAATCCTCTTCGCTTAACGATTTCCATAATTCAAAAATCATTTTCTCACACGCTTCCATATCCTCATAAACATCTTTCATATTATATGGTGCGCCATTTGTTCCATGTCCTGTATTGTCTAGCCATAAATAAGCCTGTTGACTGCAATCATAACAATCATAATAATCTTTAATATCATTCAGTAATGTATATACATCATTATCTTCCATTTTTACTTCAAAACTAAAATCTTGACCTGCCGGACTATATTTAGAAAATTCATAAGAAAAATTATCCCCATCATTTGATTCAACATCAACTTTCCATCCGTTTTCTTCTGCAATTTCTACAATTCTATCCCTCATGGCTTGTAATTTATTCATATTATCAACCTCCAATTAATTCTATCGTTCACTAAATAGAAAGTTCCCCACTTATATGTTCAAACGTTTTTGCTGATTCCTTTATAATTCCATTCTATATTTATTCCACAACAAGGACATTGTGGAGTTCCTTTTGGAAAAGAAAATCTCTTAAACTGTTCATCATCGTCCATTACTTCATTCGGATATGACTTTGACAAATTTTCACACAATTGACAACTGTATTTTATATTCTCCGGTTCACCGTCTTCTTCATAATGATGCTCAATAGGTCTTAATGAAACTTTTTGATTATGAACATATTTTCCACCATGTACTTTAAACAATACACTACTACCAATTAATGTCATATAATTCCTACCTCCAATTAATCTTCAATATTTTCCATTATCCATCCAATTCCTTTTGAATGCTGCTCGTCAAACCAATCCCAAATTTCTTTTCTATTAGTTCCCTTTGGAAAGATAAACCAATCTTCTTCCATATCTTCTGTATCAGGATTCATTGGTACATCTGTAAGTGTTTTCCATAAATCTTCTAACAAAGAATCGTATGTAACATATTCTTTTACGACTTCCGGTTCTGGATTCTGAATTACAATATGCATTCCATCATGTAATTTCCCTTCCATTCCCCATAAAACTGCCCACATAATACAAGTATCTATATTGTTGAAATGATCTGCATTTTCTAAATCTATAATAGATGTTTCTTCATCATCAATGTCGCAAAGAAATACATCATAGTCAAAATCCTGTTCAATTCTCTTTCCGAATATAGGAAATCCAATTTTCCCGTAAAATACCATAATTTTTACCTCCTTAAAATGCGGCTTTCATACGTTCGTACATTCTCTGTATTCTTCTTCTGTTAATAATCCATCTACACGCATATCTTCAAGACTTCTAAATATTGCATCTCTTCTCCAACTTGCATAACTAAATCCATCGAATTCTCCTATTAATGCGTTATTATTTTCCTCGTTTTGATCACGTAATCTTTTCGCCAAATCAGGGTTGCGAAAGAAAAATGCATGATACATTGCTGCTTTTATTCTTAATTTTTCTATTTCATATTCCTGACAAACTAATTTGCGTTGCGTATTTACTAACTCAAAGCCCAAATTTCCAATTCTGTTATGTTTTACTCTTTCATCAAAATATATATCATTCATATCATCAACCTCCGATCAAATATATTGTTATTCACATTCTGTACAATTATTTTTAATTTCTTCTTCTGTTTTCCATTCTTCAAGTCCAACGCATCTGCATTCACAACTATCCTTTTCATCACAGTAAAAGCAACATTTAGAGCATTTACTATCTTCTGGAACAGAAGCATCAATTAAACATTTCAGCATATTATCACCTCACCAAAAATAATCAATCTTCATAAACTCTATACATTTCCTCATATTCTTCCGACAAACTTCTCAATACATCTTTATAGATGTAAAGTTGATTATTTTCTAAATAGTTACGCAATCCTGTTTCCGTATCAAAGAATTCCTCAACGGCTGTCGAATTCGCCCATCTGTCAAAAGATACCAACGCAGCTACTTTTAACATCCATTTTCCATTTGTTCCGTTATGTGGTTCTACAACCATGAATATGATTGTATCTGTTTTCGCTTGTAGTGTGGTTTCATATTCATCGACTTCATAGCTATTATCTTTAAACCACTTCTTTATAATGTCCATAAGATACACCTCTTAACGAAACATGCTTTCATCGTGTTATATAAACTACAACACCAGACGGAAGTTCTATATAATTTTCATTATCTCTTAAACTGCTTTCAAATAATTCAAAATCAAAATACGCTTCATTCATATCATTTACAAATCCAAGAGATCTAGCAGTCTCTTCTGCTGCATTTTCAAAATTACTATAAATTGCATTGATCGACATGATTTCATCAGCATATGTATTTATAATTTCTATGCAATCTTCGTTGCTTAATTCTCTATATTCATCTTGAAGTTCGTTGATATAGTCCTCTAGTGCTGCGTCAACCTTAGTTTTATATTTTGAATAAATATCTTTAAACATATTATTTTCCTCTCTTTCTCCTTTTGAAATGTGCTTTTCATTGCCTTGTATAATATACTCCGTATTCACTTTCAACTCTCTTTGTAAGTCCTTCTACATCAAAGAATTGTGCGTCATCTTCTGATATTTCCATAACACAAGTGCAATTTTCAATAAGTTCTCTCTCCCATTGTTCTCTTGGCTCCCCAAACAAAATTTTCAATGCAATCATATCATCGATTACTGGTGGGATTTCTGTTTTAATCACATAACTGCAAGCTTTATTACTATCATATTTTTCGCTTTCTGTATCCTCATCGCCAAAGAAACATAATTCATACCAATGTATATTTTTATCCATTTTATTTACCTCCAATTCAGACTTGAAATTTACGTTTATTTTATCTTACCTAATCTTCTTCCACATTCCGGGCAAAATTTAATTGGAATATAAATTGTACCGACACCAATATCTTCTATTCCGAAAGAACTTCTATCTTTTAAAATCAATACCGGTGAAGATGTCTTATAATCATGGATCACACCAACTGTATCATCCACATGAATCATATTTCCTGATATATTTTTTGAGATTTCTTTATTTCCATGCCACGGAAGTTCTGGTTGATTCCAACCGAATTTTATATCAGTTCTTCTTTCACAATATTTACACATATCTCTTTCTCCTGTTCTATAGAATTTTCTACAACTTCTTTCTCATAAAACTAATTCAATTTCTATACTCTATGAAATTTCCGTTTCATCCCTATTCTTCAATCACCATTGCTAATCCATTATTAACCAATACTCTTTCTATCTCAGCACTTTTCGATTCTTCACTCAAATAATCAGAATCCATCACGTTCATAATCTCATCCACAATCATATCCATACTTTCTCTTGTAATTGCATTAATTGCTACCATTTTTATCACCTTTCTTTCTATTCAGACAGACTTTCTAAGATTTCATCTCTTACCATAAAGAATCTGAAGTCTGCTTCTTCCTGTGTCAACTCTCCGTCCTCGACCATCTGATTACATTCTGTTCGCAGATTTTCCTCTAATTCCTTATATATTTCATAAAAACTACTCATAGTATTCTCCTTCTAAACCACCAATTTCATTCTTTCAATATAATTTCTATTGCATTGTTTAATGGTGTTATTCTCTCGATTTCTTCATCAATATATTCTCTAAGTGCCTGATTTATATATGGTGTTTCACAATCAACAAGAATATCATTTTCTCTTGCAAGAACAACGCTGTCAGTATTTAATACTTCTAATAAATCTCTTATTTTCATATTATTCCCTCCATCCTATCTAATACAATTTATTAAAAGCATCAATAATTTCCTGTCGCAGTTTTTGTTTCTGTTTAAGTCTTTCTCCACTACACAATTCCATTCCGTGATCTGCACTTGTTACATAATGTTCTCCTTCTTTCCGTAAGTACACATCTATTTCTTCAATTCTTTTATTGTCTAATCTCATTTTCATGTAAATATGAGTTCCATATGTATGTTCTACCAACTTTTCAGGCATATTATCTCTCCTAAAATCTTAGTTCCCTTCTGATACTTCATACATCACCGGCAATGCTGTGAGAGGATATTTTACAATATCGTCCACATACGGAAAATAATTTCCGACACAATTTTGCCTACTATATCTATTCTTTGTCACTTTAACTGTCATATAGAATTCATCAATATCAGTTACTAATACTGTTCGTTCAGTATTAGTAATTATCGTAAATTCTTTATTCATGTATTTTTCTCTCAAGCTATTGATATTCATCTTTTTACCTCTCTTTCTAACCCACAGGGAACACGCATTTAATGTTTACTGTGCTTTATGCTACAATTTTAATATATCCTTTTTCAATAAGTGATACAAAATCAATAGTATAATAATCACAACTACTTGCAATATTTTCATCAGGCTCAACTGGTATAAGAACAATTTTGTAGTTCTGTTTAATTTCTCTATTCCATCTTTCTTCCACCTTGCATAATGTGTCTTTAAATTCATTTCCATTTAAGAAAAATCCAAATCCACATGTTGTATTCAACGGGACAATAAATCTGACATTTTCAATCCCATCAGTCATAATTGCTTGGCATAAATCATCTGAAGTAATCCATTCTCCATTTTTGATTTTCTCTTTCAACTCCTTCATAGAAATTTTAATCCAATCATTAAGATAAATTTTGTTGCGATTCCAAGTAAAAAATTTTCCATTTTCATCTTCTCTGATTGTACGATCATATAATTTCTGTGTTTTTGTATCTTCAACTGACACTTCATTATGAAAATCTTGTTTCATTAATCTCTTAAATGGTCGCTACCAGTAAAGATATTCTCACTTTCCATTTCATAACAACCTTTAGATCTATTCGTATCTCCATTATCTTTCCATGAAATATATCCACCATAATGATGCTTAACTGCTTTTACCGCTTTATCCCATGAATACTGAATTTTCTCATGTGTTTTTATATATTCATCCCATAATTCTTTTGCATTATCTAACGATTCAGCAATAACTAGATAATGAAACTCAACACAATATCCGTTTGCTGTCCATCTAACTATAAATTCTTTCATAATTTCTACATCTCCATTTCTATATCAAATCATCAATCTCGATCACGTCTGGATTATCACTAAACCATGAATCGTTTTCTACAATCTTTTTCAATTCGATGAAATCTCTTTCAGAATTGAAACAATCATTGTGTTTTAAATAAGCTGTTTTTACTTTTTCTCTTGCATCTTCATAAGATTCTGCCTTAACCATTCCGACAGCCAATTCTTCAATTCTGTATGCATACAAATTTGTAATATCCATTAAATCACTCTCCATTCTCAAATAATTCATCACCGGAAAAATCAGCCATATCTTGTAAAACAGCATGAGCAAATTCTTCTGCATATTCTGACCATATTTTATCTTGTAATTCTTCTGGGGTTAATCCACAAAGTTTATAACATTCTATAAATTTCTCCATAATATTTTTCATTCTATATTCATATTCTTGTTCAATCGTGTGGATATGCATAATTTACACCTCCTACATTTCCAATTCACTATAAGGAAATCCGTACATTTCTAAAAATACTTCTTGTTCGTCCTCATATCCCTCCAACAGATCATATAAATCAGGATGCTGCCAATCAACATAATTAAAAAGACTTTCTGCAAGATTTACATGACCTTGTGCTTCTTCTAGGAAATCATTTGTTGTATAACAATTTCCCAATATACTTTTGATTTCCATTTCCGTCAAAAAGTCTGTTTCAATATCAATGTCATTTAAGAATATATCTGGAATATAGATAATATTCTCTGAATTGTTCAGATCAAATTTTCCTTTATAGATAATACAGTCTTGACCATCTGAAAAGGAAAATATGTCTTTCAAACGTTTTCCACATTCAAGTTCTTTTCTCAATACTTCTTTTGTTATACCTTTCACTTTTGATCACTCCTAGCTCAATAACTCTTCTATCATTTCACATAGCTGAATGATTGCAAATTTTACAACACTGTCTTTTTGCATTTCTGAAAGTTCATCGTAAAGTTTATCTTCTAGCAATTCTCTATATTCCTCATCATCATATCCGTCAGATAAACAATCGAAAACCCGTTTTGCTAATTCCGCACTATTCATCACACTACCTCCTCGTAATCATCGAGCAGTTCATTCAGGTTCGCTTTTCTCCATCTATGTAACCGTCCATCTCCAGTTAAATTCTTTACTGGTTTTGGTAGTAGTTCACCTGTAAAAACATTTCTTTCCCAATATAAATATTGTTTTAATGAATTATGATAATGTCCATCATTATGCACTTCTATGTATTTGTTTGAATTCCGTTTGTTAATGTATATCTTCACAGTTGTTTTCATAAAATCGCCTCTTCTGTTTCTCTAAAATACATTTCATACTTAACACCTGCTTATTTCAATTTCCATTCAATCCAATCTCCATAAGCCCAACACTCTTCTTCCACTTTTGGATCATTCCAAAAACCATCGAATGCCTTCTGTATTACTTCTTTTGCCTTATCAAAATCTTCATCGTTTACCAATATAACTAAATCCATTCTGCAAACAATTTACATATCATTTTCTTGTTTCTATATGTTCTCCGTTTCCGTGTTACCTTATTTATAACAGTAATGCTTAGTTCCTTTGTAAGAGGATTTTGATTAAGCACTATCTGCTTTCCGTTTTCATCTTTTAGTAACATCGTTATCACTCCTTGTAATTGAATGTATTTCCAACAAGTGTTGTTTCGACTTCTGTTTCTTCTTGGTATGTAATTTTATACGTCTTTAAATTACCGATTTCTCTTACCAGTTCAACTCTCAATACATTAATTCCCACTTTTATTCCTCGCTCTCCATTGCTAATTCAATCAGTTCATAAACTTCATCCTTGTTATCTAACATGAATTTTCCAAATCCATCATCGTCATTCTCTCTTCCCTCAATCAAATTACCGTCATCATCACGAATCCAACGTTCCCACATTGAATCTTCAATTATGTTTGCATTGATTCGCTTTCCCTTATATTCAATTTCAGGATCACTCCATTCTCCATGCCATATAAATCCCACGCCTGTAAGACCATACCAATCTGGAAATTCTTTCATTGGAAATGTAGCAACTCCATCTCTTACTACAAAATCTCTTTCTATTGTACTAATCATATTTTTCACCTCTTCTGCTCTTGAAATCGTTCTTTCATTAGGTTTTATGCTTTTTGACTATATATAATCAAATCATCAGATAAATTATATAAAAGTCTATCTTTGATAACATTTGACTTATATATTCCATCTAACTTACTAGGATAATCTTGTGTATTAAAATTCCCTTTATACTGCATAACTGCATTTATCATTGCCTTCCTAGGTGATAATGTGTAAATTTCTTCTTTGACAAATTCACCTTTTCTTGCATCAAATAACATCACTATACTTTTCATTTACGAAACCTCTTTCCAATCAATTACCTGTCTATATCCGTCTGCCTGTAATATGTGAATTTCTTCATCTCTATCAAGTTCATAACGACTCCTGAAAAATTCCTTTAATCCCTCTTCTTTTTCTGCTCTCCACAGCTCATCATGAGTGATTACATCTCCGAACTCTTCATCTTCTGTTTTGACAGTAATATCAGAAATCTTTCCAAAATACATTGCCTCAAGTAAATCCGTATCAACATCTCCCTTGACAATATAATCTTGCCAATCACCCTGACTGTATCCTCCAATTGTTCCAGTCTCAAAAGTTTCCTCTGGATAAAGAAGTTTGATTGCATCAACAAGAATATCTTCTGTGCATCTGCATTTATCATACATTTCCTTTAATTTTGCATTTGTTTCATCTGATATGTCCGTTGGATACTCATCATAACAATCAATATCATTCAATATTTCTTTCGCTTTCTGATACCACTCTGCTTCCATGCATCCAGTAAAATCTATATTACCAGTAAGAACTACCTGTTCCTCAAAATTTTCACATCCACAATAATCTTTCCAACATTGATTGCTGTTATATAACCAACATGTTCCATCGCCCGTGTTGTCTATTTTGATTTCTGTCATAACTAACCAACCTCACTTTCTATGCTATCTGTTTATTTTCACTCCTTTTTCTTCCCAAAGATCGATCAATCCCGGCAGTACATACCCAAGATCAATCCATGAAAATTCATTATATTCTTCAAGTTCTTTTAATTCTTCTTCTGTTGGAATTTTTGCTCCCATAATTCTCAGAACATCATTTTCGCTTCCACCGGCTTCTAATATTCTATGCAGTGTCATTTCTAAAGCGCCTGAAATATCAGCACTTCCTTTTTGTGTAATTGCGTTCCGTGTCCAATATTCATGACACATGTGAAATTCAACAATAACTTCGTCTTCTTCTAACAAGTCTTTTAATTCAATCATTCTATTCACCTAACCTTTCTAATAACTTCTTTGCATTGTTTACAAGCTGCTCTTCCGAAAGACCTCTCATGCACATTTCTATAAAATATCCTGTAGGAATACCACATTCCTTTGCATCTTTGACGGATATTTTATTTCCCTTTTCAACAATTCTCCGTGCAAATTTTCTCCAATTATTTTTTGGTATTTTCATTCCGTGCCTCCAAATCTTCTTTTCGAATCTTCTTCCCATCAACAAGTACATAACCATCTTTCACAATCAGATGATAATATTCATCTTTATGTACAATGACTACGCCACATCCATCTTCAAATGTTCCGCTTAATAATTTCATTTTGCATTCTTCTTTCTAACAAATAAGACAGATACATTTCTGCATCTGTCTTATTATTCTCTATTTTATTTAGTTTCCATTTCCTCGTTTTCTTTTGGTGTAATTAACTTTTCAATATTGCTCCTAATATAATTACAAAAAGCATCAATACTTCCATCTCCGATAGTCCAACAACAATCTTCATCATAATTCCAATGAATAATTACTTCATGTCCTGGCGTAATATTAGATAAATCAACATCTGTTTTGTTTACGAAGTCTGATTTTGAAAGTGCTTTAAGATATACATATCTTCGGATATTCTCAATATCTCTTTCCGTTTCTGCATTAAAAATTTCTACCAGATATTCTTCAGAACATTCATCATAGATATCATATTCAGAAGAACCTCCTTTTTTAAAGTTGTCATTATCAAGCCTCTTTAGGTGTTTACTGATTGCAAACAATGCAGATTCCTCATATTTCTTGCATTCTCCTTCGTTATTAAATACAGTTCCATCTTCTGCAATATATTCAACTTTCACCAGTTTCTCAATTGTTTCTGTTTTTCTTACTTCGTTAATTCTCATAGTTTTTACCTCTCTTTTCTCTTTATGAAACTAATATTTCATTTACCAATTTTTTCAATTTCTCTCTGTTTTCCATGCTCTCTGATATGTTCAACAATATCTTCGGAAACTCCGTTCTGCTTACATCTTTTTGCTAACCGTTCCCACATATCAAGATTTTTCCACCGTGGTTTATTCTTCTTCATTGTTTTTTCTCTCCCTTCTAACATGAAACAAATTCCAGACAACCCAAACATTCATTTTTCTGTTTCATTTCTAACGCCTGTATCATGGCATACAGATAACATTCATCACCCGTATCAAAGAAATTATCTCCATCAAATTCTATTTTTCGTTTTACAGATTTAATAGAACTATCGAGATCCATATTTTCATATGTCGCTATAAATATCCACATGATAATTCTCCTTTCTAAATTATAAATTCTTTTGACTTATGGTTGTTGATAAATCCAGTTTCCGTATCTTACCTTATCACTATCTTTACTCCAAAAGCCTAATTTAATCATACCTTTAATACTACCTGTCCTATGAATACATGGACATTTATCTGTAAATCTTTTACCCGTTGCGTTTTCATACTTTCGTGGACTGCTGTAATATGCCATATAATCACGCCCCTAATCTGCTAATTTTCATACCACTGAAACGCACAATCATACATCATTCTGCCTGTTATCTGGTCTTTGAATGTAGGGCAATGCCAAGCCATTCTATAATCATGTGCCTTGCACCATTCTTCAATTACCTTTGTTGTAAGTGGTGTTACATATACATACAAATCAGAACAATGATGATCCATTTCTTCTTTCGGGTAACCTGCTTCAATTAGCATTTCCATTAATGTTTTCTGCATAACTTTCGCTCCCTTCTAACCCAAGTACATAACAATCTCTCCAACCATTCCAAAAGTATGATTTTAAATCCGCAAGAGTCTTTGTGCCGTTTTTGAGTTCTTCATAATCTGCCTTTAACATATCTGATGTATAATTTTTATAACAACAGATACAAGAATGAAATTCTTTTCCTTTCTGTGCGTACCATCCTTTGTTTTGTGGAAATGTTTTCTTTGCGATTGTACGGAAAATAATTACCAATCCGTTATAGTCTGGCAACTTATGTTCTCCACTTAAATCTCTAAGCTCAATTTCTATTCCGTCTGGTGTAATTGCTTTATCAAGAATTCGCATAACTTTCCACCTCGTCACTTTCTAGTCTTAATACCAAATCAAGCACTTTATCTCTCCATTTGATATATTGAACCGCCTTACGCAATGTTTCTTTTACACCAAGTTCATCTGGAATAATTTCAATCCCATATTCTATAAGCTGTTTTGTTGCTTCAAGTAGCAATTCTCTTGATTGTGCATCAGGACAATATCCCTTTCCTCTTGGGTCTGCAATTCCTGCCTTGACATATTCCGGATAACATAAGTCAATGAATCTTGGTAACTCATTATCTAAATCCATCATGTAAGTCATACTTGGCTCAAGAATCCGTTTTGGCTTTCCGTCTCCGACTCTTTTCTCCATCATTTCTGCGACTTCTTCCGTTTCATAGAACTCATTTTCTGCAAGAATCTTTCTTTCAATTTCTTCTGCATTTTCTTTTACCGTTTCATATAATGCTTTTGCATTGAAGTAATTACTTTTTAACTTTGCAAGAAACTTTCTATCATAATTAATCTGTGGTAACATAATTATCTCCTCACTTTCATCTTCATCATTTCTCTTCTATAATCTTCAATCTGTTCCAATGATAACCATTCCGGTTTCTCTTCTAGTGAATTCCAAATCCGTTCCATCTCATCACAAATCACTTCTACGCTGCCACCCCACAGATGACCTTCATAACCATTTCCATTTCCGAGGAAATAGTTACAATCACTTCTCATTCTGTCCAAGAGCATATAATCTCTCTCCCTTGGATGACGAACAAAAGGATCATCACACTCAATTGGTTCTGTTACTCTGTTACATGGCTCACCACAGATTTCATCCCATTCGGTTCTATAAGCACCTGTATAGAGATTTAAACCATTGCGACCATCATTTTCATCGAAATATAACTTTCCGTTTTCATCTTCATAGCACGGAACTTCCATGTACCCACCAAAACCAACATATTTAACTTTCATATTAACAACCTGCCTTTCCTAATTCTTTTACTGCCATATATGCACCGTACAAAACATCTTTACATGTATTAGCATTGATATAACCAATTTCTCTTTTACCATTCTTTAAGACATGGAATTGATTTCCACCTTCAATACTAATTTCCACAGAAATATCAAATCCAGAATCTCTGATCACACAAAGATATTCATCAATCATTCTGCATTTCTCTTTTTCTAAGTCGTCTAAATAACCAACAACTCCGCCTTGCCATTTGATATATTTAAAATCCATATTAACCTACCTTTCTGATTTCTTTCAGCATATTTGCCTTGCACAACATCAAATTTTCTTTCATTTCTACAATTCTCATATCAAGAAATTCTTTAACAGCTTTGTCAAACTGTTTTTCTGTAATGTCGTGACCATAATTTGCGATTGCAACATCCATAACATCTCTATACGAGAATCCATTGAATAATAAATCATTCTCATGTATTGGCATATCATATTCGAACTCTTTTCCATTCCGTGAATCAGTTTCAGGATCGTATAACCATCTACTCATGTTAATTTTCCTCCACAATTCTATTCTCCACATTGCTCCAATGATATTTCTTTCCGTTCTCTGCATTCTCAAAAATCACTGAATATGAAAATGTTTCAAGCGGTGTGAATACTTCTCCATTACAAGTGTATGATATTTTCTCTGTATTCCAATCGATACCAAGTTTTCCATTTTCTTCACGAACAACAAATATCTTGTCGTAATTCCGTGTCTTAATTTCTCTATTACAACTGTCATACATATGTACTTTTACTTTGTCATTTACATTTAACATTTTCTCTTCTCCTTTCATCAAAAAAGACAGCTAAAGAATTATTCTCCAACTGTCTTTTGAACGAGTTTCTTCCTATTATAATGCAACCAGTATTTCTCCCAACTGTTTCGCTTCTTCAAGTTTGCATATAACCGTTGCCTTTGAATCTTCTGAACCATTCTTCCGTGTGAAGTGATTCACAAGATAGACTTTATCAGGCATTTCTTTACCATCAACTGTATAATGTCCGACCTCTACGGTTGTTTTGTCATCAAGTTTTCCGAGTCCCTTTGTCTTTTTGTAAATAAATTCTTTTGCCATTTTATCCCACCATTCCTTTCAATGTTTCTAAGTATTCAGCAAGTTCTTTTCTGCATTTTTGCAACTCACACCTCATATCTTTTGCATTATTTTCATAAAGGGATGCGAGATTATCAGAAAATTCTTTGACTTCCTCATAAGACTCTTCATTAAACTTTATCTCTCTTACAAGCTCGTCCTCTCTTTTGAGCAACATCAACAATGACTTTGCCATTTTATTCTTCCTCACTTTCAATTTCAATTCCGAAAAATTCAAGTTCTTCTTCGTCCATTTCGCATTCGTCCAAGAAGAATTCGTTATACTCTTCTTCATCTAAATCTGCGCCAAATAAGCCATCCTTGAATTTACTTGCAAGCTCACAAGCACGATCAAACGTAATTCTTGTGTTTCGTTCAATCTCAAGCTGCCTTTGAGATTTAACATAATTACTCCCAATTCTTGAGAGTAATATTGCCAATGCGGATTCTAATGAATAAGCATAGTTATTGCTTGCGGAATCCCATGAAAATTCTTCTGCGTTGAAGTTCCGAGCAATAACATATTCAGTTCCCATATGCTGCTTTTCATAGCTGATTATTGTGTAATCACCAAACTTTAAGATTACATTGTATTCTCTCTTTGCCATTTTGAAACCTTCTAATCTTTTAAGTTGTACTCTTTGCTAAGTCTCCTCGCAATCCCGCCACAAATTTCTTTATCATGCACCGGAATTGAAAGACTCTGTTTACGTTCCCAGATCTCATGTCCGGTATTAGACCGTGAGAACTGAAAACCATTCTTTTTCAGTTTCTTACGAAAATTATTCGTAGAAACTGGCTGTAACCGCCTACTCATGTTATATTCCTCCTTTCCGTTTTTTCTTACCCATCAGACCACCTCAAATTCCTTTAGGATTAGGTCTAACAGTTCTTTGGCTTCCATTCCACCGTTCTCAGAATCCTCTTTAAGATTCTGAACTAACATGGTCATGTCTTCGGAAAGTTTTCCTCTCCGTTTTGACCGTGTGAACTCTTGGAACATCTCCATTGATGACTCATGGAGTTCTTCTTCTGTCATTTTGCATCTCCAATGATCGTTGCTATATGATGCAAGTTTTTTAAAAAATGATAAGTCTAACATTTTAATCTCCCTTTCTTTTATGCTTGGTTAATAGTTACATTAATATAGCCAAGAGAGCTATATTGTTTTATTCTCCCTTGGCTATATGGTATCTAACTATTGTATGTATGTATTATTAGACTGCTTTCGCTTTTGCTTTTGTCTTTTTTGTATTTTTATTGATAACAAAAGGATTTTCCATTTCATATTTAACAATCTGAGACAGAAAATCAAAAATCTGTGCCTGTGTTTTTGTCATTATATTCTCTACAAAGAATTCAGTCCCTTTGCATTTTCGAACCAGTATTTCCTCCATTTCTTCTGCTCTGCCTTCATAATATGCATACATTGATTTTAATGCACGAATAATCTTTGCTGTGTATGCTTTTCCGTTATATGTATCAGCATATCCGTTCCATTCCAACTTACCAAGCAAAGTAAGCATAGAATCAAGTAATTCTGCCTTACCGCCTTTAATCCATTTGATTCCATCTGAAATAGATGTGAAAGTTCCAACAACATTGTCCGTTTCATCATCTCCCTTGATTGCAATATTGTGATTCTTGCAGATATCATGTAACGCAACATATTCTGGCTTTTTGGCTGCTAAAGCCGCATGGTAAATATCCATTGGTTGCATTTTTGCCCTGTCACTTGACTGACTTAAGAATAGTTCGATTGCATCTTCAAGAGAGCATTCCATAACTTCTACGACTACACTCTCTTTCTTTGCCTTGAAAGCACCATAAATTCTGTGCTGTCCATCAATACAAAGAAGAATTCCATTGTAGAGCAAAACCTTTGGTTCATCCCATTTGTATGAATTATAATTATTTCCAATGGAATAAGCTCTTTCAAGCTTGATTCTTCTCTGCCAATCTGGAATATGAATTTGCATTGGATCTATAACCATAAGAAGTTTATCTCCAATCCGTGAATTATTCTTTGCAGTTTTCACCAAATTTTTGATTAACAACTTTTCGTTTTTTCCTGTGAACTCATTGCTTTCCCTCACTTCCTGCATTTCCTTTTCTGCTTCCTTTGCCTTTAAATAAACTCTTTTACACATAATTTCTTCTACCTCTTTCTTCAATTTTATTTTGTTTTGCATTTGCGGAATTTTCCGCATAAAAATAACACCCTACGTTGTGTAAGGTG
>ERZ1034878.620-NODE-620-length-15463-cov-10.311721_pt1 | contig 15463 bp, 14 predicted proteins | sample MGYA00520593_ERZ1034878 | MGnify/ENA primary metagenome ERZ1034878 (study PRJEB33766, sample SAMN09781724) | gut metagenome | biome: gut microbiome | host: Homo sapiens | place: Madagascar | study: EMG produced TPA metagenomics assembly of the PRJNA485056 data...
TGTTAAAATAGATATGCGAAACATGAACATATGTTTCGGATTGCATTATTATCATTTTTGATGTATAGTAAATGCATAAATAAATTTTGGTAGTCCTATATGGACGAATATTTATGTTCTGTCAAATGGCAGGAAGGGAGTTTAATATAAACTCCCTTATTTATTATTCAAAGGAGAAAATAATATGCATAGAGTTATGGTTTTTATTGATTATCAAAATTTCAACATAAATCTTAAAGAACATTATCGTGGCAAGAGCTTTAAGCCTATTAACTATTGGGCATTAGGAAAAGCAATAAATGAAATAATACCATTTCAATCTGAAGTTTTAAAAACCTATCTGTTTGCGTATAAACCATGCGATGATTTAATGCAAATTGAAAGTTATTCAAAATACTATAAATGGTTGACAGGTTTAAGAAAAACACCATATCTTGAAATAATCGAAGGAAGACAAGAACTTCGTACATATAAAGATATACCTCTTGACATTAATGATCCAAATACTTATTTCACAGAGGAAAAAGAAACTGATATAAATCTTGCGACTCATATGGTCGCAAAAGGATTTCAAAATGCATATGATATAGCAGTTTTGGTTTCTGGAGACACTGATTATATAAAGGTTGTAGAAACATTACATAATATAGGAAAAACTGTTGTGATAGCTCATTTTAAACACCAAAATGTAACTAGATATGATGATATATGCGATGCGAATATTGTGTTATATGATAATGTTCTTAATAAGGCTATAAATAAAAAATATAAAGATGATGAAAACAAAGAGCAGGACTGATCTCCTGTTCTTTTAATATTCACGTTATTCTTCTCTTCTGTTCAACCCAAAATAAAAGACCTGTCATCCAACAAGTCTTTTACTCTCCCATACTATTTCTAAATGTAAATACCTCTATTTGCAGCTTCTTGTCTTAAACCATCAATGGTTCTTTCCCAATGATCGATTTCACCTTTATCTCCTTTTGTTTGTGCATTATAAAGATTCCTTTCATATTCTCTTAAAAGATCTTGATAGTGTGTTCCACCAGGATTAGATTGTCCCATAATAAATACCTCCTTCGTATTTTGTAATTATATTATACTACTTTGAGGAATATTTTACCATTCAAAACGTATGTTTAGGTGAGTTCTCTTTTTCAATACAAATAAAAAAGAGTAGTAATTTCTCACTACTCTTCTATCCTATCCCTCTTGAACGGAATAACCCAAATTATAATAAAAGGTGGAAAATAGTATGATAAACAATGAAATCTTTCCTGATATTGATAAAAATACAGAATATCAGAAATTACTTGCTAGATTCAAACATTCAGAAGAAACCGAATCTGACGAGTTTATTATTGGCGAAGCTTTAAAAATGTATTCTGAACTTGAATGGGATGAATATGATTTAAAAATTCGTCTTTTAGAATTACTTAAAGATAGACATTTTTAATGTAATTCAATATTATCTTTTTCAATTTTCATATCGCAATCAAGTTCAACGCAGTCGTTGTGCTGAATAAATCCTCTTACAGCATTATCATTGCCCTCTTCAAATTTTCTTTTGAATGTAACAGTAAATAAGTTTGTTGATAATACAAAGGAATATGAATGAGGGTAATTACCGCTGTTAATTGGATGATATGAATACATGATAATGTAATCTAAGTTTTTCTGTTTCGCTACGTTTACCATTTGTGTAAATATGCTAAAATTTGTTGTATACATTTATAATACCTCCTCCGTATTAGTATATGGAATATTTTACCATATAGAGGATGATTGGTATAGTCTAAACGTATGTTTACCAAGTATATCCACAATTATAGCACTTAAAAGTCTTGTTAATCTTTTTACTAAAGATACCGAAAGCAGCTATCGAAGCTCCACGTTCTACTCCACCCATTTTACGGATGTTGGTTGATCCACAGGTAGGGCAATGCAAGACGTTATTAGTATTTTGATCTTCTGTCTGTGAATTTGCTTTGAATTGAGACATTTTAAGATTAAAATCAATAATGTTTTCTTCTTTTAGTTTATTCATAGATATTATAAAGTTAGAGTCGTTGGAAATTTTACTCAACGTATTAAACTCTGAAGTGTTTAATTGCATTTGATATAATTTTTCATCAGGGTGATAAGTGCAGCATTCTTTATTTTCTTCACAACAATAGAAGCCAATAGTATCGTATTTTTTCGTGTATTCTTCATCCCATCCTAAAATATCATTCATGGTTTTTAAATATCCAGTTGGGTCTTTAAAACATTTTTCACAATATTTAACTACCTTCATAAAACACCTCCAATTTAATTTAATATATCATAAATAGTTACATTTATCAATTCGTTTTCCAAGAACGATTTTCAATTAGTATTTTATGTCGTAAACTTTGATTCTAATGGTGTGACAACTATTTTTGATAAACTTACTGAGACATCAAGACTTGATGATTTTAAGGAAAAATTATTATCATTAAATGATGCAGGCGTTTTAAAAGGCACTGCGTTAACTGGTTTATTAAAGCAATATAAAGATTTAGATTCAGAAGTATTAGAATCGGCAAAACTTTTTGCAGAAGATAATACTAAGATAAATATATTAAACGATTCCTTTGCAAAAGCCTCTTCTACTGCTGGCAAATTTGGTCTTGCAATAAAGAATATCGCAGTGAACGTAGGAATCAGCTTGCTAATCACTGCTGTATTTAAACTAATTTCAGCATTTTCAGAACTTGATTCTAAAATCCAATCTTCTGCTTCTGAAATTTCTGCAAACTTTAAAACATCGCAATCCGAGATTTCTGATTACAAGTCTAAAGTTGAAGAATTACAGAAAACAATCCGCGATTCTTCCTCGTCCTATGCTGATGTAACCGAAGCACGAAAGCAGTTGATCACAATTCAGAATGAAATGATTGATAAGTATGGCACTGAGAAATCCTCAATTAAATCCATTACTGATGCAATCAATGGAGAAACTGATGCGTGGGAAAGACTGACAGATAAACAGTGGGAAGCCTCAAAGGTCGATTTTAATTCTACAGGTGGCATTATCAAAGAGATCAGTAATGCCCTCAATGGTTATAAGAATAATATCGACCGTATGAAGAAAGAATACGGTAATTATTCACAGACAATTAGCTTTGGTGATATTACTGGTGAAGATAACCGTAAGCAAGCCGAAGAACTGTTAAAACGTTTCGGTACTTTCACCAAGACAAGGGCAGGAATAGGAGAAATCACTTTATCAGGAAATGCAGATGAAGTGTACAATCAGATTTTACAAATTAAAGAAGTAATGTCTGATATTGGAGCTGACTTTGGCAAGTCATTTAGTAATGACCTTGATAAGATGGCTTCTAGTGCAAAAGATGTATCTGACAGTTATAAGGATATGTACGATCAGTATGTTCTTTATGAAGAGATTCTGTCTGATACAGATTACAAAAATACATTCAAGAAACTTTTGGACGAATATCAGAATTATCAAGATGCATTGACTTCTGGTAGCGAAGAAGGAATCAAGAATGAGACGGACACATTTGTAAAAATGATTACGGATGCTATGTCAACCGCATTATCAAATGGCGATAATGACGTAGCTGAGTATTTCAAATCTATGTATCCTGAGTTACAGTCAGAAATTGATTCGTGGGATTTTAAAATCAAGCTGACACCTACATTAAATGGCAAGGACAATGAAAGTTTTGACCAAGCTTTATCTGATAGTTTAAGCGAGGCTATGTCTCATTTTGACAATGCAGAAGAGATTTTAAACTTTAATCCGAAAGCCAACACAGATGAATCTAAGCAGAAAGCATACGACCAATTAAGTGCTATTGCTACTCAAGATTTTGAAGGTGATATGGAAGCACTTGTCGATACTGCCGTTAAGTTATTCTATTTACAGACGCAAGGGCAACAAGACTTTTTAGCCAGAATCAATGGTAATAAGGAATCTACGCCTACTGCCGGCATTGGCAATCTAACATCTGATTCTAATAAGAGCATCAATGTTGATAGCACAACCGCATCTAATTGGTATGGACAGTTAAGCGAGGATGAACAGAATCTTGCCAATAGTACAGCTTTTGTAAATGCTTTACAAGCACAGTCCGATGCTATGAGTGGAGCTGCTTTATCTGCAAATGATCTTGATATTGCATTACAGAGTATTAAGACAACTGCATCTGATACAGGAAATTCACTCACTTCATTCGATGAAGCATGGATCAATCTCAAAGCAACAGATGATAGTGATCTCAAAGGTGCTGCTGATGACCTTCTCAAATTAGCTGAATCAGGACAACTCACAGAAAATGCTCTTGGAGAACTTGCTGGCGGTCAGAAACTCATGGACGATACAGGTCTTTCCGCAGAAGCTCTCGCAGAGAAAATTAACTCTCTTGTAAACGCTTCTACACAGCTCTCTTCTATGTCTACACAGATTTCTAAGATGTCTGATTTACTTGCCGATAAGAAGAATGGTAACACTGCTTCTGCATCTGATTTAGCAGGGTTCGATGCTTCAGTTCGTGGTCTTGAATCATGGGATGAGTTTGAACGTGTGATGGGTGATTCTACATCCACAATGGATCAGTGTCAGAAAGCAGCCAATGCTCTTGCTACTGAATGGGTAAACGATGGCAATTTCTTATCAAATCTTACAGATGAGAATAAGGCATACTATGAAACTCAGCTTGATCAGATGGGTGTTGCTAATGCTCAAGAAATTGTTGAAAACGCTCTTGCAATTGCTCGTGAAAATGAAGCAACTCAAACCGAATACGCTACAATCGCAACTCAACATAATAGCGAGGCAAAGAGTGAAAACGAAATGGTTAGCACTGATTTGACTAATGCTACAGCAAGCGAGATTGCACAGCTACTTACTGAGGCTAATGTTTCAGAAGCGACAAAGGGCAAGATTGTTGAGTTATGGCTTGCAAAAGCAGACCTAAATAGTACGAAAATTAATACGGCATCGGATGTAGAACAAATTGTTGCAATTGCTAATGCCGCTGGTGCATCCGTTGGGTATGTCAACGCATTAAAGAAAGCATTGAACGATCTTGTTGACGCACAGACTCCATCTCATAAGCCATCTGATTTATCTATTGATGGATTCAATACAATCAATGATTGGAAGAATGAATCAAACAAGTCTGATTTTGAGAAGTTTGTTGACAACATGGAGAAGCAACAGAAGCAAGATAAAGTTGATGATTTGTTATCCAAACTTAAGCAGAATATAAAAGGAACGCAGTTAAAAGCTAGTGATTTCAAAATAAATCCTTCTGGTTCTAAACCATACCGAGACAAAAACAAGTCTAAAGGGAAGGGATCATCATCAAAGAAATCCAAGACAGAAATTGATTGGATTGAGCGCAAAATCACAATCCTCAATAACAAGATCGATGCATTTGCTACAAAAGCAAATGATACTTGGTCTTCTTGGACAAGTCGCACAAAGGCACTCAATAATGAGATGTCTACTACAAAGAAACTTCTCACTTCTGTTTATGGTATTTCAAGCAAAACTCAGAAGAAATTAAATAGTCAAAGAGACAGTGCAAAGAATAAACTTGACAAATATGTAAAGAAAAATTCTAAGGTTCTGACCTCTTCCACTATTAAGAAAATCAAATCTGGTAAACTTGATACTTCCAAGCTTAGTAAGAAAGATAAAAAGGTAGTTGAAGAATACAAGAAGTTACAGAAGTATTACAACAAAAAGGCTAGTAAGGCTAAGAAAGCAAGTGAAAAGAATCCTGCGGCTGATTACTATTTAGCAAAAGCTAATAAGGTTGCAAAGAAGTATAAGCTATCTCCTGCTATTATCAAGAAAATCAAGAATGGTACTATCAGTATTAGCGATTATAATGAGTCAATGGCTAATGCTATTCAAAAGTACCAGGATTACTATGATAAAGGTAAGGATGCTCAGAAGTCTAAAAAAGAAACAAAGCAGAAACTTAATGAGTTGGCACAGCAGAATTTTGAACTAATTCAATCTAAGTGGGACTCTCGTATTGATTATCAGGAAAATCGTAAAAATGCAGTTTCTGATGCTCTTAATCTTGCACAGTCAAAAGGTAAGTTAATTGGAACTGCTTATTATACAAAGCAAAAAGGTATCAACAATAAAGAAATCAATAAGTATAAGCAGGAAGAAACTGAATTAAAGAAAGCCATGAAAGGCGTTAAGAAGTATTCCGAACAGTGGTATCAGTATAAGGCTGATTTAAGCGAAGTGCATAGCAAATATGTACAGTTGCAAGCTGATAACGCGGAATTACAGAACTCTATCAATGAGTTGAAATTTGACCGTTTTGACGAGCTTATCAATAAGTTTGATGACATCATTGATGAATCAGATTTCTTAATTGATTTGCTTGATTCTGGCAATCTGCTCAATAGCGATAATGGTTCGATCACGAATTATGGAATCACTGCTATGGGATTGACCGCACAGAATTATGACGTATACTTAGCAAAAGCCGAACAGTATAAGAAACAAATTGCTGACTTGGAGCAGATGTATAAGAATGGGGAAATCGGTCTTGCACAATATAATTCTCAGATGCGTGAGTATCAACAGGGAATGCGTAATTCTATTAAATCTGCTAATGATGCAAAGAAAGCAGTTATTGATTATGTTAAGCAAGGACTTGATGCGCAGAATGAAGCACTATCTAAGAGTATAGATAAGCAAAAAGAATTGCTTGAATCTGAAAAAGATTTGCACGATTTTCAATCCAAGATTTCTGATCAAAATAAGAATATTGCTAATTTGCGTAAACAGATCGCGGCTTTGGAAGGTGATTCATCAGAATCAAATCGTAAAAAATTGCAGCAATTGAAATCCGATTTGAAAGATGCCGAAGAGGAACAATCAGAAACTTTGTACGATCGTTCTGTATCCGATCGAGAAAAAGCACTTGATGATATGCTCACCAAGAGTCAAGAGGCTGCCGAAAACTATCTTAAGAATACAGATCAAGTATTTGTCGATGCGTTAGGTTATGTAAACAAGAATACATCTCAGGTGTCTCAGAATCTTGAAAAGATTGCAAAGGACACAGGATATGATATCTCAACTTATATTACTAATGCTTGGAAGGATAGCGGTGATGCCGTTGGTACTTACGAAAGCACTCTCTCATCAAACGTCCCGAAAATCACTTCTCAAATTCAGTTAATCACAAATGCATGGAATGCTCAATGCGAAGCCGCTAATAAAGCTGCCCAAGCAAGTGCAAATGCGGCTGCTGGAGGTGACGAAACTACTAAGGACACCGACAACAAAGGCAATTCAAGCAGTGGTTCAGGCAATAAGTCTAATACCTCTTCTGCAAAAGATATTAAAAACTTTATACAAAAGAGTCTTAATAAAGCAGGTCAGAAGAAATCTTATTATGGCGCATTGAACAGATACTTGTATGAGAAAACAGGTGGTAAAGTTCTTAGTGTTACTGAGGAAGTTCAACTTGCTAAGATGCTTGGTGTTAGTGTTAAGAAAGATTTATCAGGAACAAGTGACAGACAGAAAATTCTTAATGCGCTTAAGAAAAAGAAAATTGCTTTTGCTAATGGTGGAGTCTTAGGTGATTTGGTCAAACTGAGTGGAGAAGATGGATTATTCATCGGAAGTGCTGGTGAATCTATTCTCACAAAGGAACAAACTCAGGCTCTTATCAACTTTAGACCTGTGATTCCGCAGTTAAATACTATGGTTGATTTGATGAAGAATGTTCCTATCAGTTCTGCATCTCAGTCGCCTACTTACAATATTGACAATAGAACCATTGTTGAAGGCGTTGCCACAGATCAGATTGTTAAACAGATGGAAGGTGTTGCTCAGAAACAGGCTGAAAATGTTGTAAGAAAGATCAATCAAGCTACGTATGCTAAAGGTGTAAGAAAATGATAAGTTTATGGAGAGGATATAACTATCCTCTCCTATTTTAATGGAGGATTAAATGATTTTAGATTCTAAGAAAATTGAAATTCTTGAAGAAGAATTAAAAGAAAAAGATAAACGAATAGATGAACTCACTGCCGAAAATGATGAGTTGAGAGCTGTTATTGATAGTTATGATGGCGTTGAAAATTCTATGGATGAATTACGTGAAGCTATCAATGTATCAAATAAGAAAAATAAAGAATATGAGAACATCAATCGTGAGTATATTCGATTGACAAAAGAATATCGAAAGGAAATGCATAAGTTTTTCAAATCGCTTAAATAAAAGGAAGGAGGAATGGTGTTATGACTGTATATACAAATGGATTCACTTTTGACAATATAACCTCCGATGAACTTGGACTTATGGTATGTGAATTCAATGGGAATACCCCATCTGAAACATCTGGTGGAAATATTGAATTTACCTTGACACCTGCTCCTATCAGAAATAGATGGTACAAAAGTGGAAATGCAAACTATTCAGAAGCGATTAAGTTTGAATTCCAAGTTATGAAACAGAATTTTGAGCCAATTGATTCATATGAGTATTCTACTTATGCTAGATTATTACAACGAAAAGATGATTACAAAGAATTTACAATCACAAAGTCTGATTATGATACAGTACATTTTTATGTGCAATTAAATATTTCACCGATTCAAGTCGGTGGCGATATTATGGGGATTAATATTACAGGCACTACAGATTCTCCGTATGCTTATGGACAAATGATTACAAAGAAATTTTCTACTGAAAATGGTATTGGTATGTTAAAGTTTACAGATATGAGTGATGAAGTTGGGTATATTTATCCTGATGTTGAAATTGACATTTCCAATGCTTGTAATCTCAAAATTACTAATGAAACATCGGGTGAAATTTTCAAGTTAAATAATTGTGTAAATAATGAAATAATCAATATTGACTCAACTATATTAGAAATGACTTCTACCGCTCTATCGCATAAACTCTATGAAGATTCAAATTATAAGTTTCCACGTATTGTAAATAACATTAATAAGAGAACGAATATATTTAAGGTTGAGGGTAATTGCACTCTTACGATGAAATATAGACCAATAAGGAAGGTGGTGATCTGATGGCAGTTCAATCATTCAATTTACCAGTTGATTTTTTGAATAATCTTGAAAAACCAATTATCTACATTGCTAAAAAGGATAAAACTTTTCTTGGTGCAGTAAGTATTTATGATGATTTATCTCTTACTTTTAATTTAAATGCTTATCAGACTGCTTCTTTTAAAATCTATAGAGACATCAATGGTAAGAAACAGAAATGTTATGACGATTTTCAAGAAGATCGTTTGATAATGATTCAAGGTATTAGTTGGTACAAAATTCATGTGGAGACTAATATCGAAAATACAGGAATCTCAAAAAGTATTACTGCAAACTCATTGGAATGTACTTTATGCAATAAGCGACTCATTGATTTTGAATGTAATACGGGCGAGATTTTGTATGATGATTATGTAAAGACCATCTTCTACGATCCTGCTAATCCAAAAGGAAGTCTGTTGAATCGAGTATTAAATGTTGCTCCGAGTTGGTCAGTTGGTCATGTAGATGCCACTCTTGCAAGTGAACAACGTAGTTTTGATGTAGACGATAGTGATGTATATTCATTTTTGACTGGTGATGTATCAGAGGCGTTTAATTGTTTGTTTATCTTCGATACATTCAATCAGACGGTCAGTGCTTATGATTTAGACAATTATGGGGAAGATACAAATATCTATGTTTCTATAGATAATCTTGCACAGTCTATGACAGAAAGTATTGACGAAAATAGCATTATCACATGCTACTATGTAAATGGTGGTGATGGAATTTACATCAATGAAGTCAATCCAAATAGCACAAATAAGATTTACAATTTTGAGTATTATCTACCAGAAATGGAAGAATCTATTCAGAATAAGGTGAAAGCATATAATGAGAAATATCAGTCATTAAAGCCACAGTACGAAGAAATTATGAAACGTCTTGGTGATCAGATTGGCGTTATCCAGGATCTCGAAACACGATTACCTGATAGTTTGGATTCTAAGGATTGGACGAAATATGGATTAGAGTTTCTTGATACAAAGGTAAAATCATTTAAGACACAAGATGAACTGTACTGCGCACAAGGAATGAATAAACCTGACAATTTGTCATATAATCTTTACTTAGATAACCTATCGGATTTAAATAGTGCTACTGCTGAATATAATAAAAGACAGTCAGAGGTTGATTCTGCTACAAAAGTTTATAATTCTATTATAAATGAAAGAAATGCTATTCAGGCACAATTAGATATGGACGAATGGTTTACATTAGATGATTGGAAATCGCTTGATGCGTATGTTGTAGAAGAAACGTATGATAATGATAACTACATTACTACGGATAATACAACAGATACAGAAAGATTTGATATTGAGCGACAGTTATACGATGCTGCATGGAAAGATTTATCTAAGAAATGTAGACCACAATATCAATACTCTTCTACTCTTTCTAATGTCCTTACTATTCCACAATTCAAAGATTTTCTTCAATACTTCCAGCTTGGTAATTTTATAAGAATGGCTACTGATTACGACACCGTTATTAAACTGAGACTAATTAGTTTTACAGTTGATTATAATGACACAAGTAAGATTGATGTAACATTCTCTGATGCTATTCGAGTACATGATATATATGAAGACGCATCTAGTATTCAAGCGCAAGCTAATTCGGCTGCTATGAGTTTTCAGTTTAATAAAGATCAATATGATAAATCATCAAAACAATCTAATTGGGTTGCTGAGATGAGAAAATATGGGTTAGACGTTGCTGCCGTTCAGATTCATAATGCAAAGAATCAGAGTCAAATTTGGGACAAAACAGGTATGACATTTAAGATGTGGAATGATGAAAGAAATGATTTTGATCCTGAACAGATTAAGATTATCAATAATATGATGGTATTTTCCGATGATGATTTTAAGACGAGTAAAATGGCTATCGGCAAGATTCCAATTGACAAAAATGGTAATTATGCATATGGAATCAATGCGGAAGTTTTAATGTCAAAATTAGTGATGTCAGAAAATTTATGGATTGAAAATGACTCTGGTACTTATAAATTCAATGATTCTGGGTTTATTGCTTCAAGTGAGAAAAATTCTTTGAAGATTCAACCGAATCAGAGCGGCGAATTATTTTCTATCTATAAAGGATCAAACAAGCAATTCTACGTTGATGCAGATGGTAATGTTCATTTCACAGGTGATTTGAGTGGTGCTACAGGTACTTTTAGCGGTCTTGTTAGTGGTGGAAGTATTAACATCGGTAATGGAACGTTTCTTGTTGACAGTAATGGTAATATGACTGCTAACAGCGGTAAATTTAGTGGTACATTGGACGGTGCTAACGGAACGTTTAGTGGAACTATATATGCTTCCAATGGAACTATTGGTGGTTGGACTATTGGCGCAAATTCATTATATAGTAATTATGTAAATACAACGGCTGGTATTTTTAGTACGTCACTTTCTCCTGCCGGCTTAACGTTTCAAAAACAAAATGATTTTACCTTTATAGTTAATCCATTAAATATGGGATGGGATATGAATGGTGAAATTTGTTCGTTAATACAGCAAAAATCCATAACGACACCCTCTATATCTGTGAATGATTTACAGTTTGTTAGAACAAGCAATCCAAAAATTATTTGCAACGCAGGTACATTAACGTTTGACACGGCTAATAATGTACATTTTTCTAAAACTCCATATGTGGACAATTATCAGTCTTATCTTGCTAGAGAGGAATGGTGCAATGACAAATTTGCATTAAAAAATCATCCACACCCAGGCTATTTAACTTCTAGCTCTTTAAATGGATATACGACTAATACACATCTTGAAAGTAGATTAGACGATGTAAAGAATTGGGTTAGAAATAACTTTAAAAGAAAATAATTGAAAGGAAAATAAAATGGAACAAAAACAGAATAATACACAACCACTAGAAGTTGTTTCTTATGAGAAAGATAAGATTCAGCTTCTTTTTAATATACTAAATTCCATGTCTTTTACAGGAGTTCAGCAAGCACAAGGAATTGCACAGATTAGTGTAATTTTAGATAATCCAATTAAGCCTATTGAGAAGGAGAACTCAGAAAACAATGAGGTGAAATAATGTCATGCGAAGTTTTTAATAATTCAGACTTTGGTATGATTGAAGGTTGTCAACAGACATTCGAGGTCGATTTATATGACATTTTAGATACAGAATATCATATAGCGGCTTCTTCTTGTGAATGGCGTTTAGCAAAGTACGGAGAAACAGAGGTTTTGGCAACTGAATCAACAACCAAAGGCACAATTAAAATTACAGATAATGTAATTCAAATCACTATCCCATCTTCTGACACGTTAAATCTATTTGGTAAATTTACACATCAACTGATTATAACAGATAGACTTGGGAATCGTTTCGTTGCCGATCTCGGCAAAATCTCAATAAAACCTATGATCAAATAAATAAGGAGGATTCGTAATGATTAATACATACGAGAAGAATCAGATTTTAACTAATATCTTTCGTAATGGCGAAAAGACAATTTATATCGGAGTAAGCAAGACAGCTCCTACAGAAACTGGAACAAATTGCACAGAGCCTACAGCACCTAGTTATAAACGTTTTTCTGCAAAATGTGATACAAGTAACTGGGGTGAACCAAACGAAGGTACAATCTCAAACTCTGTAGTATTCCGTTTTGACGAGGCACAGGAATCATGGACTACGGCTGCTTCCCCTGTAACACATTGGGTAATTTTCGATGCAGAGACAGGTGGAAATATGATGTTCTATGGGGAGTTAATGAGAGCACAGGAAATTCCGGCAGGTGCAGTTCTTGAAATTCCAACAGAAGGATTAACTACTACCGTACTGAATTCATAGTAATAAGGTGGTGAAGGACTATGAGAATAAATTATCACATCTTATCGTCTAAAATTTCAAATAGACAAACGTTTCGTGAGTACATTCATGGTGCTTCACGATATACACAATTAGTCAATATGAATTTTATTAGAATCAAAAATTCTATTAAATCTGTATTGTATTCAGTTTTAAAACCAAGTAAAAATAATATGGTTTTTAAAACGCCAAAAATAGTAACAAAAATTTTAATTTTATTCCATGTCAAAAAGAAAAATGAAATAACATTTGATGATTCATCACGTTTTTATATAAAAGAGAATATTAAAGGTAAAGACGTAAATACAATTCAAATCAAAAACAATAATCCAAAATTTTCTGTAAGCGAATTGATTAAACAGAAAAACGATTCCGAAATTGCAATTCAAAATACATTTTCCCCTATAACAATAAGAGAGAAAATAGCAATCAAAGATAATGATTTCAACATTGAAAATGGTGTAATTCATACTCAAATAAGTGTACGCAATCGGTCTAATGATACGAATACGATTGGTATTACAAATGGAAAAGTAAATGCGTCTGCATCATATTTGACTCAATTAAAAATGATGAGTGGATCATTAAACGGTTATTATAATCAAACTATTTCTGATACTGGAAGGAAGAAAGTTATTTAAAGGAGGAACACATGTCAGAAATTTTAAAAAATACTGGCGTAAAGCTTTGGGCAGAGTCTGATTATAGCGAACTTTGGCTTGATGTATTTGACCAAATTGCTGGCGAAGGCGGTAAAAGTAATTTACGTCTTATTGACGAGGCAATTGGTAAAATAAATGAATCAATTGATGGATACTCGTTGGAATATTCTTCTGAGGAGAATAGATTGTATATTTCAAAAGAGGATGTAAAGCTTCCTGTATCGTTAATTGATTCAAACGGTCACGTTGCGTCAAAAGTCGATGGTACTACTATTACTATTGACGAAAGCGGTGTTGTAAAAGGGATTCCTGTAGATGATGCTTTATCAGAAGAATCCACCAATCCTTTACAGAATAAAGTGATTGCTAGTGAATTAAAAAGCATTAAATCTAAGATGGGAACAGATGAATCTGCAATTAAACAGAATACATCGGATATTGCGAGCAATACAAAAAGAATTGAAGCCAATGAAACGGCAATTTCTACGCTAAATGGAACTGGTGATGGTTCTGTAAAAAAGGCAGTTTCGGACGGAATTGCAGAGGTTGTAGCTGGCGCACCTGAAGATTTTGATACATTGAAGGAAATGTCTGATTGGATTAGTAGTCATGAGTCAACAGCTTCAGCTATGAATACACAGATTCAGGAAAATAAAAAGAATTTGGCAAGTCATACAGCAGATGAAAATATTCATGTAACCACAGACGACAAAACGAAGTGGAATAAGGTTGAAGATAAATTAGATAGAATAGGTGATGCTTCTAACACAACTGTATCTTTCACTACTCCATCTACTCGTGAGAATCTTACTACAAAAGAAAAATTGTCTATTGGTTTTGGTAAGATTTCTAAATGGTTTAGTGACTTGAAAGCTGTTGCCTTTAGTGGAAGTTACAATGACCTATCCAATAAGCCAACAAGTCTTCCTGCTAATGGTGGTAACTCTTCTACAGTTAATAATCACACCGTTAAATCAGATGTACCAGAGAATGCAAAATTTACAGATACAACATATTCTGATGCCACTACTACTACTCATGGTCTTATGTCAGCAACAGATAAGAAGGTGTTAGAGGTTTTAAATAAGCCATCTGCTACATGTGCAACGGGTAGATCTACAGCAGCAAAAGTAGCCACATTATCAAACTTTACATTACAAATTGGTTCGACAATTGTTGTTAAATTTACAGATGTTACAGGAACATCAAATCCTACAAGTGGAAATCTTACACTCAATGTAAATAATACTGGTGCTAAAACTATTGGATATTTTAGAAACGGAAATAAATCTACGCTTACTTATACAAGTGGAAATTTGTTTTACAATAATTTAACACACATTTTTATGTATGATGGCACATATTGGCTATGTATGGACTGGAACGCAGATAATAATACTACCTATAATGACGCTACCGCTTCTGCTAATGGTTTAATGACTTCTGCAATGGTTACTAAATTGAATGGTATTGCAGAAGGAGCAAATAAGACGGTAGTTGATTCTGTAATGTCCTCATCTTCTACAAATTCTGTTCAAAATAAGGTTATTAATGCCGCCTTGGTTTCTAAAGCAGACAAACCGAATGTTTATAATGTAACAGTGTCTTCGTCTTCTTGGAAGGGGACAGACCCCCCTTATTCAACGACTATTTCCGTAGCAAAGGCTACTGCTTCCAATATCATAGAGGTCACTACACCATCAACGGCAACATTGGATAAAATAACAGCAATAGCCGATGCTGCGATTTTAAATGGTTCGCAAGCAAGTGGTAGTGTTACTCTTAAAGCTTATGGAGATAAGCCAAAGACTGATTTGCCGCTGACGATTATTGTGTTTGGATAAAATATATT
>ERZ1034878.623-NODE-623-length-15437-cov-15.089325_pt1 | contig 15437 bp, 14 predicted proteins | sample MGYA00520593_ERZ1034878 | MGnify/ENA primary metagenome ERZ1034878 (study PRJEB33766, sample SAMN09781724) | gut metagenome | biome: gut microbiome | host: Homo sapiens | place: Madagascar | study: EMG produced TPA metagenomics assembly of the PRJNA485056 data...
ATAATTATTTAATCTTAAAATTAAAATTAATTGAATATAAATTAAGGAGCTTTATTAATGGAAAATGTCAAGATATCAATTATTGTGCCGGTTTTCAATGCCGAAAAATATTTGAGAGAATGTTTAAATTCTCTGGTAAAACAGACTCTAAAAGATATTGAAATTATTTGTGTAGATGATGGTTCAACTGATAATTCGTCTAAAATTTTGGAAGAATTCCAAGCAAAAGATGCTCGAATAAAAATTATTCATCAAAAGAATTTGGGCCTTTCTGCTGCTCGTAATAGTGCACTTGAAATAGCTCAGGGTGAATATGTGGGATTTGTGGATTCTGATGATTGGGTGGATTTAGATTTTTTTGAAAAATTATATGTTTCCGCAAAAAAATTTAATGTAGATATTGCTGCCGGAGATTTTTATCGAAGAGGCAAATTTTTAAAATCAAAAAAGCTAAAATATCGAAAAGAAGAACTTTTTACAGAGTCAGCTGATAAAATAAAAGCTGCTTTTGTGCCTAAGTATAATTATGTTTGGAATAAAATATACAAACGCGACAGCCTTTTGAACTTAAATTTGCCGTTTGAAAAAGGTCGATATTATGAGGATATGTTATGGCTTGTGAATGTTATATATTATTTGCAAGGTTTTGTGACTGTGCCAAATACTTTCTATCATTACCGAAAAACGGAAGGTTCAATTGTTACTAAAAAAAGTCTAAAACACATGAAAGATAGAATTTATGCAGAAAATGAAATGGTTAAATTTTTATACGAACACAATATTCCGATTTCAATGCAGTGCAAAAAAGCAGAGAAATTGAAAGTTTCGATTTTTGGGATAAACTTTTTGAAAGTTGAATATTATTACCCGAGTACAACAAAATACAAACTATTCGGTTTTCTTACTGTGTTGACCGTGAAAAAGGTGTTTTAAACAGGATATATCTAAAAAAATTGGCGGAGAAATTTCTCCGCCTAATTTTTATCTATTTGTCAGGTATTGCCTGACTTTATCCTTATTTTTGAGGGATTTGAGGTGCTGGTTGTGGTGCCGGATTCATTTTTTCTTGAAGTTTTGCTTGACGTTTTTGCAATGCCATCATTTTTTTCATTGATTTTGCTTCGCCAATCGGTTTGTTGAATTCTTCAGGATTAATTGTAATCATTTTTTCCCAGCAACCAGGAACATTTGATTTTTCGCCGCAAATACAATTTCTCCAAGTTTCTCCTGTTTGTTTATCAACGAGGATTGTCAACATATTGTTACCTGTAACAACTTCGTATCTGTCTGTTGTTGGCTCTTCTGTTGCAATATTTATTGCTAAAGCAACAAGAATAATAATCATTAATGCGTTTAAAATTTTGTCTTTCATATAATTTCTCCTATTTTATCAAGGATTATTATACATATAAATATGAACTTTATCAAGATGTAATACTTTTGTGCAATGAAAAAGTTTTTGTAATCTTTTAAAATAAAAACAATTTAAGAAAGGGGAAAATCATGGTTTTACTATTAAGATGGATTTTATTTGCATTGGCTGTAATTTTTACGGCGTGGCTTGTTCCTGGAATTAGTGTAGACAATTTCCAAAGTGCAATGCTTGTGACAGTGATTATTGCGCTGATTAATATTTTTGTCAGACCGCTGATTGTTTTTATTACTCTGCCGATAAATATTTTGACTCTTGGAATTTTTACGTTGGTGATAAATTCATTCCTTTTAATGCTTGCGGGCTATCTTTCTCCAGGGTTTGAAGTTAACGGATTTTTGTCAGCGTTCTTAGGTTCAATTGTGCTTGCGTTTTTGGCGTTGGTCATAAATATGACGACCGTGAACGGTGAGGAGTAGGGAATTTTATTAATTTTGAGAAATTATATTGTTAAAAACTCAACTTAAATTAAATAGATCCTGAATAAGGCGAAAATCTACGCTAAACGCTAGGTTTTCTGCCTTTTCAGAATGACGAAAAAATTGTAACTATAATTGATTACGAAGTCAAATTGCCACGATAGCAAAATGAGCAATAACTTGTTAGCGAAACAAACAGCAAAAACAGCCTTTGTCCGAGCGATAAAGTTATTCAATAGGCTGTTCTGTTTGCGAGTGTGGAGCCACATTCGCGTTAAACGTGACTCCGTGTTCCCAGAAAAGTCTTGCAGACCGCCTGAGTTTTCTGGAAACAGCTCCGCACTCCGCTCATGTGGCGCGAGTTTGGCTGTTTCAAGTTGAGCTTACAAGTTATTAGTGAATGAAGCGTGTGGCTGGTTTTGTGGAACTTTTTCCATAAAAAGTTTCCGCCGTCCGCGCAGGACATAATAATAAATAATTAATATGAGATTCAGGATTAATACTCAACAAAACGGACTTGCCTTATGGCAAGCCCGTTTTGCAAAAATATTTAAAAAATATCTTATTTTTCATCAAGTGCAGCAACACCTGGAAGTACTTTACCTTCGATAAATTCAAGAGAAGCACCGCCACCTGTTGATACGTGAGTGAAGTCTTCTGCCTTGAAGTATTTCTTAGCAGCAGAAACTGAATCACCACCACCGATTACAGAAACTGCACCGGCTTTAGTTGCATCAACAATTGCTTGCAATACAGCTTTTGTACCTTCAGCAAATTTAGGATTTTCGAATGCGCCAACAGGTCCGTTCATCAAAATAGTTTTTGAATTTTTGATTACTTCTGCGAAAGCTTTTTGGCTATCAGGACCAGCGTCTACGCCTTCAAATCCATCTGGGATTTCGTTGATTGAAACAACTTTGTTTGTGCCGTTTCCAGAGAAGTCGTCAGCAGCCAAAACATCTGTTGCCATAACGATTTTAACACCTTTATCAGCAGCTTTCTTTTCAATAGCTTTTGCAACGTCCATTTGGTCGTCTTCGCAAATTGAGTTACCAATTTTACCGCCGTTAGCTTTTACGAATGTATAAGCCATGCCACCACCGATGATTAAGTTATCAACTTTATCGATTAAGTTTTCCAAAACTCCGATTTTTGAAGAAACTTTTGCACCACCAACTACTGCTGTGAATGGACGAGTTGGGTTGTCAAGTGCTTGTGACAAGCATCTGATTTCTTTTTCCATCAACAAACCAGCAACAGCTGGTTTCAAAATATGAGCAACTTTCGCAGTTGAAGTGTGTTTTCTGTGAGCAGCTCCGAAAGCGTCGTTTACATAGAAATCGCCAAGTTTAGCAAGTTCTTCTGCAAATGTCATGTCATCATCTTTTGCTTCTTCAGCTTTGTAGAAACGAATGTTTTCTAACAAAGCAACTTGTCCGTCTTTCAAAGCTTCCAATTCTTTGTCTGCGCCTTCGCCAACAGGTGATTTTACGAACAACACATCTTCACCCAAAACTTTTGACATATATTTTGCAACAGGTTCAAGAGAAAATTCAGTTTTCCATTCTCCTTTTGGTCTGCCCAAGTGAGCCATAAGGATAATTTTAGCACCTTTTTCTTTTAAAGCTTTAATTGTAGGAACAATAGCTTGAATTCTTGTGTCATCTGTTACGTTGTGGTTTTCGTCAAGAGGAACATTTACGTCAACTCTAACAAGAGCGCGTTTGCCTTTTACGTCACCTAAATCATTGATAGATTTTTTCATTTTGTATTCTCCTTCTTTCTATATCATTCGATATATTTCTAAGAATATAATACAAAAAACATGAAATTTGTAAAAGAGGGGGAAAAATTTTTATTAATCAGTTTATTTATGAAACTTTTTTGGTATCTTGCGGAGCTGAATTTTGAGCAACTTCGTAAGTTTTGATTGAACGTTTACCGGTCAAGCGTTTCATAAAGTCATAATATTTTTTTGTAAAGCCTGTTGCTTTTTCTTGTTTTTCTTCAATTGCAAGAAGTTGGTCGCGAGAATGAGTTCCAACAGGTACGCCTACTGATTTTCTTGTCAACCATTCGCCGATTGTTGTATTTGTCAAGGTAATCCAACTCATGCCAAACAATGATTTGTGATATTGCTTGCTCAATGTTGTGTTGAACAAGTCAATCAATAATGTTTGGTAGAACAATCTTGAACCTTCCTGAACAAATCTTTCTTTGAATTTAGTTTTTGCGCCTTCAACATCGTTACCGTTTGATTTCAACATAACCATGTTGTAGTTATCTGTCATCAAGAACCAAATAGTTGCGGCAAGTGCTGCCGTTTTTGCAATGTTTGAAAGTTCGCTGTTTGAAACGTTTGACATTGTATCAACATTGAATGCTTTCAATGTATTATCTGTTACATAATCGTGGAATTGTTTTTTGGTAATTCTGCCATCAGCATATTTATCTGCCATATCTTGAATGTTGTCAACACTCTTTGCTAGAGCGGAAAGTTCATCAGGCTTTTTAGCAACAGCTTTTGGTGCGCTTTTTGAAAATAATTTTGCGACCATTTCTACCGCATCATTTGCCATTTTGTATGGTAAAGTTCCATATTTCCAGATGAATTTAAACGGTGCGAGTACAAAATTTATATATGGTTTAGACCATCTATCTTTAACACCTAGACTGATAGTTTTTTCTGTGACATTTGTATGTTTTGCTGCTACGGTTTTATATTTGTCTGCAAGTGTCTCAAAACCATTATCCTCGAGCGCTTTTGTGATTTTGTTAAATTTTTCTTGTGGTAGTTTATAATCTTCAATTTGAGTTAATTTGTTGTAATGTTTTGTGAAAAATCCTGAGAAAGACTTCCAAGCATTGTCGACTGCACTAATTTTTCTTGCACCTTTTATCGCAAAACCGCCTGCAATAATTGCTCCGACTGCTTTGCCTACTGAACCTAGTGAAAGCAATGGTTTTTGTGCTTTTTCTTTATCGTCTTTTGGGGCTGCTTGTTTTGCATCTGTTTTAGTAGCTTTGTCTGTTGTAGTATTGTCGTTTGCTTTTTCTGTTTTTGGAGCTTCTGCAGCTTTGAAAGAAACTTCCGGCTTGATTTGAGCTTCCGGAGCATTATTTTTAGCGTTTTCTTTTCTAGCTTCTTCCGGAGTCAATCTTGTAATATGTTTGCCGTTGATTACACGAGAGAAAGCTTCTGTTGTCAATGTTGTCAGTGCTGTCATCATCATAATTCCCATTTTGGAATTGTTGATGTATTTGTTTAAAGCACCAAGTGTAACCAATGTGATATATGCGTTGAAGCCGATACGAGCCATTTCCTGTTTAAATCTGACTTTTTGCTCGTGAGTTGCAGCTTGTTTGTCATCGTCCATCATTCTTGACAAGTTGTAGGCGTCGTTTGCAAGGAAAATTGCAGGTGGCAAGCCTGAAACAAGTCTATTTAGAGAACGTTCGTGTTTTGTATCGTAATTTCCTGTTTTAGGGTCAAACATTTTGACAGAGCGTTGGAACATTGTTGATGCAACTTCGTCCTCAGGTTTGCCATTCAAGCTTTTCATAGTTTCAAACAATCCTCGAAGAGAGTTTGTTTGCGCATCAACTTTTGAACGTTGTCTGATGTTTTTGAACAAAGGTCTGTCTAATGTTTTTTGAGCCCAGCCTTTAAATGGTTTGATTTTTCCGATAAATTGAACAGTTCCGTTCAATATGTCAGCAGGTAAAATTTTAAATGGATAAATCAAGCCGTCCCAAATCAATTGTGGAACAGTTTTCTTTTTGAAAGAAATTTTGTCACCGTCGATTTTTACCATATCGTTGGTTAATTGAGAAGCTTTGACGTGCTCCAAAAGCTCTTGTCCGATTGAAGATTCGACAGGTTTGCCTAGTTTGTCTTTTGTAATTCCCATATATTTTTTAGAGAATTGTAAAAACTCATTTACGCTGTATTCTCCGGCATTTTTGTAGCTCGGAGCAAATCTCAAAAGTAAACCAATTCCGGCAAGAGTTCCGAACATCGCAATAAGCGGTTTTAATTTATCATCTTTTTTTGCTTTGTTTTTAACAGGTTGAGTCGGTTGGTTTTGCGGAGTTTGTTGAACATTTTCTGCTCCGCTAAAAGAAAGACCTTTAAAAGATAAATCGTTTAGATTACTTTTTAAAGGTCTCTCGTTTATTAAATTTTTTGAAGACATGAACTCGGAAGAAAGGGGCACTCGCTTAGGGGATAGATTTCCCATTTGCTTTTGTCGTTGTTTTGTGCTGTCGTACGTTATTCTTCCTACTATCATATTTTTAGTCCTTCCCGCATGTATTTTTTACTGAACATGATTTTTTGACAAGTGCATGATAAGAAAATGTTTACAATATTTCATAATTTGGATATTGGAATTAGGAAGCAAGGAAGTTAAGTATGAGCTGCTAGGACGCTAAGACGATAGGGCGATAAGTTCATTACAAAATAATTACAAAGTCGTCATTCTGAAAAGGCTGAAAATCAAGCGTCTAGCGTAGATTTTCGTCTTATTCAGAATTTAGTTTATATTTATGATGTCGGGGTAGGTCCCCCGACCTACTAAAACTTTTTACATAAAAAGTTACCGCAGGCCGCGCAGGACATAAATTTGAAAAATCAGCTATATAAATAAAAAACCAGCCCATTAATTAAAAGGACTGGTTTTTATTTATATGCAAATTAATTATTTAATTATTTGCGAAGAGCTTGGTCAACAGCTACTGCAACAGCAACAGTTGCACCAACCATAGGGTTGTTACCCATACCAATGATACCCATCATTTCTACGTGAGCAGGAACTGATGATGAACCAGCAAACTGAGCATCACCGTGCATTCTACCCATTGTATCTGTCATACCGTAAGATGCAGGACCTGCAGCTACGTTATCTGGGTGCAATGTTCTTCCAGTACCACCACCTGATGCTACTGAGAAGTATTTTCTATCATTTTCCCAGCACCATTTTTTGTAAGTACCAGCTACTGGGTGTTGGAAACGAGTTGGGTTAGTTGAGTTACCAGTGATTGATACGTCAACACCTTCGCTAATCATAATAGCAACACCTTCAGAAACGTCATCAGCACCATAACATCTGATTTCGCCTCTTTCGCCTTCTGAGAATCTGGTTTCATTAACAACTTTCAATTCGCCAGTTTTGTAATCGTATTTAGTTTCAACTGAAGTGAAACCGTTGATTCTTGAGATTACATAAGCAGCGTCTTTTCCAAGACCGTTCAAGATAACTCTCAAAGGATTTTTTCTAACTTTGTTAGCGTTTCTTGCAATACCGATAGCACCTTCAGCAGCAGCGAAAGATTCGTGACCAGCCAAGAAACAGAAACATTTTGTTTCTTCTCTCAAAAGCATAGCAGCCAAGTTACCATGACCGATACCAACTTTTCTTGTATCACCTACTGATCCTGGTACGCAAAATGCTTGCAAACCTTCACCAATCAAGCTAGCTGCATCAGCAGCAGTTGCAGCTTGTTTTTTTAGTGCAATAGCTGCACCCAATGTATAAGCCCAAACAGCATTATCAAATGCGATAGGCTGAATTCCTTTAACAATTGCTTCAACATCAATACCGTTTGATTTGCAAAGTTCTTGAGCTTCTTCTAAAGATTTGAAGCCATATTCAGGTAAAACTTTGTTCAATTTAGCTTGACGTCTGTCTTGTCCTTCAAATTTTACTGTCATTTTATTTTCCTCTTAATTGTTATTGATTAAATACGTTATTAGTAGACTATTTCTATCTTGAATCCGTCCCCCCTCATAAGAGCGAGGATAGAGAGAAAATTAATCAACTCTTGGGTCGATTTTCTTAACAGCTTCAGCAAATCTGCCGTAAGTGCTAGTGAATTTTTCAAGAGCTTCTTTTGGATCCATACCTTTTTTAACAGCGTCCATGAATTTGCCCATGTGAACGAACTTGTAACCGATGATTTCATCATTTTTGTCAAGTCCTAGTTCAAGAACATAACCTTCAGCCAATTCAAGGTATCTAGGTCCTTTTTGTTTTGTTGAGTAGATAGTACCAACTTGAGATCTCAAGCCTTTACCTAAGTCTTCAAGACCGGCACCAACAGGCAATCCGTTGTCAGAGAAAGCTGTTTGAGTTCTACCGTAAACGATTTGCAAGAACAATTCTCTCATAGCTACGTTGATAGCATCACAAACCAAGTCTGTGTTAAGAGCTTCTAACAAAGTTTTACCAGGAAGGATTTCACCAGCCATAGCAGCAGAGTGAGTCATACCTGAACAACCAATTGTTTCAACAAGTGCTTCTTGAATGATACCGTCTTTAACATTAAGAGTTAATTTGCAAGTACCTTGTTGTGGGGCACAACAACCACAACCATGAGTCAAGCCTGAAATTTGTTTAATTTCTTTAACTTTTGTCCAATCGCCTTCTTGAGGGATAGGAGCAGGCTCGCCTTTAACGCCACGTCTTACGCAGCACATTTCTTCTACTTCTTTTGTTACTTGTATACGATCCAACATTTTCTATTACTCCCTTCGGTTATATACAAGTTTTATTTTACGTGCTGAAAGTGTTGAGTCAAGAATTATGAAAAACTTTTGGTATACCTTAAAATAGGTATTGTTACAAATGCGTATTTAAGCATTGTTACTAACTCTATCCATAATATCTTGGAATTCTTCTGCGTCAATTGTTTCTTTGTCGAGAAGTTCTTTGGCAATGGCTTCAAGCATATCTCTGTGTGAGTTTAGAAGATTTTTTGCTTCCTCATATTTCTCATCAACAATGCGTTTCATTTCTTCATCAATTTCAAACGCAACTTGTTCTGAGTAATCTCTTTGGTGCCCAAAATCTCTGCCCATAAATACGTTTTCTTGGTTTTTGCCATAAGCCATATTCCCTAATTTGTCGGACATACCCCATGCTGTAACCATTTTTCTTGCAATATTGGTTACATTGATAAGGTCTTGTGATGCCCCTGTGCTGACTCTGTCTTTACCGTATACGATTTCTTCTGCTGCACGTCCGCCTAGTGATACGGTGATTTGAGCAAGAAGTTTAGCTTTGTTTGTGTGAACTTGTTCATCTTTCGGTTTTGTCCAAGTAACACCTAGTGCATAGCCTCGTGGGATAATTGAAACTTTATGCAATTCGTCAGCGTCTTTTAAAAGTTTTGCAAGCAATGCGTGACCAACTTCGTGGTATGAAGTCAATTCTTTATCTTCATCTGTCATAACTTTACTTTTCTTTTCGATGCCGGCAATTACTCTGTCGATTGAATTGTCAATGTCTCCCATTGAAATTTTGTCTTTGTTATTTCTTGCTGCAAGTAAAGCTGCTTCATTTAGCAAGTTTTGCAAGTCTGCACCGGTAAACCCCGGGGTACGTTTTGCAAGAGTTTTTAAGTCAACTTCTGCTTCAAGTTGTTTATTTTTTGCGTGAACTTTCAAAATCTGTTCTCTGCCACGAACATCAGGCGCATTGATGTAAATCTGTCTGTCGAAACGCCCTGGTCTTAAAAGTGCGTTGTCTAAAATGTCAGGTCTGTTTGTTGCGGCGATAACGATGATGTTTGTGTTTTCGTCAAAACCGTCCATTTCAACAAGCAATTGGTTAAGAGTTTGTTCTCTTTCGTCGTGTCCACCGCCCATTCCGGCACCTCTTTGACGACCTACGGCATCAATTTCATCAATGAAAATAATACAAGGTTGGTGTTTTTTAGCTTGTTCAAACAAATCTCTAACGCGACTTGCACCAACGCCGACAAACATTTCAACGAAGTCAGAACCGCTTATAGAGAAGAATGGAACACCTGCTTCACCTGCAACGGCTTTTGCCATTAAGGTTTTACCTGTTCCGGGAGGGCCTACAAGAAGTACGCCCTTTGGAATTCTTGCACCAAGTTTTATGTATTTGTCGCCGTTTTTCAAGAAGTCGACGATTTCTTCAAGTTCTTTTTTCTCTTCGTCAATGCCGGCAACATCTTTAAAGGTTGTTTTAACTTTACTGTCTAAAAGCATTTTTGCTTTACTTTTGCCAAAAGACATGGCTTGAGAACCGCCGGCTTGAATGCTTTTTGCCATAACAGCAAGGAATACCAGAAATAAAATCGGTAAAAGCAAATAGCTCAATAAGTTTCCGATAGTTTTAGATGATTCAGAAGCTCGTGTTATTTGAATCTCTGCATCTGATGCATCAAGTTTTTTCATTAATTCAGGGTCAAATGTCGGAGTCAAAACTTTGTATTTTAAAGTTGGAGCCTTAGCAGTTTCCGGTACACCAAACGGATTGTTCATTGTTGGTGCAACAGTTTTTTGCTCTTTTGCTTCGGGTTGAACCTTTGGAATTGCAATAAGAAATTCGTCAGCTTTTTCAATTTTTTTGAATTCACCTTTATTCAGTCTTTCTAAAAAATTCGAATATGAAATTTCAGAAACCTTTGTAGTCGGTCCTGAAACAAATACTGATGAAACAAATAGTATAACAACTATTGCCAGTACAATGTACATTCCTGCTGTTTGACTTTTATTCATTAAACACCGCCCTCTTTTATCTATCTAACTTTCTTTATTATAACTCAAAAATGGAAATTTGTGAACTGGTTGCAGAATTTGAAGCTGAAAACAGGTTATAAGTTGAAAAGTTTTTAAAAAGATGTTAAAATCAGGTTGTGCATACTTGTAAAGAGAGGAAAATTTATGTCTAAAAATTTGAGAAGAGCCTTCGGGGGGGGGGCAATCGTCTAGAATCCTCGCTCCAACGGGGAGAGGAAGCAATCGTTCACGAGCGACTAGCGAGTGTTACGAGTGCAGGTGAGGGGGAAAATCAAAACGAAATTATCCAATCGAACCCCTCACCCGAATTTCTAAATTCACTGCCGTTCATTAAGAAATTCTACCCTGTCTTGAATTTGCTCCACGCTCCCAGAGTTCCGCAAAAGCAACGCGGTTGCAGTTTGTGTCATCTGCTCGCTATCCGGACTCGTTGCACTCCGTCCGTCCGCAAATCCGCTCTCCCCGCTGGAGCGAGGGCAAAGTTTACAAAAGTTACTAACAAAACAGCAGCAATTTGCGTCATTCTGAGGCTCTTCAGAGCCGAAAGAATCCAGCTTATTTATTGTATAATACAAGTAAATTGAAAGGAATACACATGAATAACTCTTCCAAAACAGACCATGCATTTATGCCTTTTGGCCTCTTTGCATCTAAAAACCTAGTTGCTAAAAAAGCTGCTTTCACTCTCGCTGAGGTTCTCATCACCCTTGGCATTATCGGCGTTGTTGCAGCTCTGACTTTGCCAACTATTATTGCAAATTATCAAAAACAAGTAACTGTTACTAAACTTCAAAAAGCATATACAATTTTAAATCAAGCTTTTAGACAATCCGAAGTTGATAATGGATCATCAGAATTTTGGCAAGAAACTAATGAAATTGGAGTAGATGAATATTTTGATAGATACTGGAAAAAGTATTTTAATGATCCTGTTTATTGCCAAACTGCTCAAGAATGTGGGTATTCTGGTCCAAGTCCTTATAAAAAGTTTAATGGCTCTACAAGTGGAGTAATATCGATTGGAAAACCGAGAGTCTTTTTCAAAACAAGTGATGGTGTTTTTTATTTGTTTGTTGACTCTACTACAAATGCTAATGGAGAAATTTATGCCGTTAATTTTGTTTTTATAGATATAAACGGTGCAAAAGCTCCAAATACGTATGGAATAGATGTTTTTAGGTTTGATAGAGTTGCTGGGAAAGGAATTATTCCGTACGGGAATGGAGCTTCTTTGACCGCAACTATTGCGAATTGCAATCCTCAAAGTAATGGAGAATATTGCGCAGCCAGAATTATGAAAGAAGGGTGGAAGATAAACTATTCGTTTAAATAGTTGCGATTTTTCTAAAAGACTTCGGCTCGTAGTCCAGATGTGCTACGCACGTAGCCCTTTGTAACGACATTCGTCCATACATCAAGTTTTGGTGTAGAGTTCTTACGCACGTAGCCCTTTGTAATGAGATACGTCATTCTGAAAGCTTAGAATATTAATGTGAGCGAGGAGCGAACATATAATATTCTTGCTATTCAGAATCTATTGTTAATGTTGCCTGTATAGGGTTTAAAATAAACTTTTGTAAACAAATCTCGTTTTTTTGAAATTTGCCTGTTCAAAATTTTTTCTTATATATGAGAGAGAAGAGTAATATGGCAATACATTTTGAAACAATTAGAGAGAAAATTAACAAACTTGATACGCTTGCAAATCAAGTTGATATGACTAAACCGAACACTATTTTTCAGCTGAAAGAAAAGCCGTCGGTTGCAGAACGTATGAACAAATTTTTCGATGTCGCAGATGGCAAAAATCCTGAATGGAATGTCTAATTACAGTCTTGTAATTTTACGTAATTTTGCACTAAATGACAAGTCTTAAATTTCGTCAACAGAAATACTTGTTATGCCGGAATTTCTTGCGCTATCCATAACTTTTACCATTGCGCCATGGGTTGAATCTGCGTCTGTTTTAATCAAAAGTCCGTCCGGATAATTTTTGGCTTGTGCTTTAATAGTGCTTTCCAATTCGTTTGCCGGAACTTCTTGACCTTCAATGTAATATTTGTCCCCAGAATCGACCATTACTGTCATAATTTTAGTTTCTTTTTGAATTTGCTCTTGTGCAACATTTTCAGGCACTGTTAAGTTTAAGCCTTGCTGATCTAGCATTGGTGCAATTACCATCATGATAATAAGTAGTACCAAAAAGATATCTGTTAATGGTGTGATATTTATTTCGTTGAATGTATCTCTGTTTCTGGACATTTTTGTTTTTCCTTGTGTTGGTTTTGTTGTTAGGTGATGCCTGATTTGTTTGTGAGAAGTGAAACGTGAAAAGTGAAAAGACCGTTTCGGTTTAGTTGTTTATGATATTGGGCTAGAAAGCCAAATCTATATATTTCCGAGTGGAGCGAGCTATAAGCCTTAGCCTCCTAACTGCTTACCCTTTTCCAATTCTTTCTGTTCTTTTTTACTCAAAGGTTCGCCGGCAACGATTAGTTTTTTATATTCTGCATCTTGTGCTGCGTTCATAATTTCCATAATCTTTGCGCTTTTAACCTTTTCATCTGCCTTAACCACAAGTTCGGCTTTTTCAAGTTGCGGTTTAAGATTTGTCAACTCACTTGCAAGGTTGTCTTCTGTAACAGGTGTGCCGTTGAGGAACATATTTCCTTCTTTGGTAACTGATACGGTTGCATTTTTCTGTTCAATAGAAACACCGCTGTTTATCTCCGGAACAGTTATGGAACTATCATTGGACTGGAATGTTGGAGCAACAACCATCATTATGATTAGCAGTACCAAAAAGATATCTGTTAATGGTGTGATATTTATTTCTGTGAACAGAGCTTCTTTGCCCTTGCTGTTTTTCATTGACATTTTGGGTTTCCTTGTTAATTTTTTGTCAGGCGATGCCTGATCTACGTTTTTAAGTTACTAGGTTACTAAGGCTCTAAGGCACTAAGTTCGTTACGGTTTAGTTTTTTACAAAATATATTTCCGAGCGGAGCGAGCTATAAGCCCTAGTGCCTTAGTGCCCTAGTAACTTAGTATCCTTCAATTTATAAAGATATATTCGCATTGCTAGGAGTTGTTGATTCGTCGTTTGAATCTACAAAGCTCAAGAATAACAATTTGATTAATTGGAAGTCATCTTCATAACGTTTTACGATTGATTGGAATGAGTTGTAGAAGATTACTGCAACAATCGCAACGCCCAAACCGAAAGCAGTAGCAATCAATGCTGATGCAATACCTGATGCAACGGCTGCTGATTGGTTGCCTTGTGCTGCCAAGTCTTGGAATGTGAAAAGAATTCTTACAACTGTACCGAACAACCCTAAGAATGGAGCAACGCCGCCGATTGTACCTAAGATTGTTAAGTGGCTTTCCAATTTTCTTGATGCCAAAGATGCTGCGATATCGAATGAACGAGAAAATCCTTTTTTCTGTTCAGAGAAAATTCTAACAGCTTCTTCTGTAACTTCTCCGATAACGCCACCACATTGAATAGCCAAGTTTTGAGCTCCATCAAGGTTATTTTTTACTAATTCTTTTTGAAGTCTTGGAATGAATAATACAACATCTCTTTTGTTCTTTTTGTAAAAAGAAAATCTGTTAATTACAACGCCGACTACCAAAATCGAACAAACCAAAATTGGTAATAATACCGGCCAGTCCATTGCAACTGAGTTCCATAATAGTTCCATAATTTTATCCTCTTTCTTTTGTGATTAAATTTGTCGTTTGCCTCAGAAAGTTTTATGCAAAACCTAATGGGCGGGTGGAGCGGCACGCTCCTAGTGATAGCCAGATGCTCCAAATACGTTGTAGTCGAACGTAAATTGAATATCAATACTTGAACCCTTGAATTCTGCCGGAAGCGGTCTAAATGGTGCTGTTGCTTGAACTGCACTTATTGCCGCTTTGTCAGCTCCAGGGAGTCCTGATGACTTGAATACACTGCAAGATAACAATCGTCCGTCTTTTGCAATTTTGAACAACAAAACTACACGTTTACTTTCGTTACCTTTTGGTGGATCCCAATTCATCTTGATACGTCTTTGTAATTCACGCATGTATGGGCCAAAATCAGGTTCTCTGACTGCGTCAATTCCTGGTCTACCATTTGGATTTCCAGGTCCTGGGTTGCCGTAACCTCCGGTTCCGCCACCACCGCCACCTTTGGCGATTTTAGTTCTTGAACCACCTGTTGGAGCAAGTGAAGGTCCTGCAAGGTGTGAACCTTTTCCGGCAGATGATGTTCCGCCACCACCGCCACCTTTAGATGATGTCCCTGAGCCGCTGATTGGGCCTGTTGAATATCTTCCTGTGCCTGTTCCGCCTTTTGGTACCGGTACTGCAAACGGAGAAGACGGCTTTGCAACCGGTCTTGGAGTTGTAGGTGGTTTCAAAGACGGACGAGCTGTCGGTGGAGCCGGTTTTGCCTGTTCTGCTTTTTTAGGTCCCGGAGCAGGTGATGTCTGTGCCGGTTTCTTAGCCGGAACAGGAGTTTGTGCTTGATGAGTCACCTGTTTAACTATTTTTTGTAATGGGTTTTGATGTGCTGCCGGTTTCGGGCTCGGTTTTGATGCCTGAGTCGGTTGTTTTGGTGCTCCAGGAGCTGGTGACGGCATTGATACTTTCCTTGTCGGATCGTGATGACCGCCTGCACGTGAATTTATGTCTGCACGATAAGGTGTTTTCTTGTTTATAGGCGTTTCTTCCTTGTCTACAAGAACAAATTCAATATCGTTAGTTTTTGGTTTTGGTTTTTCAAAAATGGTGAGTGTAATCCCCATCATTGCAAGGATTAAAACTACAAGTCCCCAGACTCCGAGTGCTGTCGGGTGAAGAATGGCTGAAATCAAGATCGATTTTTTCAAACTCAAATCTTCATCGTCTTTTAGCACTGCGGGTGTTGTGTAACTTGTGTTTTCCTCTTCTTCTATTAAATTGTCTGTGTATTTTCCTAATAAGGACATTTATTTTCCCCAGTATCTGATATCGTATATAATTCTATTTTAAAACAAAAATA
>ERZ1034878.625-NODE-625-length-15352-cov-6.600314_pt1 | contig 15352 bp, 18 predicted proteins | sample MGYA00520593_ERZ1034878 | MGnify/ENA primary metagenome ERZ1034878 (study PRJEB33766, sample SAMN09781724) | gut metagenome | biome: gut microbiome | host: Homo sapiens | place: Madagascar | study: EMG produced TPA metagenomics assembly of the PRJNA485056 data set...
TTCATGTATGCGTGGCAGATGTACTCCGAACACGAGATGAGCGCGACCAGTTTTGACGGCTGGATTGAAGAACTCTTCGAGGAAGAGGGTGACTGACAATGCCGCTGACGAAAATCAAAAGACCAGTTGCAACCGGTCAACTCAAGGTGCTTCAAAAGCTGAATCCGTATGAGTTTGGCGTTGAACTGTGGTTGATGCGTGAAGGGGTCAACCAGAACCGGTGGAATTATCAGAACCTGGAGAAATACTACAAGACGTTCGTAGGACGGCCAATCCTGATTGCCTACGTCATGGGGAAGATCGGCGACGGCCACAACAGCCAGCGCAAAACTGATCCCAGAACAGGTGAACAGTATAACTCCTATACGGATGGGACGGCGGAACGCATTGTTGGAACGCTGTCAGATGATGAACGTGATTTCTCCCTCCAAAAGAGGGATGGTCAGACTTGGATTGTGGCGCGTGGAAAACTCTTCGCTTTCTATGCAAAGGAAACCGTAGATGAAATCGTGCGAACAGGGCGCATGGATGTGTCTGTGGAAACCTTGATAGACGAAAACCACATGGACGGAGATGTCGAAGTTGAGGATGTCTGGTCTGGAGTGGGCGTCACAATCTTAGGAGCGGGCGTTGCTCCGGCTATTCCGGGGGCCAACATCGCTCGACTTGCCGCATTGGATGAAGAATTTAAAACATTGAAACTCAAAGCGGCATCTTTGCAGAAGGCCCCGGATAAGAACAATGCCCCGGATAACGGGAGTCTATCACACAAAGGAGTGAAAGATTTGAAAACTTATAACAAAAGACAGCTTGCTGAACTGGCAGCGCGTTTTACGGATTATAAGGTTCTGGCGGCGGGCGAAAAGGACGGAAAAGTCTATGTTTGCCTGATGGCGAAGAATGGCGCGTACAAGTACTACGTCATTGAGAATTCCGCAGAAACCATTGTACCTGAACGTTTCCAGAGCATGTCTGTCAATGCGTCCATGCAGGTGGGCGAAGACTGCATCACCATGGAGGCACAGGACTTCGTGGATATGGTCGTCGTGGAAAACACAGACCGTCTGAATGCAGCCGAAAGCAAGGTTAATTCTCTGAACAAGGAACTTGAAACTGCAAATGCGCAGCTTGATGCCATGCGTGAGTTTGAAAGCAAGCGTCGGCTGAATGCTGCCAAGGACAAGGCAAAGGCAACTCTCGCAAAGTTCAATGCGAACCGTGAGCAGAAGGTTGCTGAAAGTGCCATCGACAACATTCTGACCGATATCGAAGCTGGCCTCTACACGAACAGCTGCGACAAGGACAAGAACTGGACTGGCGAAACCGAGGTTGCGAAGGCCGTCTACGCGGTTTGCGGTGCAGCTGTCGAGAAGATGGATGCGGAAGCCGCTCAGAGAAACAGAACAGTTTACGCATGGGACAAGTTCAAAAACAACAGCGGCGAAGACGATGGTTCCATCAATGGCCTGCTTGCCAAGTGGGGCGTCGAAGCTGCATCGAAGTAAGAGAGGAGTGAACAGAAATGTTTAATGCAAAAACTGCATTTGAGGCCCGCGTGACGAACAACTCCCGCAATGACCTCATCAATGTTACCGGCAGATATCAGGCGTCCAGTGCTGACGCGGACTGTGATGCCGGCCGTCTGGTCATCAGAAACGGCCAGCTTCCATGCGCCGGTTTTACCGGAGTGAAGAATGAAAATGCGTGGTACATGAACGACGCTACTTCCACCACTACAGCTGGTGATGTGGTATATGCCGCGAATACCTACGAAATCCAGCTTCTTCAGGGTAAGCATGGCAATATGTATGCCGTTGGCACGGAAACACTCGGCCTTGGCATTCCCGCCGGCCGCGATGGTACGTTTACCAAGATCGTCTTCGACGGCGACCATGCGTACCGCTTCGGCATTGGCAACGTCAATGCCGCACTGAGCACCAATCAATTCTTCACCATTGATGCAGGCCAGTTGAAGCCCGCAGCTTCCGCCCCGACCGGCAATGGTGCGCTGTACTTCAAACTGCTTGGAACTGGCAACTTCACCGAAGGAACCACTTCCAGCTTCGAGTACGTTGACGTGCAGGCCTTCACGGTCTACGCATAAGGAAGGAGTGAATATCAATGCCGAGAATCAATCTTAACAGCGTTTCTGCTGATGTTTTCCGCGTGAATGCTTCCACTGGAGAAGCCCAGCGTGCGGATATCGTCTCCAAGGGCCGTGTCCTCTTCTATGAGCACGCTCTTACAGGCAAGGAAGCGATGCTGGCCGTCAACGGCCTTCAGTCCACTGGCATTTCTCATATGCTGTCCGCGAACGGCTACAAGGATCTGAACGAGAAATTCCAGCGCGAACAGCTTATGTATGCGGCAAAGATTTGCTGCGCACAGACTGGTGAGACTGCTCCTGCGGACTTTGAGTCCTTCAAGAGAAACGGTCAGCTCTTTTACGGCAATGCCGCTTTCTATCGTGTCCTTCAGGGCATTTGGCAGGAAGTCGTTTATCCGATTCTTCCCAATGTATTCTCCGAAGCCGTCGATTTCTTTGCAGAAACCGTTCAGGTCGGCTTTGGCGAGACTCATACAATCTCCATCGGATCTAACGACATTCCCATCTTCCAGGATTCTTCTTGGGGTGCATCCAGAAGCGTTCCTCGCAACCGCTTCTACAGCAAGGATTACACGCTGAATCCGCAGCCGAAGACCGCTCAGATCACCGCAAAGTGGCATCAACTTGTCGGTAACAACACCGACTTCGGCGCGTTCTTTGCGAACCTCGTTGCTGGCATGTATGCGAAGGTTATGGGCATGTGGAACCAGTCTATGACTCTGGCTGCGGCCGACACTACGCTCATCCCCACGAACCTGAACCAGACGTTCACAAACCAGAACTGGATTTCTCTGGCGAACAAGCTGTCTACCGTCAACAACGTCGGTCTGCGCACCATCATCGCTACCGGTTCTCCGGTCGCTCTGAGCAAGGTTCTGCCGACGCAGGCTACCGGCTCCACCAACGTCAACATGGACGCCGCTCTTGCGATGCTCCTCGGCACTCAGTACAACAGCACCGGTATGCTGGGTGAGTTCCTTGGCGTTCGCCTGATGCCGCTCCGTGACGCTGCGAGTCCGTTGAAGCTGAACACCGAGCCGACGACCATCCTGTCTGCAAACGACATTTGGATGCTGTCTGCTGCCGGCCGTAAGCCTCTGACCATTGCTTACAACGCCGAAACGCCCATTACCATCGAAATCGATCCGACTCGCACGGCCGACTTCGAGATGGGCATCAACCTCACGACCGCTCTTGATTCGGTTGCAACGTTCTCCAGTAAGGTCGGACACGTGACTGTTTGACCTCTCCTCGCGGGGCGGGTTTTACCTCCAGCCCGTCCCGCACCATATGGCTCTGCATGGTGCTGCGAGAGACGGTTCGAGTCCGGACGGAGCCAACATACGTGGAGGAAAATAGCCATTAAATCTGGAAGGAGTGTGCGACATGGCTGAAAACAAGACCACTGGAAAGAAACCCGGAAGACCGAAGAAAACGCCTGTGGCGGAGGAAGTCAAGGAAGAAGATGTTTTCTTTGATGTTCCGGAGGAAGATCAGACCACGAATACTGCTGAAAAGGCAGAAACGGGCAAAGAAAATATCCTGTCTGTCAATGCAGATGATGTGACCGGAATCCGATACGACGGAAGCGAAGTCCCGCTGACGGAAGTTGCGCCTGAATTGGCGGGTGAAACCGTTGAAGTTCACAAGGAAACGAACAATCAGACAGAACCGACGTTCACGATGGCAGATGTGCAGAAGATGGTAGCCGATGCGGTTGCCAAGGCGGTTGCAAATGTACAGCCGCAGACACCTGTGACTCCGCAGATTATTCAGGTAGCAAATGACTCCGAAATGGTGCATTTCCTCTGGGAAGCTCCTGTTGCGGACGATAACGTCGTGTTCTTCGGAGAAGGCGGCATCTTCGGTCAGATCGTAGGAAAGAGCGGCAGCTTCTATGTACCGCACCGTGACCTTTCCCGTGTACTGACGGATGTGAACCGCGTCTTTATGGCACGCAGATGGCTGATTGTTGTGTCCGGCCTGAGTGACGATGAACGTGAGGCGCTTGGCGTCAATTACAAGGATGGGGAAATCCTTGATAAGCGAGTGTTCGCGAGAATGGCTGAGTACGGCAATGAAATGCTGTCGCTTTACCCGAAGCTCTGCGAAGGCCACAAGAAAATGGTCGCGCAGACCTATGCGGAAGAATACGCGCTGGGCAATCCCAACATCACGCGAGAAATCGTCGTAAAGCTGAACGAAATGAGCAAGACCCCGAAGAACCCGAGGGGCGACTTTATCTCCATTATTGAAGAAATGAACGCGCGGGACGCGCAGTAAACATTGCGCCGCATACGGGCGCAGGAAAGAGGTATTAACATGAGTAGTCCTGTCTATAGCGAGTTTTCCTTTGTGCCTGCGTCCGCATACGCGGCAAGCAAGAACGTTCTGCCGACGATTCGGACGGCAGTTGAAACAAACTTCAGTGACCATCTTTGGAATGGTTCGGAAGCGGAAATCCTCGGCGTCGAAATGACAGCTGCGGCATCTTTCACGGTAAAACTGAACCGTGAGACGCAGCTGACAGCGAAGCCGGAAGGCGATGTATTCACTGTCCGGTATTATGGTCCGATTGAGTACATCGTATTCAGCGCGGCTACAACGCTTACCTACATGCGCGTCAGATGGGCGGCGCAAAACAGGGTACACGGTGTTGTGGCGCTTACCGCTGCCACCGGTGCGAAGGTATCCCGTGGAGGTTATACCGTGCCGGAAGTTGATACCGGAAAGTATGAGCTGCAAGTCGGCGGCTATATCGTTACGGCAAACGGAGTAAACAGTGGATTCTTCTATAATCTCGAAAATGCAGTAACGGTCAAGACTAGTATTGAGAGCGCAACAGTTGTGGTGAGCGCGGCGCTTACCTATACGGGAAGTGAGCAAACCAAAACGGTTACCAGCGTGACGCTCGGCGGAACAGTGCTTACGGCTGACACGGACTACACTGTATCAGACAACAAAGGTACGAACGCCGGAGCATATTCCCTCCGAATTGACGGAACCGGAAACTATAAGGGAACCATCATTGTTCCGTGGACGATTGCGAAGGCCAGTGCTGGATTGAGCGTCAGTCCGGAAGCAATCGAAATGTCCGCTGGTGCAACCGAAACATTTACGATTACGACTGCATCAAATAGTCAGCTTACCATCGAAAACAGCAACCCTTCTGCGGTAGCAATCAGCCCAGTTGTAAACAACACCACCGTCACCATAGAGGGGCTGAACGCAGGTGATGCGGTTTTGTCTATCGTGCAGGAAGAAAATGATAACTATCTGGCAGGGCAGGCGCAATGTACTGTCACTGTCAAGGCTTAATATAGGAAAGGCGGCGGTCGAACCATGGACAGCAAGGAAAGAATTGAGGCGCTATGCAGCATCATTGAAACTCTTTTACTTCTGATTGAGGATGAGACTGCCGCCGATTGTATCCGGGAGGAATACCAAAACACCATGAACGAGTCTTCCTATGAAAAGGAGGAATGGGACTGATGGGAACCTCTTGGAGCGACATTATCACAAACCACGCGATGGTGGTCATCGGCGATGATCGCATGCAGGACGATTTGAGAACGGATGCGGCGCTTTTCTTCCGCCGCATGAGCTCGTGGATGGGCATGGCGATTCCGATGATGAAAAGCCCACCTGAACTGCTTGTGTTCCTGACGGAAAACCTTGAAGAACCGCAGTATTCCGATTTCGATTGGACAAGCAATCAGAACAGCACAACGCAGGAAACGGCGATTCAAACGGGAAAAGTTGGGTATGAGCTTTGCAGTTGCGTGAGTGTACAGTATGCGAGAAACGGGGACGTTTCCTTCTTCCCGTATACCGGCTTTTCCTACGATGCAAGTACGGGAATCGTAACATTCCCGCAGCAGGACAACGCGGGCATCGAGTATCGGCTGGACTTTTATACAGACGGCCACTTTTACCATGACCTTACGCTCAAACAGAAACGTCTATTGGGATTGGCCATCGCGGTGACGTGGGATAACCGGTTTAACCGGGAATGGCTGAACATCCAGCCAAAGATAAAGGACAAGAGTTTCAACACGCCGAACGAAAACACAACCATGAAGGAATCAACGGCGCGATACAAGGAAAACTTGCAGTTATTTTATGATGAACTGCGTGGATATGAGCAGGAATGCGCGTATATGCGCCAGGTAAATCCGATGCGGCGTGTGTTCACACTGCTCTAAGAAGCATTCGAAAGGGGGCTGGACAGCATGCCGCTCTCGGACAATATCAAGAACGGCCTGATCGCATCCGGCCGCCTGAAAACAGCAGTCAGGAATACACCAACACAATATAGCGGTCGGCAGAAGCAATATCTCGGAGATCCCAGTACAGAATTTGTGCATCAGTATGCGAAATATGCTTCCGACTTTATCAAGGCGCGAGTGCAGGGACTCAACCCGGACGCTCCATATGAGTGGGAAACTACGTCAATTCGTATGGCAGACATAGCACCGGAAACGGCCTCTACGCTTCGAAAGCAGGATGACTACAAAAACGTCATGTTTGCTGATGAAAGTATCGAATATGTCCCAGAAGGAACGAAAATCGATGCAATGGGAAGCATTTGGCTTGTCACAAACCCACAAAATATCTCCAACGCAATCGGCGGAGGCGTGATTCAGCGGTGCCGGTCGACGTGGAATCACCTGGACTGGTACGGCAATCTCCTGAAAGAACCAATTTGCGTTGAAAAGGCAATCTTGACCGCGAACGAAAGCGACATGCAGGAATACGCCCTTATCACGAAGGGCTATGTCAATATTACGTGCCAGCGTAACGAAGAAACGAAAAAACTGAACACAAACAGCAGAATCATCTTAGGGTCTGCGGCCTACCACATTACCGGTTTCGGCGATTATGCACAGGAATTTACCGGAGATTATGATTCAGTCCGGCTGCTTGAATTCACGGCTAGATATGAACCGCCGAACGAAGAAATTGACGACATGGAAAACCATGTGGCAGGCGGAAAGACGTTTTCATGGGAAATTCGGGTGAAGGGAAACCCCATCATAAAAAGTGGTGCTACGGGGCAGCTAGAGGCTGTCAGCATCAGAATGGGAAAGGACGCAGACCATGACTACGATCATCCAGTCAGCTACATTTGGGAAAGCAGCGACACAAATGTTGCGGACGTTGGTATGGATGGAAGCATTTTCGGCGTGTCGGAGGGAACTTGCACTGTGACCTGCACGTTGGAACAGAACCGAAGTATCAGCGAGACATATGAAATAACGGTTGTTCCAGCGGAAAGCGGAAACGAAGTGGCGTTCCTCGGAAATATCCCAGACAAGATTCGTCCGTATGAGTCTGTTACGCTGGAGGCAGCTTACTTTGAAAACGGCGAAGAACGGCTGGATAAAATAACGTTTTCTTATTCAGGCGCAGACACAATGTCTTACACTGCGGCGGAAGCGGGAAACAGCACACAAATTACTTGCTGGTCCGCAAGTGATGCACCGTTGAAGGTGACGGCGACATTTGGAGAATACACAGCAAGCGTGGAAATCGGTTTGGAGGGCATCTAATATGGCAATTTCGATTATGCAGGGTGACAGCTACTCCATGCCGTTTGTCCTGCGAATGCTGGACGGCACGCTCATCACGGAGGACATGGTAGAAATCGTTGTCCTGAACCTTGGAAAACTGTCCAGACAGTATCCGGGCGATGTAACGTATCGTTCAGGAAAATGGCTTTTCCCAGTAGAGCAGGAGCAATCCTTCGCCATGAGCGGGAATGTGGAACCGCAGGCGAGGATTCAATTCAAAGGTGGAAATATCTTCGGCGGCATTGGTCGGCAAATTAAAATCCTGACGGCGGCGAACCGAGGTATCCTGATTGACGCTGATTCGTCCGGTGGAACGGTTACGGATGACATTCCAGTCGAAATCGGCGCAGTCAATGGGAACATCAGCGTGACAGTTATGGCAGCCGGTGTAAACGCTGCGCTGGGCGCAGTCCGGTACGATGTGGAACAGAACCTCACGCCGGAAGAACAGCAGCGTGCACGCGCGAATATCGGCGTTGGAGCAGGCGATGATCTCCACTACGCATTTACGCAAAATGTAGCGTCCGACTTGTGGACGATACAGCATAACCTCGGCAAATACCCCTCTGTATCAGTTGCAGATAGCGCGGGTACAGAAGTCGTGGGGGACGTGCAGTATATCGACAAGAATAAATTGTCCATCGCATTTACCGCACCGTTCTCTGGAAAAGCATATCTCAACTGACCTTTGATTGAAAGAGAGGAAACTTACAATGAGCAGAAGCGTTCTTACAAACCTTGACCTCAACAAAAATGAAATCCAAAATGCTGTGCTGCAGCCGTTGGCCGCTGCTCCTGCAAACCCCAAACAATTCCAAGTCTATACAAACTCAAACGACAAGATTATTTATCAATACGACGGTGAGAAATGGAAACCGGTAGGCGTTGTTTACAACCAGGCCGGCAGCACCGGCGCGGTCATTGTTGGCCTCGATGACAGTGGAAATGTGACCACCAAGAAAATCGTAGAGCTCACGCTGAATAACTATCAACCGGTAGACGGCGGCTATGTCGCGGAAGGCGACACCCTCCAGAAAGCATTTGCCGCACTCGATACCGCTGTCAAGAATGCAGTCGCTGGCGGCGGCGAAGTCAACCAGAACGCATTCTCCAACATTACGATTCCGCAGCAGAGCACAAATGATACCACCGAAGTTGCCGGGCAGAATGCGTCGGATACAGTGTCCGCTACAAGTAAGACTGACACGTTCTCGCTGGCTTCCGGTGACAAGTGGATTCATGTCAACGCCGACGGAACGACCAAGATTATCACGCTCGGCCATGTGTTCTCCGGTGCGACTGCCGGTCAGTATGGCGATGCGACACACACGGTTTCTATTACCGTTGACAAGGCCGGTCACATCACGGCAGTAGAGGTCGTTGAAATCGTCGGCGCACAGTACATTTCCGGCCTTACATCCGATGCACAGGCACAGCTTAATGCCAAGATTCCCGCATCTGAGAAAGGCCAGCCGAACGGCGTCGCAACCCTCGGCGCAGACGGTCTTGTTCCGTCTGGCCAGCTGCCCAGCTATGTCGATGATGTCGTTGAGGCGTATATCGTTGGCACCACACCGAGAGCGGCTGATTGGCTTTCTGCTACTGAGGGGGGCACTCCGCTGACTCCGGAAACGGGAAAGATTTACATTGTCATGACGGAGGGCAGCTATCAGAACAAGCAGTACCGTTGGGGCGGTACGGTCTATGTCCTTTGCAATCCGTCTGACGTCAATTCTGTCAACGGCAAGACCGGTGTTGTTGTTCTGACACAGGACGATATCGGCGAGGGCGAAACCTATACGCAGTTCAGCAAGACTGACAAAACGAAGTTGGGCTCAGTTGCAGAAGGCGCTACCAAAAACACCATTACGCAGAACGGCACGGAGGTTGCAAATCCGACGTTCTATGCTCCCACGACTGGTGGCGAGGCCGGACAGGTTCTTACCTCCAACGGTGAAGGACAGGCTCCGACGTGGCAGGCTGCTCCGGAAAATCTGCACAAGTATTCGATCACGAATCCGGTGCTTTCCGCAGCAGGCGGCGCATTTACCTGGCAGATTGCTGCGCAGGCGAACGGCCCGCAGACCCCGATGCTGGTGCAGGTATATGAAACGGCTACAAATGCAATGGTTCTGACCGATGTGCAGATTGGCGCTGACAACAGCATCACAATTATCATCAACCAGACCGATGATAGTGTAACGTCAATGGACGCCGGAGCTTACCGTGCTGTTGCAATCGGCTGATTCCGAAAAGCCTCCCGCGCGCTAACGTGGGAGGCTTACATGGAGGTAACTATGAAGAATTTAAGCCAGTATAACGAGGAATTATCAGTTCCGCGCAAAAAAGACGTTGACGCGCGTCAAGCGAAAATCAACGTTGTTGGCCCCTTGCAAGGCAATGGAAATGGAGATATATCTGTGGCTGAAACCGTACAAGCTGAAGCTGCGAATGCTCAGGTATTGCCAACCGTCACCACATCCGATAACGGCAAATTCCTCCGTGTCGTGTCAGGTCAATGGCAAGCTGTTGCTGTACCTGATGCGAACGGCACAAGCTTTTAAGGGTGGAGGCGTTGATATATGAGTTATATAACAGTAGATAACAAATTAGTGCTCATAGATGGCAAGCCCATTATAACACCAAATGAGCCTGAGAGCCAAGAGAAGACGCTAGATATCACAGCAAACGGCACATATACGGCTGAACCGGATAGCGGCAAGATGTTGAGTAAGGTAACTGCGAATGTTAATGTGCCGTCTAAGCCAGAGCAATTTAAAAATTTCGGCACTAGCGTTAACGGCACTTACAATATTTATCCAGATAGTGGTTATACGCTATCTGGCTGTGGAGTAACAGTTAACGTTTCACCTAAGCCAGAACAGACAAAATCTGTCACGATTACAAACAATCAAACAACAACCATTACGCCCGATGAGGGGAAAACGTTATCAAGTGTGAGCGTGACTACTAATGTACCGACAGCTGGTATTCTTGGCAGGAAAATCGGAACATATACGGTAACAGATGGAATTTTGAGTTTTTCTGTAGAGCAAGAGGACTTTGAAGCTGATGATAGATATGCAAATCTTTACGTGAAGACATCTAAAAATATTTACGGACTGTTTGCGTTGAGAGGATCAACGAGTTATACTAACTGGTTCGCTCTATGCGATGATTCTAGTGGCATTGGATTTTCTTCATCATATATAAGCGTTGAAAAATCCGGTGCATTTTATAATATTAACTGGACGTTGGGCAGCAGCTCGTCTGAATATTATAGCGGGGAGGTAACAGTATATGCACTTCCTTCATCCTAATCAAGAATTTGCAGCGATTGGCGGCAGTCGAGCTTTAGGGGTTGAACATGAGCGGTCTGACATAGATTTACTAATTGTCGCTAATATTTTTAACAGAGATATTAGATATAAGACTGGATATAACACCTTATATGAGTCTCCTAACGAGCTCTATTCTATTATTACATCAACGGATAATGGTTATATTCACGCAATGCAGTATTTTTATCCACAAGAATTTGTTACAGACAACGAATTTACTGATTGGATAAAAGCAAATCGAGACGCACTGATCGAAGAAAACAAATACGCTATATATAGCGCAGTAGTTAGATATGTCAACACGGCTAAAGAAAGATTTCGCATCTACTATAAGATTGCCCGCAAACGTGTTTTGTATGCGCTCTGCTATGGTGAGATGTGCAGAAAATATGCAAGCGGCACAGCAATGGTAGATTGCGTCAGGGCGACTGGTGAATGGCGAGAATGGCTTGGAAATGTAAGAACCGGTAATATCTCACAAGATGAGACATATGACAAGCTATGTGAAATCTGTGCCGCGCTTGACGAGATATTAGCCAATACGGCAGATTCGGTAGAAAAGCCGGTAACGGCAGAATTCAAGGAAATCATAGACAGCACAAAATTCGATAACTATGCAGACCGTTTATAAAATGTATAACATGGAGGGAGTTTCTGATGGCGGAATATTTGACGAATACGGCTGACCTGACAGCGGTCGCCGACGCGATCCGCGCGAAGGGCGGGACGTCTGCGCAGCTGGTGTATCCGGCGGGCTTCGTGTCGGCCATTCAGACGATCCAGACCGGCGTCACGCCGCAGCTCATCGTCACGACGAGGGTCGGCGCGACGGTCACGGCCACAAAGGGCTCGAAGACCGTCAGCGGGACGGCGGGCGCAGACGGCACGTGCACGCTGGTGCTTTCGGAGGCGGGCGAGTGGAGCGTGACGGCGGTGCTCGGCGCGAACACCAGAACGGAAACTGTGCTGGTCGGCACGCAGAATGCTGACCTTATGCTGTTCAAGGACGCGTTTGCGGAGAACGACTGGGAGACGATCATCGCGGTCTGCCAGTCCGGCAGTATCCCAAGCACATGGGCCGTGGGCGACAGCAAGACCATGACGATCAACGACACGGACTATCAGATCGACATCATCGGCAAGAGCCACGACGATTACGCCGACGGCTCCGGCAAGGCTCCGCTGACGTTCCAGATGCACGACTGCTATAAGACAACCTATCAAATGAACAGCAATAACTCGAATAACGGCGGCTGGAACCACTGCGACATGCGCACGACGCACCTGCCTGCCATCATGACCCTCATGCCGACGGCGGTGCAGAGCGCGATCCGCGAGGTCAGCAAGAAGACGACCATCGGCAACAGAAGCTCGACGATTGAGACGACCGCGGACAAGCTGTTCCTGCTCAGTGAGATCGAAATTTTTGAGAGTACGATATTTGCGTATGAGGGCGAGGGTAAACGGTATGACTATTACAAGAACGGGAACCCGTCGCTGAAGTATTTGAACGGAACAGCACAGTCCTGGTGGCAGCGCTCACCGTATAAGTCCTACGGCGATGATTTCTGCAGAGTCAACGACGAGGGCAATGTAGGCTACACCGACCCCGACACCAACCTCGGCGTGGCATTCGCGTTCTGCTTCTGAGGAGGGAAAGGCTGAAACATTGTAATTTAAGTACCATACAATATAACATCAAAGGAACATTCACGGCGAATGAAACGGCAGCAGCATGGGAGGGACTATGCAGGGAAAGTGCGAATATGCTTACAGGAAAAACGGTGATGTCAGTCTGCGTTGCCGATATCTGACGGAGAAGAAGGAACGGCACAACTGGTGTGCTCATCAGTATCTGTGTGCCAGGACAAAAAAATGGGAGGTTTCTGCTGAAGCTTCCCGCTGTAAAATCAAAGCCTAGCTTTGCACTCATTGAAACCATACAATCTGGAAGGAGTTGTGAACAGTATGGAAAGAATTCAAATCACGAAGGAACACCTCATGCAGATGCCGGACTATGTGCTGCTGCGTGAGAAGATGCAGTTTGTCAAGGAAGCGGCAGACCTCTGCTTCGACCGTATCGAGATAAAAATCGACGGCGGACTGGACAGTATGCCGATGCCGCCGCTTTACAAGGAAAACACGGCAATCAAGAGCCGCGTCCTCATGGCGGCATATGCCAAACTCTATCTCAGCGAGCCGTATGAATTCGAAAAGAACCCTTGGCTCATGACCGAATCGGAATATGACCGCTTTGCCTCAAGTCATATTATGAACCAGTTTGAACGGCTGAAGCGCTGCGACGGTGAGGTTCGGGATAAGGCGTTTGACGTGATTTCGGATATGCGTGACCTCGAAAAGCGTCTGAACACCGAAATCTATGGTCTTACACAAGTCATGAACGAACCGGTCACGCGCATCATCATGGCAATACAGCAGCAGACCACTCCGGAGGCCGTCAGCGGCGCACTGAACGAGCTGAAAGACGCACAGAAGGCATTCGCCGATTACATGGAAACACGGCAGAAACAGGCGGAGGAAGGCTGATATGGCAGTCTCGGTCAATTCGGACTCTTATCCATACGAGCGCCTTAGTCCGGGATTCAATAGACTTCGCGGCACCGAAGAAATCCCAATCAAGATTCTGAAGTACCTGATGGATTTACCACTGCCCGGTTACACACCCAAGGACGATAACGAACGCGCCCGTGTGCGGCTGATGAAGTATCTGTGGTACGATGGCGCGCGTCCGTTGGCGAATCCGCTGCCGACTCCGGCTGAGAAGCTTTCCATGCTGTTTGACGGTGACAATCCAGTTCTCAATACGCAGGAGGAAAAGGCAAAGCACCCAAAAGGCTACCGAATCTACCCCCAGCGCGTCTGGGGACAAAGTGATACGGCAGCAGACGCAACGCTGAAACTGTACATGGGGCGAACCATCGCGAAAGACGATTTTCACACGGTTCTCGGCTTGCAGTTCGAAATCCTTGTAAACGCCAACATGGAGAACACCACACGGACAGACGCTTATTCCAGAGCCTACAACATCGAGCAGTGCATCATTGAGGCGCTGCACGGAGTCAATATCACCGGAATCGGAGTTATCAATTTTGACCGCTACGCACACGCCGACAATGGGAGCAAAAGTATCTTCGACTACGGAAACCACGTTGGCCGCATGCCGCATATGAGCGTGGAGTGGTGCGACTCCGAAATGGACGTTCCAGAAGAATAAAATATTTGACCCGCGCCGAAAGAGCGGCGCGGAAGAACCGGAGAGGGTTATCGACACAGTGAGTTGTGCCGGTAGCCCTCTTTTCGTTTTACCCCGAACCAGAAAGGCGGAAAAGAAAACATGCAAGACCTTTCTCCTGAGATGGCAAAGGCCGTTCGGCGATTCGAACCGATTGAAGCCGAAGGCTTGACCCTATATCCAATCTGCGTCAAGGACATCGACAAATTTACGGTAGCCAGACCAGCAATCGAGTTTATGCAGCAGAGTCTCCCTGTGGCGCTGCTGTCAAAGCCTCTTTTGCAGGCGTACTACACGCTGGAACTTGACGCGGCAGCAAACGGACAGCCCGGAGGCGGACTTTTTTACAAGAGCATTCTGTTCCTTCTGCTCGCGCTGCGGGCAGGGGATGGGCTGCCAGATGAGCAGCGGATGGAGCTTGTGAATTTTGAGCTGAAGGAAAATGACCCAACGCGGTTAAAAAGTGTGCTCATTTTTGTGAACGGGGAAGTGAAAAGGATAACCCCGATGCAATTCCAACGCCTGCGACCGATTTTGGCTGCTCAGAACGGCATTGAGCTGCTGTCTGAGAATGCCAACCCTGAGTTGGTTCAGGCGGAACGCGACCTCGCAGAAATGAATGCTCCGAAGCTGCAATACCGCGCAGAGACGCTGAAAGCAACAGTCGCCTCTTTTTCAGGGGCTGACGAATCGGAAATGGAAGATTGGCCGATTCTGAAACTTCTGCTGCGGCGCGATGCAGTGCAGCGGCTTGTTGGGTACATCGTTTGCAGCGTTGCAGAGTCGCAGGGCGCGAAATGGAAGCATGGAAATCCGTACCCGAGCCCTCTGTACGACCGCGAGATCGACTACTGCGGCGGACTGATTGATATGTCCACGTTCGCCGGTGGAGCCGGTATGCGGGCTGTCCAGAATGCAGGAAACCAAACCACCTGACACACACAAACATCTTTTTGAAACACACAAAGGAGTGACAAAAGAATGATTCGTTTTACTGATTCCCGCCTTTACGCAAAAGGCATTGGCGAAGCGATTTGTACCGATAAGACTACCGGCCAGATCCTTTACTTCTCCAACA
>ERZ1034878.627-NODE-627-length-15327-cov-17.582438_pt1 | contig 15327 bp, 13 predicted proteins | sample MGYA00520593_ERZ1034878 | MGnify/ENA primary metagenome ERZ1034878 (study PRJEB33766, sample SAMN09781724) | gut metagenome | biome: gut microbiome | host: Homo sapiens | place: Madagascar | study: EMG produced TPA metagenomics assembly of the PRJNA485056 data...
ATATTTTAACTAATTTAGGTATTGTATCATCCGATACCTCTACAAAAGCTTCTAAAGCAATAGATGAAGTTAAAACAAGCCTTAATGATGTGATGTCATCCTATAATATTGAAAGTAGTGACGACTCTTCAATTAGTGATATATTATCAACAATAACTACTGCTTATGATGATATAGCACAAAAAGGAACTATTACGACTGCAAACTTGCTAAATTTATATGCTAATGGATTTGGAAATGCTGTTAAATATAATTCGGAAGCCGATGTTTTCAATTTAGACAGAGAAGAATTAGAAAAATTAACTAAAGCTAAATATAATGATATTACAGCAAGTTTAAAACAGCAGAGAATACAATTATCTGCTAAGCAATATTCTGCTCAAAAAGAAATTTCATCAGAAACTAATCCTGAGAAGAAAGCAAAACTTCAAAGCATTTATAATGAAAACAATTACGATGAAGCTATTTCTCTTTTAGACATGACAATAAAATCTGTTACAGATGATTATAACAATTTTATTAACAGTATTAGCAACACAAAAATAGATACATCTTCGATAAAAGCTTTAGATGATATCTTTTCAAGTATGAGTAGTATATTTGAAAAGATAGAAAAGAATGAAACTCTATCAGCTAATGATATTGCGACGGTAGTTGATAATGGTTTCGGAGATACTTTGAAAATTGAAAATGGATTAGTAACTATTAACGAAGAAAAATACAAAGAATTAGCTGAAGCAAAAATACAAGCCTATAAAGTAGACACACAAGATACATTAAATAATCTTCAAAATGAGCAACTAAAATTATCCAATTTAATAACAAGTTATACCAATACACTAAACAGCAGTGACGCTTCAAATTATAGCAAAGCATATGCAAGTCAACAAATCAATGAACTAACTAAAGATTATGAAAATAATGCACAATCCATAATAGAATATGAAAGCACTCTTGCTATGTATGATGATTTATCAAGTAAGATACTTTCTACTACTAATGGTACTTATAGTGATATTCTTTCTGGAACATCCTCTATAGAATCTGCAATATCTTCTATGAACAGTGCTTTTTCAGAAATGAAAGAAAATGGTTCTTTAAGCATTAATACTGCTATGGGATTAATTGATAGTGGTTATGCAGAGTGTTTAATGCTAAATGATACTGCTGACGGTTTAACTTTAAACGCTAATAAATTCAAAGAATTAGCTAAAGCAAAAATACAGGCTCAAATAGTTAGTTTAAAATCAATACAAACGACAGGTCAAGAAACTGCACAGATACAAGCACAAATTGATGCTTTAACAGCTCTTGCTAACAACTTAGACATGGTGACTGTTGGTGCTTATAATAGTGGAACTGATTATTATAAAGAAGAAGCAGAAGCTCAATTTGCTGAATTAGAGCATTTACATAATATGAACGTAATAGACGACGAACATTATTATGATTATATGAATCAATTAAACGAAGAATATTATGCTAATAAAATTGAATACCTTGATGATTATAGGTCGTATGAAGAAAAAATATATCAAGGTATGATAGCACAGCAAAAGGAATTGATTGATACTCAAAAAAGTGCTTTAGAAGCGAATAAAAAAGCATATGAGTCGCAAAAGAATGATATACAAAATCAGATTGATGCTATTGAAGACGAAAAAGATTATTGGAATAAGCAAAAAGAAGCTATACAAGACCAAATTGATGCTTTAAAAGATAAGAATGAAGAGGAAGAAAGAACCCTTGCACTTCAAGAGGCTCAATTAAAATTACAAAATGCTTTAAATCAAAAAACTGTAAGGGTATTTACTGAGGAATTAGGTTGGAGTTGGGAAGCCAATCAAAATGATATTAAAGATGCTGAAAAAGATGTTAAAGATGCTGAGTTAGATATTCAAGTTGCAGAGCTTGAAAAACAGCAAGATGCTATAGACGACATCATTGACGGTTTGGATGATCAAATCGATAATTTAAAAGATCAGCAAGATAATATCGACAAAATGATTGATAGCATAAATGATCAAATTGATGTGTTAGAAGAACAGCAACAAGCATTAGAAGAACAGCAACAGTTAAATGCTAACCATACTAATGAATTAACTGGGTTAAAAGATAGTGTTAATAGCTTCACTAAAATAACTCAAGAAAATCTTAATAAATTGCTTGGATTACCTGAAAATTTTAATAGCAGTGCTAACACTGTTAGTGCTTCAGCTAATGAGTTAAAAACATCAATAGATACAAGCAATTCTAATTTATCTGAGTTAAAACAACAAATGACTTTAGGTGCTATTGTAACTGGTGGTGCTGGACGTATTGCACAAACATTAACTGTAAATATAGATACTGTAAAAACAAATGACGGTATAGATTTCGTTTCACAATTAACAAATTGTCTTAAAGAACAAATGTAATTAGAAATTATTTAAGCTCTTCTTTTTTGAACACAAGATTGAGAAGAGCTTAACTATTATTTTTTAAAAAGGGGGTTACTTTGCTTGAAATATCCTTTAAGTGTGTATCCACACAGAATAACTGTAGATGCTAACAAACAAGTTTGCTGTGAGTTCACATATTATGGTAACGAGCTTATTGGTGGTGAAATATATTTATATAATAGTATAACTAATCAAGGATTAATGGTATATTATTTTTTCGGAAAAAATGATAATATAAATACAGATTTTGAAGTTCCAAGTGCTTCAACCTTTAATGGGGCAACTTCTTGTATTACTCTTGGAACTCTTGGAACTCCAAATTATAAGTTAGAAAACGGAAAATATTATAAATGGAAAATGAGATTGGCTCAAAAAAAAGCTGATCAATTTTTGTTTCAAGGTGGTATTATTGAAGGAAGTACTGGAAATTCTTCAGTTATAATTGTGTTAGCTAATCCACTATTACATCCACCTGTAGATTATACTACCGAAAATGCTAAACTTTGGTTTTACCAATATGTTGAAATTGGTGAAGAACGTAGAAAAATAATTGATAGTATTGATGTTGGAGGTGGAAATTATTTCTTATATTTAGAATCTCCGTTTTCAACATATCCCGTTGCAGGAACTCAATATAGAGTATATTGTAATTATATTTGGACACCAGAATATTCTTTTAATTGCAGAAAACTTCCTGATTTAAATATTAATGAAGATGTTTTATCTAAAAATTATGTCAGTGGATTATCTTCTTGGTTTGTTAATTATTCTCAAGAGGATAATAGGCAAATAAAAAATTATAATTGGAAAATATATGATGTTAATGGAAATAACTATATAACGGGAAATGTTCTTCAAAGTCCAATATTAATAGAAGCTGATTTGAATGGTGACGGAGTAACCGACTTTAAAGATGTTAATTTACTGGCTAATTATCTTCTTGGTAGTGTTAGTGAGGATGAAATTAATTTAGAATTAGCAGACATTAATGGTGATGGACAAGTTACCACGGCAGATTTAACTTTATTAGAAAATAATCTATTAATTATGAACGTCGAGAAAAGGGTGACTACAACTCAAGAATTAACAATAGGCAAAGACCAAATTTATACTATTAATAATTACAACTCTATAGTTGCTGAAGACAATAATGAAGATACTATTAATTTATTGGTTAAATGGTGTGACTTTGAAGTAGACGATGCTACTGACAATAAATCTAATTATATTTATATTTATGGTAGTATTGACCATACAGTATCTGGTAGTGATTATACTAATGCCATAAAACTAACCTATAATGATATGCTAAACTTTCCAGATGTTGATAATGCAAACTACGGAGACAAAACTCACTGGATAGTAAATGAATTTACCAGTGGAATTTCTGATACAGTATCAACTGGGCAGACTATTACTGCTCTTGCTTATGACACATTCGGAACTTTGTTAGGTGTATGTACCGTTCAAAATGTAACTGAAAAAGGGAAAACATATTATATAAATTTTAAAACACCTTATTCAACAAGTGGTTTTCAACCAGATTTTGCTTCTAAAATACCTGTTAGTTTATTACAAGTAAAAGATATCCCTACTTCTGTTTCAAATGACCCAGAATTTAGAATAAAAATTGGCACTCAAAAATTATTAACCAGCTTTTCTGAACCCTATTATCAGCCATTTTGCGAAGGCTATTCTTTAGAAATTGAATGGAGTCAAACTCAAATATTATCCAACATGGAAGACCCAAATTATGTTGCTAACAATGTTTGGAAAACAAACCATTTATATTTACCTAATAAATTAAACAATGAATATTATGAAAAAGGAATAGCAAAAAGCGTTGTTAATAGTAGTATACAAATTGGAGATGCTCAAGCACCAAGTTCTTATATGCCACGAACAATTCTTGACTATAATAATGATACTGGCGAATGTATTTTAAATTCTCCACTTGAAAAATATCCTACAGCAGGTTCAACTTATAGAATATCTACTGATGTTCAAAAGTTAGTATATCAAACACCAACAATATACAGTATTAATACATACTTCATTTGCCCTACATTAGCAATAGATAAAACATTTAGAGGCGATTGTGAAATAATGACAGAAGATGGCGTTCTTACATCTGTTTCTAAATATATTACTTTCCCAAAATCGGAATTAGATAATGACGGAAATCCTATTTGCATATTATCTTATATCTCTGAAAAAGATTATTCTATGTATAGAGATACTGAGGTTAAAGAGGGTATTTATCGTGTTGTTGGGAAATATGATTATGATAATTGTTGCTTTAATCTGTTTTGGAAATTTAAAACGAATTATGCCAATAATATAGAAAAATGTTCTGTTTTTAGAGAAGACGAAGATACAGTAGCTATAGATATTGTAGCAACAAGAAATGTTGTTGGTTCACAAACCAATGCGTTGTTTAGCTTTAGTGATTATTGTACTGCAAATCATAATAAATATAGATATGTGTTCCTTTCTGTTATTAAAGATGTAGACACAGGCTTAGAAAAATATTATAAATATACCACGGATTGGTTTTACCCTTATTGTGAAGGTTGGTCAATTACAGCTTTAGCACCAACACCTGTGAAATATCTTTATGGTAAAGAATGTTTTTGTGCAAAAGAAAGTTGGAGATTTTATCTAAACATAGATAGTGGAGATATAACGCAAAACATAAATGTTAAAAAATTTGAATCATATTCTGAATATCCTAAAGTACTAAAAATAGGTAGTAATAATTATAATAGTGGCAAATTAACAGCTTCATTAGGAACTATGGAATGTGGAAATGAAGAGTTTGCAGATGGAATAGATAAAGTAAAAAGATGGAGAAAATTTATTACACAATACACAGCTTATATTTTACGTTCTGATAAAGGTGATTGTTGGCTTGTATCTATTGATAATAGCCCAAGTACTTCTTATGATGATGATGATATTAATTTATTAACAACTGTAATGTTTTCCTATTCTCAAATTGGTGATATTCATGATATCTATATTTTTGGTCAAGATTTAAATGAAACATAAGGTTGGTGGTTAAATGGAATATTTTAATCGAACTACTGAAGAATATTATAATATACTCAATTCTAACAATCATCAAATAGTTATTAAACTTGAATTATTAGACCATTATGAAAATGTAATAGGAGAGATTACCAAAGAATTAACCTCAAATGATAATGGTTCTATTTCAATAGATTATGAACAGGGTATACAAAGAAAATGTTCATTCACATTAAAAGACACTACTAAAATGTTTTTACCCAATGAGGATTCTTTTATTTGGATAAATCAAAAGTTTAAATTATGGTTAGGAATAAAATCATATAATACTTATTGGTTTTCCCAAGGTATATTTTTCTTTAAAAATGTATCTGCTTCACCATATGAATTAAAAATAGACGGTATAGATAAATTTGGGATTTTTACATCTGACTTAAATCAACATTGTCTACAAGGAACATATAAAATTCCTGTTGGGACAAATGTATATTCTGCCGTGACTGGTACTTTAGCTTTAGATATGGGAAACGGATTACCTCTTGACCCAATTAAACCAAGATTAGATTTATCAATGATGAATGAAGTATTTCCATATGACATTTCTAAAGACGCAGATTCTTTTTTAGGAGATATATTAACAGAAATAGGTACATCCTTAAATGCTGATGTCTATTATGATACTGATGGAGTTTTAAATTATACAACTTCCAAAATAGATACTTATATTAGAAATCCAATAACTCATATTTTTTCAGATAAAAAAGGAAATATATTTAATTTAAACGTTGATTATGATTTAGGCAATGTTATTAATGTATGTAAGGTATATGGAACAGATGTAGACGGTTTAATCCATAGCTATGTTGCTAAAAATGACAATCCGTCTTCACCTACAAGGATATCTTTAATAGGTGAAAAATGCGAAAAAGTTGAAGAATCCGATATGTGTTATAATGATAAAAGATGTCATGACTATGGTGAATACCAATTAAATCAAAAATCAGCAGTAGCAATGTCTTATTCTTTTGATTGTCCATTAATACCACATTTAAATTGTAATGATATAATTTCTATAACTCATGATTATTACAATTTTAATAATGAAGAATGCTTAATTACTTCTATAACAATGCCTATTGGATTAGATGATATGCGTATATCAGCTTGTAATATAAAATATTTACCTGCATATCCACCAACTAAAACATAAGTATTAGAAAGGAAACATTTATGGGAATATTTTCAGAAAATCCTATAAGCAACCCTAATGCTTATAAGAATAAAACTATAACTATTAATAATGGTAGTACTGAAAACGATAAAGAAAAAGCACAAAACAAATTAAAATGCTTGCGTTTTATTAATGCTTTAAAACTCTTTATTGAAACCATATTCAATAAAAACATAAAATCGTTACCATTAATTCATAAAGTTCCAGTTAAAATATTATCTGAACAAGATATTAATGGTAAGGTATTAGTAACAACATTACTTGGTGAAACTGATAGCAACTTTTATGTTTTAAATAAATCTGGGGAAAGAGTATCATCAGGAGAATATGGATATATTTTTTATACAAAATCTTTAACAAACAGTTGGCTTGCTATACGCAACGGTAAGCCAATTTATAATTTCTATCGTGAAGTAACTGAAGAACAATATAACGAATTAGTAAGAACGGGAAATATAGATGAGGATATGTTTTATATTTTTATTGACGATGATGAAACCATATACTAACTATAAGAAAGGTTAAATTGATACAATATATGAGTGATGGAGAAATCAGAAAAATTAGATATGGCTATCATATGCCAGCATTTAAAATTCAGCACCAACAAAGAACCAGTAAAGTAATATATAAAATAAAAAAAGGATATAGAACTATTTGGCAATTAGGCAAGAATGATGAATTTATAAAGGTTTATGAAAGCTATATAGGTCAAAAGTTTCTTGAAAGATACTACTCACAGTCAATATACACCAGTGTATACTGGGTACATGAAGTTGACGGTGTCATAACCGAAACGTATTTAAACACCAATGAGCTAAACTCTTGGGAGTGTACCACTCTTGAGCCATACTACTATACCGATGGTGATAGACAGTATGTAGGATGCTATCAAACGCCTACCAATAGTGGCTTTGGTCAACATGATATGAAAATAACTTACAAATCGCCTAATACAGGTAAAATATTAGAAATTGAGTATTCTGTTTACTACTTAGAGGAAAAATCTTATATCTATGGAGATAGTGTTACTTGGTATCCGTTTAGAAACTATTTAGACCGTGAAAACTTCGGATATGCCACTCTACACTATGAATGCAAAGACAAAAATAACAGATTAATTGAACAGGATAGCTCATATGCTAAAAATACTACCTATGTCAACTATGAATTTCCAAAACCTACAAACGCTGACTTTTACTTCGGAGATAGTCAAGAGATACCATACACTTTTATATCTCCGAACACTTACAAGCAATATACAGGTAATGGTATTTGGAATATACGTCCATACACTGATATACGAAATACTCAAAGTGTCTATTCACAAAGCATGAAAAATTTACAGCCACTAAAATTTATAGTAAACATCAGCGATAGTGATACTTACTATCAGCAGAAAGAAGATACTACGTCTATAATAGTCCATCCGATTACTTCTCCAATGTATTATAAAAGTGGATATACTCCGACTTATTTTCCAACTAAAGATACTGAACTATACACGTCAGTGTATAATACAGAAACTTCAGAACGTACTCTGTATCAAAAATGCACCTATCAAGAGGCATTGACTTTCACGTACAACAAGATTGCTATTGGTAGAAAGTTCACCGCACCTTTTATTGCAGACGATTTTTGTATTCATGGAGTTAATGCTGGGTGTTCTGTATATCATTATCCAGCAAGTACAGGGTACATCTATTGGGGCGACGACACGTTTAGTTACTATGCCAGTGGTAGAAACTACTATAGTACATCTTCTACACCTACGGATTACACTAAGTTTTACTTTCAAAATGGATATACTCAAACAAATGCTAATAAGAGAGCTATCGCTTACATATATCCATTTAAAGAGGTTCAAGAGCATACTTATACCAACAACGGTATCTATAACATCGTCATAACGTCTGCAAATGCTACTAATAACTCAAATAGTATCTATGATAGTACTACTAAAATGTATACATATGATGTAACGTCTGTTATCAACTTCCTTGTGAAATCTACACTTCCAAACGGTAATACGGCGTACACAAATTGGTCTACAGATAGTGCAGACGTAAACCCATTCAATAGCGACTACTTAAGAACGTGTGACTTAACTCATAAAGACTTTAAAGCACCTGTACGTTCAATCCAAATGCAGTTAAAAGGCTTGGAATTAGGCAATGGGTTCTTTACTGGGTACTATAGAAGTCTCAGCTACAGAAACGGCACGACTTATAAGTATAATCGTAGTGGATACTATGGTAGCTATAATCAAACTGATAACGCAGTGTTTATAGGTGGTACTAATATCCAATCGACAGATGGTTATGGGGTTAATACGTCCAGTTTAGATAGTCTTTTGAATTTAGAATACATCAAAATGCCTAAGATTAACAATAACTTTGGATTTAGTCCATTTTTAAACTGGGCTAAGTCTTTAAAAGATATCTACTATGACGGTTCGAAAGCTGATTGGGATAAGTTTTTTACTCGTGAAAATGGAGTATCATACCTTAATGAGTTCTTGGACGGCACGGATATTACTACATCAAGCACTGAATACAAGCACTTGAACTGTTTTAGATATCTGGGTGATAACTACTTTTATAGAGGCTTATTCATGAGGCAGAGTAGCACAGCTTATAAATATTTTAAGTATGCATTCAATGAAACTTATACCTTAAATATCCATTGCACAGACGTTACTTTTTCGATAGTGTTAGCTCCAACGGATAAGTGGACTACTATTGACTTTAGTACTTGGCAAATACAAACTTTCAACGAAAATACTCAACAGTTTGAATACAAAAATCAAGAAGAATAATGCTATGAACATAGCACAGAAGACTTAATCACAAATAAGCAGTAGAAAAACAATCTCGAAGTGATACACACTTTAACTAATTTCAGCAAGAATACTCCCACCTCTTTAGGTAGGGAGTATGTCACTTAATAACAGTTTTTATCAAGGAAATCAACAAGAACATCCCCCCTTCTAAGCGAAGCGTAGGCGTGAGTAGTTCACTGACTTAAACAATGTGGTGAAAGTAGGTGATTTGTTTTGGAAAATATAATACAACTCTTTAAAGTTGACAATATTAGTTGGTCAAGTCTATGGGCTATTCTTTGTATGATTTGTTCTTTTATTTTTGGAGAATTAAATGGTTTACTTATAGCATTATTAATCTTCATGACTATAGATTTCATTACTGGATTAATAGTAGCAACTATTAATCATAATGTAAAATCACAAAAATGTTGGATTGGGCTGGCTAAAAAAGGTATCACCTTGTTTTTAGTTGCTATTGCAAATAGCTTAGATATTCATATTTTAGGTAGTGGTTCTACTCTTAGAACAGGTGTTATAGGATTTTATCTTGCTAATGAAGGAATATCTATACTTGAAAATGCGGGATTGATAGGAATACCATTACCCCAAAAATTAAAGAAAGTATTAGAAGAACTTTCTGAAGAAACTAAAGATGATAATAAAAAAGACAAAGAAGATAAATAATATTTAAGAAAGGACTTGTGATTATATGTCTGGAATAATAGACCAAATTGCTAAGAGACCTAATACTAATAAATATGAGTTTACTGTTGATAGTGTAGATGATATTCAATATTTACCTACTATTAATAATGGTAAATTAATAAAAGGAACTGCTGAATGGTGTGATTGTTATGCACCATTTGGTTCTACTTGTTTTGTTATTTCGAATAGTTCTCTATATATGTTAGGTTCTACTGGTTGGAAAGAGGTGTAATAATGACTGCTGAACAAGTATATGCAATATTGAAAAAAAAATCAGGCAGTGGTGCAACTGTAAAAAGTGCTTCCGAATGGGAAAAAGATACTTCTATTATTTCCAAAGGATTAATATGCATAGAACAAGATGAAAATGGCGATTCCAAAATCAAGATTGGTGACGGTGAACACACGTTTTTAGAATTAAATTACATCACTGATAATTATTACACCCAAAATGAAACTAAGATTTTATTGAACCAAAAAATAGAGGATAGTTTTTATGTTGACGACGGATACTTAGTAATGCCTGATTTAAGTGTAGCTACAGACACTAATAATGCTGTATCATTAGACTACGCTTTTATCAGTTTAAGTGATGTAACAACTGAAAGTATATAAGGAGATGATATAATGGCTCAAAACGGTTCATTTTCAATTATAAGTAATGGCACTCTTGCTGACTTTTTTGTAGCTATAAAAGATAAGCTTTTAGAGGTTACAGATTGGACAGTAAAAAAACAATCGACATATTCTGTTAGCTTTAACGTGGATAGTCTTGGCGATTATCTAACCTTTGCTGATGATAACGCTATAAGCGATGATGCACAAGTAAGTAGGCAATTAAATGTTTATTTATATAGTTCAGACGATGTATTAAAAGATAAGTATAGTATTATGTATCTTAGTAATAACTATACCCCAGTGCAAAATGCAACAAGAAAAATAAGCTTTTTTCATGTTTCTACAAAATCTGGAACTTATATATGTATTGTGCCTTGTAACTATAGTCCCCCAACATCTATGTCATTCAACTCAACTTCAACAAGTTCTCCTAATTTTGGCTTTGATGTGCCTATAATAGACTTAAATGGTAATAAATCTCTTGGACTTTTATATAACTTAGTGTATCATACACCAACTACAAACTATAATGTGTTTACTAATGTTGTTCTAACAGGTGTTAATACTACTAACTATTTAGCTATTCAACGCAGATACCTAACGGTTAATAACATCATATCTGGCTACATAGATGGCTCTTATGTATCGAGTACAGTAAGCTCAAGTTTAAAGTATAGTTTTGGTGGCAAAAGTTATATATCACTAACTAACTATTTACTTGCGGAGGTATAACATGGAAATTCAAGGTTTGAAAGATAAGAAAAATAATATTACTTATACTTTAAAAGATACCTCTGCAAGACAGCAGATAGCAGATGTGCAAAAAACAGTTTCAAAACAAAAATTTTATGTACAAGATAATTATTTAATCTTAGATGATTCTTTTTCTGTATCAGATAGAACAGATATAGTATATTCTGCAACGTCTGTTGATACTCCATTAAAAGATTGTACAAGATACTCCTTGGGAATTTTAGCTGAAAACAGTACCTTGAAATTACCAAGTTCAGGGCATACAATAGAAATTGCTTTTGCTTGCAATACTGTTCTTTGCAACGTGACTATTGATACTTATGTAATATCATGTGTCGAACACACCTATTATGTTGCTACCTGTACATATGATATATCCATGCAAAAATGGTTTATCGATATATATGCTTGTGATATGGAGGGGTGATTGCAATGGATAGATACGGATTATGTACTAAAACGTCTAAAAATGGTATCATCAATTGTAAAGCTGTCAAGTCAAAACCAAATGATATCCAAATTTTTGGATATACTCATGAGATTGGAGAGGGTGAGAAATCACCCGACAATCCTTATCAATTAGTTAGCTTGGATAATGGAAATGTTAATTTATATGATGCTAATAACATTACAGATATTCAAGTTACAAACGATGGTATTTTAAGAAAAGGTATTATTATAGAATCTTCTGATTTTAAGTCAAAAAAATGTTGTATTTATTTTGATTTAAATGAATCCACAGGTGTTTCAAAAACTTCTGTTGGAATAAATATTAAATTTTTATACAAAAACGGACAATACGAAGTTTTCAAAGAAGCCAATTTTATAAATAGCCCTAAAAGAATTGAAATAGCTGATACTGTTGAAAAAATATTAATCTATGAAGCTGGAAGTGGAGCAAATGGTAGGTATTTTAACCTATATAAAAACCTAACAATATTAGACACCTCAATACTACCAACCGAAACTATAACAGAAGAACATAGCATAACATTAACAAATAATAATACTACAATAAAAATACCTGTTCCAATCGCTCTAAATTCAGTTGAAAACATAAATGATAAAATTGTTAAAAAAAACAATGAATATTATATTGAACAAAATATTAATGATATCGTTGTTAACGAAGAATCTTCTATTGGGTTAAGAGAACAACAAAATGGTTATACAAAATTTAATATTGTTATCACAAACGGACGAATAGTAAATACTAACAAAATAATATGCAATAAACTATTGGTTTCTGCTCAAATATACCTGAATGCTTTTCAATATGAATATATTAGAAGTTCAATATCAAAATATCCAGATTTATTAGTTGCATATATTTTAACAAATAGACTTACAAGTAATACAACAGCTACAAAACAAGAAATTTGTTCTTATTTGCAAAATAATAATATAAGAATATTGTATCAAGTAAACATACCACGATATTGGAAATTATCCGATTACGCTCAAGAGTTACTCAACTCCTTTGTGTTAGAAAAGGACAATATCATATCGGCTACGGGCAATGCAGAATTTAAAATTAAAGGTTGGATAAAATAAAGGAGTGATAATTATGGATATTTATGGTTATAAAAACTTACGCACTGGCGATACATATAAGTTTGGCGACGAGCAATTAAGAGATAAAATTACAGAATATTATCCTAAAACAGAAGTAGATGACAAACTATCAGAGAAAGCAAATTCTACACACTCTCACGCTATTTCTGATATCACAAACTTGCAAAGCATTTTAGACAATAAAGCTGGCAGAGTCGGTGGTACCAAGCGTTATTATGTAGGTAGACTTACAGACACCAGCACTTACTACAAGGTACTTACTATATCATGTGTAGACGTGCAGACCGTATATGCACAATTTACCATTCACGGCATAGAACACGCTCTTGAAATTCGAGGCGGAATAGAACTGCGATACTCATCAAGTACCAGCGTTGATATGTATGTAACTATGTACTCTGCTGTCTTTTCTACCTCTACTTGTGACTTGTACTACAAAAAAATATCAAACGGAGAATATGAGATATACATCAAGCCTAATGGTTGGATTGGTGCAGTAGACTGCTACATCGACAATGCAGTAGCTATACAGAACACCAGCTTAGATAACTACATAACATGGGACGGACTAAACAGAATATCGACAGTAAGTGGCACTACAACAGACGCTACTGATATGACAACAGTAACAAAGGCATAGGAGACACAATGGATTTAATAATAAATAACGATATGGTGCTATTAGTATGTATTCTAATCGTAGCCGATATTTTGACAGGTATAGCCAAAGCCACCAAGACGCATACTCTACAGTCTGCTATTTTTAGGCATGGTGGCTATAAAAAGGTATTTATTCTGTTGATAATTTGCGTAGCATGGTCGATAGACAAAATATACTTTCAAAACGACATGATTTACACAGCTTCGTGTACATACTACCTATTCAACGAAGCTATTTCTATAACAGAAAACCTGTCAGAATTAGGGGTACCTATCCCAGATAAGCTAAAACGCATACTAAAAGATTTTAGAGACAAAAGCAAGAACGATGATGAAAGGAAATGATTGTATGGAAATCAAAGAAATGTTATTAACTCACAACAGACCACGTACAAAAAGGTCTAAGACCACTGCTATTGTGGTGCATTGGGTGGGAAATCCAAACACTTCGGCAGAAGCTAATAGAAACTATTTCCAAAACACAGACCGTGCGGTATCTTCTAACTATATTGTAGGCTTAAAGGGTGAGGTTATCTGTTGTATTCCTGACAACGAGGTTAGTTGGTGTACTAACCAAGCTAATGGATATACAGTATCCATCGAAACCTGCCACCCAGACGATACAGGTATCTTTAATGATGATACATATAAAAGTCTCGTAGAATTAACCGCTATGTTATGCAAAAAATATAGTTTAAATCCTCAAAACGGTAGAGTTATCCGTCATTTCGACGTTACAGGAAAGGTGTGCCCTAAGTGCTTCGTGGCTAAATCCAAGGGTGGTAGCGATGATAACGACTGCACCAGATATCACAAATTCTTAAATGATGTAGCGAAAGCCATGGGACAAACTACCACAGAATTTAAACCTTACTTAGTCAAGATAGCCTCAGATGACGGCTTTGTAAACATTCGCAAAACGCCTAAATTTGTAGATAGCGATATAGTTGGTAGAATTGAAAATGGTAACACTAAATATACTATAGTAGCAGAAACTACTGTAGAAGGCGTACGTTTCGGCAAGTTAAAGTCTGGTGCAGGCTGGATAGCTTTATCTTGTACGACTAAAACAGAATAGCACTTGACATTTACTTCCAAATGTAGTATAATGCCAATAGGTTATGCTCGTGATGTGATGCAGAACCACGAGCCTTGCTTCCATATATCAAAATAACCCCTTACTAATATTAGTAAGGGGTTATTTTTTTTAGATTAATTTTGAATTACATATAATATTTAAAGTTTTCAAAATATTTTCTTTAAATTCTTTTTGAGAATTGTATCTTCTACAATTTTCTTTATTAATGTTTTTAGAACTGTTAAAGCACAGCATTAAAACTTCATTGCCGAGAAATTGTGTTTTTTTAGTTGGTTTGAAACACAAAAAATATGGCTTTACATTTAATTTTGCATTATGAATTTCAATATTATAGCAATCAATAAGTAGTAATATTTGCTCTAAATCTAAAACAACACTCAAAAAATATTTC
>ERZ1034878.628-NODE-628-length-15303-cov-264.764756_pt1 | contig 15303 bp, 19 predicted proteins | sample MGYA00520593_ERZ1034878 | MGnify/ENA primary metagenome ERZ1034878 (study PRJEB33766, sample SAMN09781724) | gut metagenome | biome: gut microbiome | host: Homo sapiens | place: Madagascar | study: EMG produced TPA metagenomics assembly of the PRJNA485056 data...
GGCCACAAGGTCCTTCTGGGCCACAAGGTCCTTCTGGGCCACAAGGTCCTTCTGGACCGCAAGGTCCTTCTGGACCGCAAGGCCCTCGCGGCCCACAAGGCGATGACGGAGCTGCCTACTACATTCTTGCCCCCGTTGGGTCAATATCGCGAACACAACAAGGCACGGTGACACCCTCTTATAGCCAAAAGACGATTACCGTTGAAGCATACAGAACGCAAGGCTTAAAATCTACGAAGTTTACAGGAGGTAAAATGAAGTGGGCCATATATGCCGATGACGGCTCTGGCGGCACTACGATAGCACAAGAAGGCACAGGAGATACGGCAACGCTTGTGGCTACTCGCGCAACACGAATAGAGTTTAAACTCTACCTTGACAAGGTAGAAGTTGCACAAAAAACTATTCCTGTCGTTTGGAATGGTAAGGACGGTACGAACGGCAAAGACGGAGCAGACGGAACGAGCCTACATAACAACCTACTCGTGCATACCGACTTTGCTCCAAAGGCGGAGAACTATGCTGGCACGTGGCTCAATTTCCGCTCATCGCTCGCCACGATTAACGGCACGCTGAACGAGGGAGCAGCGGTTGGTGATACGGATATGCTCTCCGCTTCTGTCTCAGCACAGACGGACATATTACAATATGATGTAACAAAGTTGATTGGTCCTTCTACATGGTACGTTATAGGCATTACAATGCGAGGTACAGGTACTGCCACGGTATATTGTTATCCCGACACGAACGAACAAACGATTTACGTTGACGGAGACGCAAAAGGCTCTCCAAGTGACGCAAGTGCCGCATTTGCGTTGACCTCAACGTGGAGACGACATTACATAGCATTCTGTACAAAATCAAGCCTTATTGGTACAAAATACGTGTTGGTACGTTTAACAAGTGGCTCGCAAGCAGACATCTCAATGGTCACATTGGGTAGACCATACGGAGGTGGCTCAGCATTAACCGCTGACGGCTACATTCAGAATGATGCGCAGCTTATCCGCATGGCAACACCGTCCAACATGGAGACATTCTGTGGCATCAACTCTTTGTGTGCATGGCGAAGCAGTGAACGCGAGTTTGACTTTTATTCGCAATCGTTAGGCTCAACAATCGTGTCGGGACAATGGTACACGCTATCTTTCTACTCACGTGGCTCAGGTAGTATCAATACATACGTATATGATTATGGAGGATGCGTCTTGTCTGATGCAAGCGCAGATATGCCAATGGCTGACGGAGTGAAGGAAACTGCATTTAATAATGAAGGAAGCCATACATGGGAGCTAACCGCAGAATGGGTGAGACACATCTACACATTCCGCGTCCGCACGGACGGCACTTACTCCAATCCGCTCTTACTATTCAGAGCAACAATAGGCACGAGCGGTGACTTTATCGCTATCAATCAAGTAAAGCTTGAATTGGGCAAAAACGCTTCGGATTGGTGCTTGAATGAAATGGACAAGAAAGCAGTCTCTTTGCCCGACTGGATGAAAGCCTTCAACGGCTATACCATGAGCGGTGACAACTACATAGCAAGCGGTAACGCGTTCTTCGGCCGAAAAGAGATTGAAGACGGCACTTACACAGGCTGCATGATGTCGTCTAACGGATTGCAGATAGGTGGCAATACAGTCGTAGGTCTGTACGCATTAGACCACAACATACTGAAAGTAGCAATCGACCCCGTACACCAACAATACTACTTCAAAGGCAAAATATATGCCGATGAAGGCGTCTTTAAAGGCACAATATATGCTGACCAAGGTGTATTTAACGGCATTACAACGGGTATGCAGCTTAACTCGGTAACGGTAATCACAGAGAGTAACTATACCAACTATCTTGAGCTAAGGACGTATGATACTACAGGCACGACAACAGTTAAAAGCTATACAAAGTACGCATACCCCATTATCCCTAATATATCAACCGTTATCAATGTAAACTATTTACCAGAGACAGTGACGGTTGATGAAAGCACCGCTGATACGAAGATTAAGGTAACGAAAAACTATCGATGTTGGAAGTTACCACCTTATGGCAGTAAGGACGAAGACATTCAGCAAGCTCTTTCGCTAATTGGTCGTAGATTAATCATCTACAATAATGTCGGAAGTTACGAGATAGCCCTCTATGGTCGTTTCTTTAAGACTGGGGAAACTGATTTTAAGGCAAGGTTAACGCTCGCAAAAGGTCTGGTCGCATTGACCATGTGTGTCGGGACTGACGGACAATTTTATTGGCAATATGATGGTGTAATAGCCGAATTAAAAGTAGACAAATTTAAATTTGCTGGAACGTTAAAGCCTGGTACTGGGTTCCAATATACGGCACTCCCTTATAAGACCTAATAATTAACAACCATTGCAAACATACAAAAAAACAAATAACATGGAAACAAAAAAACTCTCAGAAGCATTAGCCGAATTGCAAGCAGCAGCGAGTGTGAGCGGATTGGACGTGCGATTGGTCGTTGCTGGGCAGACCGACACAGACAACGCACAAACTATCACGCTACAACAATTGCTCACGGCATTGAATGTACCCACTGCACAGAGTGGTACGCAAGGAACAACTAAGAACTACATTTATTCTACTGGTACTGATGCTGATAAAAACTGTGTTGCGTCATGTAACTGGTGGATTTATTCAGAAAATGGTAGAATATATGTTCGTTGGAAAAGATGGGGCGCTGATAATAATACTCATTATGACCATGATAATGAAGCACATCAAACTTCACAATATATGATACCATATATGGGTAGTGATGGTGGCGCATGTTATCAAGACGGACTTTTACCGTGGCAATGGGGGCAACGAATGAAAGACTGTGGAGTAAACTTTAGATTCATTCGAGAGGAGCTAAGTACAGCAGAATATGTTAATTTACGCTATCTGAATTTTGCAAATGGTGGAGCGTATGATACACCAATTTCTAAGGCAACAACTGCTAAAGCTGGTGTAATGACAGCAGAAGATAAGACAAAACTTGATAGCTTGGCTGCTTATGCGCGTGACCTTGGGAATTTTGAATCGGAGGAAGCTGCTCTTGATGCGCTTAAAGATATTGAAATATCAGGCAACTCCAATATTGTACACGCGCATTGCACGTATGCTAACGGAGCAATGAGTATTACAATGATGCAGAGCATCGAGAATGATTATTGTAGACAGGTAATCTTCAACAAATCAAAGGTTTTTCAACGTGCTATTTATTTTACTGACGGTACTCGCCAAGAAATCAGTCATGCAGAAGATTGGAGTTGTCTTTTCGGAGACAGATTACATTGGGATAGCGGAGAGAATAAATATGTATTAAGCCAATTCGGTTTGTCATTCAATAAGGAACATACAGACCCTATACCAACCGCAACTGCAAACAATGACGGCTTAATGTCTGCTGCCGACAAACAACTTTTAGACCAAATTAAAACGAAACTTGGCTTATGACCAACCCAATCAGCACAAGCAATGCTAACCCATTAGTCACCACAAGCGGAGCTATTATAGGTGGCACGTTCTATACCGAATTGATACAAGTACTATTCGACCTGCGATGGCTTGTACTCTTTATAGTAGTGCTTGTTTTTACTGACTTCTGGTCGGGTTTAACTGCAAGCGTAAAAATTAAAAAACAAGACTTTCGCTTAAGTCGTGCATTGCGAAGAACTATCACAAAGTTCTTGGAGTACATTAATTTTATCATCTTCGGGCTGCTTCTCGCCAAAGCAATACTTGAACCTTTTGGCATAGGCACAGACATAACAGGTGGCGCAATAGGAGCATCAGCAGCATTGCTCATCGAATTTGATTCAATATATGGGCATATTTGCGACATACACGGCATTAAGAGTAGGTTTAGCCTAAAACGCATGTTCGTTGCTTACATTAAACGCAAAAATGAAGATGTAGGCGAAGCAGTTGAAGAAGGAATGAAGGAATAAAAATAAGGCAAACAATAAAAACAAAAACAAATGGCAGACTACCGAAAATTAATACCCTTTATCCTCAAATTTGAGGGAGGGTACGTAAACGACCCTGCAGATAGCGGAGGACCAACCAACAAGGGTGTAACCCTTAACACATTCCGCAGCGTATATGGCCGAGCAAAAACAATCAACGACCTAAAGCACATGACCGACAACGAGTGGCGACACATATTCAAATCACTCTATTGGGACAAATGCAAAGCTGACGATATAGCAGACCAAAGCATAGCCAACCTATTAGTAGATTGGGCTTACAATAGCGGAACATCGTTAGCAATACGGCATATACAACGCATAGTAGGTGTTAATGCAGATGGCATCATGGGTAATATAACATTATCAGCCATCAACAGACACTCTCCACTACCCTTATTTGGCGCGTTGAAGCAAGACCGCATAGCCTTTTTTAATGCAACTGCCCAAAAAAATCCGCGTAAGAAGAAGTTCTTGAAAGGGTGGCTAAATCGGGTGAACCACTTTGCGTATGGCAAGTTCGTATAAAACAAAACTGCCACACGGCAAACTCGTGCAGCAGTAAGGTGTTCTAATAAATCTTTGCTTATGGTGGCTAATGTTTGCAGCCTATCAGAATTGTACAGATTTCAGATGGTCAACAAACTTGTTTAATCCTTGCTGGATAATATACAACTGCTTGTCTGATGCTGATGCAAGTCCTTGCTTGTATTTGCGCATTAAAGAGGGGTTAAGCCCAACAAAACGAGCAAATTCAGAGGCGTTGATAAAGGGAAATGCAAGAAAGAATGCTGTCAAATCGTATGTAAACGATATTTCTGCATTTTTCCAATCTGGATATTTCCCGTGTTTCTCAAAGAAGTAATCAACTTGCTCTTTGAAAACATCGTTAAAATCTTCCCTTGCTTCTGATTCGGTTTTGCCATAGCCAAGCAGCCAGGGCATTTCCCGAACACAGATGGCAAATCCGCCATCTTGTCCGCGTTCAATAACAGCATTAAGTTTCATATTACTTGGCATTTTGGGGTTATTCAAATAGAAAGAACCGCTCCACTTAATATGGAGCGGAGAACCATGGTTCTTTTACTTCTTAGGTTGTTTCAACCCAGCCGCCCTCAAAATAGAATTTAGTGTGCCAGTAGGCACTTCTGCTGATTTATGACGGCCAACGGGTATGAAAAAATCAAAATCGGAATGAACATATTTGAAATGTCGCGAACCTTTTTTGATTTTCCAACCATTGGATTCTAACAACCTATACAACTCTGAAAATTTTACCATCGCTGATTTATTATTAGAACAATGCAAAGGTAACGATTATGTTCCAAATAACAAAATATATTCTGTAAAAAATGAATAGAATTTATAGTTTTCTTCTTGTCATTTTCTGTGCAGTTGTCTTGCACAGCAGTTGCGCGCGCAAGGTGGTGCAGAGCATGGAGCGAACGAGTGATACACTCATAATCCACCATAGCGACACGCTACAAGTGTATGACACCATCAAGGTTATCTCCAAAATGGAAACAACCGACAGCGTAACAGACAACATGGTTACATACGTTGTGGTAGACACCACAGGTCGAGTGCTGACAAAATATGTGTACCGAGACAGGAAAGTGTATCATAATAAGGACGCGCTGAGCGCGAATAGCCATGCGAGCAACGTTCAGCGTGTAAGCAATAGCAAAGAAAAGAAAACAACGATAAATACAGAACAAAAGAAAGTCGTTGAAACATCTGCATTGTACGAAGCGAAAAAATTTGCTTTTTACTCTATTTTGTTAGTTGCGATTGTTGCAACAATCTACTACTTTATATACAAAAAACGTAAGTGATTTTATTGTGTTTGAGTTGGCAAGCGAGGAACCGTGTGAGGTATCCTCTGCTTGCCTTTGTCTTTTAACCAATAAAATCCCGTAAAATGAAACAACTTGAAGAAATATATAACAGAGTGGTTGAAGCCACCTTAGAAGCGAGTGGATTAACGTTTGAGCAGCTTGCAATATCACGAACAGAAAGATGTGTTACGGCACGTGTTGTAATAATAGATACACTCATAGAGATAGGCTTTACAGAAACGGATATTGCAGCCGTTAGCGGAATGAGTCAGCAGCGAGTAAATTCACTTAAGAATAGTGCAAGGTATAGGCTTAAGGGTCTTGCTGCACGGGTAATGATGAAAGAGGTGAAGAAGCGTCTGGTTACGCAATAGCGGAAAATAATCAGTGAGAATATGGCAGACTGATTTTTACAAACAACTCACAAACAACAAACAAAACTAACAAGCAACTCACAAGCAACTTGTCACAATCTTTGCGGTATCGGGGGATATTCCCCGACCGACTTAATACATTTATAATTATGGACAATGTAGAGAAAGTAATCTGTTGCGACAGAGGTAATGATGCGCTTGCTTATGCGGCAATGGCGAACAACAAGGGCAATGACCCAATGGCCTTGGCTGCTATGATGAACGGTGGCCTTGGAGGTGCTAACCAGTGGCTGAACAATCCATTCTTGTACCTTATCTTCCTTGCTATGTTCGGTGGCAATGGCTTCGGGTTCGGCAACAACCGCAATGGTCTGCAAGATGCAGAGATACAGGGCCAAATCCAATCTTTGCGCTCGCAAATGGCCGACAATCACAATTCAGACTTGTTGATGCAAGCTATCAAGGGTAATAACGATGCTCTTACAACACTGGGTGCAAACCTTAATTGCGACTTCAACCAGTTGCAGCAAGGAGTGTGCGCGGTACGTTCAGCCATTGAACAAGTTGCGGGTCAAGTAGGTTTCTCTGCTGAGCGAGTTATTAACGCAGCTGACAAAGGTAACGCGGCCGTAATTCAAGCAATTCAGAATTGTTGCTGCAATACGCAACAAAGTATCTTGAAAATGGGTTATGAAAATCAGATTGCTATTCAGGGGCAAACCAACGCCTTGCAGCAAAACTTGAATTTCGTAAACTCATCGGTGGAGCGTGGATTTAGCTCTGTAGGCTACCAAATGTCGCAAGACAAGTGCGATGTTATTCGTGCTGGACAGGACAACACGCAGCGTATAATTGATGCCCTTAACAATCACTGGTATGCTGACATTGACCGCAAATATCAAGATGCGAGATTGGAACTCTCTCAGCAGAACCAAACTGCCGCACTGATTGCTGCTTTGGGCAAGACTACGACTGCAACGACATGAGGAGGTGTTTCCAGAAAGGAAATAATCACTAATGACCATTCTATTGACGCTAACGAGAAGGTTGACAACAATAGCTTTTTCGCGAGGTCGCGGAAAAGGTCGAAATAGAAGTAATAACAAGCACGTGGGGAGGTGATTGCCCCACGTGCTACTAATAAGTTAAAATCATGCTATTCAAAGACATAAAGACTGGCTACCCGATTTACTTCCTTGACAAGGAGAAAACAAGGTACTATCAAGGCAAAGCCGTGAGTGTTGCAGTTCCGCGTTACGACAATAACCAAGCCAAGGCTTTCGGTGCGCAGCCTACTGGTCTTGTTGTGGATATAACCATTGAGGCAGATGGTGCAACCAAGACATACACAATTCCCGAAACTGCATCAATAACGTATGCTGGACATCTTGTGTTGTCAACTGACAAGGACGGAATACTAAGAGAGGTGGAAGCACTTAAAGCTGCAAGCGAGGAGGCACTGTCACAGGTTGAGATACACAAGCAAACGGTGATAAATTGTAATCAGTTGTTGGAGGATCTTAATCCTGCTTTTGCCGAAAAACGAGCGCAAGACAAACGGATTGAGGGAATTGAGAACGAGGTAAAGAGCCTTGGCGCTGTTCTTCGTGATTTTATCAACGAATTTAAGAAATGATGATTATGGGAAGATTATATATGGTGTTTTGCAATGGCGGTGACAAATGCAAGCACTTCAATAAAGAGAGTGCAGAAAAGGCGGTAAGCCGCATATACTACACGACTAAGGACGGTACAGAGCATCACGGGCCGCATTGGAGCATGGAGCAGGTTCTTGAAGCAACGAAGGGGTTGCAGTTCAAGCCTTGTGTGACGGATTACGACAAGTATGTAGCGTTTAACGCTGCTTATGCCGACTTGTGCAAAACGTTGACAACAGACCTGATTATAGAAACAGGTCATGCGTTTTTCTTTGAGGACGAAGACGCGCCTTGCAACAAGATATGGCGGTATATGAAGAGTTTTGAATAAAAAAAGCGTGACACATCGTCACGCTTTTTGCTATAATCCGAGTCGCTTGATTAGGTAGTCACCTACTGCAAGGTTTTGCTCTTTTGCAGAGGTTTTTATTTTGTCTACTGCCTTTTGCGGCATTCGGCAGTATAAATTGCAAAACATATTTTGGGGCAGTAAAACGCCTGATAAGCATTATCTTTGCGTCCAGTAGTTCTTGCGAAAAGCGTGAGAGAAATCGCACGCAACTAAAAGAAATGCGTGCGAAATTGCGTGCTATTTGTTGTGGTTTGTTGCGATATATTGCGCAACGCAAAATTATAAATGTTTGATAATCAATACCCTATTGCGTTATATCAACACAACTAAAAACAATCCGTGAGTCCTATCAGGCGCACAAACAACGTTGATTATCAGCAAGTTACAAATCATACGTGCTGAAATGCGTGCGAAATAAACGGTTATGGCTACTTATTAAACAAGTCCATAGCCGTTTTTTTGGCTTCGTCCGCTATGTCTATATAAGGCTGCATACTCTTATAATCGGAGTGTCCCGTCCACTTCATCACAACATTGGGCGCAATTCCAAGCATAAGCGCATTACAGATAAATGTACGCCTTCCGCTGTGCGTGCCGACCATTTGCCATTTTTCTTTTGTTTCTTCTATTTTCTTCCCACCTATATAATATATATCAGTCAGTTTCTCGTTGATGCCGCATTGACGGCACACCTCCTTGATATATACGTTCATTTTTTGGTTGGAGATGACAGGGAGAGCCTTGTCTGTTTCGCTATCAGCATACCGCTGCAAGATTGTGCGAGAGTAGTTGTTAAGTTCTATTGTAATCTTATCATTCGTTTTCTGTGTTGTTATGTGGATAGCATCATCGTATATGTCTGTTTTTTTTAGTGCAGCGGCATCGGAATAGCGCAGGGAAGTGAAGCAGCACAAACAAAATATATCGCGTGTTCGTGACAGGTGTGGCTGCTCGAACTTGTGGTTATACACTTTCATAAGTTCTTCCCATGTCAAGAACACGACATTGCGGTTAGAACGTTTGAGGTGAGTCTTGTGAGCGGTAAAAGAAATGTCTGTCAACAAACCCTTAGCCACAAGCCAGCGAAAGAACCACTTGGACATTGAGATTTTCTTCTTGGTTGTTTCGTTCTGGTGGCCGAGTTTAGACTGAAAGACCGCAAACTTGTCAAGCGTATCAGGACTTATTTTGTCTATGCTCATCTCGGCATCGAACATCTTCCATTCTTGCAATATCCGTTGATGCTTCCGATATACGCTGTCGCTCCAATTACAGATGCTGTCCTGCTCGCGTATATACCTCTCATAGAGGTCGAAGAAGCCTTCCTTTTGTGCAGTTTTATTTTCACGCTTAAACTCCTTGTCAAGCGCAGCCTTGAAGTCTTCTATTGCAGGAGAATCCTTGAATGAGTTGGCAACTGATTGTATTGTCTCCTCATACCTCTGTATCTCTGCATTTATCTTGATTGCAGGCGTAAAGCTCTTTCCGTGAGTGGTGTTACGCTTGCACCGCTGCATAGCCATGTCCCATTTACTCTTGTCAACATGAAACCCGAGCGAATAGGAAAACTTACGCTTATTATATGTGATAAACACGCGCAGAGAACCGCGCGCATCAACTGCAAAGGTGTATACGTATTTCATAACATTACTCGTATTCTTGTAGCCCTACTGAAATCGGTAGGGCTACAAATGAAAAATCTATTGCAAATTTCAATCTCCGAACTTCATCGAATAAATCACTCTGTACAGCCTTATGACCTTAGATTTAGGCACATTCTGATTCTCGAAAACGCTGTCTTCGTTAATCCTCCTGCACTCGTAGTAATCTCCTCGGTCGTATATTCTCCTGAACAAAAACCCAAAATCACTTGTATCAACGACCATTGCAGCACCTTGCACAATGTCCGAATTACTCTTCATGTGTTCAAGTGCGAGGACTTCTCCGAGTTTATATTCGGGCAGCATCGCGTCTTGCCGAATTGTATAATAAAAGTCAATAGATGTGTAAGGCGGTATTGCTGGAATGTATTGCAGTTTAAGCGTTTTATCCTCCTTAATCACAGAATACACGTCTGTATCAGATTGAGTGGCGAGCTGTTTTGTCACGACTGGTCGGAATACGATTTCTTTGTGCTTATCGCCTTCATCTTCCTCTCGCGTGCGCGTGCGCGCGTTCGTAATAGTTATATTGTTGTTTCCGCTTGCGTTATCTCCATAGGTCTTGTTGCTCGCTATGTTGGTTGTAGATTGGTCGCTGAGCATTTCGCCCTCACCTGTGATGAGCCAATCTTTATTAATAATATCATTAAATGTATGACAGAATTTAATAAAGAATTTATCCGTGAGATATTTTTCATCACCACTAAAAACTCTACTTATTGAAGAAGTGTTTCTATTCATTTTTATAGCAAGGTTCTTTTTATCTTGAACCAGACCCTTGTATTGCAAATACTTAAAAGCCTTTTCAATACGTTCAACTTTTCCGTTATTTCCCATATTCGTTATCAAGTCTTTATTTATTACATATTACTTTGCAATCTTATAGCTTGCATTTTGTATTAATGAATATTAAAAATACAATCATATCCAAACTTTCTTTGGATTTATGTTGTATTATATCAATTCACTTTGTATTTTTGCAATGTGTTTTAAAACAAGTTACTAAACTTGTTACAAAACATATTGCAAATATAAGCATTAAACTTATGTAAGCAAACATTACTAACAACAAATTTAAAACTCAACAACAATGTTACAGAAAGAATTTGAACAACTGACAGGTATCAAGGTTTCAGAAGAAGATTTTGAAAAAATTAACGAGATGTATATTGAAGCTGGTAACATGGACAAGAAGTCATTTTGCGAGGCTTATAAGAAAGGAGATTTTCTTTCAGTCGTACCTACTGTTATAGAAACAGTTAAGCGCACAGCGAATTTCGAAGGCTATCAAGAAGGGCAGGATGAAATACACGATTTGAAAATGCAAATCGCTGCAAAGGATGAGGTTATCCGTGAAAAGGACGAACTACTTCAAGCACAACTTGAAGATATTAAAAAAGCTATCAAGGAATACATGAACCTTGGACAGTACGATAAAGTACTTGCCTTCAAGCCGCTTTTTTTGATAAAAGGTGACGAAACGGGTTGGGTTGCAATTCTTTGCAATATAGCAAGAAGCAACGATTAAAATAAACTCTATTTCATATTTCATACTAACTGTGTTGTGTACGCGGTTCGTGAGAATAGCTACACAAAAGATTGCGATAGGTGGTTAAATGGATAGGCCATAGATATAGCTTTGTAGTTAGCCGACAAGTTGAATATTAGGACATTAAGCGGTTCGATTCCGCTCGCAATCACAAATAATAAAACTCAAAGAAAATGGCAAACTTAACATTACAAAGAAACGATGACGAAGTTAAAACCTTCGCTATTTCGTCCGAAGAAGAAGAAAACATTAGCAACATTGGGCAAGACGAAATCGTAGGTGTTATACTTGACGAGCTCCAACGTTGCAGCTATGGTATCCCACAAGAATATCTTACTAAAGACACTTGCGATGACATAGCTATGTGGTTGCTTGATGATGACGCTACTAAATTTTACGTAATTGAATATTAATCAAAGTACAGATAAAAATCTTTTACAACCAATCATGAAATGGGTTAATATGACAGTTGTTTTGTTGCTATTTGCAACAGCAACAACAATGCTCTACATAGGCAACGTATGTAACGAATATCAATCAATACATAAAGTTATATGTACACTTTCAATACCTGTTTATATAGCTTCTTATGCGATTGGTATTGCGATGTATAACGAGAAGTTATTGCCCGATGTAGTTCAGGATTTTATTAAAAACATTTTAAAAGAAGATTAATTATGAGTGCAAGATTAAAAACGGATAATCAACTGAAGACAGAAGCCATGCATAAAAAGGTTATCAATGAATATCTTTCTGTTAAGAAGGAACACCCAGAAGTATCGGCATGGCGATGCATGGTGTACGTTGCCGACAGACAAGGCATAACAGGTCAAGGAGTGCGCCAGATCTTAACAAGACATGGCATTTACAAAACTAAAAGCAAACAACAAACAATGGAAATATGAAACTATTCTTAGCAAAAGATACTGGCGGCATGTTCTTGTTTGATAGTAAACCCATTTGGGATAAAGAAACGAGTAAATTTTATCCTAAAACGGCTTACACAAATTACGAATTGACAAGCATGTTTGATAACAATCTTCTCAAAATTGGAGAATGCATCGAAATTGAAATAAAGTTGTAATCCATTGCTCCAAAAGGAGCAAAAGTCAACGAAGGTTCAACGCAAAATCCATGATTGAGTTTAAAGTTAGTAATGTTGCTTATTTATCGCGTTCGAGGGTTCGATTCCTTCGGTTGGCACAAATGTATTAACCACTCAAAAAAACAAAACAAAATGGACAATCCTGTAGTACAAACAACACAGCAAGAGCAAGAAATAAAGCTCCTGCAAATTAAAAGAGAGGCCGATTTTGATTTAACTCCTATCGGGCAGCAAGTTAAGCAATTCGAAGCTACTATGCGAATTGCACGTATGTATGCTGTTTCTTCTTTTATCCCCGACTCTTACAAGTTTAAGAACAAGCAGCCACTTGATGCACAATCTGTAATCGCGAATTGCACGATTGCACTTGAAATGGCAACCAGGATGCAAGCTAATCCACTCATGGTGATGCAGAACTTGTATATCGTACATGGGCAACCCTCATTCAGTAGCAAGTTCTTGATTGCGTGTATCAACGCGAGCAAACGTTTTTCGCCATTGCGTTACGAATTTAAAGGCGAAGAAGGCACAGATGAATATGGTTGTCGTGCAATTGCTTATGAAGCAGCAGACACGAAACACAAAGAACCACTTTGCGGTGATTGGATTACCATGAAAATGGCAAAGGCAGAAGGCTGGACCACAAAGACAAATAACAAGTGGCTAACAATGCCAAGTCAAATGTTACGATACAGAGCTGCTGCATTCTGGCAACGCGTGTATTGTCCCGAAATCAGCATGGGACTGATGACAACAGAAGAAATCAACGACCAATATGCAGAAGTTGTTGAGGTACGCGAAAATCCAAAGCAAGTTGTTGAGGTACCGACAGACGAAATTGGACGGCCTTCATTGACAGCGGTTGCTGAACAAGCGCAAAAGGCGCAACAAATAGAAAAGCAAGAACAAAAAGAGCAAAAGTCATTCGGAATAGAAGAATGGAAAATGCTAAAAAAGGAACATAACGAAGTAATATTACTTGTTAACTATGGCGCTTATTATGAGGCATACGAACAAGATGCCGAAACCGTTGCACAAGTGCTGGACAACATCGAGACCCATACAAGTGATAAAGGTTTTACTAAGGCAGTTAGTATTCCAAAATCATATTTACAGACTGTTTTACCAACTATAATACGAAGTGGTAACAGAATTGCAATACATGACTTTAAAACGAATAACGATGTACGACAACAACAATCAGAATAACATAGAATGGTATCGCTCGCGATTGGGCTATATAACAGGTAGTGCGGTTGGCAACATTATGGGTACACCGCGAAGTAAATCAGAAGAGTGGACAACAACTGCTCAATCTTACCTGAATGTAATTGCATTTGAGCGCATATTAAATCCTATCGTTGTGCAAAACGACGACCTTTTCAGTGAGTACTTATCAATCACAGAAGTACATAGCAAAATACTTGATTGGGGACACACAATGGAAGGTGAAGCAGCACACCTATTCGCTAAGACCTACAACAAGAAGTATGGCGATGGTTCTAACACACCGATTGAGTTAGACGAGCCACCATCAGTCAAGAGCGATAGTCTGCCGAACTTCTCAAGCTCGCCTGACAGAATGTACTACGACAACGAAGCAAAAGCCTTCTACGCGATTGAGATTAAATGCCCGTTAGCGCAAAACTTTATTAAGTTCGTCAAGAATGTATTCACACAAGACACTTACGAGGAAAAACTTGCTGGACTGAAGAAAGCAGAAGCGAACTACTACTGGCAATGTTTCGCTCACATGGCTGTCACAGGAGCAACTAAAACGTACTTCGTAGTGTACAACCCATTTATGCGAAAGCCATTGTATTCGCTCGAAATTGTGCGTGACGAGGACGTTATACGAGAGCTGAATGACAAGGTAATAAAAGCGGACAAATACGTTTGCAGTCTTGTTGATAAAATAATGAATGCAAACTAATAATCAATGAGCCATGACACAGACATTCGTATCAATACCGCTGGAAGACTGGCAGCGTGTTGTATCAATACTTGAACGAGTTGAAGAACGTCTTAAGCCACAAGACGAGTGGATAGGGACAAAGGAGGCTTGCAAAATGCTCGGTATAACTCCGAACACATGGGTAAGCTACCGCAAGAAATTCAACATTCAATGTTCTCAGGTTGGGCGCAATGTACTGGTCATGCGCTCACAAATTGAGAACTTGTTAAAACAGCGTGAACTATGATGTATATAGACAATATAACATACGCGTTCGAGAAGCGCAGAAAGCGCAATATAATTGCGGCAGAAGCGTATATCGAAACAGTAAGTAGTGAACAGTCTACTTAATAACTAACAACAAAAGGTAGCAGCATGGTATTTCTGTCGATACATGACGATGTATCATTCTTTCCTCCTTTCGCTTTAAGTTCCGTGTTGCTGCCTTTTTAAAAACAAAACAATGAAGAATAAAGAACAATGTTTCGTGTTTTACGAACGCTGGTATACGCAATTACAGCGTTTACCAGCCGAAGAAAAATTGCAAATGTATGAAGAGATTTGCAAGTATGCTTTTGGACTTGAAACAAACGAAATGACTTACTATCTTGAATCGTTAATGGATAATATTCGTATCGCGATTGATAACGATAGGATAAAACAGGAAGAATATTCAAAAAGAATGTTTGAAAGAAGCCGTAAAGCAGTAGAAGCAAGAAAGAAAAAATATAGTGAACCACAAGTAACCACAAGTGAACTACAAGTAACCACAAGTGAACCACAAGTAACCACAAGTGAACCACAAGTAACCACAAGTGAACCACAAGTAACCACA
>ERZ1034878.633-NODE-633-length-15235-cov-6.129776_pt1 | contig 15235 bp, 24 predicted proteins | sample MGYA00520593_ERZ1034878 | MGnify/ENA primary metagenome ERZ1034878 (study PRJEB33766, sample SAMN09781724) | gut metagenome | biome: gut microbiome | host: Homo sapiens | place: Madagascar | study: EMG produced TPA metagenomics assembly of the PRJNA485056 data set...
CTTCGCGGTCGGAAACCGGGTCGGGAATCATCTGCAATCCTGCCGTGGGCCGTTTGAACCGAAGCTCCGGGATCGGCCGCCCGTGTTGATCGAGTATCATGCTCAGTATCCCCAATTATCGCGGACCGGAAAGTCGTTCCAGTCCGAAGCCTGGTTGGTTAAGTCCCGTGCCGCCGGCTTCGGCGGCTCTGCCGGAATACAAAAAAATGGGCCGTCGTTGGCCGAATGCGCGTGAATCGCCAGCGCGCCCGCCCAGAAGCGGTCGCTGTGGCCGTTCTCGCCGCGGTCGGCGGCAAACCGGATGTTGCCCGCCGCGGTGGTTTCCTTTTTGACCGCCCGCAGGTCGGCGCGGAGTTTTCTGTCAAACGGTATGCGCAGATTGCCGTCCTCGAACGCCGCCCGGAACGGATACGCCAGCTCCTCCTTGACCGGGGCCGAGAACTTGACGCCCTCGACCCGGTATTTGCCGAAACGCTGCGCCGCCCGCTCCGCGAACTGGATGCCCATGCCCGAAGCGTCGATGCAGCAGCGCCGCACGTTCGGCAGCTTCAGGAACGAATATAAAATCTCCTCCTGCCGGGTGAAGTCGACCTTTTCCAGCGTGATCAGCCGCCGGCACAAATGCCGCTCCCCGGCGTATTCGTTCACCCAAATCACCGTCAGGTCGTGTTCACGGCCGAGGTCGACGCCGATGTAAAGAGTCCCGACGGCGGCAAGGTCGGACAAATCATCCGTATCGGTCAAATGGGCAGGCGTCTGCTCATATTCGCAACCCGCGATCAGGTCATACGTCAGAAATGCCGAATTGTCGTCCGCCGGAACGCACATATATTCCTGCAGAAAGCTCTCCTCGTCCGCGCAGCCCGCCTTGATGAACGTGAAGTAATCCGCCTCATCCATCTCCTGCCGCGGATCGTCCGCCGGCAGCTTGCTTTGCAGCTTGTACAAAAAGCCCTGATCGAGCGCGTCCTGCAGCGTGACGCGGTGCAGCGAAAACCCTTTGGGATTTTCCTTTTCCCGCACTTCCCGGACCAGCTCATTGAAGAAGTTGCCGCTGCCGCGGTGGGTGCTGACGATCTCCAATTGTCCGCCCCAGGTGATGCCGGGATAGGCGATGCTGTAGAGCTTGCGCGGGTCCTTGTGCAGCGCAAACTCATCGAGCAGGCGGTCGCCGCGTTTGCCCGCCTGGGCGTCGGGATTGCTGGACATCGAATTGATCTTGACGCCGGAGGCGAACCGCAGCACAAACGAGGTCGAGCCGGCGGCGTCCAGCACCTGCGAGCCGAGGTCCTCGGCCCCGGCGTGCAGAATCCGGGCGAATTTCAGGCAGTCATCCAGGAACAACCGCGCCTGAATATCGTCCCGGCTGGACACCCAGCCGTCCAGCGTGGCGCTGTCGAGCGCCTTGCGCCGGGTCAGGCCGTAGGCGCTCGACCAGGAAATACCGATCTGCCGGGATTTCTCCATGATTTTCAGCCGGGCCGGGTCATTGACCCACCGCGACTGAAACGGCAGCAGCAGCACGTCGCGCTGCGGAATGATTTTCGCCCGTCCCATATAGATTTCCTTTCAAATGTTGCAGGCATGAGTACGGCATAGCCGCACGGAATGCCGGAAACCGGGCCCACGAAAAGTACCCGCAGCCCGGCAACGCCGGGACCCGAGGCCCGTGGCCGAAGGGTGGCCACTTTTCGGGGATCATAGCAGCCCAGCCTGTTCTTCGATTTGCCTGATCGCGTCATCGCTCAGCCCGGAGGCGATTTTCCGACTCTCCCCCGCCTCATGGAGTTGAAGTTCCAGCTCCGCGATCCGCGCCTTGAGTTCTGCGTTTTCGGTCTTGAGCCGCGCGGTTTCGTCGCGCGTCACGGTCGCCAGACTGCGGGTCAGCCGTTCGACCCGCTCGACGGCGCTTTCGCCCTCGTCCGGGGCGGCCCCGATCAGTTCGCGGATTTCGCGCGCCAGCTCGTAGCGCGCGACGTCGGTCACGCTCGAAAGTGCCCCGACGTCTTCCAGTACCCGCTGCGCGATCTGCTCGCCCTCAACCGCCGCGAATGTTTTGTCGCGCCCGGCGGCATAGCGTTTGTATTCCGCGCTGCGCCAGGCGGCGGCAAGTGTGTTGTTGTGCAACCGGTAACCGGTCTTGGCCACGCTGGCCGCAACAGCCGGATCGGCATTGATCTGCGCCGCGGAGTAACCCTCATAGTGCAGCGCATAGACCCGATAGCGGACCTTCGCCGGATGCCAAGTCAGATTATTCCGCGGCCCACCCATTACAACACCTCCGGTCCGAACAGAATCGGCAGCGGCGGCAGATTGCCGCCTCCCTGCTGCATTTGCAGCCGGATTCCCGGCGCGAGTTTCGCAACACCGCCGCCGTAGCCGGGCAGCGGGTCAATCACCCGCGCCGCGGCGAGCGTATCCCACTCCTGCCGCAGCAGTTCGGGGGGCGGGTTGTCGATCATCACCGCCGGGTGGGCCGCGACCGTGTCCAGGTCCTGCCCGCCGGCATAGCTGTACAGCGCCCGGACGATGGCGCGGCGGATGCAAAACGCCTTCTCGTTTATCATGTTGTCACCTCCTGGGAAGCGGGTGTTTGATGTGATCCTGCAGCACCCGGTCAATGTTTTTCAGAAAATTATCATGCGCGGCCAGATGGGCCTCCTGACCGGCGTTGCGCTCCAGAGCGCGCGTCGTCAGGTCCGTCAATTTCTGCACCGCCCCGGTGAGGCTCTCCAATTTTACCAGAATCTCCTGGGACCGGTCGTCTTTTATGTGGTTTTTCAGCTCCAGTTCCAGCGCCGCGAACTTCTCTTTTTCAAGCGTTTCCAACTTGGCTGCCAAAGCGGCGCGTTCCCGCCGTTCCGCATCACGCTGTGCCCGCTCCTGCTTGAGATTGTGCTTGTACAGCGTCAGCACCAGCGCGCCGACTACGCCGCCGCCCCCCGCCGCGCTCAACGCGGCATTGATAAACATTGTCAAATCCATGAGGCCTCCCCGTTTTGTTCGGGTTTAACATGTAAAAAATCAGGGCTCCCGGCGGCGGTGACTGTGTACTTGTCACCGGTACACTTCCGCCGGAAGCCGCTCCTGTGGGTTTTCGTAAAATGGCGCTCCCGGCAGCGGTCGACCCGTGATCAGCGGAACCCTGCAAACCGCCCGTTGTCGCGCACCGGGCGTGCCTCTCTCTGCCACAGGAGCATAAATATTTCTCCGATTCGCCCGGAGAAAACCCCGTACTCGGGGCTGCGTTCGGTCATGGTTTTTGCCGGTTGGCCGACAGAGCCCGGCGGTGATTGCGATAAAAGGAGCCGGGCGACGCGGAGAGAACGTCGCCCGGCGGGAAAACCGGGACAACCACGACCCGGAGAGGAGAAACATCCCCCTCTATACTAAGGGCCAAAAGGCCGTTTTTATTCACAAAAACAGATTTTTAATATTCAACTTGTTGAATATTAATATAATAGGCTGTAACACGGTTCCAGCGTGAAGCAATTATAAAATATTGAATTTGCTACATGTTATAGTTTGCAAAAAAATCTTTTTGCTACATATTAAGAAGAAACAGGAGGCAATCATGAAATTACGAATCGGGCCGGAGCTGCGGCGGCAGCTCGCTATTGTTAAACTGCACGGCTTCAGCGCCGCCGACGCGGTCAACTGCGCGGCGCGCCGGTGGGAGCGTTACGGAAAGCCGGATTTATCGGAGGCGGAGGCCGGAACCACTTACGGCGGGACCGTCGTAACGGTCGAACCGCCCGCCGGCATGGATGCGGACGCGGTCCGGCGGCTGCTGGCATGGTATTTCAGGAACTGGCCGGCCCGACCGCCCCGGTATCGGTTCGACCCCGGCAAGCTCGTGCCGGGGAAAGATTACAAGGTGGTCGGTTAGGACCAATTGTCCGGGCGGGAAACAACTTCCCCGGTCTTCAGCGAATATTCAACGGGAAGCAATGCGTTTTCAATGTCTTTGTCTTTCAGAAGACGGTGCTGGCCACATACCCGCTTCAGTTCTTCAACCTCCTGTGTCTTTGGGGGAAACACCACCATTGTTCTGACGCGCATTTCTTTCAGGAGGCGAATTGCGGGAATCAGATCGCTGTCCCTGCTGATGATGTAGGCTTTTTCCACTCGCTCTTCATAGGCGTCCCGCAACAGTTGCGAGGCGATGTTTACATCGGTTTGTTTTTCCGCATGACGTATATAACGGTGATCGCAATGGAGCATCGGCGTTCGCTTGGGACATGTTATTTCCACTTCCTTGAAACGGCCGAGAATCACCTCCACGCCACATTCCCGATAGATGCGGATCAAATTGTTGTGCCTTTGCCGCTTACCCTGGTCCCAGGTACAGAGCGCACTGAAATATTTGACTCCGGCAAGCGCTTCTTTCGAGGAAATGATTGACGCGGATAACTTATGCAGGTCAAGCCACTTATAGGCTGGAGACGTCAGCGAATGATACAAGTTAAAACCGTCAACATAAACAATCGCCCGATTCATTCCGCCTTTCTCCCGGCTTATTGCTTCAAAAAAAAACCCGCGCCCCGAAGGATCGCGGGAGCTCTCCAGTTGAGAGCGTGTACTTAATGGCCCGGAGCCCCGAAGGGTCACCGGAGCGACACCGAAATGCCGCGCTTTGTTTTTATTATACCGCATTTTTGTCAACTTTTCAATCCGCCGAAAGGAGAAAATCGCAAAAAAGTGATAAACGGTTTGCGCATTTTTCCCGGTGTTGCCGGCAACACTGAATTATTTTGAGTACCGGCCCGCTCGCTCTCTTGGTGACATTCGAGCTGCGACGGACCAAGCGGTCGGCTGCAGGCGGTTATAGAATGACTCAACTTCCTGATCCGTCATCGCTTTTCTCCTTCTTGAAAAAATTGAGAAAAATCACTGCGATTTAAAATATTATTTGTCACCAAACACTTTTTAAATAATTCATTAAAAGATTGTTGTGCCTTTTTCAAAATACGAGCTTTTACTAGCGGATGTAGCTTTTTCCAATAGGAAAAGTCTGTTTGAGAGAAAGAAATTTGTATTTTGGGATATTCATTTCCCTCAATGGAAACTGTAAATTCATCAGAATCTTTATCAATTTCAGTTATTTTTTCTTCCGTATCAGCAAAAACAATCGTTTCCGTATTCGTTTTAGACAAAACGGCGGAATTTGAACCTTGCGTTTCTATTGTTGGTAAATATGGCTCCAGAAGCGGAAACAAACGATTCCAATTATCGTCACGGATAATTTTATTTTTCCCACTCAAATATTTCGACAGACTTGCTGGCAAAATCCCTGCCTTAGCGGCAAAATCCCTCTGAGAATCACAAGCCGCGATCGCTGATTCTATTGCTTTTACAATTATCGGTGTAACTTTCATAGTTGATAATATAGCTTTTCTGTTAAAAAAAACAATATAGCTTTTCTGTTGGAAAAAACAAAATTTATTACAAGAAAGCTATTTTTTCTCTTGAAATTTCCTAAATGTTAACTATAGTAAATTTATAGGAAACGTCTTGGCCAAGGATAAATCATGACAAAAATCAAAAACATGCGGGTAAAACGTAAGTTGCGTCAAAAGCAACTCGCTGAATTACTGGGGGTTGCCCAGCCTACTTTAAGCCAGATAGAGAAACGTGGCGTAAAAAATATCCGTGCCGCACAACGCTATGCCAAGGCGTTGAACTGCAACCCGCTCGACCTAATCGAGCTTTAACAACCACCCTCCGCCGCCCGTCGGGCTATGGAGGACAAGCAAAGGAGAATTGAAACATGGACATCAACCGGAACAACACCCCGCTTACTCCAATTGAACGCGCCAAAGCGGAAGGCTGCGCAATCGCGTTCGGCATGATGGAGGCGTATCTCGACCGCGCGGCGCACATCATAAAAACAGCACTGGATTCGGAACTTACTTCCGATCAGAAACATGCTCTTGCGGATCTGTTCGATACCGTCACGAAAGAAGCATTGAGGCAAAGCGCGCAATCAATGGGGTTTTCCCGCGAATACACCGTCACCGGTAACAGTAAAAAGCTGAGTTTTATCGGTTTCGCCACGCGAGTAGAGGAAAGTGCATTCCGGGCGTTTTTAAAGCGGGTTCACACTGCCCCGACCGACCAACCGGAGGGCCGGTAATATGATCGATATGATTGATGTTCTGCTGCCGGCCTTAAGTGCAATGGTCTGGTCGTTTATCGGATATCAGGTCGGTAAAAAACGGGCCCGGTCGGACCAGTCGGAGGGCCGGTAATCATGGAAAGACGGGTAATCAGCAACATCGAGCTTTCATCGATGATCCGGGGATTTACCGGGGCGGTCGTTGGCTCCGGCTACTCGCTGGAGATTGGCCGCGTCCTGTGGGCGATGCGGCCGGAAGCGGTCGAAGCCATTCCGATCACTATGGCCGACGCCGCGGCCCTCGCCGGTATCGTAATCGCACAGGTCGAATCGGAGGAGTTTTTCGGTATCATGCAGGGAGCTGTAAACGAGGCGCGTAAATCACAGGAGGGACGCTAAATGGAATTGTCTGTAATCTGGTACATCGCCGCAATCGCCGCCAATGTGGCGGTGATTATTCTCGCAGTTTACATTGGGATTTTAGTCACTGCCTATTACATCGAACGCCGGATCGCGCGGCGTGAGCGGGAAAAACGCGAGGAAGAACGTTTTCGCTGGAGGGTTCGCTGATGCGTCGTACTGCTGCACAAATGACTCCGCAGCTGCCGCTGGCGTTGCCGCGCGCCTGCCGGCGGCTCACCAGGCTCGAGCGTTATCTGCTCTGCCGGGCGATCGACATCGCGTGGGGATGCCGGCAGGAACCGCTGACTCCCCCGGAGTATGTCACCTTGACCGAGGTGCGCGGGAAACTGGCCTCCGCACTCGGCGTCAAATCGCAGTTTTCCGACCGGGAAAAGCTGCTGCTCTGTCAGATGATCGATACGCTGTGGGGACGCTCAGCCGCGCCGCTGCGCGCCGCCGATTTCACGTTGCTGGCCGAAATTCAGGGCCGGCTCGAACCGCGTGGAGGCCGCTGACCGTGGATCAGTTTGAAGTCATGAGCGAGCTTTTTGCAGACCGGTCAAACTGGGTGGACGTCAGGCACTACCCGTCGACCGTGACCTGCCGCCGGATGCTGCGGCTGGCCGACTTCGCGGCCGCTGATCCGGCCCGGTGGGGCAGTTGTCGAATGGCCTTCGAGGTGCCGGAACTCTCCTACCGCGAGCTGGCGGTCGCCCGCGGAGTCAGCCATACGACGATTATGCGTCACCTTGCCAAAGCCGAGGTCGGCGATGCCGGGGACTTCACCGCACGCGAGCTTGACGGAGAATGCCCGGAGTGGCTCCGGACAATCCCCGTCCGGTTCGACGTCGGGTGCGTTTCTCGGACTTGGCGATATGCGACCGCGCTTTGCACGTTCGCCGCTGCGCAGCCGGAGCGGTGGCGGGTTCTGCGCCTTGCGTATGAGTGCCCGGAACTGGCGCAGGAGGAATTAGCCGAGGTTGCCGGGGTGAGTCAGCCGACCGTCTGCCGTTACCTGCAGCCGGTGCGGCTGGAGGTTGACGAAAGTTTTAACGACCTTGAGGTCATCTATTAACGCCCGAAGGGCAGAAAGGATCATTATGGAAAAACAAGCGTATTATTTCGCCCGGATCGAAGTCGCGGTCGAAGGACTCCGCGCCGGTGTCAAGCACCCGGCCCTGCACGAGCTGCTCGACATCGTCGACGAGGCGCGTTACTGCCTTGAGGGGCTGGCGGTGCCGCCGCCGATGGTACTGAATACCGCGACCGGCGAAGTTTCCGCCTTGCCGGAGGCGGAGAAGGCTCCCGGCAAACGCCGCGGCCGACCGGCCAAGACCGCCGGGCCGTACAGTGCCGCGAGCAAGAAACAGGAACGTGCCGAGCGCGCCCTGATCGCCGACCTGCAGGAGGTGATCGACCGGGCCGGTTGCACGAACATTCCCGACGCGATCGCCGAGCTCCTGCAATGCGACGTACAGCCGGGCGTGATTCCCTGTTTGATCGACTGCACGCTTGAGGAGTTCGCCGCTCTGCGCGACGGTAAGGCCGATACCGAGCTTGCCGGGAAGTTCCTCGCGGTATTCAAGCTCAAAAGCGAACAGGAGGCGTGACGATGGCGAAATTCAATACAGCGGAGCGGGCGGCGATCACCCGCGAAGAGTTCATCGAAAGACTGCGGGCCTGGGCTCCGGGAAAGCTGAAGGTCATGGCCTCCCAGGCGGAACGCGACCGGCGGATCGCCGAGGCCACCAAAGCCGCCAACGATAAATTTCAGCTCACGGCCGGCGCGCTCAAAGCGGCGGTTGACGCTGAGGAAACCGCGCTCGAAGCGCTGATGGACAAGCACCCGGAGTGGTTCCCCGCCGGGGCGCGCAGCATCGACGTCGGCAACGCCGTCGCCAGCTACCGGACCAACCCGCCGAAAGTGGAGGTCGTCGACGCCAAAGCATTGATCCAATATTCGGACGAATCCGGGCTTGACCTCTACGTGTACAAATTCAGCGAGGACAAAGCCCAGCTTCGGAAGCTGCTCAAAAAGCAGGAGGTTCCCGGCGCGCGGCTGGTGGTCAGCGAAACCGCGAAGGTCGAGGCCAAAGCCGACAACCTCAACGCCGAGCAGGCCGGGAGGGGGTGAACCGGGATGAGTGATACTTGTGACATGTTACAATCATTGATCGACCGGGTCGCGGCCGGCGAGGAGGTCGGGGCGAGCGTGGAAGAATTGACCGCGTTCGGGGCCGGGCTGGTCCGGGTGAACGCGAAGGTTCGCCAGACCATTGCCGTCCTGATCTGCGAGGGGAAGCGCTTCTTTGCCGATCCTGGCGAGTGGGTCCGGTGGATCGATGAGAATTTCGCCCCGAACGATCATAGCGACCGCTGCCACCTGATCGACGTCGGCAATCTGCTGACTGGTTTGCGCAATCGCGGTACTTGTGACATGTTACAATGTTATCGCGCCATCTTTCCGCTGGATTGCCACAAGCAGCTCTCCCTCTGCCGGATCGCCCGCAAGCGCGGCCTTGATGAAATTCCCGCGTTTCTCTCCCACACGCCCGACTATGCCAAGATGAAGCGCGACGCCTTCCGCGCCGCCGTCGCCGAATGGCTGGAAGAAGAACCGAAAGAAAGGCCCGAACAGCCCTCTCTGCCGGGCTTTGATGACGCGCTCGATACGTTCAGCCGGCTGGATTCAGGCGCGCTCAGAGAGGCCGTCTGTGACCCGCAAAAGGCTGCCCACAGTTTGCGCGCTGGAATCGGCCTCCTGGGGGCCGCGCTGGCCTATGAATTGAACCAGACCGCCCCCGACACCGGAACACTGCAGATGACCCGCGCCGCGCTGTTGGCGGAAGCCCACAAAATCGAACAACGCCTCGCCGAATTTGGTGAGCTGGAATAGGAGAATCGTTCCCGATGGATGCGCTCGACCTTTTCGACCGAATCGCCGCTGTCCCGGCGCGCCGGACCGTGCCGGCCCGCGCTGCGGTGCGGCGGGAGCTTGCGACGACCGCCCGGCAGCTTCCCGCCGCGCCCGCCGGCCCGCGCGAACTCCCCGAAAAGTTCCGGCTGCGCCGCGATGAAAAGTGGCAGTTCTGCCGCGATGTGGTCGACCTTTGCGAGAGCCGCAAACTGTCGCAGCAGCAGGCAGTCACGCTGCTGCTTTCGACCGCGCCCGACCGTTTCCGCCTGATCAAACCGACTTACCCGAACCTGCGCCGCTGGCTCGGCAAGCTCGGCAGCTATTGCGCCCGCGGCGGCAAGCGCGAGTACAACTTCGACAACATCGACGCGCTCGCGGATGAATATACGTTCGGCAACCGGCCGAAGCGGTTCGATGAGGCCGTATTCAAGATTTTCTGCGGGATGTACCTGACCCCGAAATGTGTGCCGTTTTCGGTCTGCTACCGCGAAACCAAAGCCCTGTTTGCGCGGGAGTACCGCGAGGTGAAATTCCCCTCTCCGGCGCAGATTCGCTACCGCGTCAAGCAGCTCGATCCGCTGATCGTCAACTGTGGACGGTACGGCATCGACTATGTGCAGAATCATTCGCTTTACATGCTGATCCGCGACTGGAGCCAAGTCCGGCCCGGTCAATGCTGGTTTGCCGACTCCCGCCCGTTCGACCAGTTGATCCGGGTGCCGGACGGCAAGGGAGGCTGGAAGGCCGTGCGCCCGAATGTGACCTATGTAATGGACGCAGCGAGCTGGTTCTGCGTGGGGTTCGACGTGACCGGCGAGAGCGTCGACAATGATATGATCCGCAACACCTTCGCCCGCGCCTGCTGCGAACATGGCCGCCCCGAAGTGTTTTATGTGGACAATGGCTCCGACTACAACAAGGCGGGGTTCTCGCAGCCGATCACGATTGAGGGCCGCGAATACAGCATCCTGCAGGCGCTCGGCGTCCACCTGACCAACGCGACGCCCTACCGTGGCCGCAGCAAGACCGTCGAGCGCAGTTTTCGCGACTACTCGATCGACTTCGACAAACGCCAGCCCTCCTATTTGGGAAACTCCCCGGCGACCCGCCCCGCCTCCGCCGAGCTCTATTACACCCCCGAAGGCGTGAGGCTGCTGCCGAGTCTGGGGCAGTTTTTCGAAATGTTGCGCAGCGAGTTGGACCGCTATCACAATACGCCGCGCGAAGGCCGCTTCAAGGGCCGGACGCCGCTGGAACTTTGGAACGCCCCGAACCGTCTGCAGCGCGCGCCGCTGTCCGACCGGGAGCTGCACCGCGCGCTGCTGCTGCCGCTGCCGAAACCGCGGCAGGTCCACCGCGGCGGCTGCGTCGACATCGCCCGCGTTCGCTATTACGCGCCGGAGCTGGAGCGCCTGACCGGCGGCAAGGTGATCGTCAAGACCAGCTATCTGGAGCCGGGCCGGGTGCATGCGTTCGACCTCAAAGGCAACTATCTGGCCGAGTGCACCGCGCAATGCACGACGCATCCGCTGGCGACCGTCTATGGTGACGATGAGGACAAGCGCATCCTGTCCGAACAGCTCGTGATCGCGGGCCGCCAGCGCCGGGAACTGCTCGACCGTTTCGCCGAAGCCACCGGCCATCTGGCCGGGCTGTCGATTGAGGAGATCAAAACGCTGACCCGCGCCGACCTCGAAGCAGGCAAGGCCCGCGTTACCGTCCTTTCCAAAAACAAAGTCAAGGCCGGAGATCACAACCTGAAACTGGTCACCACTCCCGCCGCTGCGGAAGCGGCCGCCGCGCTTGGGCTTCCCGCCCCGGCTCCGGCCCCGCTTCCTGCCGCGCCCCGCCTCAGCCGACAGGATGAGGAGGAGGTCCGCACTGCCGCCGCCGCCATTCGCGCCGCGGCAAAGCCGGGCGAGGAGCTTGACGATATTTCCATGGCTCACCAATTTTTGACGCAACGTAAACCAAAGGAGAATGACGATGGGTGTTTCTAACGCAATAACCGACCAGAGTGCAGCCCCGCACAGCCTCAGCTTCGCAGCATATCAGCAGGGGCTGGCGAACTACAGCGAAACCGAGCGCCCCCTTGTGGAGTGGCTTTGGGGGTATTACAACGGCTTTCTCGCCCGCAACAAGGAAACTCTCTGCCACGAGATGGGGATGGAATGGGAGGCGCTTCGTCCGTTTTTCAGCGGCCGGGCGAGCGTTCAGGTCAAGGCGGAAATCCTCGAAGCCATAGAGGCCCTCCGTCGCCGCCTCAGCAAGTCAAAGCCTCTCGTTCATACCATCGTCGCCGACCGCATCATTGAGGCGCTGGATTACGCCAGAGATTACTCCGCGATGATCTACATTGCAGGGCCGACCGGCCGCGGCAAGACCTACACCGCCGAGCATTGGGCCGCGCAGAACAATCATGGCCGCACCAAATATATCCGCGTTCCGAGCGACTGCACCCGCCGCGCCCTCGTTCAGGAGCTGTGCAAAGTCGCCGGCTGTGCGACCTGCGGATCGTGCGCGGAAATGGAAGGCAACCTGCGCCGCGCCATCGGTCCGCGAAACATCATCATTGCCGATGAGGCGGGGCACCTCCTGAACCGTTCAGGACGCCCCGGAGGTGCGATTGAGCTGCTCCGCGACCTGCACGATATGTGCCAGTGCGCCGTCGCCCTGATCTTTACCGACGTCTATCTCAAAGAGATTAAGATGGGGAAAAACGCCGATTATTTCGAGCAGTTCCTGGGCCGCCTTGAGTTTCCCGTCGAGATTCCGAAGCTGCCGCGCCGCGATGAGGTCCGACAGGTCTTGAACGCCTTCTTTGGAGAGGTTTCCGAGGAGCTGGTCAGCTATGCCCTTGCTCTTACCTCCGCTCGCGACGGTAAAAACCGCACGCTTTTCAAGGACCTTTTCCGCGCCGAGGAGTTCGCCAAAGGTCAGGGCCGGTCCATTACCGAAAAAGACTTCAAGATGTTTGTCAAATGGCGTCAGTCGGCCGGCGCTTGGCCGGAAGATCGGTAAAATTGGAAGGAACTTAAAATGAGTGAATTTATCGAGTATCCCGCAAAGGTCAGAGCTTATGCGATTGCATCCACGGCGGTGGAAAATGCCAAACTTACGCCGTATTTATACCGGGATAAAAAGGATCGCGAAGAGGTGCAAAAGGAGTTGCAGAAGATATCCAGGAACCTTGAACGCTCCGCCCAAACCGTCTATCGAAACATCCAGATCAAAAGGCTGATGGAAAACAACAAATGAGCCTGGCGGCAATCCATATCGCGAAAAAGGAGCTTGCCCTGACCGATGCCGACTATCGCGCGATTCTGCGCGAAGTCGCCGGCGTGGATTCGGCAAAATACCTCGACGCGGCCGGCGATCGCGCGGTCATGGCGCGGCTTTACGCGCTCCGGGATGAACGCCGCGGGGCAGCTCAGAAGCGCATCAAAACGCCCGCGGAACGCAAGATATGGGCGCTCTGGTTAGGCTGCGAGAATGATCCGGGATTGCGCTCTTACCTGCCGCAGCCCGAACGCACTGTCGCGTATTTGCTCGGCTTCGTGCGCCGGGCATCCGGCAATCAGAAGATACAGGAGGCCGACGACCTCGCCGGCCTGACTCGCCAGCAAGCATATCACACAATCGAGGCGCTGAAAAGCCGCCTTGAACAAGAGCGCAAAAGCATTGCGCGGGAGGTGCCATTTTGAAGTAGCATAAACACAAAATTTCAGCATAGAGAGCGGGAGAGATAAGGGATTGCCGTCCCTGTCACTCCCCGGCCCGGTGAATCACGCACCAGAACCGTTTTACCGCTCGTAGGCGAGCTTCTAAGGTAATACGTTAAGACGGTTTGCGCAATTCACCGGGCCTTTTTTATTGTCAAAATTCCGGAAAAAGGACGAGTACAATATGAATACAAGCAAAATCCGTTCCCCGTTTCCCTGGTTCGGTGGGAAAGGCAATCCCAGGATCAAAAGCGCGCTGCTCGCAGCCCTGCCGCCTCACAGCGGTTATGTGGAGCCGTTCGGCGGCGGCGCTTCGATCCTGATCGCCAAAGCCCCGGCGCAGGTCGAAGTCTATAATGACGTCAACCGCGGCATTGTGAGCTTCTTCCGGGTAATCGCGTCCCGCGAATATTTCGGGCCGTTCATGGCGCGGGTCCGTGAGATGCCTTATTCCCGCGAACTTTACGAAGAGTGCCTCCGCACCTGGCCCGCGATCCACGATCCGGTCGAGCAGGCGGCACGCTGGTATTTTGTGGCCCGCCAATCGTTCGGCGGCATGTTCGGCGGCTCCTGGGGCACCGGCGTCACCACGACGCCGACCGACCGCTGGCGGTCGAGCTTCGACAATCTGCCGCTTGTCCACGACCGGCTGCAGCAGGTGCAGATCGAGTGCTGCGACTGGCGCGACTGCCTGGCGCGGTTCTCCGGCCCCGGCTGGCTCGCCTATTGCGATCCGCCGTATGTGGCCGGTGTGCGCAAGGCCGGCGGCTACGAACATGAGCTGCGCGACAGCGACCACGAGGCGCTGATCGAAACGCTGCTGCATTACGATGGGGCGGTCGTCCTTTCCGGTTATGACAGTGAATTGTATGCGCCGCTGGCGGCCGCTGAGTGGGACAAGACGGAGGTTGAAGTCTGCTGCATGGCTGCGGGAAGAACGCGCCACAGCGGCCTCCAGGGCGCGGGAAAAGTAAAAGAAAAGCAAAGGCGCGTCGAATGTATCTGGAGGAATCCGGAGGCAATGCGCCGTATCAAAAATGAAAAGAGAAATCATGTATGAGTTGGAGTTATTTGCCGGAGCTGGAGGAGGTATTCTCGGAAAGAACCTTCTCGGCCATACTACTGTGGGAGCCGTTGAGATTGAGCCGTATTGCCGCCGCGTCCTGCTGCAACGCCAGCGGGACCTCTGCTGTCCAATGTTCCCGATCTGGGACGATGTGCGGACCTTCCGAATCGACAATCCCGAATGCAGCGCCTACATCGAATGGCTCGTCAGCATCCGCGACAAGCTCACCGTCAGCGGCGGTTTTCCTTGCCAGGATATCAGTTCGAGCGGCAAGGGTCGCGGAATCGCCGGGAAAAAATCGGGCCTCTGGTTCGAGATGGCGCGCATTATCCGCGAAATACGACCGGCGGCGGTGTTCGTGGAAAATAGCCCCATGCTCGCCACTCGTGGACTTGAGCAGGTCCTCGCTTCGCTGGCCGAGATGGGGTATGATGCAAAATGGTGTGTGCTGGGCGCTGGACACCTCGGATACCCCATTAAGCGAGACCGCCTTTGGATACTGGGGAAACATCAGTCGCACGATGGCCGGCTGGATGACGCCGGGGACCAGCAAAGAGGCTCATCTGAGGTCTACCTATGGCGCGCAGAGGCAATCGCTGGTATGTCAGATGTTGAGAAAGCTCGACTTGTGGCCGACGGTCTTGCTGGTCGAACTCCTGATGGGGTGGCCTCCGCAGTGGACCGCGTTGCAGCCATTGGAAACGGCCAAGTTCCTGCAGTGGCGGCGCTCGCCTGGCGGGTGCTTGCCGGAGAGCTTTAAGATCCGGCGCTGCTGATGACACTCTGAAACAACGAATCCCCGCCAGGCTTTGAGGACCTGACGGGGACTTTTTTTCTTCGGCACACTGGCACGGCACAATACCCGGCACAATACCCGGCACACGCCTGCGCAGCCCGTGTTTACCCGCCTCCGCACACTGAAATCGACGCATTTTGTGCAAACCTGGCGTCGACCGCTTCCCGCCTCAGATCGCCTGCTCCCGCCTGTGTAAATCTGTTCTCAGAGTATA